>WNGD01002779.1_pt1 | contig 18108 bp, 18 predicted proteins | sample 5400671 | NCBI WGS metagenome assembly WNGD01 (sample SAMN13153369, study PRJNA577476) | soil metagenome | isolation source: 40 cm soil or saprolite under grassland replicate 2 | place: USA:California | collected 2016-06-15
TGGTGGCTGTGCCCTGCACTTCTGGCCCCACGGAAGAATTGTCGATCGGCGATGCCGGCTGGCAGTTTTTCAGACCGGGCGCGGTCGGGCCTGTGATGATCGGCGAGAGTACCGGTGTGCGTTTTTGCGCGGCAGGCGGCGAAGATGTGGGCGAGCTTGTTGAGCATGCTGTCAACAGAGTGAGAAGTAGTAAAAGGCAGAGAGAGCGCCATCTCACAACAAGGTTCTTGCCGGATGACATAGCTGATTCCTCCCTGGTAGTCCAGAGCGAACGAGGTAGGGCGTAGACTATCGATTTCGGTGCCTTGCTTTGATTATACATTCTATTCCTGAAAGAGACCTGAAACAACGGTGCCTTTCATGACCTCACCACGCATAATGGGAGGAGCTCCACTCTTTCCTCTTGTTTCGTGCGGACGGGTGGGGAAAAGCGGACTTTTAAATCACCCTGTCCCTGGCCACTATCCTGACTGACTGCTCAAGACCTCTCTACCCACGATCAATCTTCTAGCAAGCCGCGCCGCATAGCGTATTTTACTAATTCGGCGCGGCTATGCAAGTTGAGCTTATCCATAATATGGGTACGGTGTGTATCCACCGTTTTTGGACTAATCACGAGGCGCTCCGCGATCTGGTTATTCGTATGTCCCTCAGCCACCAGTTTCAATATTTCACGCTCACGCTCCGTCAAACTGCTATAACTATCCTTCTCTTCACCCGCATGCACCCGCTGCAAATAATCTCCCACCATGAGCGATTGTGCAGTTGGAGACAGGTAGAAGTTTCCATTTTGTACTACGTGCAGCGCTGAAATCAATTCCGTATCTGCTGCCTCTTTGAGTATATAGCCAGATGCGCCCGCTCGAAGTGCTTGAAAGACATACTCGTCATTCTCATGCATCGTCAATACCAAAACCTTCACATCCGGCAATGCCTTTTTAATTTGTTTTGTTGCTTCGATGCCGCTCACATCTGGCATAGTAATGTCCATTAGAACGATGTCAGGGCGCAGGCGTTGCGTTTCCTGTACGGCCAGGCGACCGTCATGCGCTTCGCCAACCACATCCATATCCGGCTGTGCATTGAGCATCATTTTAAGGCCAGCACGTAAAATGGTATGGTCATCGACCAGTAATATACGTATCTTCATCATACAGAAGTCCTCTAGAAAGGTATGTAGTTCGTTGTAGACGTCCACCAAACCTTTTACACCGCCAACTCATTAGTTGTTTGTGGTGACAACGATCCTGCTGAAGGTAAAGGAATGCTCACCTCTATAGTTGTGCCTTGTCCTGGAACAGAATATATTTTGAGCGTTCCATCGAGCAAAACTGCCCGTTCATGCATCCCTGCTAAGCCCAGGCCGCGTTCTTGAATGGGTGTTTTGAGTAATGCCTCGTAATCAAAACCATGACCATCATCGACGATCCTGGCATATACCATATCAGTGTTTTCTTTCAACAGAATAGTGACTCTGCGAGCATTCGCATGCTTTGCAGTATTGGTTAAACACTCCTGCACAATTCTGTACAAGGCTGTCTCCATCTCGGCAGGCAACCGCTCTTTGAAACCTGATGCATGAAATTCGACCTCGAGAGAGCACTTCTTCTGGTATTCTTTCACATACCAGCGTAATGCCGGAAGTAAACCTAGATCGTCAAGTGCGCTAGGCCGAAGGTCGATGCTCAGGTTGCGGATGGCTCGCAACGTCGAATGCGCCAGGGCACGCGTATCAGCAATGCGTTCGCGAGCCTCCTGTGTTTCAATGGACTTTTCGAGTACAGCAAGACTGATCAAAAGCGAAGTCAGCACCTGGCTGGTTTCATCATGTAGCTCACGAGCGATACGCTGGCGCTCCTGTTCCTGGGCGTTAATGATCTGGCTGGCCCGTAAGCGTGAGGCTTCATCAAGAGCCTCAAGTACCATATTGAATGTGCTGGCAAGCTGGTCTGCTTGCGAGTCAACACCTGTAAGCGGCGCTCGTAATGAACTCTCCCCCGCGTGTACGCGCCTCATAACCTTTCCCAGGTCCATCAATGGGCGAAAGGCGATCTGGAGTATGACGAAATTGAGCGCGACGCTGACCAGCCAGCCAAGAGTAATGAAAATGACCAGCGACATCGGCGTTGTATATGGGCTTGTGTTCAGATGTGTTGCAAGCCACGTCCCACCAGTAGCACCAATAAAGATAATCAGGCTATTGGCGATCAACACTTTATAAAAAACAGGAATGCTGAGTAGCGTTTTGAGTATACTATTATGGTGCTGCTCGTCCTGGTTATACCGTCCGCTGGAGTGAGCCATAGCTGGTTTCCTTCGTGTACATAATCACCACTATTACAATTGTATTGATTAGGTAGCTACTGTGTCAAATACGCTCGCATATTCATATTCGAATCAGGTGTATGGCAGGCAAATATCAGGTACTCACCTGATGTCTCTCTCAAGATATTCCAGTAATCTAAGTTAAAGAACGCATCTTGGGCAGCGCCTGGATGGCTCTCTTGATTGAAGACTCTTCTCATTTTTCACAGAATGAGTTACAATCAAAGAGAGAGGAACTCGTATCCCATTGCTGAAGCAATCGTTGAATCCCATTGGTTCAGTTCAGTGGGGTATCCAGCGTGCGGCAATGTATGATATAATTGCCCACAAGCAAAGAACTTTTAATAACCAGTCTATTTTCTAATCGGTCTTGGCAAAACTGCCTGGCATCATCTTTTGAGGAGGCACAGTGAATTCTGTTCCAAAGAATAGCTTGCTCGACACAATGATGCAGAAGATGGTCGAGAGTCAAGCCTGGCGCTCTCTTTTTCGCCATGGCTATCCCGATACCCCTCTCAACCAGTCTCTGGTGATGATGGGAAATGTATTTCTGCATTTGCACCCGGTAAAAGTCAGTCGTCAGGCCATGAAGATCACCTATACCTGGTGTATGGGTGGCATCTCGTTTTTCTTATTCCTCCTGCTGACTATCACCGGCGTGTTTTTGATGTTCTACTATGTCCCTGATACCAATATGGCCTATCAGAACATCAACCAGCTAAGTACCGCTGTCTCGTTCGGTCACCTGACGCGTAATATGCACCGGTGGGCGGCACACTTGATGGTCGTTTCGGTCACGTTGCATATGATTCGCGTCTTCTACCACGGCGCGTACAAGCCGCCTAGAGAGTTTAACTGGGTGATCGGCGTCTTGCTCTTCTTTGTCACCTTGTTCTTAAGCTTTACCGGGTATCTTTTGCCCTGGGATCAGATCGCGCTCTGGGCTATCACTGTCGGTACCAACCTGGCACCTTATACACCTATCCTTGGTGATGCCGTGTATAAACTGATCGTTGGTAGTTCAGCAGTAACTCAAACCACGCTGCTCCGTTTCTACGTGGGTCACGTGATCTTCTTTCCACTGCTTGGAGCGATATTGATGGCCGTTCATTTCTGGCGGATCCGTAAGGATGGTGGTGCCGCTGGACCTCCACCCCCGTCTCGTAGAGAGTTGGAAGCGCAAGCAGAGCGTGCAGTTGCTAGCGCTGCTCGACAATAAAGTGTATTATCTGTTCCGTGCAGGAGTGTAAGCAATTCTATCCTGCTGGATCTCTTGAGTGAGAGGATATACGCATCATGGCAATTGAACAGAAAGAACCAAAGGTGCAGACACAATCGTCAGCAACTCAGCGGCGCTATCGCACTCTTGCAGTAGTGAAGCAGGAAGCAATCACCCGTGTTGAAAAGCCGCTTGAAGATTCTGTGTTTGTATGGCCACATTTGCTCGCTCGTGAGTTTTTCGCTTCAACTATCGTTATGGTGATGGTGACATTGCTCTCTATCGTTATCGAAGCGCCGTTGCGTGAACCTGCCAATCCAAACTTTACGCCCAACCCGGCTAAAGCTCCCTGGTACTTCCTCGGGTTGCAGGAGTTGTTGCACTACTTTCCGCCGACTACTGCCGGCGTGTTAGTTCCCGGTTTAACGCTGCTCGCACTTGTTCTTTTACCCTATGTTGATCGTAATCCCAGCCGCGCTTACTCTGATCGTAAGGTGGCAATAGTAACATTTACTATATTTGGGGTTTTCTGGGCCGTTGTCACACTCGCTGGAAGCTTCTTCCGTGGTCCAGGCTGGATATGGACCCCATTCTGGATATGGCCCATAAGTTACTTTGATCTATAACTCTAGCATGGACAGGAAGGACCACTATGAGTATCGATACTCCTCCCATCACACCGCAGCAGTATGAAGTCTTACACGGCGGCGGCGCTGAGGCAGCGGAGATAGCGAAACAACGTCTGTCGCGGCGGCGTTTCCTACGCCGGTCTATGCTGGCAGTGTATGGAGTGGCTACAACGGCCAGTGTGGCTGGTGCGCTGTATTTTATGTATCCAAACCTGGCGGGCCAGTTCGGCTCTGATTTGAATGTTGGGAAGATAACGGATTTTCCGGGGGCCCAGCCTAAAGACTTCAAAATAGGTCAGGCCGGTGTATTTTATGTTCAGCCTGCCAAGACCTATCTGGTTCATCTGGCTCCGAACACCCAATACCAATTGAGCGGCTCTAATCTTAAAGATCAGTTAAGTACGGAGAGCTTTGTCAAGGGGGCGGATGGCTCTTATTGGGTTGCCCTGTATCAGCGTTGTGTCCACCTTGGCTGTACCGTTCCGTTCCGCGATGATTGTGTGAGCTTCAAATGTCCCTGTCATGGTTCACACTATAATGTCGATGGAGAATATCTCGACGGGCCTGCCCCCAGGAGCCTGGACCGCTTCGCCATGTCCTTCAGTGGAACCGATGTCATAGTAAGCACTGGTACCCTCAACAATACAGTGCCGCATCCTGATGCTACTACTCGTCTTATCCCGATACCGACCGCGATATGCACATAGCGCATAGTAGCACGCGACCATTTGTGAGAAGGTTATTTTAAGGAAGTGTATGTATGATTGATCCTGTACAGGCTGTAGTAGGTATTGTAGTCCTGCTGATCGCTGTGGGCGGCTTACTTTACCTGTTTTATGCTCGTACCAACATGGTTGAGAAAACAGGCTTTAGTGCCCTCATCATGCTGTTAATCGTTGGTCTCATCATACCAATCTTGTGGATTACGGAATCAAACGCACAGGCAGTGGCAAAAGTCCAGCAGTACAAAACTGACGTCCAACGCGGCGCAGCGCTCTATGCCCAGTATTGTTTTCAGTGCCATGGCCTCAATGGGCAAGGCCTCACTGGTCCCAAACTCAACGGGAATCCAGCAGTCAATAACCTGACTGACGATGATATCTTACGTATTATCAGTGGTGGTATCGCCAATACATCCGACCCTTCCAAGCTGCTTATGCCTGCGTGGAGCGAGCAGTTTGGTGGCCCGCTCACACAGATAGATATTCAGTACTTATTTTCACTCATTCGTTCGGCTGATCCAAACTATCTGAGCAAAAATGGTTATCCGACAGGTCCAGGCAGCAATGGGTTTAGCCAGGTTCCTTCAAACTTGCAGAACACTAACCCGACTGCCTACCAGACCGCTGTAGCGCAGGCGACTGCAAGCGCTTCCGGACAGCTTGGTCAGCCTGTCGATATGACGAATAAAAAAGCAGTAACTCTTGATATCGTACCGCCACCTTCCGGCGCTACATGTAGCCCTGCCTGCTTTTCTCCCCTGAATGTAAAGGTTAAGGTGGGAACAGTCATTACCTGGGTTAATAAGAGTACGACGCCACATACCGTGACAGCCATGGTAGGAGAGAATCCATCTTCTCCAACACCTGCAGCAAAGATATACGATTCTGGTGCCACCAAGCTGATTATGCCTAATCAGACATTCACTTATACGGTGACGATGGCTGCCTACAATTTTAATAAAAACCATGCAGTCTTCTACTACTGCCAGATTCACCCCAGTATGGTGGCTGAACTGATAATCGTGCCATAATCGTCATGTTGAAAGGGATAGCACCCCATGCAACAAGCACAACAACGGACTAATGGTTCCGCGATATCTACACAAGCTGAGCGCATCTCATGGGCGCGAGCGATGATCTTCGCCGTTGGCTTCTTTTTTATCGCAGCTCTTCTGATTGGACAAATCCCCGGCTATATTTTTTTAGTGATGACCGCTTCGTCGTTAGTTGCCTTTGAGCAGGGTTTTCTTGCCCTGGCGGTCGTGTGCCTGGCCGGCTTCATCATTATCCAGGTCGCCGTATTGCTCTTTGATCCCAAGCCTGTCATCCCTCCGATTGTTTTTGGCGTGTTAGGAGCGCCGCTAGCTCTTGTTGGCCTGGCTATCATACTCGTGGCATCTTATACGAATAACCAGTACTTCCCAACAAAAGGTACCACGTGGAACCCTGTGCTGGGTGGAAATGTACTCTGGTTCCCACCTCTCTCAATTGATCTCATCATGCTTGGTGCAGCAATTATAGGTGTTGGCGCTGCTATGGCATTTTTCGGCGTGCTTGCCCTACGTGAACAGCGCAATCCTGATCGCAGCGACTTGGGCACAACGCCTGCTATCCGAGCTATGATCGGTATTGGTACCACAATGCTGATCGTTTTCATGCTCTTCTATATGTTTGTTAGCCCTCAAAGCCTGGCTTCCACTCTACACCTGAGCCCGGCAATTTTTAACGCGATTTTCAACGCCTTCCTGGGGATTGCCATCTTCTGTACGCTGGGCGCTTTTCTGCTCCGTTTCCATTACTTGATACGTCCGGTACGAAAGCGCACCATGTCTGGCCTCTATCTTGTTGGCGTCAATTTAGCGACGATAGGCGTTATTTTCTTGTTAGCGTGGTTCCTTGTCTATCCGGCAATTGCCTGGATCCACACCTGGACATTTCTCGGCCTGGGCCATTATCTGACTATCTGTGCAAAGGAAACTTCTGTTCCGCAGAGCTGTGCTTTCTCACAGCAGTCCGGGTATATCATTGATACCGTTGTCACGACGAACTTCTTTGTTTTGTTAATGGCGGCCATCGTAGTATGGAAAGGAAAGCGCAATCTCGTCGTTGTTGCCAGCCTGACAGTGACGGCAGTGCTTGCACTGGCAACGCTCCTGGTCCATATGCATCCGGATGAAATTTTTGTCGCCGAGCTCCTGGCGGGTGGTATGCTGGTGCTGGCAGCAATCTGGACTAGCGTCGCCCGTCGCGAATTTGCCGTCGTTGGTGAACGTAACCTGGGCTGTATTGGTCAGTGGTTAATTGTAGGTACCTGTTTGCTGATCTACATCGCAGCCTTTGGCTTCCTCTCAATCCCGGGATTTAGGGAGACGGAGCAGAATGTCCCATCCACTCCTGGGACCGGTTTCAATGCTGGGATCACTGGTGGTCTTCATGCTATTGTGGTGTTCGTGGTTATAGGATTGCTTGCCGGTATTCAGTTCTACTTCCTCGTACGCAATCGCTATCGCGTCTAGGAGGTTATCTTGGCTTCCAGGCCACTGAAAATACTGATTCTTGCAGCTGAGGTTGTCCCATTTGCTAAGGTTGGAGGATTGGCTGATGTTGTGGGAGCCTTGCCAAAGGCACTCCAGGAACTGGGGCATGATGTGCGTGTTGCAATGCCGCGTTATGGCCAGGTCAAGCCAGAGCGGTTCAAGTTGACAACCGTCCTGGACGCCGTCACTGTCAGTATGACGAGTTTCCAGGAGCAGGTCAGTGTGTGCCAGGGGACAATTGGCAATCACATTCCAGTCTACATGATTGATGCCCCACGCTATTTTGATCGCGAAAACATCTATGGTTACACCGATGATGGCGAGCGTTTCATCTTGTTTTGCCGGGCCGCGCTTGTATCGCTGCGGAAACTTGGCTGGTCTCCTGACATCATTCACTGCAATGACTGGCAAACCGGCATTGTTCCGAACTGGATGCATACCGTTTACCGCGACGATCCATTCTTTGCTAACACTGCCACGGCCTATACAATTCATAATCTTGCCTACCAGGGTATTTTCGGCTACCGTATCCTTGAGGTAGCTGGAGTCGCTGCGGGAGGCTTCCTCTATCCCCAGATACCCGAACTCGCCAACGTCGTCGATATAATGGGGAGAGGTATCCTTTTTGCCGATGCTATAACAACCGTTAGCGAACGCTATGCCCAGGAGATACTCACACCTACCTTCGGTGAGAAATTAGATCCACTCTTACGTTCCCGCCGCGAGCGTTTGTTTGGCATTCTGAATGGCATCGATTACCAGGAAATGAATCCTACCACCGACCGCTATATTCATACACAGTTTGATCAAGAGACACTTGATAAACGCGCTGAGAATAAGCAAGCGCTACAGGAACGAGCACATCTCCCCATCAAGCCAGATGTGCCACTCATCGCCATGATCTCGCGTTTAGCAGACCAGAAAGGCTTTGATCTGATTGCGCAGATCATCCAGCCGTTGTTAGCACAAGGTATTCAGTTTATCGTCCTGGGTATTGGCGACCAGCACTATCATGAAATGTTCCAGAACCTGGCTGCCCGTTACCCGGAGCAGGTTGCCATTTTTCTCACCTTCAATACCGAACTGGCTCAGTGTATCTATGCTGGCAGCGATATGTTTTTGATGCCATCGCGTTTTGAACCTTGTGGTCTTGGTCAGTTGATCGCCATGCGATACGGTAGTGTGCCCATTGTGCATAGTGTTGGCGGTCTGGCCGATACTGTACAGGAGTATAATCCACGCAGCGGAGAAGGCAATGGTTTTGCCTTTACCAACTATGACCCCTGGGAATTGTTCGCCGCTATTGTGCGCTCCCTGGAAGTCTATCGATTTAAAGACACTTGGCGTACCCTGCAACAACGCGGTATGGCCGCAGACCACTCCTGGCAGGCATCGGCGATACGCTATGTCGAAGTCTACCGCAACGCAATAGCCTTTCATCAAAGTGGCAAGTAAGGATACGTTTTCTCTGAAACCAGTTTATGGCATGCGTAGTTGCCCTCCAAAATCAGAGCTGTAGGAGGACCAACCGCCTGCATTAGAGGTTCGGTCACAATGATCGAGAAAGCCTGTTATTTTGGCTTCCGTTGCATCAGCCAGGTGAACTATCAAAGCCTCGATAGTTGCAGGGCATACAGGCGAACCGGACTCCTTTGTCCCATGATGTGCCAGGATAATATGAAGCAGATCCTGGCACGTTGCTTCATCAAGCTGGGATACTTGCCTGGCCTGCTCCTGGACATATTGCATCCCTAGAATGATATGACCGAACATTTTGCCAGCAGCAGTAAAGCCACTACCAACCTGCTCTTCCAGCTCTTCCAATTTGCCAATATCGTGCAGGAGTGCACCCGCCAGCACAAGATCTTGATTTGCGTCGTAAAGCAAGGACAACCTTTCGGCTATTAGGGTAACGTTCACTGTATGTTCGAGTAGCCCGCCAACTACCGCCCCATGATGTCGCACAGCAGCAGGCCAACGGCGAAAACGCTCTATTGCCTCAGGCGTGAAGCAGTCACGAAGTAGTATACGTAGTCCATGATCGCGGACCTTACTCATCAGTTCCTGAAAGTGGTCCTTGAGTAGCCCTATGCTGCGGCGCGTACCTACTACATAAAGATCAGGCGAAACAGAATCATCTAACTCGGCGCGAGTCAGTTTAATTTGCGTGTCGTTGTGAAATTCTTCAACCACTCCTTCTAACAAAACGACCTTGCCCACTTCTGGTACGAGAGGTTCTGTACGTGGAAGGTCAAATTGGATTGCCTTGATTTCGTTACCCCGCTGATCGCGCAATTGAAGATGACGAAAAGGTTTGCCGTTTCTCGCCGGGCGTGTCTGTACATCAACAGCAAATAACCAGCCATAGACGCTGGTGTTCAACTGCAATTCGCTAATGAGAAGCAGTTCTGGCGCTAGCGACGTGCCTCGTTGGACTGATTGATCTAGCATGATTCTCTACTCCCCCAAACAGAGTTTTTATTTCATTTAGTATATACGAGCCACACAAGCATGAGCGGAAAGCTTTGCTGCTTTTCCGCTTTTCTTTATCCTCCTGTATAGAAAGAATAGAATGCTAGCCCTATAACCCATCAATTGACGTTTCTTACAAAGACGCCTATACTAAGCAGGGGTCAACGTAGAACTGTGTTTAACGGAGGTATGGGCACTGTGGAGCAGAAGCATTCTCAACTTGCAGAGGATATTGACGATGAACTGGTCAAGCGACGTATTGCCTTAGCAAACATATACAAAGCTCTTCCCAAATATGGGTCAGTCGAGTTTTGGAATATTATCGAAGAGTCTGATCTTAAACTGGCTATACCACTAGAAGTTTTGGTTCGCTGTCTCCGCTTTGCTATCGCAAATGGAGAGGACGTTGAAAGAAATCGCATTTTTGAAGTAATTATCAGAAGGACCCAATCCTCCAATGAATACTGGGCTTACCATGTACTCAACAGCATTCATGTGGGACCAGGTGAGCGCAGTATACTTGTACATGATTTGTATGCTGATCTGTGTGAATGTGTAATACATGCACTGATGGATATTAAGCGCCTGTTTTGGGAAGAAAATTTTCAGCACTGCTTGCAGTTTGAACGGAAACATGCCTACCAGGCTTTTATGACCCGCGAGGGACGGCGGTATCATCAGCAGGGAGATGGAACGGTTACCCGCCGCATTCCACGAGTGCTTATCGAAAGTTTAGATCAACCTGTAATGCATGCTGATGGTGAGTTGTGGGAGCCAGAGATTGAGGATGAGCGAGCACAGCAAGCATTACTTTCTGTGGAACAGAGTGATTTGCCACTCCTCATTCTACAATTACCGGAGAAACTTAGGTCAGTAATCTGGCTGATTTTTTGGGAGGGTAGAACGGAAAAAGATGCGGCACAAATATTGGGGATCACTGATCGCACAATACGTAATCGACTGCGTGAAGCTCTGAAGTCGCTGCGCGATATTTTTGATTCGGAGGAGGGAGCGATCTATGGATAGAGAACAGGAAGAGGTTGTACAGCGCATTACTGCTCGTTACATCGCAGAACTGCATGCAGGCCATCAGCCGCACCTGAGCGATTACCTGTCTCGCTATCCGCAATATGCTGATGCAATCACTGATTTCATAACGTATTATCATGTAGCGGAAGTGGATATTCCTAAAGAAATAGATAGTATGCCACCCCTTTCGCAGACTTCACGTGCGGCCCTGGATGATGCCTTGAAGCGCATGTTACACTCTGAAAGTGTGACTAATACATCGGCTGTGACATTGCAGGTAATGGCGGACAATCAGGGTAAATCATTTCCTCAGCTCGCCCTGGAGATAGGCCTGAGCATTGATATCCTGGAAAAGCTGGAACGACATATCATTGATACTGCAACCATCCCAAAGGAAGTATGTAAGCGGCTTGCAAAAGCCCTACAGCAACCTTTGATTGCAATAGAGATGTACCTGGGACTTGCTGAAAGTAAGCAACTAATACAGGGCGTGGCGGAGGAGCCAGCCACCTATAGCATGGAAGTGCAATCTAACGTTCAGGCACAGAGCTTTCGAGAGGCAGTTGAACAGAGCATGGGCCTGCCCAATGAGCAGAAAGATGCCTGGCGTGCCATTCTAACAGAAGAGGGGTTATAATTATATCGGTACGCATGAGGGGAGGGCGCTGTCGGGGAACAGCCCCATAATGGGGAGAAGGACTGTGCCCGACAGCGCCCTTGTGGGAGGAGGGATACTCAAGAATTCTTTCTCTCATCTATAAACCTGGAAATGGTAGAAAAATTGGTTATGCCACAGCTAACTGCATATCTGGATTGTCATTCCGGCATCAGTGGTGATATGTTTCTGGGAGCGATGCTCGATCTCGATGCAGGATTCACACTGGACTCTCTGAAAAGTGGACTTGCTGCCTTACCGCTGGATGGCTATCAATTGAAGCTAGAGTCTTTTCAGGACAAGGGCATACACGGTTCACGCTTTGAGGTTATCCTGTCTGAACCAAATGCAACTACGCTGCAAACGCGCCACTTTTCAGACATTGTAGCATTACTCAATGCTTCGACACTCACCCCTGGAGTGCGTAAGATAGCGCTCACTATCTTTCAGCGCCTTGCGGAAGCCGAAGCGACAATTCATGGTACAGGCATTGAAGAGGTACACTTTCATGAAGTTGGAGCTATAGATGCGATAGTAGATATCATTGGTGCAGCAATCGCTATTGAAGCCCTGGGTATCAAGCAGCTCTATGCTTCTGCAGTACCGCTCAGCAGCGGCCATGTACAGACTGCTCATGGAGTATTGCCTGTTCCTGCGCCGGCCACGCTAGAAATTCTGCGGTGTGTTGCTGCTCCGTGGAAACCATCTGCTGCCGAAGGCGAAATGGTAACTCCTACTGGCGCTGCAATCCTGGCAACGCTGGCTCAATTTCAAACGCCTGCCATTAGCATTGAGCGTGTAGGGTATGGCTTTGGACAAAAACAATTTCCCTGGCCCAATTGCCTGCGCCTCTGCCTCGGACATGCAGGATACTCACCTCAACTGGGTGAGAAAGCGGATACAAACCTTGAGCTTCCAGATTCCGATTGGGTAGCTGTCATTGAAAGCAACATAGACAACATGACGGGTGAACTATTAGGTGGACTTATGGATCGCCTGTTAGCTGCTGGCGCATTAGATGTTAGCTACACACCCATTCAGATGAAAAAGAACCGCCCGGCTGTCATGCTAACGGTCATCTGCAAAGTGGAAGAAGGCGATAAGATAGCCAGGTTGCTCCTGAGTGAGTCTGGCACCTTAGGTGTGCGCATTTCCCAGGTACAGCGCCTCAAGGCGCAGCGCATGTTTGAACGCATCGAGACACCAATCGGCCCGTTGTCAGTTAAAATCAAACGCCTGGGAGCGCAAGTTGTCAGTGCAACACCGGAGTATGAAGACTGCCAGCGTCTGGCCCTGGAACGAGGACTCACGCTGGAAGAAGTATATGAGATTGCACGACATGTGATCGAAACAACTCTACTTAAGAAAATCCTTTGAAACTGGGTAACATATGGACTTCAAAGATTGGCGCAAAGCGCCCGATCAGACTGTTGACAAGCCAGAGTCTCCTAAAATCGATAGATATAAAGGCAAGCGATACTTTGATTACGTAGAGGAGCAGATTCAAGAGGCCCAGGTCCGTGGTGAATTTGATAATCTGCCAGGCTCTGGGAAGCCGCTGAACCTCGACGATAGCCTGTTTACCGGCCACAAAACTGTGGCATATAGCTTGCTCAAAAGTAATGGATTCGCACCGCCACAAATCGAACTCGCAAAGGAAATTCGCTCCGAGTTCGAGAAAGCTGAGGCAAAACTTGCCAAATTGCGTCACCAGGGAAATAGTCTTCGCACGCGACGTGTTCCGCCTTTCGAAAGTGAGAAACGGGCCTTTAATCATGCAGTGGAGAAGGTCGCTACCGAGTACGATCAATTGTTGCGGGAACTCAATCGTAAAATACTCAATTTGAATTTGATTACACCCTCAGCCTTGCACATGCCCATGTTTGAGGTAGAGAAGCTGGTGCAGCAGTTTCGAAAGTCATGTCCTCTCTTTGCATGAAACGCCTCAGGCTTACTTCTCGTGTAGAGAAGTAAGAAGCTGCCTGTTTAACTGTAAAGGCGATCCTTACCCTTGCTGGCGCCTGATCTCCGGGTAGCTCAACTTGCGGAAGGAGCATGGATGTACACCCTTGGTATCAATGCTGTTTATCACGACCCCGCCGCATGTCTTATCCAGGATGGAAAGGTTATCGCGGCGGCTGAGGAGGAGCGTTTCACGCACGTGAAACATGGAAAGCGCCCCATACCCTTTTCAACCTATGAATTGCCATTTCATGCTGTTGACTACTGCCTGTGTGAGGCTGGCATCTCGCTTGTTGATATCGATCATATCGCTTACTCCTACGATCCTTTTCTGCTGCTTGACCGTCATCCCGATGAGGCAATAATCACACTCCCACTAGAGCCGAGTGCACATCCGACGCCTGCTGAATGGGAATCTGCGTGGGATCCGCTCTTCCTGTCATCTATAGTGAATGCGCCAAGGCACCTGATTGATGGTGTGCCACATCATTTGCAAGCTCGCTTTAGAGAGGCACGTAGGAATAGCCATTACCGCTGGCATTTTGTAGAGCATCACATAGCACATGCTGCCAGCGCATTTCATGCATCACCGTTCCACCATGCCGCTGTTCTGACACTGGATGGACGCGGCGAGAAGGCTACAACAAGCTACAGTGTGGGTACTGGCAACCAGCTTCTTTGGCTGGGGCAGGTCAATTTTCCCCATTCACTTGGCATAATGTATGAGCAGGTTACAGGCTACCTGGGGTTCCTGCACTCTTCGGACGAATACAAAGTAATGGCGCTGGCATCATTTGGCAAGCCACGTTATGTTACTGATTTTCGTGAGATCGTTCAACTTAGTTTGGATGGTCAATATACCATTCAGCCCCCACATCTTGAAGACCGGTTTGGGCCGGCAAGGGTGAAAGGCGGACCCCTGGAGCAACGTCACTATGACATTGCGCATTCATTGCAGATAGTACTCGAGGAAACAGTGCTAGCGCTAGCGCAATGGCTGCACGAGAAAACTTCTGTAAAGAACCTGTGTATGGCAGGTGGTGTTGCACTGAACTGTGTAATGAACGCCCGCCTGCGCGACCGGGGTCCATTTGAACACATTTGGGTACAGCCAGCCGCAGGTGATGCTGGAACAGCGCTTGGGGCAGCACTTTGGATTGATGCTCAAGAACGCAGAGCGTGGGGAGACGATGAACGTCGTTATTGCATGGATCATGCCTTTCTTGGGCCTGCATATTCTGACGACGAAATTGAGCAGTTTCTACAATGGTCAAAACTGCCATATCGACGCTTAACATGTATTGCAGAGCAGGTTGCTGACCTGTTAGCGCAGGACAAAGTCATCGGCTGGTTCCAACATCGCATGGAGTTTGGCCCGCGTTCGCTTGGCGCACGCTCAATATTGGCATCCCCGATACACGCTACCATGCAGGCACGTCTCAACGAAATCAAAGACCGCGAAGACTTTCGACCAGTAGCCCCGGTTGTCTTAGAAGAAGAGGCTGGTAACTGGTTTGACAATGCCGGTAGCTCTCCATTTATGCTCTTCGTCTATGACGTGTTGCCGGAGAAGGCTGACCTCATTCCTGCAGTACGACACGTGGATGGCACAGCACGCATTCAAACGATCAACCGCCACCAGCATCCCCTGTATTACGACCTTGTGAAGGCTTTCCAGGCGCGTACAGATGTGCCTGTACTTGTTAACACTTCATTCAACACCGGTGGTGAGCCGATTGTATGCACGCCTCGTGATGCAATTGAGTGTTTCTGGACCTCACCCCTTGATGCGTTAGTGATCGGTTCATTCCTATTGGAGAAATTGTAGGATTGCCTGTGACACACATCATATACCGGGTTTCAGTTGTCGTGCCAACCTTCAGGCGCCCTGACCTTCTTGAACGCTGTTTGAGCGCGCTTACTACGCAGGATATTGATCCCACTGATTATGAAATAATAATCGTTGATGATGCGGCATGCGATGATACCAGGATGCAGGTGGAGTGCTGGATTGAGTATACAAAAGGATGTGGTCATACCATACGCTATCTTCCGGTCACCGGTTCTCATGGTCCAGCGGCTGCACGTAATCTAGGTTGGCGTGCTGCTCATGGTGAGATTATTGCCTTTACTGATGACGATTGTCTGCCAAATCCAGACTGGTTGCAAGCAGGCCTGGCGGCATTTCACGAGGGTATTGTGGGCGTTTCGGGGAAGATAATCGTGCCTTTAGAGCATACGCCGACCGACTATGAACGCAATGCTGCCTTACTTGCAAAAGCCGAATTTGTAACGGCTAACTGCTTTTACAGGCGTGATGCGCTTACAATGGTGGGAGGTTTTGATGAGCACTTCACGATGGCCTGGCGAGAAGATAGCGATCTCGTCTTCAGACTATTAGAGCAGGTTTCTCCAGACATCCCCTCTTTACTGGCATACGCACCCAAAGCAGTCGTCGTCCATCCTGTACGACCTTCTTCCTGGGGTGCAAGCCTGAGGCAACAGCACAAGAGTATGTTTAATGCCCTCTTGTATAAGAAGCACCCGGCATTATATCGTCAGAGAATCCAGGCCACGCCTCCCTTGCATTACTACTGCATTCTGGGAACCTTGCTGGTCACGTTGATGAGCACCATTGCTGGATACTGGTTGCTCGGGCTTGGAGCCGTTTGTGTGTGGATTTTGATGACCGGGCGCTTCTGTTTGCTACGTTTAGATCACACTTCGCATTCACCGCGTCATATTTTGGAAATGATCGTAACATCCATATTAATTCCTCCGCTGGCAATTTTCTGGCGTATTGCGGGTGCTATCCGGTTTCGCGTGTTCTTTCTATGAAAAAACTTGTTGAAGAGTTTTTCAAGAGACTGCTTCTTCTGCGATATAATGAAATTAAATAGATAGCGATCTTCTCCAAATTGTTTGACTTCATAGATCATAATGGAGGTCTCACCCATGGGATTATTTGAAACAGAAGACACAGACCAATTCACCTTTGAGCCATTCGCGGCACATGCATTTTATACTGAAATCAACCGTTCTCTGGTTCAGAGAGCACTCGCACCCCTTGCGATATGCCCTGCTGATGCGGCACTGACAATTGTAGACATAGCCTGTGGAACCGGAGCCATCACACGACTTATTGCAGAAGAAATGGCTCACCAAGGACACCAGCGAACACGTATTATCGGCGTTGATCCCTCGGTGGAGGCTCTACATCTCGCGCACGAGAGCATGGAAGAAATAGGGGCAAAAGCCGATTTCATCAAAGGAGAAGCCTTCGATGTCGCTACTATCGTCCAGGATGCCGATGCCGCTTTCCTCTGTAATGCGGTCCACCTTCTCCCCGATAAACTCTCTGCATTTCAGCAAATGGCCGCTATTCTTGCCCCTGGAGGCATCTTCGCCTGTAATAGCGCTTTCTATGATGGTACCAATCTTGAAGAAACCATACGCTACAGCCGTTTGTGGATACGCCGTGCCGTTGGCTGGCTGCGCAAAGAGCATCCAGAAGTGCATCTATCACGCGAGGCCAAACCTATAGCAATGCAATGGCTCACACCTGAAGAGTATGTTAGCCTGCTCAAACTGAGTGGATTCGGCCGTGTAGATATGAACCAGGAAAAGGTGATAATGTCACTGGATGGTTTAAGAGATCTGGGACGCTACTGGCTCTTCATCGAAGGAGCTTTACCGGGAGCGCCCCTGGCTATTGGAGCCGACGCACTTGGCATTAGTGCGTACCAGGCCGGTCAGGAACTCGGTATGACCACGGTGCCGCGTTTGTGGTTGCAGATCGTCGCAATAAAGGGATAATTCCACATAAACAGTCGAAGAATGTCCATTGGGCCGAGGTCTATGAGATATGAAACAGGGAGCCGGTGAGGGGGCTCGAACCCCTGAACCTGCCATTTACGAAACGGCTGCTCTACCAACTGAGCTACACCGGCTTAACACGTTTTTAACGCACTTGCAGGGCTACTGACAAAAGCGATTATACCCCTCGAATATTCCTCGTGTCAAGCATTTTTCGGGCATCACGCGTCTACGGTCTGTATAAATCAATCCAAAATTGGTATAGCTAGAAAACCTCGGGACTAAGTAATCCTGCCGTTGCGTTTTCCCGTAGAATTGTAATAATATCAGAAACAAAAAGCGGAGGGACAGATCATTATGAACGGCATTGACCTCTTCCTGGTACAGTATGGCGTGACTGCCATTTTCATAATCCTGCTGCTTAAATCTGCCGGCGTACCCATTCCAATTCCTGCCGACTTGATTATCCTTACAGCAGCGCTTCGCACGGCTCAGGGCAAGCTCATTTTATGGCAATCGCTGATTGCCATCTTGCTTGCCCTTGTTCTTGGAGGACTGATTCAATTCGTGCTGGTTCGCGGCCCAGGACGCGGACTACTCTATCGCTTTGGTCGCTATATTGGCCTGACATCACCACGTCTTGATGCAGCATCCGAAAAAGTCAAAAAAGGTGGTATTCCTGCCATCAGCGTAGCAATTTTAGTTCCTGGTGTGCGCGGAGCCGCCGTTGCTGCTTCAGGAC
>WNGD01002909.1_pt1 | contig 18106 bp, 7 predicted proteins | sample 5400671 | NCBI WGS metagenome assembly WNGD01 (sample SAMN13153369, study PRJNA577476) | soil metagenome | isolation source: 40 cm soil or saprolite under grassland replicate 2 | place: USA:California | collected 2016-06-15
CGATCAGCCGCTCGCTCTCCGCGTCCACGCTCGAGGTCGCCTCGTCGAGGATCAACACCCGCGGATCCTTGAGCAGCGCGCGCGCGATGGCGATGCGCTGGCGCTGGCCGCCGGAGAGCTTCACGCCGCGCTCCCCCACCAGCGTCGCGTACCCCTGCGGCAGCCGCGCGATGAACTCGTGGGCATGCGCCGCCCGCGCCGCCGCCTCGACCTCCGGATGCCCCGCCTCGGGGCGCCCGTACGCGATGTTCTCGTGCACCGAGCCGCTGAACAACGCCGGCTCCTGCGGCACGATGCCGACCGCCCGGCGCAGCTCGGGGAGCCGTACCGCGCGGATGTCCACGCCGTCGAGGGTGATCCGTCCCGCCGTCACGTCCCAGAAGCGGGGGAGCAGGTTCGCGAGCGTCGTCTTCCCCGCGCCCGACGGCCCGACGAGGGCGACGACCTCTCCCGGCGCGATCGCGAGCGAGACGTCGTCGAGGGCGAGCGGCAGATCGGGCTGATAGCGGAAGCTCACCTGCTCGACGGCGACCTGGCCGCGGACCGGGGAGGGGAGGGGCCGGGGATCCGGGGGATCGGCGATCGTGGGACGCGTCTCAAGCAGCTCGAACACCCGCCGCGCGGCGCCCACCGTCTCCTGATAGTTCGAGAACAGGCTCGTGAGCGCCGTGACCGCGGCCGCGATGAACACGGTGTACAGCAGGAACTGCACGAGCGTGCCCGCGGTGAGCGCGCCGCCGAGCACCAGCCGGCCGCCCTCCCACAGCACGACGGCCATCCCGCCGAACGTCGCGAACGTGATGACCGCGAAGAAGACGCCGCGCACGACGGACCGCCGGATCGCCACCTGCACCACCTCGGCCATGCGCCGGCCGTAGCGCGCCGCCTCCCACGCCTCCTGCACGAAGCTCTGCACGATGCGGATCTGACTGAACGCTTCCTCCGCCACCGCCGTCGCCTCCGCCACCTTGTCCTGCACGCCGGTGCTGATGCGGCGCAGCCGGCGGCCGAAGAAGACGGCCGAGCCCGCCACGAGCGGGACCACGAGCACGGCCGTGAGCGTGAGGTGGCGGTTGGTGAGCGTGAGCAGCGTGATGCCGCCGACCAGGTACAGCGTCTGGCGGCCGAACTCCGACAGCTGGTAGCTGACCAGCCCCTGGACCGTGCCGATGTCCGCCGCGAGACGGCTCACCAGCTCGCCGGTGCGACGCTCGGCGAAGAAGCCGGGCGAGAGCTTCAGGAGGTGTTGAAACAGGTCCTCGCGCAGCCGCGCCACTACCCGCTCACCGGTGGAGGAGAGGAGGTAGGTCTGCGCAAAGTTGCTGAGCGCCTGCAGCGTGAACAGGCCGAGCAGGAGCAGGGCGATACGGTCCAGCAGCGCGCGGTCGTGCCGCACGAACGCCGCGTCGAGCAGGCCCCGCACGATCTGCGGGAACGCCAGCCCAACCGCGGCGCTCAGGATGAGACAGCCGGTCGCGAGGAGCAGCCGCCCGCGGTACGGCCGGATCAGCGGCCACAGCCGCCGCAGGGCGCGCGGCGACGGGAACGCCTTCACAGCGCCGCCACGACCAGCCCGGCCCATACCGCCGCGCCCACCGCCACGTGCACCGCCTGGAGCGGCTGCGGGAGCGCGAGCAACACCATCGCCGCGGCCACCGCGAGTTGCCCGGTGACGAGGGCGGCCACGTACCAGGCCCTACGCCTCCGGGTGCGCATCGCCCACCAGACGACGTATCCGAACAGCGCGTACGCCAGCAATCGGTGTATCCACTGGATATGCTGGAGGTAGTTCCCGTCGGGGACGATCTGCCCGTTACACAGTGGGAACCCGAGGCACGCGCTCGCCGCGCCCAGGTTGGCCGTGAGCGCGCCGAACAGCACCGTAACGAACCCGAGGGCGAGGGCGATTAAGCCCGCGCGCGTCCCGGGTTCCCCCTCTCCGCCATGCGGAGAGGGGGACAGGGGGTGAGGTCCCCGCGCCACGACGATCAGCGTCGCGAGCAGCAGCATCGCGGTGCCGAGGTGCAGCACCACGGTCCAGGGCGGCAGGTTGAGCTTCACCGTGACCGCCCCGAGGGCGACCTGGAGGGCGAGCAGCCCGAGGGCGACATAAGACGCGACGGACGGGCGGACAGTCGGACGGTCGGACCGAACGGCGATCGGCCCGTTCGACAGCTCCTGCTCCCTGCTCCCTGCTCCCTGACGGAGCCACCATCCGTACGCCGCAAGCGCCACGACGAGCACGCTCACCGCAGCCGCCGCGAGCCGATGCCCGTACTCGATGAGCGTCGGCAGGTCGAGCGGCGGGAGCAGCCGGCCGTTGCACAGCGGCCAGTGCTCCCCGCACCCCATCCCCGAGCCGGTGATCCGGACGATCGCGCCGAGGATGATGAGCGGGTAAGTGAACGCGGCGGCGGTCCAGGCGAGCCGCGTGAAGGAGCGGGTCATCGTGCCGAAATCTATACCTGCGAGTGAACTCGCGGCTCTGGGGGCGCGGCTGAAGCCGCGACTCGGCCCTGCCGCTGAAGGGGCGTCAGTTCACTGACAGGGCCGAGCCGCGAGTTCACTCGCGGATTCCGAGCCGCGGCTTCCGCCGCGCCTACAGGAGCGTCAGGAGAGTTCAGACTCGCTTCCTGAGCTCCGATCTCCACTCGTCCGTCCCTGTTTGCTCGTACTCCGGTTCGTCACCGACCCAGCCGGGAATGACGGCGTCCCGGTGATGTATCGGCTGAGCTCGCAGGTATTCTCGCACCGTAGCGAGGCTACGCGGGCTGACGGATTGGATCGAATACCCCTTCGCCCAGCGCAGGCGGTTGCCTTCTGTAGAGTGTCGTTCCTTTCCGGCAATGGCGGCACTGCCACCCTTGAGTCGCTGCAGCAGTCGAGTGAGGTCGGTAGTGGGATGCGTTCGAACGAGCAGGTGCACGTGGGTTCGTACCATGCCGATCTCGAGAATCCGCGCATCTTCTTGCGTCGCCACGGCACGGAGGAACTTGCAGAGGAACCGTGCCAACCCTGCGTCGATCAGTGGCTGACGATCGCGCGTGGTCCAGACGATGTGGCAATAGATGCGATCGATCACAGGGGGGAATCTGGCCGCGGTACCTCAGACTGCGGCATCGTCTTCTTGCGTGCCAGGGCCGATTCATCCCACGGTGCGCACTGAGTGCGCGGCTGAAGCCGCGACTCGGCCCTGCCGCTGAAGCGGCGTCAGTTCACTGACAGGGCCGAGCCGCGGCTTCAGCCGCGGATCACGAGCGCGCGCAGGTCGATGGCGTATATTGTCGCACCCATGCCGGGATCACCACCCCGACCCCCACACCGATGACCGCACCGGCGACCGACCGTTGGGGCGACCGGCTGCCGCGCCGCCTCGGGTTGTGGAGCGCCGTGGCGGTGCTCATCGGCTCGACCATCGGCAGCGGCATCTTCCGCACGCCGGCCATCATCGCGGCGCGCGTCCCGTCGCCGTGGCCGATGCTCGGCGTGTGGGTGCTGGGCGGGCTGCTCGCGCTGTGCGGAGCGCTGACTTATGCGGAGCTCGCCGCGATGTTTCCGCGCTCGGGTGGGGTCTTCGTGTACATCCGAGAAGGGTTCGGACGCCTGCCGGCGTTCCTGTTCGGGTGGGCGGAGCTGCTGCTGATCCGCGCCTCGGCGTTGGGCGCCATCGCCACGCCGTTCGCCGAGTATCTGTTGCGCTCGCTCGGCTTCGACCCGCGGCTGCCGCAGTACGCCGCGGCGGTGCACTACGTCGCCGCGCTCGCCATCGCGGTCACCGCAACGCTGAATTACGTCGGCGTCCGGTGGAGCGCGGTGGTGCTCAACCTGACGACGGCGGCGAAGTACGGCGCCCTCGTCCTCCTCGTGCTGCTCGCGTTCCTCTCGGGCCGGGGTGACGTCGCCCACTTCACGGGGGCGGCGGGTCCGCTGTCGGGCGGGCTGTTCGGCCTGGCGCTGGTCTCGGTGCTGTGGGCCTATGACGGCTGGGGCGATCTCTCGTTCGTGGGCGGGGAAGTGCGCGACCCGGAGCGCAACCTGCCGCGCGCCCTGGTTCTCGGCACCGCCGCGATCGTCGCCATCTATCTGCTCGTCAATGCCGCGTACCTGTACCTGCTGCCGCTGGCGCAGGTGGCGCAGTCTCCGCTGGTCGCGGCCGACGCCGCGCAGCTGCTCGTCGGCCGCGTGGGGGTGGGCATCATCGCCGTCGTGGTCATGGTCTCGACCTTCAGCACGCTGCTGGGATCGATGCTGACCGCTCCCCGCATCTTCTTCGCGATGGCGGACGATGGCCTGTTCTTTCGACGCGTCGCCCGCGTCCATCCCCGGTTTCAGACCCCGTCCGTGTCCATCGTGATGACGGCGCTGCTCGGCATCGGGTTCGTGCTCGTCCGTACGTTCGAGCAGCTGGCCGATCAGTTCGTGGTCGCCATCTTCCCGTTCTACGCGCTCGCCGCGGCCGCGGTGTTCGTGCTGCGGCAGCGCCGGCCCGACGCTCCGCGGCCGGTGCGCGTGTTCGGCTATCCCGCGGTGCCGCTCTTGTTCGTATGCGCTTCGCTCCTGATCCTGCTCAACGCGCTGCTCGAGCATCCGGTCGCGACCGGTCTCGCGTTCGTGATCATCCTGGTGGGGATTCCTGTCTATCACACGTGGCTCCGGGTGCGCGCGCGAGGTAACGCCGGCGCGCATTGACGACCTCCCAGACGGGGCGCATTTTTACCGCGCCCTTGCCGTACCCTTCGTTCCGCCGCTCGTTGGAGACCCATCGATGAAACGGTTGCTCTGGTCTGTTCCGGTGCTCGCCCTCACCGCCGTCGCGCCGCTCCATCGGGTGGCCGGCCAAGGCATCACGTCCGCTGCCGTCGCCGGTCGCATCACCGACGAGACGGGGGCCCCCATCGCCGTGGCGCAGCTCACGCTCGTCAACGCATCCACGGGCCTGCGCTACGCGACGCGCTCGTCGAGCGAAGGCCGGTACACGCTCGAGAACGTTCAGGTCGGGGGTCCCTACGCGCTCGCCGTTCGCGCCCTCGGCTTCGCGCCCGTCACCGTGCAGGGGATTACGCTCACGCTGGGGCAGCGTCTGGTGCAGGACATCACGTTGAAGCGCGCCGCGCTGGAAGTGGCGGGCGTCACCGTCGAGGCGACGAACGAGCCGCTGCGCTCCCCCTCCCGCACCGGGGCCAGCCAGTTCGTGTCGGAGAGTCTCGTCACGCGGCTCCCCACGCTGAGCCGCAACTTCACCGACTTCATCCAGACCGCGCCTCAAGTGACCAGGTCGTCGATCGGTGGACAGAACGACCGCTTCAACAACATCCAGATCGACGGCGCCGTCAACAACGACCTCTTCAACCTGGGCTCGACGAACGGCCAGCCGGGAGGTCAGGTGAACGCCAAGGCCATCACGCTCGAGGCGATCTCGCAGTACCAGGTGTTGGTCGCGCCGTTCGACGTACGCCAGGGCAGCTTCGCAGGCGGCCTCATCAACGCGGTCACCAAACGCGGCGCGAACGCAGTCCGCGGTACGGCCTTCTTCAATCATCAGGACGAGGGCCTCGTCGGGGACAACCAGAGCGGCTTGCCGTTCGGCAGCTTCAAACAGAACGAGTGGGGCGGGTCGCTCGGCGGCCCGATCGTCAAGGACCGGCTGCATTTCTTCGTGGCCGGGGAGCACCAGGATAGAGATGCGCCGGACGCCGGCCCGGACATCGGGATCGACCCCGTGCGCGTCACCGGCATCAGCCCCGACTCGGCGCAACGGTTCGTCACGATTCTGCAAAAGTACAACAACTCGGTCGCCGGCAGCTTCGGCCAGCAGACGCTCGGCACGCCGAACACCAACCTGTTCGGCCGGCTCGACTGGCAGGTGAGCGACAACAACATCCTGACGGTGCGCCACAACCATCTGGACGGCACCGACCTGTCGATCGGGCGTGGCGGCACGTACTCGTTCTCGTCCAACGGCGTGAGCCGGCGGAACCACGTGAACGCAACCGTCCTCCAGCTCAGCTCCACGATACGGTCGCGCTGGTTCAACGAACTGATTTTTCAGTACCAGAACCTCCATGACGAGCGGGATCCCACGTCACTGTTCCCGCAGGTGCAGGTGTCGGTGCGGAGCGACACGGGCGGCGGCTTCGCCGGGCCTGCGCGCACCCTCGTCGCCGGCGCTGACCAGTTCTCGCAGGCCAACCGGCTGGACCAGAAGATCATCGAGGCGACCGACAACCTCACGTTCGCCGTGGGCGCGAGTCATCGCGTGACGGTGGGCACGCACAACGAGTTCTTTCGCTTCCAGAACTTCTTCATCCCGCAGTTCATCGGGCTCTGGACCTTCACAAGCCTTGCGAACCTCGACGCCGGCATCGCGTCGTCGTACGCACGCGTACTGCCGTATCCGGGCACGAGCACGCCGATCGCCGACTTCCACGTGCGGCAGTACGGGTTCTACGTGCAGGATCAGTGGCAGGCGACGCCGCGGCTCGACCTGACCTACGGCCTGCGGGCGGACGTCCCCACCCTGCCCGATAATCCGCGCTACAACCCGACTGCCGACACCGTGTTCGGGATCGACACCCGGCAGGTGCCGAGCGGGAACATCCTGTGGTCACCCCGGGCGGGGTTCAACTACGACGCGAGCGGGGACCGCACGACGGTGCTGCGCGGCGGGGCGGGACTGTTCAGCGGGCGCCCCGCCTACGTCTGGGTCTCGAACGCCTACGGCAACTCGGGGCGTGAGACGGTGACGTTGAGCTGCCGCAACAGCTCGACCACCGATTCGGTGCCCGCATTCACGCTCGATCCGAACAATCAGCCCGGGGTTTGCAAGAACCAACCGTCGGTGAGTTCGAGCGCGCTGATGACGGTCAACTACTTCGACAAGAACTTCAAATTCCCGCAGGTCTGGAAGTTCGACTTCGGCGTCGACCACGAGCTGCCGTATGGGATTCTCGGCACGTTCGAAACGATCTATTCGGTCTCGTCGAGCACCCTCCTCATCCGCGATCGGAACATCAGGGGGATCCAGGGCTTCACCGTCAGGGGACGCCCGATCTACGGGACGTACGCGAGCAGCGGGACGCCCACGACCAGCTTCGTGGACAGCCGGTTCGACAAGGTCCTCGAGCACTACAACGGCAGCGGCGACTGGGGGATCAGCTTCGCGTGGCAGTTGCAGAAGCGGTTCAGCCGGGGGTTCGAAGCCACGGCCTCCTACGGCTACCAGCACGTGGTGGACCGGTTGAGCTTGACCTCCGACATCGCCACGTCGAACTACGCGTTCGACCCGATCCGTTACGACCCGAACAATCCGGAGTCGGCCCGGTCAGCGTTCGACATTCCGCACAAGGTGGCCCTGACGGGCACGGTGAATCTGCCGCACGGCTTCCAGCTGTCCGGCATCTATATCGGCCGCTCGGGCAGCCCGTACTCCTACGTCTACCAGGGAGATGCGAACGCCGACGGATACCCGAACCGCAGCGCCAGCGTGCGCGGCGAGAACGACCTGGTGTACGTGCCGCGGAGCCAGGGCGACATCCGCCTGCAGAGTCCCGCCGACTGGGCCGCCCTCGACCGCTACATCACGAACGAGCCCTGCCTGAACCTGGCGCGCGGCACCATCGTGAAGCGCTACGCCTGCACGGCGCCGTGGCGGGAATTCGTCAACCTGCGGCTCACCGGCTCGCTGCCCACGGTCCGCGGGCAGCATGCGGAAGCGGTTCTCGAGATCTTCAACTTTCTCAACCTGCTGAACCGGAATTGGGGCCTGCAACGCAACCCCGTCACGTCGAGCGCGAGCGGTCCCGACCTGGAGCTGCTGCGGCTGGTGGGATGGGACACCACCACGAATCAGGGGATCTACACGTTCACCAACCCGCTCAAGGACCGACCGGACGATAACCTCTCCCGCTGGCATCTGCAGTTCGGCGTGAAGTACACGCTCTGACGGCACGGCTCTATGTCCGCGCCTTGCGCCACAGCCACACGCCCGCGGCGCCGAAGCACAGGTTCGGCACCCATGCCGCGAATGTCGGCGGCAGGGCGCCGCCCGAGCCCACCGCCTTCGAGAGCTGGAACATCAGGAGATCGATGAACGTCGTCGCGAGGCACACCGCCATGCCCCACGCCGCGCCGCTCCGCGGCGTGGAGATGGCGAGCGGAGCCCCGAAGAGCGCGATGATGATGCACGCGACGGGGACGGACAGCTTCAGGGCGCGCTCGACGCGCAGCTTCTTCGTGTCCGACCCCGAGCGCGCCAGCGCGTCGACGTAGCGGCCCAGCTCGGCGTAGCGCATCTCGTCCGGCGCCTTGGGCTCGGCGAGCAGGTCCGTCGGCGTCTCCCGCAGCGCCGTGATGCGCAGCGCGTCGAATCCGAAGGTGGTTTCCTGCCCCGGGCCCAGCAGGTAGCGCACCGCCCCCTTCGTGAGGGTCCAGGCGCGGCGCGCGCGCGCCGTGTCGTACGCCGCGCGCTGCGCCGCGACCACGATCGTCGGATAGTCGGCGCCCGTGCCCTCCCGCTCCATGATCAGGTCGAGCATCACGCGCGGCCCGATCTCGAGCGAGCGGATCGCGTACACCCACCCGCCGTCGGCCCGGTACACGAAGTTGTAGCGATTGGCGGTGACGCGGACCTGCTTTTCGCCCAGCAGCTCGGCACGGCGCGCCGAGGTGACCGGCGCGAGCTCCGTGAGCCCCAGATCGAGCACGACGGCGACCAGCGAGGCCACGAGGAGGGGGCGCACCACCCGGTGGAACGAAATGCCCGAGGCCTTCGCCGCGGTGAGCTCGGAGTGCCGGCCCAGCGCGCCCACCGTGAACACCACCGCGAACAGGACGGCGACCGGCAGCACCAGCGTGATCGTCTCGGGCAGGAAGTAGACGTACGACAGCGCGATCTGCTCTTTCGCAATCCCCCGGCCGAGGTACGTGTCCAGCTTGTCGGTCAGATCGATCACCATCACGAGGAACGGAAACCCCAGCGCCGCGAGCAGGAACACCTTGAGCCACTCGCGCAGCACGTAGCGGTCGAGCGTGCTCACGGCGCGCGACGCCACCGGGGCCGGAGCAGGGAGCCGGGCCAGCCGATCGCCCGCAACACCGGCTCGACGACGTCGCTCCAGTCGCCGCCATGCGGCGCGTTGCCGGGCTTGCGGATCCGCCACAGGCCGACCAGGCCGACGATCCCGAACAGCACGTTCGGGGTCCACATCGCGAAGAACGGGGACACGATCAGCCGGTTGCCCAGCTCCTCTCCTCCGATCAGCCCGATGTAGTAGACGGTGAACACGGCGACGCTCATCCCGATCACGAGCCCCACGCCGCCGCGTTGGAACCGCAGCGCCACCGGCGCGCCTAGCAGGGCGAAGATCAGGCACGCCGCCGCGATCGCGTACTTCTTGTGGATCTCCACCTGGTACATCGCCTCCCGCTGCCGCGCCGCGCGCTGGCGCTGTTCTTCGCCCACGCCGGCGCCGGCGGTCACGTAGACAGGCGATGGGATGGGCCGTGCTCCCTGCGCCCCCGGGAGTGGGAGGCGGGGCTGGGGCGGGGGAGTGGAGGAGGGAGGGGGCGGATGCGGCGGCGTGGGTCGCGGCGTTTGCGCCGCTGCCTGCCGCGGGGGCAGCCAGGCCGCGAGATGCCGTAGCGCGCGGCAGTAGAGCCCTGGGGGCACGGTGTCGAGCGCGTAGGACATGAGCGGCAGGACACGGGGAGCGAGCCCGGCGAGCCGGCGCAGATCATTCTCGATCACCTGGCGTGCCTCGATCAGGGCGCGATCCGCGTCCCGGCGGGCGCTCCGCGCCGCCTGCCGCATCTCGCAGATCGTCATTTCGCGGTCGCTCTTGTAGGTGTCGTTCGCCGTGCGCTCGAGCGTATTGCCGACGCCGGCGACGCGCATCCGGTTCGTGTGGAAGAAGGTGCGATTGAATTGCGTCGGGTCGGAGCGGTTCACCTCCGCGATGTCGCCGTCCTGGAGCGTCAGGTACAGGTCCCGGCCGCCCGGGGTATACGCCATGGTCCCGGAGTCCGCGGTGATGATGCGGCGGCGCTCGGCGTCGCCCAGATCGTAGATCGTTACGTCCTTGAGCTTGTTCGCGTTCCCGTCGATCCGCGCCGCGCGGAGGAAGAACTGCTGCGACACGACCTCGTTGATCACCTGCTCCTTCAGGGTGAACGACGGCTTCTTGCGCTGGATGTCGACCTGCAGGGTCCGGAGCCGGTGGTTGGAGCGGGGCAAGAGCTGGTCGTTCCAGAAAAAGGACACGACGGCGACGCACGCCGCGCCCCCGAGCACGGGCGCGATGACGCGCCCGACGCTCATGCCCCCCGCTTGCATGGCGGTGATCTCGTTGTCCGCGGCGAGCCGCGTGAACACGTGCAGCACCGCCACCAGCACCGCCATCGGCAGCGTGACGGCGACAATGAAGGGCACCGACAGCACGAACACCTCGATGATGACGCCGGTCGGCAGCCCCTTGCCGAGCAGGCCGGACAGTTGCTTCGCGATCTGATTGATGAGCATCAGCGAGGTGAGGGCCGCCAGGGCGAAGCCGAGCGGCGCGACGTGCTGGCGCAAGACGTAACGGCTGATGGTGCGCACGGTCGGTCGCGCCATTATATTCGGAACTCCAAGTCTCTACAAGGGATGCGACGCCCCACCCTGGTCCCGTTCCAACCCCATGGCTGCTGCGGTTCACGACCTCGGTGGGCACCGGTTGGAACGGGACTGGTCGGATTCGTCGCCCTTTCGCTGCTCATACCCCAGGCTCACGCGCAGGATGCGGGCGCAGACACCGGCATCGCACGACGGCCTGAGTTTGTCGCGGCGTTCCGCTGGGCGCCGCTGGCGCGGCCGCGCAACGCCGCGCTCGCCCCCGGCGGTCGGCTCGGGCCCGCGACCACGCCCGCGGTCGTCGCGACGGCATGGGAGCGTGCGGCGCGCGTGGCACTGCCCCAGGCGCTGCTGCGCGCGGCGCCCTCGGGCGCCGCTGTCGCGGCCGGACCCCCTGTCGGGCCCGAGCAGGGTCCCCTCGCCCCGCCGCCCCCGCCCCCCACGCCCCCGCCCCCCCTGACTCCGGTCGCTGGGCCGCTCGGCGCCGAGATCGGGATGGAGCTCCGGCTGCGCTTCGAGCTCCGCGCCGACCGGTTTCAGAACCTCAAGTGCTCGCCGCTCGAGCAGCAGCTGGCGCTCTCGGGCTGCCACACGGGATTCCCCACGATCAGCCCCGTGCCGCAGTACGCGATCCGCACGGCGGGCGTCGTGGGGCGCCGCCTGCACTTGAACGTCGACTTCGACAGCCAGCGCGAGTTCGATGCCAACAACAACCTCCAGGTCTGGTACGAGGGCCTGGAAGACGAGGTGCTGCGGCGGGTCGAGGTCGGCAACGTCACCTTCCAGATCCCGCGGTCGCGCTTCATCAGTGCGGCCATCCCCGCGAACAACTTCGGCGTACAGGCGATCGGGCAGCTCGGCGCCCTCGAGCTGCGCGGCATCTTCGCCCAGCAGAAGGGCAACGTCATCAAGGACCGCATCTACAACGTCGGCGAAACGACGTCGCAGCCCCTCGACCGCGTGGCGCGCGACCTCGACTACGAGGTCGGGCGGTTCTTCTTCGCGGTGGACCCGTCGCTCGTTCCGGGGTACCCGGCGGTGGACATCCTGTCGCTCGACCCGGCAACCCTCTCCGACTCGCTCCGCGTCGGCAGCCTGCACGTCTACCGGGTCCGCGCGCTCTCACCGATCTCGAACAGCAACCAGAACATCGGCGGGGTGCGCGCGGTGGCGTGCGGCCCGGGGCCGACGCGCGCCGTCGACTGCAGCGGCGAGCGTGCCGGTCCCTTTCAGTGGGAGATCCTCCAGGAAGGGAAGGACTACTATGTGGACGCGAGCGGCGCGTGGTTCGCGCTCGCGAGCCGCCTCGACCAGAACGACTACCTGGCCGTGTCCTACGTCCCGGTCGGCGTGGCCGCGTGCGGGCCCGGGCAGCGGTGTGTGGGCACCTTCCCCGTGGGCGCGAGGCAGGACACCTCTGTGGTCGACACGTTGCGGCTCGTATACGACCCGAAGCTCGGCGTCACCGCGACGTCGCCGTCGTTCCGCTTCGAGATCCGCAGCGCCTACCGCGTGGGTGGGAGCGAGATCGTGCGCGAGACGGTGCGCTTGACCCTCACGGTGAATCAGCGCGAGCGCACCGTGCTGACGGGCGATACCTATCTCGCGCACCTGGGCCTCGCGCTCGCCACCGACCCCACGACGTTCGACCAATACAACCGGTTGTTTCCGCGCGCCCGGGACCCGCAGCAGGGCGCGCCGCTGCGGGACTATTTCATCGTGTTCCCGCACCTGCAGCCGTTCGCCGACGCGACCCGCCTCGCGGCCACGGAGCGCAACGACTCGTTGTACCGGACGCCGCGTTCGCTGCTGCTCACGCAGGGGCCGCCTTCCGTGTTCGCGCTGGGCCTGCATGCGGACGTCTCGGCATCGGCCGATCGCAGCACCCTGTCGCTCAACAGCTTCCAGATCCGCGACGGCAGCGAGAAGATCTACTTGGGCGGCCGCCTCCTGACGCGCGACGTGGACTACGCCATCGATTATTCCACGGGGCAGGTGCAGTTCAAGAACGCCGACTCGCTGTTCCAGGGTGGCGCGGCGCAGGTGCGCGCGCAGTTCGAGGAGCGCGCCGCATTCGTCGTGGCGCCGACGTCCATCTACGGGCTCGCGGCGCGCTACGACCTGGGCCGCCGCGGCAACGTCAGCTTCACCGGCCTGTTCCAGAAGGAGCAGAGCGCCTTCACGCGTCCGCCGCTCGGCTTCGAGCCGTCCTCGAGCTTCATCGGCGGCGTGAGCACCGAGCTGCACTTCCAACCGGGGTTCATCACGCGGGCGCTGGACGCGCTCCCCGGGATTCACACGGACGTGCCCTCGTTCCTCAACGTGTCGGCCGAGGTCGCGATGTCGCGCCCCTCGCCCAACCAGCTCGGTCAGGCGTACCTCGAGGAGTTCGAGTCCGAGGCGGGCCGCTTCGTCTCGCTCGCCGAGAACAGTTGGCACTGGGGCAGCATCCCCACGAGCACGCGGGGCGCGCAGCCGTTCGGCATCCTGCCCACCGGGTTCGATCCCGCGAACGCGGCGGCGCTCACCTGGCAGAACCGTCCCCTCAACCCCGACGGCACGCCCATCGAGTTCCTGAGCCGGCAGATCGACCCCGAGATCCGGCTCGTCGGCCAGGCGCAGTCGGCCGAGCCGGTCCTGTGGTTTACGCTCAAGCCGGACACCGTGCTGGGCCTCGCCGACGTGAAGAGCGGCAATCCCAACTGGGTGCGGCCGCACCAGGACGGCCCCCGCTGGCGCTCGATCACTCAATCGCTTTCGCCGACCGGCGTCGACCTCTCGCGGGTGGAATACATCGAGCTCTGGGTCTGGGAGGACAATCATCGCGTCGCGCAGGCCAACCACACCGCGCTGATCCTCGACTTCGGGTCGGTGTTCGAGGACGCGCTCGCGTGGGTGCCGGAGTACTTCACGCATGCCCTCCCCCCCGCTCCCGGGGGCGGCGACACCGTGTATTACGGCCAGCGGTTCGTCGGGTTGGGGCGGCTCGACACGGAGCGCGATCCCGTGACCCAATCGTGGAACGCCGTGACCAACGACGAGGGGATCCTCTCCGACCGCGTGACCGACGGCATCGTGGACTCGACCACCGGCGCGCGGCTCGACACGCTGCCGCTGTGCAGCGCGCGGCAGGGCGGCACGCTGCTCCCGTTTTTCTTCGGCGACCTGCGCTCCCGCTGCGGGCGCCACAACGGGTTCGTGGACTCCGAGGACCTGGACGGCGACTTCCAGCTGGACTCGGTCGCCGGGGTGCGGACGTCGGAGACCCTCGTGCGGTTTGTGTTCCCGATCGGCGACGAGCGGTTCTACGTGCGCGACGGAGGCATGGTGGCGGTGAAGGACGCGACCGGCCGGCCCGATGGCGCCGCCGGGTGGCGGTTGTACCGCATCCCGTTCCGCGCCGACACGATCCAGCAGGGACTCGTGAACCTGCGCCAGATCCAGAGCCTGCGGATCACCGTCGTCACGCCGCAGACCGCGCCGGCCGGCCAGCCCGATCCGCAGGTGTTCTTCGGGCTGGCCCGCGTGCGGCTGGTGGGCGCGTCGTGGTTGAAGCGCGCCGAGACGCCGATCCGCGGCATCGCGGGGGACCGCGGCTCGGGCACCGGCGAGGTGATCGCCTCGGTCGTGAGCACCGAGAACCGGGACCTGGGCTACACGCCGCCGCCGGGGGTGTTCGACCAGGCGGGCCGGCGGGACGCCAACCTGCAGCTCGCGACCGCGCAGATCAACGAGCGCTCGCTGCGGCTGCTGGCGAGCGGTCTCCAGGTCGGGCAGCGCGCCGAAGCGTTCACGCGCTTCACCGCCGAAGGGGATAAGAACCTCCTCAAGTACCGCAAGCTCCGGGTCTGGGCGCGCGGCCGCGGCCCGGGGTGGGAGGACGGCGATCTGCACTTCTACATCAAGGCCGGGAAGGACCAAAACAATTTCTACTTGTACCACGTCCCGGCGCGCACGGTATCGTGGGAGCCCGAAGTGGTCATCGACTTCAGTCGCTGGCTGGCGCTCCGCGCGAAAGTCGAGCAGGCGTGGCTGCGCGGGGATGCGGCGCGCGTCTACCCGGGCTGCCCGGACACGACGCTGATTCCCCTGGACACGGCGTACGTGATGTGCGACGGGCCGTACGTCGTGCACGTGCGCGATCCCGCGACCGGCCCGCCCAACCTCGCGGCGGTGCAGGAGATCGCGACGGGCATCCTGCGCGTGGCCGACAACGTGTTCGTCGACCAGGCGGAGCTGTGGGTGGACGACATTCGCCTGAGCGACGTCGTCCAGGACGTCGGCGTCGCCGCGGCGCTGGACCTGACGCTGACCGCCGCCAACGTCGCCGACGTGGCCGTCAGCCTGTCGCGCCGCGACGCGCAGTTTCGCCAGCTCGGCGAGGACCCGAGCTACACCACGGCGAACGCCGCGACCATCGCCGGCACGTTGCGGCTCGAGCGGTTCTTGCCCGACGGCTGGGGGATCGCCGCGCCCCTCTCGGTCCGCTACGCGTCGACCTCGAGCGATCCGTTCTACCTCTCGGGCACCGACATACGGGCGAATGGCCTCGATGGGCTCCGCACTCCGCGGTCCAGCGCCACGAGCTACACCCTCTCGCTGCGTCGCACGGTGCGCTCGGCGACGCCGCTGCTGCGCTACCTGCTCGATCCGCTCGCGCTCTCGGGCGCGTACGCGCGCGGCAGCGACCGCGCCGACCTTTCCCAGGCGAGCGCCTCCAACTACGCGGTGAACCTCGACTACGCGCTCGCACCGCCGCTGGCGCGGTGGGGGCGGTTCCGGCTCACGCCTACGAGCGTGCACTTCCGCTCCACGCTCGCGGGCGCGCAGGGGTCGCGCTTCAGCTACGCCGTACCGGTGGCCCGGTCCGGCGACTCGCTCGTCGTTCCGGCGCTCTCCAGGAGCAAGGTGTGGCGCAACACGGGCGGCGTCGACGTCCAGCCGCTCACCGGGCTGCAGCTGCACGTGGATGCGGCGTCCCAGCGCGACCTGCGCGACTACGGCGACTCCACCACCCTGGGCCGGCTGTTCGGCCGGGAGCGGCGCACCGTCCTGGGGCTGAACGTCGGTGCCGAAACGCAGCGCGCGGTGAACAGCTTCGTCAGCATCACCCCGCAGCTGCTGACCTGGCTGCGGCCGCGGGCCAACCTGTCGGGGAACTTCTCGTTCAACCGCGACCCCAACGGCCGGGATCCGGTACGCGACGTGGGCGACACCGCGGGGGCGTTCCACGTTCCGGCCGCGTTCTCCAACGGGCGCCGCGCGGACCTCGGGGTGCAGTTCGACGCCCGCCGCTTCGGGCAGCAGGTGTTCGGCGACAGCGCCGCCGTCACCAAGCTGCTCGCCCGTCTCACGAGCGTGGACGTGTCCTACGGGCGCAGCCAGACGTCCACCTACAACCGCTCCGGGTTCCTGCCCTCGCTCGCCTACCAGCTGGCGCTGGGCGGGTTCGACAGCTTCCGCAGCCAGCGCGGGCTGCTCGCGGGTTCGGCCGCGGACAACTGGAACCTGAACGCCGCGGGGAGCGTGCTCCTGATCCTGGGATTGCGGGTGCGCGCGAACTACCGCGAAACGGACGGACTCGCGTGGGTGCTGCGCACCGACCAGCAGGTCCCGCTCCGCACCGGCACGCGCGAGTGGCCCTCCGCGACCGTCAGCTGGAACGTCACGCCGGGGCGCAACCTGCTCGGCCGGATTGTGACGAATTTGTCGGCGCAGCTCGCCTACCGCGAGCAGCGCTCCTCGAGCGAGCAGCTCGGCTTCACGACGGACCCGGAGGCGACTACCCTGACCGAGACCGTCGACCGTATGGTGCGGCCAGCGATCGCGCTGACCTGGCGTTGGGGCGTCTCCACGGCGTTTGACGCCTCCCGCACGCGCAGCGATCAGTTCAACGTGGGCAACCGGTTCCACACGGAGCGCAACCAACAGGGCGTCAATCTCGCGTTCACGTTCCGCCCGCCGGCGCAGCTCGTGCGGTTGAAAAACGACATCCGCGTCGCGGCGCATTACACGGTGAGCGACAACACCGGGTGCCTGCGGACAGCGGGCCAGGCGGTGTGCGTGCCCTACGTGGACAGCCGGCAGACGCAGTCGCAGCTTACCTTGGACACCGACTTCCCCCCAACCCTGAGCGCGGGTTTCCAGATGGCGTACCTGGTGAACGACGAGCGGCAGGTGAATCGCAAGACCTCGCAGCTCGTGATCACGGCGTTCGTGGAGCTCCATACCAGCGTGGGACAGATCCGATGAGCCGCCGGGGGGAGGGGAGGACGCGGGCGGCGGTGCTCGTCGCCGCCGCGCTCGCCTGCACGGCGCGGGGCGGCGCCAGCCGGCCCCGCGAGTTCGACGGCAGCCGGGCGTTCGGCTACCTGGAGCAGCAGATGCGGTTCGGACCCCGCATCCCCGGGAGCCCTGGTCACGAGCGCGCCGGAGACTGGATGCTCGAGCGGCTCCGCGCGACGGCCGACACCGTGGTGGTGCAGGCCTTCACCCACGTCACACGGAGCGGCGTATCGCTGCACCTGCGCAACTTCCTGGCCCGGTTTCGGCCTGCGGCGACCGATCGCGTGCTGTTCCTCGCCCACTGGGATACCCGGCCCCACGCCGACCACAGCGCGAACCTCGGCCAGCAGCGACTCCCCGTGCCCGGCGCGAACGACGGCGCGTCCGGCGTGGCCGTGCTGCTGGGCGTCGCCGACGCGCTCAAGGCCAAGCCCCCGGCCCTGGGCGTGGATCTGCTGTTCGTGGACGGGGAGGATTATGGCGACTTCGAGGGCGACTCGGACGTCCTGATCGGCTCGCGCTACTTCGCGGCCCACCAGCCGGCCGGCTATCCGCCCCTCTTCGCGGTGCTGTTCGACATGGTCGCCGACAAGGACCAGCAGTTCTACTACGAGAGCAACTCCGCGGCGTTCGCCCCCGAGGTCGTGGATCGCGTGTGGCACACCGCCGCCGACCTCGGGTACGGCCGCATCTTCATTCCCGGCGTGAAGTACTCCCTAATCGACGATCACGTGGCGCTGCAGAAGGCGGGGATCCACGCGATCGACGTCGTGGACTTCGATTACCCCTACTGGCATACGACGGAAGATGGCATACGACGGAAGACACGATCGACAAGGTGAGCGCGGCATCGCTGCAAGTGGTCGGGGACGTGGCGGTGGCGTTGGTGCGCTGAGAGGGGAGAAGGGAGAGGGGAGAGGTACCTTCCCGCGCGGCACTTGGCATCGCACCGCTTGGTACCTCTCCCTTCTCCCATCTCCCCGCAACGATCGAATGTCCCCCGCGTGAATCCGATCCCTCACACCGGCGGGTGACATGCTACCCTCCGCTCGCCATGGACGACCGCCGTGCCGCATTCGTGCTCGCGCTGCTCGCGCTGTCGGGAGCGGGGGTGCGGTACGCGCTCGCGCCCGCTCCGGGGGCCGCGCCGGGCGATGTCCGGCTCGTCGCCGCCGACACGCCGCCCCGCGCCGGAGAGAGCCTGCGCGCGGTCGC
>WNGD01008450.1_pt1 | contig 18103 bp, 18 predicted proteins | sample 5400671 | NCBI WGS metagenome assembly WNGD01 (sample SAMN13153369, study PRJNA577476) | soil metagenome | isolation source: 40 cm soil or saprolite under grassland replicate 2 | place: USA:California | collected 2016-06-15
AAGTACGGCTGCTTGCGCGTCTTCCCGTTCTCGGCCACCTGCTGCCACTCGTAGAAGCCGTCGGCGGGCAGCAGGCACCGGCGCCGGGCGAAGGCCTGCCGGAACGAGGGCTTGGAGTCAACCGTCTCCGCACGCGCGTTGATCATGCGGCTCCCGATCGAGATGTCCTTCGCCCACGACGGCACCAGGCCCCAGCGCACCACCCGCAGCTCCCGCGCCACGTCCCGCGGGCCGGAGTCCCCGTTGCCTCGGCTGCCACGGGTGAGCACCGCGTAGACCCGCTTGGTCGGGGCGACGTTGTAGTCCGGCTCCAGCGACTCGCTGACGCGGTCACGCTCGATGCGGAACTCGGCGAGGAGGTCCTCGCGCTTACGCGCTGACGCGTACCGGCCGCACATGTCATCACCCTGTCGTCACGTGTGAGCGGTGAGAGGTACCGAGGAATTGGGCCCTTCATTGCCACGATATGTGAATGCCAAACCTCGGCCACCGCTCCGTGGCCGCCCTGCCCGGTTGAGTATCTGTTCCCCGCTGGCGGCGATCCACTCCGCCGGAAGCGGCATTTTCCTGTCGTCCGGGCGCCGCGGCACACGGGCGGCGTGCCCGGGTCAAGGGCTGGAGATCCAGGTGAGATGGCCTAGGCTCGCAGCATGCACGCGCAGCAGGCACCGGGTCGGGAGGGCCCGCGCTGGCGGCCGCCGGCCGCGGACGGCCCGGTGCGGGCGAGCGTGACGCTGCCGGGTTCGAAATCCATGACCAACCGGGCGCTTGTCCTCGCTGCGCTCGCCGATGGGCCGAGTGCCATCACCCGCCCGCTGCGCGCCAGGGACACGCTCCTGATGGCCGGGGCGCTGGCCGCCCTGGGCACCGGCATCGACACCGGCGCCGCGCCGGGTACCTGGCGGGTGACACCCGGCCGGCCGGCGAACGACGCCCGTGTGGACGTGGGCAACGCCGGCACTGTGCTGCGCTTCGTGCCACCGGTCGCGGCCCTGGCGGCCATCACGACGGAGTTCTACGGGGACGCCCGGGCCACCGAGCGCCCGGTCGCGCCCATCCTGGCGGCCCTGCGCGAGCTCGGCGCGGTCATCGACGACGGCGGCCGCGGCGCTGTCCCGTTCGCCGTGCGCGGGACCGGGTCACTGGCCGGAGGCGCGGTCACCCTCGACGCATCGGCCTCGTCGCAGCTCGTCTCCGGCCTGCTCCTCGCCGCCCCGCGCTTCGACAAGGGCGCGGAGGTCCGCCACCGCGGCGGCCGGGTTCCCTCGGCCCCGCACATCTCCATGACCGTCCAGATGCTGCGCGCCGCCGGTGCCGAGGTGGAGACCGCCAGCATGCGGCAGAACGAGCCTGACGGAGCGAACGTGGTGGACACGTGGCGGGTTCATCCGGGGCCGATCCGGCCCGGAACGCTTGCCGTCGAGCCGGACCTCGTCAACGCCGCCCCGTTCCTGGCCGCCGCGCTGGTCACCGGCGGCACCGTGACCATCGGCGACTGGCCGCGGCAGACCACCCAGCCGGCCGGCCACATCCTGGACCTCTTCACCCGGATGGGCGGCCGGTGTGAGACCACACGCGGCGGGCTGGCCGTCTCCGGCTCCGGCGCAGTCCACGGCATCACCGCCGACCTCGGCGACGTGCCCGAGATGACGTCCGTGCTGGCCGCGCTCGCCGCGCTCGCGGGCTCGCCGTCGCGGCTCACCGGCATCGCGCACACCCGGCAGCAGGAGACGGACCGGCTGGCCGCGCTGGCGACCGAGATCAACGGGCTCGGCGGCGACGTCACCGAACTACCGGATGGCCTGGCGATCCGGCCCCGCCCGCTGCACGGCGGGGTGTTCGCCAGCTACGACGACCACCGGCTGGTGATGGCCGCGGCCGTGCTCGGGCTGGCCGTGCCCGGCATCGAGATCGAGAACCCGGCCACGGTCGGCAAGACCTTCCCGGAGTTCACCAGGGCGTGGCCGGCGATGCTGGAAGGCGCGCCCTGACCAGCCGGGCCAGCCGGGCCAGCCACGCCAGGCTCGACGAGGACGATGTGCGGGTGCGCCCGGGGCGCGGCTCCCGGCCCCGCACCCGGCGCCGGCCCGCGCACGAGAGCGCGGTCGAGGGATTCGTGGCCGCCGTCGAGCGGGGCAGGTACGGCATCCTGGTCGACGGCCGCAGGGTCACCGCCATGCGGGCGCGCGAGCTGGGCCGCCGCGGGGTGGTGGTCGGTGACACGGTCGCGCTGGCCGGCGACGTCTCCGGCGCACCGGGCACGCTGGCCCGGGTGGTCCGGGTGGAGCCGAGAACCACCGTGCTGCGCCGATCTGCCGACGACTCCGACCCCGTGGAGCGGGTCATCGTCGCCAACGCCAGCCAGCTCATCATCGTCACCGCCCTCGCCGACCCACCGCCCCGGCCCCGGCTCATCGACCGCTTCCTGGTCGCCGCCTATGACGCGGGGCTGGCTCCGTTGCTGTGCCTCACCAAGGCCGACCTGGCCCCGCCCGATCAGCTGCTGGCCGCCTACGGCCCGCTGGGCATCCCGTACGTGGTGGTCGGGCGGCCGTTGACCAGGCAGGTGCTCGCGCCGCTGCGCGAGCACGCCGGAGGCCGGATCAGCGTGCTGGTCGGCCACTCGGGGGTCGGCAAGTCCACACTGGTCAATGCCCTGATCCCGGATGCGGACCGGGTGGTGGGCGAGGTCAGTCCGGTGACGGGCCGAGGGCGGCACACCTCGTCCTCCGTGGTGGCGCTCCCGCTTTCCGGTGGCGGGTGGATCATCGACACGCCGGGGCTGCGCGGCTTCGGGCTGGGCCACGTGGCGCCGGACCGGGTCGTGCGCGCCTTCGCCGACCTGGCCGGCGGCGTGGCCGCGTGCCCGCCCGGCTGCACCCATCTGGAGCCCGACTGCGCTCTGGATGACTGGGTGCGGGACCAGGGCAGCGACCCGCGCCTGGTGGCTCGCCTGGACTCGCTGCGCCGTCTGCTGCGCAGCCGCGAGGGCGCCGAGCCAGCGGCGCCGGAGACCGGCGACCCCGTCGGCGATGACCAGGCGTAACCCCGCCGGCCGGCGCCGCGGGCCTTTTCCGGCCGTGCCTCGTCGCCGCCGGTGGCCGGTAAGCGGTACCGTTTCGCGCCATGGCGGGCTATAGCGACGACCTGCGTTTCGCCCACGTCCTTGCCGACGCGGCAGACGACATCACCACTCGCCGGTTCCGCGCGCTCGACCTGCGGGTGGAGGCCAAACCCGACTTGACGCCCGTGACCGACGCCGACCACGCCGCCGAGGAGTCGCTACGCAACGTGCTGCGGCGGGCACGGCCGCGGGACGCCGTGCTGGGTGAGGAGTTCGGCCGGATCGGCTCCGGCCCGCGCTGCTGGGTCATCGACCCGATCGACGCGACCAAGAACTTCGTCCGCGGGGTCCCGGTCTGGGCCACCCTGATCGGGCTGATGGATGGCCACGAGGTCATGGTGGGCGTGGTCTCCGCGCCTGCGCTCGGCCGCCGCTGGTGGGCCGCCAGGGACGGGGGCGCATGGACCGGCCGGAGCCTCACCAAGGCGAGCCGCTGCCGTGTCTCGGCGGTCACCGGGCTGGAGGACGCGTCGTTCTCCTATTCCAGCATGTCGGGATGGGAAGAGCAGGGAAGGCTGCCCGCCTTCCTCGACCTCACCCGCCGGGTATGGCGCAGCCGGGCTTACGGCGATTTCTGGTCACACGTTCTCGTCGCCGAGGGGGCGCTGGAGATCTCCGCCGAGCCCGCGGTATCACTGTGGGACCTCGCCGCGCTCCAGGTGATCGTGGAGGAGGCCGGCGGGACGTTCACCGACCTGTCGGGCCGGGCGACCCCGGAGGGTGGCAGCGTCGTGGCCACCAATGGGCTGCTGCACGACGAGGTGCTCGGCCTTCTCGCCGTCTCAGGATGAGCATTTGACGGGCCCTTGCCCTCGCGGCCGGCATCCCCGATGCTGGTATAGGTCACAAAGGCACAAGCGTGCTGCCGCCAAGGGCGCCCGGCGGCGCGCAGGCAGTTGCTGACCCACCCCGCCGAACGTCCCCAGGAGTGATGCCCAATGAAGGTACGGGATGGTATGACCACTCTGGTCCTGACGATCGGGCCCGCACATACGCTGCGTGAGGCTGCCCGACTGATGTCGTCCCGCCGTGTCGGCGCAGCCGTGGTCATCGACCCTGAACACTCTGGCGTGGGCATCCTGACCGAGCGCGACATCCTCGACTCACTCGCCGCGGGGCAGGACCCCAACATCGAGCTGGCCGCCGCGCACCGGACGCTCGACGTCGTGTACGCGTCCCCCGACTGGACGCTGCAGCAAGCTGCCTCGACCATGGTCCGGGCGGGATTCCGTCACCTCGTGGTGGTCGAGGGCAACGAGGTGACCGGGCTGCTGTCCATGCGCGACATCGTGCGCTGCTGGGCCGAGGCCGGCACCCACGAGCAGGGTGAGCCCACCGCGGCAAGGACCTTACCCTCTCCCGGGCCCGGTTAGGACGCCAGCCGGTAACAGCTTGCGGCGATGCGGCCGGTGCGCGAAAGTGAAGCGCCATGCGGCTCACTGGCGCGATCGCACTCGTCACCGGGGGGTCGTCCGGCATCGGCGCGGCGACGGCCCGTGCGCTCGCCGGGGCGGGGGCCCGGCTGCTGATCGCCGGGCGCGACCCGGCACGCCTGCGGGCTGTCGCCAGCCAGACCGGCGGCATCGCCCTGGCATGTGATCTCGCCGCGCCCGGCGGGCCCGCCGACCTTGCCGCCGCCGCCCAGCGGGCAGCGGCCACGCTGCCGCCCGCACCCGGCGTCGGTGAGACCACGGCCGGGATCGACATCCTGGTCAACAACGCGGGAGTGGGCTGGGCCGGGCCGATCGGGGAGATCGCCGCGGAGAAGATCGCCGAGCTCGTGACCGTCAACCTGACCGCGCCGATGCAGCTGACCAGGCTGCTGGCGCCCGGCATGATCGCGCGGGGCCGGGGGCGGGTCGTCTTCGTCTCCTCCATAGCCGCCACCGGCGTGCGCGGTGAGGCCGTCTACTCGGCCACCAAGGCCGGTCTCGGCTCGTTCGCCGAGAGCCTCGCCTACGAGCTGAACGGCCACGACGTCCGGGTCTCGGTGGTCGTGCCGGGCGTGATCGACACCCCGTTCTTCGACCGGCGCGGACGCCCGTACGGCCGGAAAAGGCCGGGCCCCCAGCCTCCCGAACGGGTTGCCCGGGCGATCGTGTCCTGCCTGGAGCGCGACCGCGACGTGTGCTACGTGCCGCGCTGGATGCGGCTGCCCGCCTGGCTGCACGGCGCCGCGCCGGGAACGTTCCGCGCGCTCGCCACCCGGTTCGGCGACCCGGGCTAGCGGCGGCTCCCACGTGGCGCACCGGCCGGTCCGCGCGGGCGCCGGCCGGCCGTCGGCCGCCACCCCGGCATCGCCCGCTGGGTTTACCCAGGTAACGACCGAGCAGTGGCGGAGAAGCCGCCGCCGCGGCGGCTCCCTAGCATGAGTGTCGTCCCCATCAAGACCCGTAGGGGAGGAACCTGCAATGAAGGACACGCAGAAGTCCGCCAAGAGCACCACCGCGAAAAACAAGACGTCCGGGGCATTCACCGACGAGGAACGAGCCGCGATGAAGGAGCGCGCCCGCGAGGAGAGGGCGGCCGCGCGCCGCGGCCCGCGCGCGGCCAAGGCGGACGGGGAAAGCGACGTGCTCGGGAAGATCGCCGAGATGCGGGAGACGGATCGCGCCATGGCCGAGCGGATCCACGCCGTCATCAAAGCGAGCGCGCCAGCCCTCTCACCGAGAACCTGGTACGGGATGCCCGCCTATGCCAAGGACGGCAAGGTCGTCTGCTTCTTCCAAAGCGCGCAGAAGTTCAACACGAGGTACGCGACGCTCGGCTTCAACGACGCGGCGAATCTCGACGAGGGCACCATGTGGCCGACCGCCTTTGCTCTGACGGAGTTGACCGCCGCTGACGAGTCGAGAATCGGCGCGCTCGTGAAGAAAGCGGTGAGCTGAGAACCGGGCAGGCCGCTGGACCGCCCTAGCCCGAGCGCCCCTCCGCGTCGGGTGTGAGAACGCGGGCCTCGAGGTTGTCCACGAACTGCTGCAGCAGCTTGGCTGTTATGTCGGCCATGACTCCCCGGCCGAACTGGGCCACCCTGCCGCTGACGGTCATATCCGTATGGACCGCCACCCGGGTCCCGCCCGTCTGCTCGGTCATGACCGCGGTGACCGTCGCCGAGGCGTTCCCCTGGCCCCGGGTTTCCCGCCCGGCGGCCTTCAGCACCAGCCGACGGGCGGTCTCGTCCTTCTCAACGAACGACGCGGTGCCCTTGTACTGGGCGGTGACCGGCCCCACCCTCACCTTGACCAGCCCGTGGTAGGTGTCCCCGTCCACCCCGGTCAGCTGGGCGCCTGGCATGCAGGGGGCGATCCGCTCGACGTCGGTCAGCACCGCCCACGCCTGGTCAACGGGTGTGTCAACCGTGAACTCATGAGCCAGTTCCATGCGATTACCTCCGAAAGCCTGGTCGCGCTGGGTCCGGAGGCCCCGCGCTGGGCCCAACGTGATCATCATGATGGCAGGCGGCCCACCCGGCCGCGGATTCGGCGTCTCCGGCATGTGCTGTCCCCTCTGGGCCGGCATGGGCAGTGCCCGGAACGGCCCACGGCCATGATCCCGCGTCCCGGTCCCCACGGCCCACGGGCTGGAGATCACAGTGGGCGGTGGCACCTCTACCCCCCGCGGGCAGGACCTAACGGCCCTGCCCGGCTGGTGGCTGTGGCGCGCTGGCTCGCGGTGGCCGCCCGCGTAGCGACCCAGACAAAGGTGATAAATAGCACTAATCACATCCATGGTGACGCAGATGCGCCTCCCTGGGTGATCTTCAGCCGTATCTGCGTTAAAGTCTGCTGGTGCCGGTATTTCGGATCAAGGAAGCGGCCGACCTGGTCGGGGTGAGTGACGACACCTTGCGCCGCTGGGCCGACGGGGCCGGATCGAGACGACCACCGACGCCTCCGGGCGGCTGGCCGTGGACGGGTAGAGCTCGCGAGGCTTGCACAGAAGCTGGCCGAGTCCGGCGATCACGGGGAGGGCAGGGCGGTGGTCGGGCATTCGATGCGGAACCGGTTCAGCGGCCTGGTCAGCCGCGTCGTCCGCGACACGGTCATGGCCCAGGTGGAGATCCAGGCCGGGCCGCACAGGTTCGTTTCGCTGCTCAGCCGCGAGGCTGCCGACGAGCTCGGCCTGGAACCAGGAGTGCCCGCAGTCGCCGCGATCAAGGCGACCAACGTTTCCATCGAGATCCCCAGCATCCGCTGATCTCGCCGTGGCGAGACCCAACCGAGGAGTTCAGATGCGCCGTCTCACTGTCATCGCCGCTGTCCTGGCGGCGGTCGCCGCGGCGGGCTGTTCCAGCAGTACAAGCTCGCCGAGTGCGAGCAGCTCGCCCGCGACGGGGACGATCACCGTGTTCGCCGCGGCGTCGCTGACCGAGAGCTTCACCCAGCTCGGCAAGCAGTTCGAGGCCGCGCATCCGGGCGATACGGTGAAGTTCAGCTTCGGGCCGAGTTCGGGCCTGGCCACCCAGATCACCAGCGGCGCACCGGCCGACGTGTTCGCCTCGGCCGCCCCCGGGAACATGGACGACGTGGTGAACGCCGGGGACGCCTCCAGCCCCCAGAATTTCGCCAAGAACACCATGGAGGTCGCCACTCCCCCGGATAACCCCGGGAACGTGAACTCGGTGACCGACCTGGCGAAGGGATCCGTCAAGGTGGCGCTGTGCCAGCCGCAGGTGCCGTGCGGGGTCGTCGCCGCGGAGGTGTTCAAGAACGCGGGGATCACGGTCAAGCCGGTCACGCTGCAGCCGGACGTGAAGTCGGTGCTGACCCAGGTCGAGACGGGCAACGTCGATGCGGGCATGGTGTATGTGACCGACGTGCAGGCGGCCGGATCCAAGGTCAACGGTGTGACGATCCCAGCCAGCGACAACGCCTCGACGCTGTACCCGATCGCTACCATCAACAGCAGCAAGCACAAGTCCATCGCTCAGGCCTTTATGAGCTACGTGCTGTCGCCCGCTGGCCAGCAGGTACTCAAGGCCGCAGGGTTCGAGTCGCCCTGATCTGACATCAGGAGGTGCCACGGTGGCCAACTCCGCGGCGCCGTCGCACCTGACAGCCCGTCAGCGAGCCAGGAGGGCCACGCGGGGCGGTGCGTCGCGATCAGTGCCGGTGCCGCTGCTGGTGCCGGCGCTGATCGCAATGGGCTTCCTGGTGCTGCCTCTGGCCGGGCTGCTGATCCGCGCCCCGTGGGGCAGGATCGGGGCGGCCCTCAGCGGGTCCGATGCGACCCAGGCCCTCGTTCTCTCGCTCTGGACGGCGACCGTGAGCACGGCGATCTCCCTGGCCATCGGGGTGCCGCTGGCGTGGGTCCTGGCCCGGAGCAGCTTCCCCGGGCAGCGGCTGCTCCGTGCGCTGGTGACCCTGCCACTGGTGCTCCCGCCGGTGGTCGGCGGGGTCGCGTTGCTGCTGGCGTTCGGGCGGACCGGGTTCATCGGCCACTACCTGGACTCCTTGTTCGGGCTCACCATCCCGTTCACCCCCATTGCCGTCGTCATGGCCGAGACCCTCGTCGCCATGCCTTTCCTGATCATCACCGTCGAGGGGGCGCTGCGATCCGCGGATCAGGGCTATGAGCAAGCTGCGGCCACGCTGGGTGCGAGGCGGATGACCGTGTTCCGGCGGGTCACCCTGCCCCTGGTCGCTCCCTCCCTGGGGGCGGGCGCGGTGCTGTGCTGGGCGCGGGCGCTGGGCGAGTTCGGGGCGACGATCACCTTCGCCGGCAGCTTCCCGGGGCAGACGGAGACGATGCCCATCGCCGTGTACTACGCGCTCGAGACCGACCCCGACGCGGCGATCGCGCTCAGCCTGGTGCTGCTGCTGGTTTCCGTGATCGTGCTGGTTTCCCTCCGCGACCAGTGGGTGCGGCGCGGCACGGGCCCATGACGCACTGGGACGGCGGTGGGCTGGTCGTCGATGCCGAGGTCCAGCGCGGCGGTTTCGTGCTCACGGTCAGCCTCGCCGCGGCACCCGGTGAGGTTCTGGGTGTGCTGGGGCCGAACGGGTCAGGGAAGTCCACCCTGCTGAGCGCGGTGGCGGGGCTGACGCCGGTGTCCGCCGGGCGGATCACGCTCGCGGGGCAGGTCATGGACGACGCGGCGGAGGGAACCTTTGTCGAGGCCTCGGGCCGGCCGGTCGGCTTCGTGTTCCAGAACTACCGGCTCTTCCCGCACCTAAGTGTGGCCGAGAACGTGGCGTTCTCCCCGCGTGCCCGCGGCCTGGGGAGACAGGCGGCCAGGTCGGCTGCCCGTCACTGGCTGGAAAGGCTCGGGCTGGCTGACCTCGCGGGCCGCAAGCCGGACGAGCTCTCCGGCGGGCAGGCGCAACGGGTAGCGCTGGCGCGCGCGCTGGCCGGGCAGCCGGCGCTGCTGCTGCTGGACGAGCCGCTGTCGGCGCTGGATGCCGGGACCCGCCTGGACGTGGAGGCCGTGGCGGACTTCGCTGGGCCGTGCCTGCTGGTCACCCACGACCCGCTCGAGGCGCTGGTGCTGGCCGACCGCATCGTCGTCCTCGAAGGCGGGCGCATCGTGCAGGAGGGCACCCCCGGGCAGGTTGCCCGCCAGCCCGCCACCGACTATGTCGCCAAGCTCGTCGGCCTGAACCTGTACGTCGGCCGGGCCGACGGCGCACAGGTAGAACTCACCGCGGGCGGGGCATTCGTCACAGCCAACAAGGACGCCCGCGGCGACGTGCTCGTCGCGGTGCGCCCCTCCGCCATCCTCGTCAGCACCCAGCGCCCGCAGCCCAGCAGCGCCCGCAACACCTGGCCCGCGACGGTGACCGGGCTCACCATGCTGGCCGACCGGGTCCGGCTCGACCTCGAAGGAAAGCCATCCGCCCTGGTCGACGTCACACCGGCGGCAGTAGCGGAGCTTTCGCTGACGTCGGGCAGCCAGGTGTGGCTCATCGCCAAGGCCACCGACCTCGAGGTCTACCCACGCGCCGGCAGCCAGGCACGCTAACAGGGCCGGCGACGGTACTGCCGTGGCCGCTAAAGCTCTGCTACTCGCCGCGCCGTCGCTAGTGGACAAGACAGGCCGGGGCGCGTGCGCCCGGCGTGGCTGGCTGGCCGGCCGGGGGCGTCCCGGCGGCCGCGCCGCCTGCCGGGAAGGCCTCGGCGAGCGCGTGGGCTATCCGGCGGGCGCGGGCGGCGTACCCGCGGGAGGTGAAGTGGATGCCGTCGGGGATGAACAAGCTGTTCTTGACCGCCGATGCCCAGTCGTAGACGCGCATGTTCGGATACCGGGCGCACGCCCGGATCAGCGCGCGGTTCCAGGCAAGCATGTTGGTCTCGGAGTAGGGACCGGTGGCGAGCAGCGATTTGACGTTGACCCACATGACCGGCTGACCGCCGATCAGCGACATCATCTGCCGGATCCGGGCGGCCAGGCCCACCGGTGAGCCGACGTAGACGTCGGCGGTCTCATTGGTTCCCAGGGCCAGCACCCAGCAGCCCTGGTACCCCTCCTGTTTCAGCTGCTGGGCGACCGTATACGCGTTGGGCTGGTTGTGGTAGGTCTCGACGATCGAGCGGGCGCCGGAGATCTCAGGAATGAACCTGGTGACGCCCACGCGCGCGTATTGCGCGCCGATCCGCTGCCGTCGCTTGGGCAGGTACAGCGGCGAGATCAGTCCCTCGGATGTGGAGTCGCCGATGTGCACCACGGCCCGGCACGCCGTGCGGGCCGGCCCGGAGGGCGCCGGGGACGGGCTGCTGGCAGCCGTGTTCCCTGATGGCGAGCCGGATGCCGCGCCGCCGTTGGATGGTGACCGGCTGCCCGCAGCCGCAGGGCTGGGCGATGGCTGCACGACGCCGGTCAGCCCGCAGCTGGCCAGCGCCAGCACCGAGACGGCCGCCGCCACGGTGAGCTTGGCTCGCCGTCCCGCAGCCCGCGGATGCCAGCCGGTGGCACGCACCTGAGCCCACCACCGGCCGATGGCACCGCGGCGGACAGGCTCCTCGACAAACCGCCAGGACAGCGCGGCGGCGCCGATGGCCGCGGCGAGCTGGGCCATCCCGCGGACCAGGCTGTCCCGGCCGCCGACCGGGGTCGTCAGCACGATGATCGGGAAATGCCACAGGTAGATGCCGTAGGACCGGACGCCGATCCACCGCAACGGCCGGACGCCGAGCAGGCGGCCGATCCTGGTCACGGGCGAGGCGGTGGCAGCCACGACCAGCGCCGTGGCGACCGATAGCACGACCATCCCGCCGTGGTACAAGAACGGGGAATACTGGCTGGTGCGCCAGATGAGCACGGCGATCACGGCCAGCCCTGCGGCCCCGAGGCCGTCGAGGATCGCCCGCGCGGTGGCGGTCACGTCGCTGCCCAGGTGGCGGCTGGGCCAGACGAAGGCCAGCGCCGCGCCGATCAGCACGCCGAAGGCGCGCGTGTCGGTGCCGTCATAGACCCGCGTCGGGTCATAGCCGGGATGGTAGAACAGCGCCATCGCCACCGCCGAGCCGGCGGCCAGCAGCACGGTCGCTGCCAGCAGCCCTCTTGGAACCGCGTCCCGCCGACGTTGCCAGCGCAGGCCGAGCCACAGCAGCCAGGGCCAGACGAGGTAGAACTGCTCCTCCACGGCCAGCGACCACAGGTGGCCCAGCGGAGATGGCGGGCCGAACTGCGCGAAGTAGGAGCTGTGCTGGGCGATCAGCCACCAGTTGTTCACATAGGCGGCCGATGCGGCCACCGCCCCGCGGATGTCCACCAGCTGGTCGCGGTCCAGCAGCGTGACCCACGCGGCCACCACCGCCAGCATCACGAACAAGGCCGGCAGCAGCCGCCGGGCACGGCGCAGCCAGAAATCCGCCAATTGCAGCCTGCCGGCCACCTCCCACTGGCCGAGCAGCAGATCGGTGATGAGGTAGCCGCTCAGCGTGAAGAAGACCCCGACCCCGAGCAGGCCCCCGGGCGCCCAGCCCCAGCCCAGGTGGTAGGCGACAACCGCGAGCACCGCCAGTGCACGCAGCCCATCCAGGCCCGGCATGTACCGCTGGCCACCGCGGACCGGCTTGGGCATGCCCCCTCCACCTGGCCGCCGGCAAATCGCACCGCCCCCAGGCTGCGGTGCCACGCGCGGACCACGTTCGGCCCGTCAGCCATCTAGTCCGGTTGTGACAGTAATCTCCGGTCTGCCCAGTGTCACTGAGACTCGCGGTGCGCTACTGGCCCGCTTTCCCGTCGATCCGCTCGCGCAGCAGGGCCCGCGTGTGAACCGGGCGCGACGACCACGCGTCTGACAAGTACCTAGCCTGCAGACAGGAACGACGCCTCATGTCCGTCTCTGAGCGTGCGCCCGGCAATGCCCTCGGCTGGCCCACTCCCCTCGCCTGCCTCTACAGCCTCGCCATGGAGACCGGGATCCGGGTCCGTGACTACCCGCACGATGGCGCCGGCCCGGCCGCCATCGTCGCCGACGGCAAGGGGATCGGCCTCAGCACCGACCTGGCCGACGATGGGCTGCGCGCCGACGTACTCGCCATGGCCCTGGAGGTGGCCATCGTGATGGCCAACCGCCCGGGCACCGTCTGCGCCCCCGGCGGGTCCGTCGTCATCACCCGGAACCGGGTCTCTCCACCCGCCGCCGGGCTCGGCAAGTTCGCCACCCTCATGGCGCGCACGTGCGGCCGGGACACCGAATCCGCGGCGTTCGAGTACTACATCCCCACGCACCGAAGCGACGGCCTGGCGTAAGACGCGGCCCGCAGCCGGTCAGACCGTGGCCGGCACCCAGGTCTGCCGGGCAGCGCTCCCCCGCCTTGCGCAACCACCGCCGAAGCCCCGGCAGCCATGTGGCGATGGCCTGTCACGTGGGTGACGTGGTAGATCTCATCAAGACGGCCGCCAGAGCCGCGCCGGCCGCAACTGAGCGCTCAGCCCGGTTGCGGGGCCCATCCGGTGCTGGCCTGCGACCCGGGGAGGACGGCATGATCGGCGCGCAAGCCCTCGTCGGCACGCTGACCGGCTGCGGAGTCGATGTGTGCTTCAGCAACCCAGGGACCTCGGAGATGCACGTCGTCGCCGCGCTGGATGCCGTCCCGGGGGTGCGCGGCGTGCTTTGCCTGTTCGAGGGAACCGCGACCGGGGCCGCGGACGGCTACGGGCGGATGACGGGCCGGCCGGCGGCGGTGCTGCTGCACCTGGGGCCGGGCCTGGCTAACGGCCTGGCCAACCTGCACAACGCCCGGCGTGCCCGCACACCGCTGCTGGCTGTGGTCGGCGATCACGCCACTTACCACAAGCAGTTCGACGCGCCGCTGGAATCGGACATCGACGCCGTGGCCCGTTCGGTTTCTGCGTGGGTCGGGCGGCCGGCGCGCGGCGCCGATGTGGCCACCGCCGCCGCGAACGCGGTGGCCGCGGCGATGGCGCCGCCCGGCGGGGTGGCTACGCTCATCCTGCCCGCGGACGTGTCCTGGTCCGACGGCGCCGAGCCGGTGCCCGCGCTGCCGGTCCCGCCGCCGGGGCCCGTGCCCGACGAGGTTGTCGGCTCCGCCGCGGCGGTGCTGCGGAGCGGCGAGCCGTGCGTGATCCTGCTCGGTGGTGCGGGAATGCGGCGGCCCGGGCTGGAGGCGGCAAGCCGCATTGCCCGGGCGACCGGCGCGCGCATGCTGGGTGAGACCTTCCCGCCGCGGCATGAGCGCGGCGCCGGCCTGCCCGCGATCGACCGGCTGGCCTACCCGGCCGAGATCGCGATCGCACAGCTGGGCGACGTACGCCATCTCATCCTGGCCGGGGCGCGCGCCCCGGTCTCCTTCTTCGCCTACCCGGGCAAGCCGAGTTCCCTGGTGCCCGAGGGCTGCCAGGTCCATCAGCTCGCGGGAGCCGGTGACGACGTCTGCGGGGCGCTCGCCGCGCTGGCCGACCTGGCCGCCCCGGATGCCAAACCCGTGCCACAGCAGCCAGGGCGGCCGGCGCTCCCGGACGGTGACCTGACCGCGGAGTCGGCGGCGGACGTGATCGGGGCGCTGCTGCCGGAGGGGGCGATCGTCGCCGATGAGGCCAACACTTCCGGCCTGTGGCTGCCCGAGGCCACTGCGGGCGCGCCCGCACATGACTGGCTCACCCTGACCGGTGGCGCGATCGGCCTGGGCCTGCCGCTGGCGACCGGCGCGGCCATCGCCAGCCCGGGCCGCAGCGTCCTCGCGGTGGAGGCGGACGGCAGCGCCATGTACACGATCTCCGCCCTGTGGACCCATGCCAGGGAAGGGCTCGACATCACCACGATCATCTTCAGCAACCAGGCCTATGCGCTCCTCGGCATGGAACTCGACCGGGTCGGCGCGGCGGGGGCGGGCGGGACCGCCCGGAGCCTCCTCGAACTGTCCCAGCCCAGCCTCGATTTCGCCGCGCTGGCGCGGGGCATGGGTGTCCCCGCCAGCCGGGCGGACACGGCCGCGGAGTTCGCCGGGCAGCTGCGGCAGGCGATGACCGAGCCGGGGCCGCATCTCATCGAAGCCATCGTCCCCGCGCTGGGCCAGCGGCCGAGCCGGGGAGTCACGGAGCCCGGGCTGTGACCCGGCAACGGGCCGGATCCCCGCCCGGCGCGCGAGAGATCATGGCAGCTGTGGAACATCTTGACACCACCGCGCTGCAGGCCGGCCTCGGTCACGTCCGGGAGTCGCCGCCGGACGGCGGCACGGTCGAACTGATCGTGCGCCGGCCATCGGTTGACGAGCGTGAGGTGCTCGCCGAAGCCACGCTCGACGTGGACGCCGGCCTGGCCGGCGACACCTGGCAGGTGCGAGGGAGCAGGCTCACGGCCGACGGGTCGTCTCATCCGGGCATGCAGCTGACCGTGATGAACTCCCGGGCTGCCCTGCTCGTCGCCCAGGATCCTGACCGTCGCATGCTGGCCGGTGACCAGCTGTACGTCGATCTCGACCTCAGCCCCGTCAACCTGCCGGCCGGTACCCGGCTTGCCGTTGGCTCGGCGGTCATCGAGGTGAGCGAAGAGCCGCACCTCGGCTGCGCCAAGTTCGCCGCCCGGTTCGGGAAGGATGCGTGGCGGTTCGTCAACTCCCGGGTCGGCCGCCAGCTGCGGCTGCGCGGCCTGAACGCCCGGATCGTCGCCTCCGGGACCGTCTGTCACGGGGATGTGATCCGCAAGCTGCCCGGCTGACGCAGGGCCCGGATCAGGACGCCCACCGTCCGCCACGTGGACGCCAGGTGCCGCGAGCCGTGCCGTCCAGGAGCGGGTCGAGGAAGGGCCCGGCCGCGCCAAGTGCCCCGTCCAGCGTGCGCGCGGCCGGCAGGAGCGAGCGCGCCGCTTCGGCGGCGTAGCCGGGTTCCCAGAGTGCCCGGTCCGGGGCCACGAGGCGCTCCGGCAGCCGCAGGTCCCGCCGGGCCGCCTCGGACCGGAGCGCCGTGATCTGCGGATCGGCCGCCACCGACCCGGCGAGGGCGATCGCCACCAAGTCGACGAGATCCTTGTAGCGCGTGGACGGTGTCCCGGTGGCGCCATGCCGTTCGAACATCGCGCAGACCTTGTCCGCGACGTGATCGACCAGCGGATACGCCGGATAGCCGTGCTGCGCCACGTCGGGCATCATCACAGGGACCAGCGGCGGGACGTGCTCCGGCTTGCCGGTCATGCGCACGCCGGCTCCGGCGAGGTCGGCTTGGAAGGCGGCCCAGACCGTATCACCGACGAAGGCGGTCACCGGAAGGCGGACGCCGCCGGTGTCGGCGAGCGGCCGCGGACCGTGGATCTCGAAGCGGAACCAGTCGCCAATGCCGGCGGCGGCCGCCAGACGCAGATCCGTCTCGGCCACCGCGCGGGCTGACGCACGGTAGAGGTCGATCCCGGCGGTCGCCCGGACACCGATGCCGCGCGCGAGCAGCGCCACGGCCCCCTTGACGATCCAGCCGCCGTCCGCGAGGTACAGCCGTTCGAGAAGCCGGTCGTAGGCCATCTGCCGCTGGAGTTGCTGGAGCGTCCAGCGACTCGCGGCGGCAAGCTCCTTCAGCTTGTCCGTGAGCGCCCGGCGGAACGCGACTGGGCTCCCGTACGAGCGGGCGTCCGTCATCGAAACCGGGCCTCCCCCGGGGGACGGGATTCCGACCGCCGCTCCCGGCCGGCGGCGAAACGGTGTGGCACGACCCTACGATCCCATGATGGGCGGCAGCGAAGTTACCAGCGGGCGCTGATGCCATTGGCGGGCGCTGATGCCGTCGGCGGGGCGCTGACATCACTGTCGGACGCCGATGCGGGCGGCTGGGCGCCGACACCGCCAGCAGCACCGATGCCACTGCTGGGCGCTGACACCGCCAGCGGGCGCCGATGGCGCTCGCGGGCACCCGAGGAGATACTCGGCCGATGTCTCATCCATCCGGGGCGGACGGCGCTCACACGGCGGGACCGATCGGCTGGATCCGTGAGATCGTGCTGGATTGCCCGGATCCATGGGATCTCGCCGGATTCTGGGCGGGGCTGCTGGGCGGGACGCCGGTGCAGTGGTACTCCGGCTGGGTCACGCTGGAGCCTCCCCCGCATGGCCAGCGGCTTTCGTTCCAGGGAAGCGACGGGCTCAAGGGCGGCTCGCCGCCTGGCCGTGGTGCTACCGGTCCCGCCACGCATTTCGACGTTCTGGTCAGCGACCTCGCCGATGCGCACGAGCGGGTCGTCAGGGCAGGCGCGGTGTTCACCGGCGAGCATGTCTCGCCCCGGCCCGGTCCTGGCGGCGAGCCGGTCTCGTGGCGCGTTTACCGCGACCCCGCGGGCCACCCGTTCTGCCTTGTGGTCCGGTGAGCGCCGTGGCCCTTGGGGCAGCGCAGAACGCCATGGACACCGTTAGAGCGCCTCCGCGGGCGGCGCTAGAACACGGAAATGTGCACGTGGTCGAAGTGGTTCGCGGTGATGCTGCCGCGGTCGGCCATCGGCTGCCACCCCGCCGATGCGTTCCGGATGTCCCAGATCCGCTGCCTGTAGATGATGTACATGACGCCGAGCCGGGACGCGTTCGCCTGGGCCCATGAGGCGATGTCGTAGCCCCGCTGCACATCGGATGCGGATGGCATGACGCCGCCGGTGCTGAGCATGAAGTCACATGCCCTGCCGAGCGGATGCTCGCCCCCGGCCTCTGCACGGACGCAGCCGATGGAAGAGAACGGGCCGAACCTCCGGTCGATCTCGTTGCGCACCTGGAACATGCGGGGGGTGACGCCGTCCCCGCCGACGATTGGCGACTCGGGCCGGAACTTGGCCATCAGGGCATCGACCCGTCGCCGCTGGCTCGCCAGCGACGCGACCAGCCGGCGCAGCTCCCCGACCTTGGCGCGCGCGGCCCTTTCGGCCTGCTGCTCGGTCGCCATGAACCGTGCCAGCGCGTGTTGCCTGGCGCTGCGCTGCTGGACCACGTATTCGGCGGTCGCGGCCGCCTCGAGCGCCCGCCGCGGGTCGCCGCCACCAAAAACCGCGCCCAGCGGGTCCTGCACGCCGCCCATGTAGCTCGCCGCGGCGAGCCTCGCGAGTTCGCGGTGCGCCTGGCCGAGCTGGCGGCGCAGCCGCAGCGCCTTAGCCGTCGCCTGCCTGGCAGCGTTCTGCGCGTCAGTGAGCGTCACGAGCTGACCGCGGTACTGCCTGGATAGCCTGGCGGCCCGGGCTTCCAGCCGGGCAAGCTCCCCCGGGGAGTTGGCGGCGGGGAATCCCTGGACGGCCGGATCGCCGGGCGCGGCCGGTGCGCCCGGAGCCGCGTTTCCAGCCGACGGCACCAGGAGCGAGACCATGAAGATCGCGGCCGCTGCCAGGGCGACGGGCCAGCGTCTCCGGGCAACAGCGCCGCTCCGGGCGATGTCAAGAGGATCGTGGCGCGTAGCGGATTCACCCCAGACCCGACTCGGTTCCTGGTCCTCCCGGCGGAAGGGATCTACGCCGGGAAGCTTGGCGATGTGCCCCGGCCGCCGTCGGACGATAACTAAGCCGCCCATGCTTCCACCTGCAGGAAGGGCTCGCTCCGGAACATAGCATCCTGGTG
>WNGD01004665.1_pt1 | contig 18093 bp, 14 predicted proteins | sample 5400671 | NCBI WGS metagenome assembly WNGD01 (sample SAMN13153369, study PRJNA577476) | soil metagenome | isolation source: 40 cm soil or saprolite under grassland replicate 2 | place: USA:California | collected 2016-06-15
TGTGGCTGCTGTTCGTGCCGCTCTGGATCACCTTCGCGTATTCCGTGAACGCCTTCCTGCTCTGGGGCGGCGGCTGGTGGGGCGCACACGGCGCGCTCGACTTCAGCGGCGGATACGTGATTCACCTGGCGGCCGGCGTCTCCGGCTTCGTGGCCGCCGCGATGGTCGGGCCGAGGCTGCGGCGTGACCGCGAGGCCGGCGCGCCAAGCAACATCCCGTTCGTGGCGGTAGGAGCCGGCCTGCTCTGGCTTGGCTGGAACGGCTTCAACGGCGGCGACCCGTACTTCGCCGGCTCCGATGCCGCGGCGGCCGTGATCAACACCAACCTGTCCACCGCGGCCGCGATGATGACCTGGATCATCCTGGACATGCTCGGCGGCAGGGACCGCAAGCCAAGCTTCGTCGGCGGCGTCAACGGCATGATCTGCGGCCTGGTCGCCATCACCCCGGCGGCCGGCTACGTGAACGGCCTTGGCGCGCTGGTTATCGGGCTGGTTGCCTCCGGGCTCGTCTGGGTGGCGATGACCTACCTACCGCGATTCGTGTGGCCATTCAACAAGGTCGATGACGCTCTTGGCGTGGTCTACACGCATGGCTTCGCCGGCCTGCTCGGGGGCCTGCTCGTCGGCCTGTTCGCCGACCCGAACATGATCATTTACCTGGGGCTGGGGAATTCCCCGGACATCACCACGGCCGGGCTGCTCTACGGGCACCCGAAGCAGTTGCTGATCCAGGCGGGTGCCGCCGCGACGGTCATCGTCTGGGACGGCATCATCACCTACCTCATCCTCAAGGGGCTCAGCCTGTTCATGAGCCTGCGCGCATCCGACGCCGACCTTGAACTCGGTGACCTCGCCGTCCATGGCGAGCTGGCCTACGCTCCCGAGGAAGACCTGGTCAGCGTCGGCCTGAGCAAGGGTCTGGAGCACGGCGGTCCCTTCGAGGAGCCCGCTGAGCTGGCCACCCGACTGAGCAAGCCGCCAAGCGACTAGCTGCTGTGGCACGCCGGGCTGCCTGCCTGGAATCCCGGCCAGGCAGGCAGCCCAGCCTCGGTCCTCGGCTGTGCCGTGGCCGGTCCCGCGGCGGATCTCAGCAGCGTCGACGGGACATCGCCGCGGTAACAGCGGCACTGTCCATGTGTGCCAGCGAGCTTTCGTGATCCCGGAGCCCGGGCCGGAACGGCGTTCCGCCTGATGGATGTGAGCTGGGTATTCGCCGGCGCATACCGATCCCTCATCCATCAGGCGGAATGCCCATCGTGTGCACCATCAGCACCAGGCGCCGCATCGTGAGGCGGCGGCCTGGGCGTAGTCAGGGCCGTTGTGCATGTTCACGGCAGGTCCCTTGGCAGCGCCCCGGGCGGCCACCGCAATGCTCTCCTGCGGGCCGGGGTGTCGCGCAGGCCGATCGATGGCCAGGGTGCGGCTGGGCTGTCAGGGGCCGGTGAGGTTAGCCCCCGTTCTTGATCACGATGCCCAGGGTCTCGGCCAGCAACGGAGCTGCGGCCATCAGCTGCGCGCTGGTAATGACGGCCCCGCGCAGTGAGTCGGGCGTGATCATGATATCCAGCTCCGCGCCGCGCAGATCGACGTCCTCCAGGGTGACCCGGCTGAAGTCGGTCTTGTCCAGCCGCGTGTTCGTGAAGGTGACCCTGGTCAGCGTTGCGCCGCCGAAGTCCACCTGGCGGAGCAGGCAGCCGTCGAACGTCACGTCCATGAGCACGGCGTCACGGAAGTTCACCGAGTCGAGCTTGCACTCGCGGAACGTGACTGCGCGCAGCTGAGCGCCGAACGCCTCGGCCCCGGCCATCATGCCGCCGGCGAACGTCGCATCCTGCCAGGCCGTTTCGCCCAGGCTGGTGATCATCATGCGGACGTCATGCAGCCAGACGTGGGTGAAGCGCGCCCGGCGGAACTGTCCCGCCTGGAACGACACCTGCGTGAAGGCGCATTCGATGAACCGCGCGTTCGCTGCGGCGGCATCATCGAACGCGAGCTGGTCAAAATGGACGGAGTCGTAGTCTTCGCCCGGCTCCAGGTCACCCCGGTGCGGCCGGAGGGCGGCTGCGTACGGCAGCTCGGCGAGCTCTCGCGGTTCCATGCTTGCTCCTAGCATCAGCGAAGTTCAGAGCGGCCGCCATCCCGGGCTGATCAGCTAGGCCGCCGGTGTCAGTGGCCGCGAAATGCCTCTTCCAGCCACCACGAGCCACGCTCGGACGTCACCTTGGCGTCGATGACGAGCGGCCGGCCACGCGATCCGTCGAGCCAGCCGCGGACCGGGCCGAGATCACCGGGCTCGCGCACCGTTATGGCCTCGCAGCCGAACCCCCGGCCGATCGCCGCGATATCCGCAGGGGGGAAACGGACCACGTCGAGCGGATGCCCGCCCGGACCGAAGTGATGGACCTCGGCGCCGTACGCCTCGTCGTCGTAGATCAGGATGACCATCGGCAGGCCAAGCCTGACGACGGTCTCAAGCTCGCTGATGCCCATCAGCGCGCCGCCGTCGCCGAGCGCGGCGAGGGTCAGCCGGTCCGGGCGTGCGATCGCCGAGCCGATCGCGGATGCCAGCCCGAGGCCGACCGACTGATACGCCTGGGTGAAGCAGAAGCCGTCGGCATCCGGCACGGACAGGTACATGCTCGGGTAGCCCATGAAGTTGCCTGAGTCCACCGCCACGATACGCTCGGCCGGCAGCAGGTCGTCGAGCGCGATGGTGAGAGTCCGCGGGTCGATCCGGCTCCCGTCGCTGTCGTCCGCGTATGGCACGTCCCGCCAGCGGATCTCGCTGGCAAGCCGGGCACGCAGCGCGGCGGACCGGTAGCCGGTAGCTGCCTCGTCACCGTCCAGCGGACCCGCGCTGCCGGCCGCACGCGGCCGGTGTGCCGCCCCGGCCGCCAGCGCGCTGGCCGTGGCCCGCGCCGTGACGGCGACGTCGCCGAGCACGCCGAGGTCCACTGGCCGGTGCGCGCCCAGCGCGGACTGCTCATGATCCACCTGAATGACCTCTGCGCCCGGGCCGATCAGGTGGCCATGCCGGAGAGTCCACATGTTCAGCGCGCATCCCCAGCCGACAACCAGGTCCGCGCCGTGGATCAGCTCGGCTGCCAGCGGCGAGGCGAAGCCGCCGCTCACGTCGAGATCCCAGGGGCTGCCGCGGAACAGCCCCTTGGCCGCGGCGGATGTCGCCAGCAGAGCACCGCAGGCAGCAGCGAGCCGTTCCAGGTCGGCACGGGCTCCGCAGATCCGGGCACCCCGGCCGGCGATGAAGACGGGCCGCCGGGCGCTGGCGATCGCGGCAGCCAGCGCGCTGATCACATCTGTGGGCGGCGCGCCGCCCGCGATCGCCGTAGCGCCCACCACGCTCGCCACGATCCGCCCCGACTCCTGGCCGGCCAAGGCAGGCTGCGGGCACTCGGCGCCCTGCACGTCGAGCGGCAGAGCAAGCACCACGGTCCGCCGTTCACGCTCGGCCGTCCGATAGGCGCGAGTCACGTCGGCGACCGCTGATTCGGCGGAGTGCAGCCGCTCCGGCGTCGCGCCGACCGCGGTGGCGATCGACGCGACATCGATGCGGAAGTTGGACCGCACGGCGGCGGCGGCCACGTCGGCGGCGAGCACCAGCATCGGCGTGCGGCTCTTGGCTGCCTCGGTGATGCCGGTGACCGCATTGGTCAGCCCGGGCCCCTGATGAACGGACACGATGCCCGGCCGGCCCGTCATGCGCGCCCAGCCATCCGCCATGCAGGCCGCGCCGCACTCGTGCCGCGCGGCGACGAACCGCGCGCCGCGTGCGACCTGGGCGTTCGTGACGTGGAAGTTGCCGCTGCCCACCACGCCGAAGACTGTGTCCGCGCCAAGTCCAGCGAGCGTTGCCCCAACCGCCTCGCTGACCAGCATCAGGTGCGCTCTACCAGGGCAAGCGCCCGGCACGGGCTACCGGAGCCGCCGGTGATCGGCAGCGGCCCGGCGATGATCACGGCGCCGTGCGCGGGCAGCCTGGCCAGGTTCTGCAGCTGCGTCAGGCCGTACTTGCCGGCCCCCAGAAGCGCGGAGTGGCACGGGAAGGGCGGCTCGAACGAGTGCGCCGCCCCCGCATCCGTGCCGACCGTTTCCACCCCGAACCCGATGACCGGCGACTCCTCGGCAAGCCACCGGGCGCACTCGACAGAGACGCCTGGCGTATGCGGCCCTGTCTCGTTGGCGTTGAGGAAGAGATCCTGGTCATGTGACCGGGCATCCCAGCCGGTGCGGTACAGCAGCCACCCGCCGGCCGGGAGCGGGCCATGCTGCTGCTCCCACTCCTTGACGTGGTCGATCTCAAGGAGGAAGTCCGCGTCCGCGGCCGCTTGTGCGGTGAAGTCCAGCACCGCGGCAGGCGCGATGAGCCTGGCGACTGGCACCTGCGCGACATCCTCGCCGCCGCGTCCGGTAATCCAGTGCACCGGGGCGTCGAAATGGGTGCCCGAATGCTCGCCCGTGCTGATGTCGTTCCAGTACCAGGCCGGGCCGCGCTCGTCGTACCTGCTGATCTCGTGCAGGGCGAATGGCGAGGTATTCCCGAACGGCGCTGGCAGCCTGATCAGCGGCGTACTGGCCTCCAGCCGCGCGGTCAGGTCAACGACCTCCACCGTCGCGGCGCGCATCGCGGCGATCAGTGCGTCGAGCACGGGCATGTCATGCCTCCAGGAGCAAGGTTTGGGCTCGGTTATGGACCCCAACAGACTGCCGCAGCCAGGCTCGGCTGTGAAGGCCCACCCGGGCTATCTGAGGCCAGCCGGATGAGGTTGCCGCTGGTCTGACGGGTCTCGCCGCTGCGGTGCGCGTTCGCCAGGCCGGCTGTGCGGGCCCGCCCGGGCTATCTGGCGACCGACAGGACGAGCTTGCCCCTAGTGCGGCGGGTTTCGCCGCGGCGGTGCGCGTCCGCTGCCCGCGAGAGCGGGAACAGCTGATCGATCGCGATGGTGAGCTGCCCGCCGTCGACGAACTCGGCAAGCCGGGCAAGCCCGGGCCCGTCGGGCCGTACCAGGTGAGTCTCGGCCCGGATGCCGGCCGCGGTGGCCGCGGCGGCAAGCTCGGCGCTGACCCCGCCGCGGATCACGATGAGGGTCCCGCCCGGCCGGATAGCGCTCAGCGAGCGAAGGCCGTAGTCGCCGCCAATGGAGTCGATGACCAGGTCGACGTCTTTGGCCGCCTCCTCGAAGGCCACCTCGGCGTAGTCGATCGGCTCGTCGATGCCCAGATCGCGCAGGAACTCGTGCTTGTTCGCGCGAGCGGTGCCCAGCACGTGCGCGCCGCGGGCCTTCGCCAGCTGAACAGCCAGGTGACCGACGCCGCCGGCGGCGGCATGCACGAGGACCCGCTGGCCGGATACGACCCCGGCAAGGTCAAGCACCTGCAGCGCGGTCAGCCCGGCCAGCGGCAGCCCCGCTGCCTCCATGTCGCCGATCCGGTCAGGCGCGGCCGCGAGGTGCGCGGCCGGTGCGGCGACGTGCTCGGCATAGGCGCTGGCCATGGCCGGAAACCGCGGCATGCCATAAACCCGGTCGCCGGGCGCGAAGGAGCCGGTGCCAGGCCCGGCCGACTCGATCACGCCGGAGATATCCCAGCCGGGAATGTACGGGGGGCTGCCGAACCTGTCGCCGGCCGCGCCGGACCTGACAGCCCAGTCCACCGGGTTGACGCCCGCCGCGGTGACCCGGACCAGCACCTCGCCGGGAGCCGGCTCAGGGATGTCGGTCTCCACTGGCCGCAGGACCTCAGGGCCACCGAAGTGGTCAACCCGTATCGCGCGCATCGCTCGCCGCCTTCCTGCTGGTACCTGCGACCGGGATAACGGGGGATACCCGCCGGATACTCCCTGGACCCGTACCAACGGGTCCAGGTCGCCTGGGCATTGCCCACTCTCCCGCAGAATGGGGGCATGACCCTACCCGTTCCGAAGGCGCATACTCTGGTGACCGAGGACGGCGTCCCGATCGACGCCGCGCACTTGCCCGGTGACCAGCGCCTGGCGATAGTTCTCGCCCATGGGTTCACGCTGAACTGGCAGCGTCCGTCGGTCTGGCGGGTAGCGAGGCAGCTGAGCAAACACGGCGGCGTTGTGACCTTCGATTTCCGTGGTCACGGCCGGTCCGGCGGGCTGTCAACGCTCGGTGACAGGGAGATCTGGGACGTCGGCGTGGCGGTGGCCTACGCGCGCGAGCTGGGGTACCAGCGGATCGCGGTCGTCGGATTCTCGATGGGCGCGTCGATCGTGCTGCGCTACGCCGGCCTGATCGGCGGGATTGACGCGGTGGTATCCGTCAGCGGTCCGGGCCGGTGGTATTACCGAGGTACGAAGTCGATGCGGCGGGTGCACTGGGCGGTGGAGCGCAGGGTTGGCCGGATACTCACCAGGAAGCTACTCAACACCCGGATCAGCTCGGGCCGGTGGGATCCGGTGCCCGTGCCGCCCGCCGATGCGGCCGCGCAGATCGCCCCGGTCCCGTTGCTGATCGTGCACGGCGACCAGGACGGTTATTTCCCCATCGAGCACGCGATGCAGCTTTACGAGGCTGCGAACGAGCCGAAGGAGCTGTGGATCGTGCCGGGATTCGGGCATGCGGAGTCCGCCGCCGGCGCCGAGCTGCTCGACCGCATCGGCAACTGGGTGACCGAGGCTGTCGTCGCGGCGGTCAGCCCCACGTCCATCGCGTAGCGCACCAGGCACGGCCCGGTTCCAGGCCAGCAATCCCCGGAGCAAAGAGCGCCTGGACCGGCAGGCCGGATTCGGCCAGATTCGCCAGACCCGTCCGGTAGGAGGTACCTGGTGGCCACAGGATCGGGGCCGGGCCGGGGTCTCGCGACCGGGCCATTGCGGGCGGGCAGTCCGCGGCAGCGGCGGGGGCGGATCACGCTGCTGAAAGCCGTGCTCGTGGTGCTGATCGCGCTCGCGCTCGCCGATCTCGTGACGACCCCATGGGTCTTCCACATCGGCGACAGGTTCACGCCGCAGGACGTCAGCACTACCACCGGCCCGAGCAGCCGCAGCAGCGGTGCGGGCGGCCCCTTGCGGACATAGGGGACGGCGCCCGTGTAGTAGCGCGCGAACCGGTAGCCAGTCGAGCCGATTTTCAGCAGCACCTGCCCGGCCAGCAGCATGCCGGCAAAGAAATGCAGCGGTGATGCCTGTGCCTGGCCGCCGCCTTGGCGGGCTGCCGCCTGCTCACCGTGCCCGGGCCTTGAGCAGCCGCAGCGCGAGGGTCGGGCAGGCGTCCCTGGCCCGGATCTGGTTCAGGAAACGTTCAGAAGCGGTAAATGCCGGCCACGCTCAGCACGATGGCAGCGCCCGCCGCCGCCGCGCGCTCAGGACGACGTGGTGGCCTCCCCGCGAGTCCCACGGCCCGGCCGGCCAGCCGGGACCTCGAGGGTGACGGTCAGTCCGCCGCCCGGCGTGTCCGAAAGCTCCGCGCGGCCGCCATTCGATGTCACCAGCCGGTGCACGATCGCGAGGCCCAGCCCGGAGCCCCCCGGGGTAGCGCTGAAGAACCTGCGAAACGCAGCCTTCCGCTGTGACTCGCTCATCCCTGGCCCGTCATCTTCCACCACGATCAAGGTGTGCGGCCCGGCGGCAGTGCCCCTGACCCGGACATGCCCGCCAGCCGGGACGGCATCGATGGCGTTGGCCAGCAGGTTGTCCAGGATCTGCTCCAGGTGCCCGTCGCCGAGGCGGGCGCGCACCAGGCCCGCGCAGATGCCGGTGACCTCGATGCCGTTTTCCTGCGCGGCCGGCCGCCATGCGGCGGTCCGGTCGCTGATCACCCCGGCCACGGAGACGGACACCGGCCTGGTGACGACGTTCTCGGCTCTGGCGACCGCAAGCAGGCCGTCGACCAGCCTGGACAACCGGGTGATCTCCTCCTGCGCGCCGGCGATCTCGTCCTCCGCTGCCGGGTCGACATCCTGCGCGAGCAGGTCAAGGCGGAGCCGCAGCGCGGCAAGCGGAGTGCGAAGCTGATGCGATACGTCGGCCATCATCGCGCGATGGCCGTGCACGAGCGTCTCCAGGCGTCCTGCCATCGTGTTGAAATTGGCGGCTAGCCTGCGGATCTCGTCCGGTCCGCTGCGCAGATCCGACCTGGTGCCGAGCACGCCGTCGCCGAGCTGGCGGGCGGTGGCCGCCAGGGCGCTGAGCGGGCCGCTGACCCAGCGGGCCAGCGCGATCGCGACCACGGCGCCCGCCGCCAGCCCGGCCAGCGAGACGGCTCCGAGCCACGCCCAGAGCATGGCGAGCCGGTGGCCGAGCGGGCCGACCGGGCGGGACAGCGCTACCGCGCCGACGGTACGGCGTGCTTCGTCGCTGCGTATCGGCGAGACGATAAGCAGCGCGCCGCCCGACGTGCGGGCCTGGCCCGGCCGGCCCGATAGCACCCGCCGCACCTCGGCGGCGGCGGGCGGACCAGCGCCGGCGATCCTGTGGCCCGCGTGATCATAGATGCCGACCTGGTCGCCGCTGCCGCGGATCTGCGTGATCGTCCTGGCGAGGGCCGCACCGCGCTCGTGATCCGCAAGCTTCTCCTCGGCTACGCCCGCCAGCGACCTGGCCGTGGCAGCCGCCTGGTCCAGGTAGTCCTGGCGATCATGCGCCGCGGTGATCAGGCCGAGCGGAACGGCCACCGTTGCCAGCAGGGCGCAGATCAGCGCCAGGATCGCCAGCACGATCCGGCGGGTCATCAGGTGTCGCTGAGCCGGAAGCCGCGCCCGTAGACGGTCTCGATCAGCCCTGGCTCGCCGAGCTTCCTGCGCAGCGCCGCCACGTGGACATCGAGCACCTTGGTGGGGCCGTACCAGTGCGAGTCCCAGGCGCTCTCCAGGATTTCCTGGCGACTGACCACCCGGCCGGGATCGATCGCGAGGCACTCCAGGATGTCGAATTCCTTCGGCGTCAGCGCGATGTCCGCGCCGGAAACGGCGACCTTCCTGCGGCGCATGTCGACGGTCAGCGGCCCGTGCCTGACCACTTCGCCCTCGGGCCTGATACGGCGCAGGACGGCCCGGATCCGGGCCTGGAGCTCGGCCAGCCCGAACGGCTTGACCAGGTAGTCGTCGGCGCCGGCATCCAGTGCCAGCACGCGTTCGGCCTCCTCCCCGCGGGCCGTCACTACGATGATCGCCTTGCTCGATCGTTCCCGGAGTCGCCGGCACACGTGCACGCCGTCGGCGTCGGGGAGCTCCAGGTCGAGCAGCACCACGTCGGGCTCGCCCCAGCGCAGCGCCTCACCTCCGGTCATCACGTGGGCGACCCGGTAGCCGCCCCTGCTCAGGCCGCGGACCAGCTGGGTGGCGATGCCCTGGTCGTCCTCCACCAGCAGGACGCTCGGGCCACCCGAGCCGGGCGGCACCGCGGGCCCGGGCAGCCCGGCGGCAGCTGGCTGCCGGGCGGGACCGGGCACGTCCGCACTCGCACTCATGGCCACCACCGTAGGTGACAGCTGACGTGGCCGCGCCTGCTAGTCGCTTACTGGCCCGGCAGGCCGCAGCGGCGGCGCCACCGAGATGCCGAATCCCCAGTTCAGCAGCCGGGTGGCGGCGGTGAACCTGGCCATCGGGTTGGTGCCGGAGCTGTGCAGCACGACCCCGATGAGCACGGTGCCGCTGCTGCCCACCGCCTCGAAGAGCAGGCAGTACCCGGCCGCGTCTGTCGATCCCGTCTTGATCCCGATGGCGCCGGGGTAAGAGGCGAGCAGCAGGTTGGTGGTCTTCCACCGGTAGCCATGGTGAGCGGAGGTGGGCGCGATGCCATGCGACCGCTGGTGCACGATGCGGCGGAATACGGTCCGGTCCATCGCTGCCTGACCCAGGATGACGAGGTCACCCGGGGTGGAGTAGGTCGAGTGCTCCGTCGGCAGCGGCAGTCCGTCGAAGTTCGAGAAGTGCGTGTGCAGCATGCCAAGCCGCCGCGCGGTGGCGTTCATCTTCCGCACGAAGGCAGCTCGGCCGGGGCCGTACGCCTTGGCCAGGGCCAGCGCGGCGTCGCAGCCGGATGGCAGCAGCATGGCCTCAAGCACCTGCCGGGCGGTGAGCACGTCTCCGACCCGCAGGCCAGCACTGCTGGCGTCGGGGTGCCTCCGGATGTAGCGGCGGACCGCCCTGGTGATCTTGATATGCCGGCTCAGGCGGCCGGCCCTGATGACCACCAGCGCCGTCATGACCTTCGTGATGCTGCCCATCGGCCGGGGCCGGTTCCGGTTGCGGCTCCAGAGCCGCTTGCCGGTGCTCGCGTTGAGCAGTTCGGCGCCCCAGGCCTTGATCCTGGTCGGCCCGCTGGCCGAGGCGACGAGCTGGTCGGCTACCGAGAGGCCGGCGACGGCACCGGCCGGGCTGGTGCTGGCCGGGCTGGTGCCGGAGGGGCGGGCGCTGGCCAGCGCGCGGGCGGGGGATCCGGTGGCGGCAAGGCTGGCGGCGAGGAAGCCGGCGGCGAGCAAAACTACGGCAGCCTGGCGTACCAGCTTCAGCATGGTCCAGCAGATTACCAGCCCGTGGGCATCGGCATGCCCTCGCTATAACCCGCCGCGCCCTGTACCCCGACGACCGCCCGCTCGTGCAACTCGTCCAGGCTGGTCGCCCCGGCATAGGCGCATGCGCTGCGCAGCCCGGCGGTGATCGTGTCGATCAGGTCCTCCACCCCGGGACGGTGCTCGTCCAGGTACATCCGGGAAGTGGAGATGCCCTCCTCGAACAGTTCCTTGCGGGCGCGGTCGAACGGCGAGTCGGCCGCCGTGCGCAGCCGCACCGCCCGGGCGGACGCCATCCCGAAGCTGTCCTTGTACCGGCGGCCGTCCGCGTCGCGGAACACGTCACCTGGCGACTCGCAGGTGCCGGCGAACCACGATCCGATCATGACGTTCGACGCGCCGGCGGCGATCGCGAGAGCGACATCCCGCGGATGGCGGACGCCGCCGTCGGCCCACACGTGCGCGCCGAGCCGCCGTGCCTCGGCGGCGCAGTCAAGGATCGCGCTGAACTGCGGCCGCCCTACTCCCGTCATCATCCGGGTGGTGCACATGGCGCCGGGGCCGACGCCCACCTTCACGATTCCGGCGCCTGCCGCCACGAGGTCCGCGACGCCGGCCGCCGTCACCACATTGCCGGCCGCGAGCGGGATCGACGGGACCGCGCCGCGCACCGCCCGGAGTGCGTCCAGCATCTTGTCCTGATGGCCGTGCGCGGTGTCGACGACCAGCAGGTCCGCGCCGGCATCGGCAAGCAGCTTGGCCTTGGCGCCGGCATCGCCGTTAATTCCCAGCGCGGCGGCGACCCGCAGGCGGCCCCGGACATCAGTGGCCGGCTGGTACATGGTGGCGCGCAGGGCCCCGGTGCGGGTGAGGATGCCCACGCACCGGCCGGCCTCGTCAACAACCGGCGCCAGCCGGTGCCTGCCGCTGTGCAGCAGGCTGAACGCCTGCTCCGGGTCGGTGCCGGCCGGCAGCGTGAACAGGTCGGTGGACATGACCTGGCTGAGCTGGGTAAAGCGGTCGACGCCGCGGCAGTCCGCATCGGTCACCACGCCGACCGGGCGCCCGCCCGAGACCACGATGACCGCGCCGTGCGCGCGCTTGGGCAGCAGGCTGAGCGCGTGCCCGGTGGTCGCATCCGGGCCGAGCGTCAGCGGGGTGTCGTAGATCAGGTCCCGGCTCTTCACCCAGCTCACTACGTCGGCGACGACGTCAGCCGGGATGTCCTGCGGAAGCACGGCGAGACCGCCCCTGCGGGCGATTGTCTCGGCCATCCGGCGCCCGGACACCGCGGTCATGTTCGCTGAGATCAGCGGGATCGTGGTACCGCTGCCATCGCTGGAGTGCAGGGTGACATCGAGCCTGGAAGCTACCGACGACCTGCTCGGAACCAGGAAGACGTCGCTGTAGGCCAGGTCATACGTCGGCATCTGCTCGGTGAGGAATCGCACGAACCGATTCTGCCCCGGACTCCGGGCCCGAATCGGCTATCCCCGGCTGGTCAGACGATCGCCTCGTCGACGTAGCACCATCGCCAGTCCTCGCCTGGCTCGAACGAGCGGACCACCGGGTGCCACGTCTGCCGGTGATGAGCCGTGGCGTGCTTGTGCCGCGATGAGTCACAGCAGCCCACATGACCGCAGCTCAGGCAGAGCCTGAGGTGAACCCAGGAGGTGCCGTTCGCGAGGCATTCCGCGCAGCCGCCGGGGGTCTGTGCCTCGACCGGGCCGAGGCTCTTCACGTGCGTGCATCCGGCCATCGGGCCATCCTCGCATCAGCCTGGCGCGATCGCACGGGCCACTCAGCTGGTACGCATCACGGTTACCGGCTGGCCCCGCAGGGCCGGCCGCGCAGAACGCCCATGCGCCAGCCCGCGCGGCCGTCGCCCGGGCCGGCTCCCGGTGAGCAGGGGCGCTTGGCCCTGGCCGCGTGCTGGCCCGCCCGGCGCGGCGCGCTGGCGCCGCCTATCCTGCTGCGGTGACCACAGCACGGACGCTGCGGCTCGGGCGGCGGGAGTGGGCGCCCGGCTCGTTCGCCGTGATGGCAGTGATCAACCGGACGCCTGACTCCTTCTTCGACCAGGGCGCGACACGGGAGTTCGGCGCCGCGCTCGAGGCGGCGGGCCGGGCCGTCGCCGCGGGCGCCGACATCGTGGACATCGGCGGCGTGAAGGCCGGCCCCGGCGACGAGGTCAGCGCAGCCGAGGAGATCCGGCGGGTGACCGGCCTCGTCGCTGCGGTCCGCGACCGGCATCCCGGCGTTGTGATCAGCGTCGATACCTGGCGGGCCGAGGTAGCCGAGGCTGTCGCCGCGGCCGGCGCTGACCTGCTCAACGATGCCTGGGGCGGCGCTGACCCGCGGCTTGCCGAGGTCGCGGCCGCGCACGGGATCGGGCTGGTCTGCTCGCACGCCGGCGGGCTTGCGCCGCGGGCCGGCCCGCACCGCCCCGCCTATGCTGACGTCACGGAGGCTGTTGCCGGGTACGTGGCCGCCGAGGCCGACCGGGCGGTGGCCGCCGGGGTGCGGCCGGACAGGATCCTGGTCGACCCCGCGCACGATTTCGGCAAGAACACGTGGCACTCGCTGGAGCTGACGCGGCGGCTCGGCGAGCTCACGCGTACCGGCTGGCCGGTTCTTGTCGCGGTCTCGAACAAGGACTTCATCGGCGAGACGCTGGGGCTTGGCGTCACCGAGCGGGCGGAGGGGACGATCGCGGCGCTGGCGATCTCCGCCTGGCTGGGGGCGCGGGTATTCCGCGTGCATGACGTCGCGGCGGCGCGGGGAGCGCTGGCCGCAGTGACCGATCTGCGCCCGGGCTGACTGGCGGATCTGGCCGGGCAGGACGCGCCCGGGCTGACCCGCCGGTCCCGTCAGGGTTCCCCCTGGGCCTGGCAGCGGATCCGGTGCCAGCCCGGGCGAGGCGGCGCCGGCGATTCCGGCCCCAGCGCCGACGGCGGTGAGCTCGGCATGCTCGGGAGGCTCGCCGCTGCCCGCCCCGGCTCCGCTGACCGCGCGGTTGCTCGCGGTCATTCCCTGGGTAATGGCCTCGGCCAGGCGGAACAGCAGCTGGAGGCCGTCACCCCAGACTTCCTCGCCGACCAGCTCTGCCTGGCTGAGAATCCTGATTACCGTCGCATGCGCCGCGTAGGTGTCGCAGAACCGGCGGATCCACTCGCGCAGCGCCGCCCGGCCGGCATCGTTCCTCGTCACCACGGGGAACTCGCCGGTGATGATCCCCATATCGTGCAACGCGTCCCGCAGCAGCGTCTTGAACAGGTCTTCCTTGTTGGCGAAGTACAGGTAGAACGTGCCATGCGAGGTCTTCGCCCTGCGCACGACGTCGTCAACCCGGACTGCCTGGAATCCGCGCTCGTCGAATTCGGCTAGCCCGGCTTCCAGCAACCTGCGCACGGTCTGGCGGCCCTGCGCGCCGAGCTCGCGCTCCTGGGCGGGAATGCCGCCGCCGAGCGACGGGCGCCGCGGGCGGCCGCCGGCGGCATTCCGGGCCCGGCGTGCTGCGGCCTTGCCCACGTTCCGCTCCCTTGCTGCCGGGCCATCCGGCGCCGTGACGTGCGCCGGGGCAGCCACCGGATCCTCCGGCGTCACGTCCGGCGCCTGCGCGTTCGCCGCATCAGCATCCTGCACGTCAGCCTCCGCTCGCATCCGCTAGGTTCGCATCCGGTACGCCGGCCCCCCGTACCTTCGCGCCTCCCGCCACCGCGCCGCCGGCCGGGCTGGCCAGCTCGCTGCCCAGGGACGTGACAACAGCCTCCGCGGCGGGCACCGGGCCGCGCTCATGTTCCCCGCTCACCCTGGCGAGACTAGCGGGATTCGTAACGCAGGCACCGGAATTTTCCGCCCGTCACTTGTATCCCCGGCCGGGCTCAGGCTATCGAGCCGCTCGCGGGCATCAACATTCAGGCCTGCCGCCATCACGATCTTGGTCTACCCCGGTCGCGGCCACGCACACCGTGCGCGGCATTCTTCCCGGCCGGGCCGTGGCCGTGGCCCGCCAAGCCCCGCTGCCCGCTACGGGCCGAGGACCCGGCTCAGGTAGGCGTTGGCGAACCGCCGCTCCGGGTCCAGCTTGTCGCGGAGCGCGGCGAAGTCGCCGAACCTCGGATAGACGCCGCGCAGGTACGCAGCATCCCTGGTGTGCATCTTGCCCCAGTGCGGCCGTCCGCCGGCCGCGGTGAGCACCGCCTCCGTCTCGCGGAAGTAGTCCTCATGCGGCGAGGCATGGAAGACGTGGAAGGCGATGTAGGCGCTGTCCCTGCCCTGCCCGGTGGACAGCCACGGATCGTCGCCGGGGGTGACCCTGACCTCGATCGGGAAGCTGATCCGCCAGGCTCGCCGCTCCAGCAGGCCGCGCACCTCGCGCAGCGCGCCCGCCAGCGACTCGCGCGGGATCGCGTACTCCTGCTCCTTGAAGCGGACCCGGCGCGGGCTGGTGAACACCCGGTGCGAGGCATCGCTGTAGCAGCGCGCGCTGAGCGCCCGGCCCGCCACCTTGTTCACCGGCTTGATCAACCCGGGGAACCGGTGTCCGAGCCGGCAGGTGATCCCGAACAGGGTGTTGGAAAGGAACTCGTCGTCCAGCCGGTACCTGAACGCGGAGAGCGGCCTGGCCGGCCCGGCCGTGTGGTTGTTCCGCTTGGTCAGGCATCCGTCGGTATGCGGGAACCAGAAAAACTCGAAATGCTCGTTGTCCCGGGTCAGGTCATCCAGCCTGCCGATCACGTCACCCCAGCGCATCGGCTCTTCGCGCGCCTCCAGCAGGAAGGCGGGGACCACGCGGAACGTGACCGCCGTGAGCACCCCGAGCGCGCCGAGGCCGACCCGGGCCGCGTTGAACAGGTCCGGGTTCGCGCTGGCCGAGCATGACGTGATCGTGCCGTCGGCGAGCACCAGCTCAAGGCCGGCCACCTGGGCAGCCATGCCGCCGGCATCGCGGCCGGTGCCGTGCGTCCCGGTCTGGATCGCGCCCGCCACCGTCTGGACCTGGATGTCGCCCAGGTTCGCGAGCGCGAGTCCGTGCCGCAGCAACTCCTCGTTCAGCGTCCGCAGCGGGCAGCCGGCCGCCGCGGTCACCAGGCCGGCCGCGGCGTCGACCGACCTGATTCCGGTCATCCCGCCCGGAAGCAGCATGATCCCGTCGGTAATGGCCGCAGGGGTGAACGAGTGGCCTGCGCCGGTCATCCGGACGGTCGTGCCCAGTTCCCCGGCCCGGCGGACGGCGGCAGCGACCTCATCGGCCGACCGGGGCGTGCTGACTTCCCGCGGCTCGGCTGCCGCAGTGCCCGCCCAGTTCCGCCAGGAGGCGGAGGTACCGGCCATGCCCGGACCTTACCGGACGCCACGCCGCCGCTGCGTGCGGGCTCTTGACCGTGCCAGTTATGGTGGACGTTGCGATGCGAAGCCTGCTGCGGCGCACCGCGCCGTGCTCCTCCGCTGCCGTCACGCCCGCCCTGCGCGGCGTGGCGGTTTCCGGCATCCTCCTGGTTCTCGCGGTCGGCCACAGCCCGGCCGGGCTCGTGCCGCGGCCCGTGCCCGGCCCTCAGCCCGGCGCCACGGCCGCGCGCGGCACGGGAAGCGCGGACGGCGCGCGTGCCGCTGCCGCCTTCCGCCAGATCAACCTGCCCGACCTGCTCGTGGTGGAGCCGGCCGGCCTGTCGGCCGGGAAGATCGCCAGGATCAGGAAGATCGCCGGCGTCCGTGACGTGATCGCCTTCGACGGCGCCCAGATCAAGGCCGGCGGCCACCCGGTCAGCGTGATCGGCGTGAACCCGGGCCAGTTCCGGTCCTGGACACCGCTGCGGACCGCATCTGACCAGGGCTTCTGGAATGCCCTGGCGCACGGCAGCTTCGTCGCGTCCCGTGCCGCGGCGGCCAGGCTCGGGCTGCGCCGCGGGGCCTCCTACCAGCTGGCCGGCGCCAGCACCCGGCCGGTGCCGTTCGGCCGGGCGGCCCGGCTCGGCGTCGCCGGAGTGGACCTCGTGGTGAACCAGCCGACGTCGCGCTCGCTCGGCCTCGTGCACCGGGTAGCGGCGCTGGTCAGCGCGCCCGCCGCCGGGCTGGCCACGCTCACCAGCGACGTGCGCGCGCTGCTCGGCTCCCAGGCCAAGATCGTCAGCCTGCGCAGCCAGGCCCTGCCGGTGACCCAGCAGGTCTCCGGCCAGCTGCCCGGCAACTACCTCGACTTGTTCCGGCAGTCGGCGGCCAGGTACTGCCCGGGCATGTCGTGGACCATCCTGGCCGCGATCGGCCAGATCGAGAGCGCCGACGGCACCAACGTCGGCCCGTCAAGCGCCGGGGCCCTCGGCCCGATGCAGTTCCTGCCAGCCACCTGGCGGACCTGGGGGATCGCCGGATTCGGCCGGACCGGACCGCCGGACATCATGAACCCGTACGACGCCGTGCCGTCGGCGGCCAGGCTGCTCTGCGCGGACGGCGCGGCCGGCCGCGGCCGTGCGCTCTACCAGGCGATCTTCGACTACAACCATGCCGACTGGTATGTCAACGAGGTGCTCGGCCTGGCCAGCGAATACGCGAAGGACTACCCCTGACGGACGGCGCCGCCGGGCAATGCCGGCGGGCGGCGGGCCGGCCCTGGCCGTGCATGCGCGGCCGCCCAGGGCTGCTGGTTGGATGAAGGCATGCCGCCCTACGACGCGTTCTTGCTCGTATCCTTCGGGGGCCCGGAGGCTCGCGAAGACGTCATCCCGTTCCTGCGGAACGTCACCCGCGGCCGCAACGTGCCGGCCGACCGGCTCGAGCAGGTGGCCGAGCACTACTACCGGCTCGGCGGGGCAAGCCCGATCAACCAGCAGTGCCGGGATCTGGCCGCCGCGGTCGAGAAGGACTTCGCCGCCAGCGGGATAGCGCTCCCGGTCTACTGGGGGAACCGGAACTGGGATCCGTTCCTGGCCGACACCGTGCGGGAGATGACCGCGGCCGGGGTGCGGCGCGCGATCGCCTTCGTGACATCCGCCTACAGTTCCTACTCCAGCTGCCGGCAGTACCTCGACGACATCGAGCTGGCCAGGGCCCAAGCCGGGCCCGGCGCCCCGGTGATCGACAAGATCCGCCAGTTCTTCAACCACCCGGGTTTCATCGAGCCGCTCGCGGCGAGCACGCGTCGCGCGATCGAGTCGCTGCCACCCCTCGTTAAGAATGATGTTGATCTTGTTTTCACGGCGCACAGCATCCCGGAGGCCATGGCGGCAGCGAGCGGGCCCGGCGGCTGCGGAGCCTACCCGGCGCAGCTTGCCGAGGCCGCCAGGCTGGTCGCCGAGCGGGCCGGCGCCAGCCTGCGCTGGCGGCTTGCCTACCAGAGCCGCAGCGGCCCGCCGTCCCAGCCATGGCTCGGGCCGGACATCGGCGACTGCCTCACCGAGCTCGCGGGTTCCGGCGCGCGTGCCGTGGTCCTCGTCCCGGTCGGGTTCGTCTCCGATCACATGGAGGTCAGGTACGACCTTGACGTGGCGGCGGCCGAGACGGCCAGGCGGCTCGGCCTGCCGCTAGCGCGGGCGGCCACCCCTGGCACCGATCCCGCGTTCATCTCGATGATCACTGAGCTGGTCAGGGAGCGGCTGGAC
>WNGD01004632.1_pt1 | contig 18091 bp, 18 predicted proteins | sample 5400671 | NCBI WGS metagenome assembly WNGD01 (sample SAMN13153369, study PRJNA577476) | soil metagenome | isolation source: 40 cm soil or saprolite under grassland replicate 2 | place: USA:California | collected 2016-06-15
GCACCAATGTGGACGACTGGGTAGCGTGCGGGCGCGATCACGCGTTGCGCTTCGAGCCCGAACCGGAAACAGGGGGGCTCAAGCCTTATCTCCATGTCCGCCGCAATCTCTGGGCCAGGGTGACGCGCGCGCTGTTCTACGATCTCGTCGACCTCGGCGAGGAGCGCATGATCGGAGGCGAGCGCATGTTCGGCATTGCCTCGGGGCGAGAGTTCTTCGCCATGGCGCCGGCTGCGAACTTGCGGGATTTGCGATGACGGACATGGCGCTGCCGAGCGGCGCAATGAGCGAGGATTTCTTTCATCGCGCGCGCGCGCGGCTCACCCTGGAGGTGCCGGCTGCGCTCAACGATCTGGCAGCGCAGGCTCAGCGTGGCGATCTCGATCTCGATCCCGCCGTATGGGAGCGCGCTGGGGTGAAGGCGACGCGGCCGGCGGCGGTGCTCGTTCCAGTGGTTGATCGCAGCGAGCCCACGGTGTTGCTCACGCTGCGCACCGAGCTTCCGAGCCATCCAGGGCAGATCGCGTTTCCCGGCGGAAAAATCGATCCGCATGACTGCACGCCGGCCGATGCCGCACTGCGCGAGGCGGCAGAGGAGATCGGGCTTGCCCGCCCACTGATCGAGCCGATCGGCTATCTCGATCTCTATCTCACCTTCTCCGGCTATCGCATCCTGCCGACGGTCGCGCGTGTTGGTCCCGACTACAAGCTGGTGTTGTCGACGGCGGAAGTCGCCGAGGCGTTCGAGGTGCCGCTCGCTTTCCTCATGGATGCACAAAACCACGCGCTGCACAGCCGCGATTGGAAGGGCATGACGCGAAGGTATTACGCCATTCCGTTCGGCGAGCGCTACATCTGGGGCGTCACCGCGGGCATCTTGCGGAATTTGTACGAGCGCATTTATGCGGACTAATTTGGCCGAATGGATCTGGTTTGAGCTTTCGTCCGGGACAGCAGAACGATGATTCGCCCCGCGCTCACCGAGATCGCGTTGTTTCTGGCGCCGTTCCTCGTCTACGCCGTTTTCTTGTGGGCGACGCAGGCGGGCGTGCTGCATCCCGACTCCTGGAGCCTGCCGCGCCTCGCCTGGCTCGTGATGGCAGCGCTCGTGCTCATGATCGGCAGCTTCATCGTACTGGCGCAGTGGGGCGGCTCGCCCCCGGGCTCGACCTACGTTCCGGCCCATATGGAGGACGGCCGCTTCGTGCCGGGCGGGACGAAGTGACACAAGCAAGCCGCCGGGTGGATGCCGCTTGGCTGCGAGAGGCGCCACTGCGCGACATCCTAGCCGCCCTCGACAGCGAAGGCGAGGAGGCTCGCGTTGTCGGCGGCGCAGTGCGCAATGCGCTTCTCGGCGAGCCGCACGGTGATACTGATATCGCCACCACCGCGCCGCCGAGCGAGGTGATCCGCCGCGCCGCGGCGGCAGGCTTTAAGGCGGTGCCCACCGGCATGGAGCACGGCACTGTGACGGTCGTCGGCGCCGGACATCCGTTCGAAGTCACCACCTTACGCGAGGATGTGGAGACCTTCGGTCGTCATGCCAAAGTGGCTTTTGGCCGCGATTGGAAACGCGACGCCGAGCGCCGCGATTTCACCATGAACGCGCTGTCGCTCTCTCGCGACGGAACCCTTCACGACTACGTCGGCGGCCTGGCCGACATCGAGGCGCGGCGCGTGCGCTTCATCGGCGATGCGGGACGGCGCATTGCCGAGGACTATCTGCGCATCCTGCGATTCTTTCGTTTCCACGCGGCCTACGGCGAGGGCGTTCCCGATCCGGAAGGAGTCGCCGCCTGTATCGAGGCGCGCGCGGGGCTCGAGCAACTGTCTCGCGAGCGGGTACGCATGGAGGCGCTCAAGCTCCTCATTGCCAAGCATGCCGTGCCGACGCTTGCGCTGATGACGGAGACAGGCTTGCTTGAGCAGGTGCTCGGGGGCGTACCGCTGCTCGCGAGCTTCTCCAACATGGTCAAGCTCGAGGCCGCACTTGCCCTTGCGCCCGATGCCATACGCCGGGTCGGCGCGTTGGCGATCTCGGTGATCGAGGATGCGGAGCGCCTGCGCGAGCGGCTGCGGCTCACCAACGCGGAGTACGAGCGCTTGGCGTCAATGGTCGAGGGCTGGCGGCAAATTTCAGCGGGATTGGAGGAGCAGGAGGCGCGGGTTCTGCTCTATCGGCTCGAGCCGGAGCGTTTCACCGATCGCGTCCTGCTCGCCTGGACGCGTGCGCCCCAAGGCGTGGCGGATCCGGCCTGGCGTCGGCTCGCCACGTTGCCCATGCGCTGGAGCGCGCCGGTATTCCCGCTCAAGGCGGCCGACTTCATTCGGCGTGGCGTGCCCAGAGGACCCCGCCTGGGCGCGACGCTTGCCGCGGCTGAGGAGGCGTGGATCGCGGCCGGATTTCCGGCGGATGCGGCGCAAGTGGCAGCGATTGCGGACGCGGCAGCTGCGGCAACGAACTGATGCGGCGCCAGCCGACTCGCTCCGCGGCCCGTTGCGCACTACATTTGTCGAGAACGGTCGTATCATGAGTAACAGCCGCCGCCCTGCCGACATTGCGCGCCGCTCGGCGCAGGCGCTGAAGGGGCGCCCCCGCAACGTCTTCCGCCGCGAGACTTTCGCACTGCCGCGCGAGAAGGCGCGCGAAAAGGCGCGTGAAATGTTTCGCCGCTATCCCAAGGCCGCCTATATGACCGAGATCGAGTCCTGGCGCGAACTTCCGGGCGATTGCATCGAATTCACTATGCGGCGGCTTCCGAGCGCGGATTGATACTCAATTCCGATTCACAAGCTCATCTAGCAGCGTCCCCCGCGACGCAACCCTAGCGGGATGCCCTCGCGGGGATGATGGCGAGCAATGTCACGTGATGCTTGAATCGCTTTTCGCGGCTTTGGCCGAAATATCCTTGCCGCAGCTTGCACTGATTTCCGGAATGGCCCTCGTTGCTTCATTCGTCGGTGGAGTCGCCGGCTACGGTACCGGCGCGCTGATGCCGCTCGTTTTGGTACCGATCGTGGGCACCGAGCCGGTCGTGCCTATCCTTTCGCTTTCGGCGCTATTGACAAACAGCAGTCGTGCGACGGCGTTTTGGGGCTTTGTGGATGGACGTCGCGCCTTGATGGTGCTCATCGCGGCGGTGCCGACCTGCGTGCTCGGCGCCTGGGGCTATACCATGCTTAGCGGCAAAGGTGCCGCCCTGGTGATCGGCGCGATGCTAGTGGCAAGCGTGCCGCTGCGCCGGCTGATGCGCCGGCGCGGGCTTGCGCTCTCGAGCCGCGGATTGGCAGCGGCCTGCTTCGGCTGGGGACCGCTCGCCGGCGGCACCGTCGGCGCCGGCGTTATCCTTCTCTCGCTTTTGATGGCGGCGGGTCTCGAAGGCGCCGCCGTGATCGCGACTGACGCCGTGATCTCCATCGGGATTGGGTTCGCCAAACTTGCGACCTTCGGGCTGGCCGGCGTCGTGAGCGCGCAGGTGATCGCGATCGCGCTACTCATCGGCGCCGTGGCATTTCCGGGCGCCTTCCTTGCCAAGCGGCTCATTGAGCGGCTGCCCTTGCATGTTCATACCGCGATCCTCGATGCGGTCGTGACCGGCGGCGGGGCGGCCATGATGGTTCACGCCTTCGCGCGGTGAAAGGTGCAGGCTACGGCCACTTCGCCAACGGAGGCAGCGACGACAAGATCGCCTCGATATTGCCGCCGGTGCGCAGCCCGAACACGGTGCCGCGGTCGTACAACAGGTTGAATTCCACGTAGCGGCCACGGCGCACGAGCTGCTCCTCGCGCTCGGCCGCGCTCCAGGGCGTGCTGAAGTTGTTGCGCACCAGTTCGGGATATATGCCGAGAAAGACGCGGCCCACTTCCTGCGTGAAGGCAAAATCCGCCTCCCAGTCTGCGCTATCGAGATAATCGTAAAAGATTCCGCCGATCCCGCGCATCTCCTGCCGATGGTGCAAGTAGAAGTATTCGTCGCACCAACGCTTATACTTGGCATAGGGGGCGACGCGGGCATGTGCATCGCAAGCCCGTTTCATTGCTGCGTGAAAGGCGATCGTGTCGCGATCGTCTTGCCGGCGGCGCCTCTCGAGCACGGGGGTCAAATCCGCGCCACCGCCGAACCAAGCCTTTGTGGTGATCACAAAGCGCGTGTTCATGTGGACCGCCGGCACGTGCGGATTCTGCGGATGGGCGATGAGCGAAACGCCGGAGGCCCAGAAGCGCGGGTCCATTTCGGACCCCGGAATGTCTTTGCGGAATTCCGGCGCGAACTCGCCAAACACGGTGGACACATGCACGGCGACTTTCTCGAACACGCGCCCGTGCATGCTCGCCATCACGCCGCCGCCGCCCGGCTTGGCGTGAGCCGATCCTGCGCTTGAATTGCCGTTTTCGGGTGAGCTCGCTCGTTGGCCGTCATGGTCGGCGCGAGTCCACGGTGTGCGGAGGAATCGGCCGGCGGCTCGATCGGCGAGCGGTGCGCGCGCTGGCAACGCGGTTTCAAGCGCCTCCAACGCGACGCAGATCTCGTCGCGCAGCGTTTCGAACCACGCTTGCGCGCGCGCCTTGCGGGATTCGAGCACGTTCTCGCTCATGAAAACCTCCGGCCCTCCTTTAGGGCATGCTCGCCTGTGCGTCACCATCGCCCACGCGGGCGAGCGTGCGCGCAAATGTTCGCTGAGAGACACACGCGAGCTTTTTTTTGCCATTCTTTGGGCCGGGGAAAATTCCAGCCGAAGCTTTTTTTTGCCATTCTTTCGGGAAACGCTATTGACGTGGGGGATGTTGGGGGTGTGATGTCCGCCCCCGCTTGCGTGGGGACCTGGCAGGCGGTGGGCGACGAAGCGCCAGCGAGCGATGCGGGTGAGGGGTAGCGCCTTGGGCGTGAGAATGTCCCTCACCCGCTTCGTGTTTGCCGCGTGCACCTTTTCTGGCACGCCCGATGTTTCGCGGCCGAACAGCAAGACATCGCCGCGCCGGAAGGCGTGCTCGAGATACGAGCGGCGCGCATGCGTGGTGAAGACGATGAGCCGCGCGGCCGCGCCGGCACGCCAAGTCTCGAATGCATCCCAATCGGCATGCCGGGCGATCTCGACCTGATCGAGGTAATCCATTCCGGCGCGGCGGAACGCACGGTCGCTGGTGGGAAAGCCTGCTGGGTCGATAATGTGGGTCTCGACGCCGAGGCAGGCGGCGAGACGAAGAATCGTGCCCGTGTTCTGGGGGATGTCGGGCTCATAAAGCGCAATGCGTATGGGGAGGATTGCAGTCATGCAAGGAACCGGCATCGCGGGCGAAAATCTATGGCGCGCGAAAGATTTATGCGACGTGTGGTCCTCGCGATACAGGTCCGCATTGCCCACTTGCGCTCGCTTGGCAAGGGTGCCAATAAAACGCCCCTGGATTTAGCCGCTTGGCCCCTCGCTCGCAGAGAGGAGAGCGGCCGGTTCGCCCGCCGCCGCCAGGCGGCGGTCTGCGTGTCGGGCCGGGAGCGAGCGCGGCTCCTGCGCGGAGAAAGCAGCCGGCGCAAGTGGGCTGCGGGCGGACTGACGGACAAGAAAGGACTGCGCACGTGACGACGATGTCTTCGGCCGAGCCGACGCGTCGCGATTTTCTTTATATTGGGACCGCCTCAGTGGCCGGGATCGGGGCCGCCGCGACGCTCGTTCCGCTGATCGCGCAGATGAATCCCGATGCGTCGACGATTGCGGCGGGCGCGCCGATCGAGGTCGATCTTTCGCCGATCGCCGACGGCCAGGTGATTAAGGTGTTCTGGCGCGGCAAACCGATCTACATCAATCATCGCACTCAGAAGCAGATCCAGGAGGCAGAGAACGTCGACGTCGCGAAGCTGCCGGATCCGCAGCCGGATTCCGCGCGCATCAAGCCCGGTCACACGCAATGGCAAGTGCTGATTGCAATTTGCACCCACCTCGGCTGCATTCCAATCGCCCATCAGGGTCCCTACGACGGCTACTTCTGCCCCTGCCACGGCTCCGTCTACGACACCTCCGGGCGCATCCGGCAGGGACCGGCGCCGCTGAACCTCGCGCTGCCGCCATACGAATTTGTCTCCGACACAAAAATCCGGATCGGCTGACGGTCTCATGAGCGGACATCCGACCTACCAGCCGCAAAGCGCGTTCTTGCGATGGATGGAGCGGCGGCTGCCCATCGGCGGATTGGTCTACTCTTCGTTCGTTGTTTACCCGACGCCGCGCAACCTGAACTACTGGTGGGCATTCGGCGGCATCCTCACGTTCATGCTCAGCGTGCAGATCGTCACCGGGATCGTGCTGGCAATGCATTACACGCCGCACGTGGACTACGCCTTCGATTCCGTCGAGCAGATCATGCGCGACGTGAACTACGGCTGGCTCCTGCGCTACCTGCACTCCACCGGCGCCTCCATGTTCTTCCTCGCCGCCTATATCCACGTGTTCCGTGGCATGTATTACGGCTCCTACAAGGAGCCGCGCGAGGTGCTGTGGATCCTCGGCGTGATCCTGCTGCTGCTCATGATCATGACCGGATTCATGGGCTACGTGCTGCCGTGGGGCCAGATGAGCTTCTGGGCGGCGACCGTCATCACCAATCTGTTCTCGGCGATCCCGCTGGTCGGGGAGTCGGTCGTCACGTGGCTGTGGGGCGGCTACGCGGTCGGCAACCCGACTCTCAATCGATTTTATTCGCTGCACTATCTGCTGCCGTTCGTGATTGCCGGAGTGGTCGTCCTCCACATTTGGGCGCTGCACGTGGCGGGGCAGAACAATCCGGCAGGAATTGAGCCGAAGACTGAGAAAGACACGGTTGCGTTCACGCCCTATGCGACGATCAAGGACACCTTCCTGCTGGCGGTGTTCTGCATCCTGTTCGCCTGGTTCGTCTTCTACATGCCGAATTTTCTGCTTCATCCGGACAATTACATCCCGGCCAACCCCGCCGTGACGCCGATGCATATCGTGCCGGAATGGTATTACCTGCCGTTCTACGCGATCCTGCGCGCGATCCCGAACAAGCTCCTTGGCGTCATCGCGCTCGCCGCCTCGATTCTCGTCCTCGCGTTTCTGCCGTGGCTAGATACGTCGAAGGTGCGCTCGGCGCGCTATCGTCCTGCCTACCGCCAGTTCTTCTGGGCCTTCGTGATCGTCTGCATCGGGCTCGGCTGGCTCGGCGCCAAGCCTCCGGAAGGCAATTACGTGCTTTTCGCGCGCATCTTCACCGCCTACTACTTCGTCTTTTTCCTGGTGATCCTGCCGGTACTGGGGAAAATCGAGAGAACCAGGCCGCTGCCCAACTCGATTTCCGAATCCGTGCTGCGCGAAGGCAAGCCCATCGGGGCGCCCGCGCCGCCGCCCGCGAAGGCGTGAGGGATTTCATGGCCAGCGCGCGCGCCGCCCTCGCTCTCGCCATCTCGCTTGCTGCGTTCGGCGCTCCGGCGCGGGCACAGGAAGAAGTGCCGCCACCGCCGACGAACAAGTGGTCGTTCGCGGGCCCGTTCGGCAAGTTCGACCGTGCACAGCTTCAGCGCGGCTTCAAGGTCTATCGTGAAGTCTGCCAGACCTGCCATTCGCTGAAACTCGTCGCCTTCCGCACGCTTGCGGATCCCGGCGGGCCCGGCTTCACCACCGCGCAAGCGACCGCCATCGCCGCCGAATACCAGGTCAAGGGCGAGCCTGACGATCAGGGCGAGGTCAAGGATCGCCCCGGCCGCCTTGCCGATACCTTCCCGCCGCCGTTTCCTAACGACCAGGCTGCGCGCGCGCGCTACGGCGCCGTGCCGCCCGATATGTCGGTGATCGCGAAAGCGCGTGGCTACGAGCGCGGCTTTCCCCGCTGGGTCGGCGACGTATTCACGCAGTACCAGGAGCAGGGCGTCGACTACATCACCGCGCTGATGCGCGGCTACAAAGACTCCCCGCCGGCGGGTGTCAACATTCCATCCGGCAGCTTCTACAATGAATATTTCCCCGGCCACGCCATCGCCATGCCGCCGCCGCTCACCGACGGACGCGTCGAATATACCGACGGCACGCCGGCAACGGTCGAGCAATACGCCAAGGACATTTCCGCCTTCCTGATGTGGACCGCCGAGCCGCACCTCGAGACCAGAAAGCGCGTCGGCATGCAGGTGTTCATTTTCCTGGTCGTGCTGGCGGGGCTTCTCTATTTCACCAAGAAGAAGGTGTGGCACGAGGTGGAATTACATCCGGAGGAGCTCAAGCCGCGCCCGCCAAGCGAATATCCGCGCGCGTGAAGCGACGCCATGACCAAGGCTGTGCTCGGCGTCATCGGCGGCTCCGGCATCTACGACCTGCCCGGGCTCGAGAGCGTACGGCAAAAGACGATCAGGAGTCCGTGGGGGGAGCCGTCGGCTGCGCTGCGGTTTGGCGAGATCGCCGGTTTACCGGTCGTGTTTCTCTCCCGGCACGATAGCGGGCATAGACTCTCGCCGTCCGACATCAACTATCGCGCCAATATCGACGTGCTCAAGCGCGCCGGGGTTACCGACCTCGTCTCGCTTTCCGCCTGCGGTTCATACAAGCAGGAATTGCCGCCCGGCACCTTCGTGCTGGTCGACCAATTCGTCGACCGCACCTTCAACCGGCAGAGTTCGTTCTTCGGCAAGGGCTGCGTCGCCCACGTCTCGATGGCGCACCCGGTCTCGCCGCTGTTGCAAGACCGCATCGCGGCCGCCGCCCGGCTCGAAGGCATCGATATCGTGCGTGGCGGCACCTATGTGTGCATGGAAGGGCCCCAGTTCTCCACCTACGCCGAGAGTATGACCTACAAGGGGCTCGGCTATTCCGTTGTCGGCATGACCAATCTGCCGGAAGCGAAGCTCGCGCGCGAGGCCGAGCTCTGCTACGCCACCGTCGCCATGGTCACCGACTTCGACTGCTGGCATCCCGACCACGATGCAGTCACCGTGCAGGACATCATCGCCGTGCTCGCGGCGAACGCTGACAAGGCGAAAGCGCTGGTGGCGCGGCTCGCCCGCGATTTCCCACGCGAACACGAGCCCTGTCCGATCGGCTCCGACCGCGCCCTCGACACCGCGCTTATCACCGCGCCCGAGGCGCGCGACAAGACGCTTCTCAGGAAGCTCGATGCCGTGGCGGGGCGGGTGCTCAAGGCAAAACGGTGACTATATTGCTGTCGTCCCTGCGCTCGCAGGACCCATGATCACCGGCCGGCGATCATTAGTCCCTGTTTTCGGGGGGACGACAATCGTTATTGGGTTTCGAATTACCGTGTTGCCGCGTCGTTGCATGCCAGCCGTTTCGCAATCTGTCGCGCGGCAATCGCGCCGCTCGCGAGTGCGGTTGCGATGCACGGATGCGCTGGGTTGGCAACGTCACCCGCCGCAAACGCGCCGCGGCAAGATGTTTCCATGTTGCCGTCGATAACGAGGTACCCGCGCGCGTCGGTGGCGAGCCCAAGCTCGGCCAGCCAAGTCTCGTTCGTGTTCGGCCGGTACCCGAACAGCAACACCACGTGATCGGCTTCGATTTCGCCGCCCCCGTTGAGCCGGACGCTGACTCTCGAACCGGCGTCGTCGAGTGCCTCAATCGTGCGGCCGGGCATCACCTGCACCAGTCCGGATGCCTGATAGGGATGCAGGCGCTGGACCAGGAGCGGTTGTGCCCGCGGCGATTTTGAACGCATGATCACGCTCACGCGCACGCCTTTCTCGGCCAGCATGCGTGACACATCGAAGGCATTATCGCCGCCGCCGATCACGGCCACATGCGATCCCAAATCGGTACCCGGCTTGCCGACCGCGCTCGCACCGAGGTGCAGCCGGCCCGCCTCCGCCATTCGCCGCGCGTTCTTCACCCCGTCGACCCACTCCTCGCCCGCGAATCGCGTGCCGGTCGCGATCACGATTGCTGGTCCCAATAATGATCGCGCCGCTGCCGCGCCGGAGGCGTCGAGTCTCCATCGCACATCATTCTCTCGGTGCAGGCGATGCGGGGTTGTCCCTAGCCAGGTCTCGATCCCGAGTCCGCGGATGTGCGCCGCGAACTCAGCGGCGTTCTCGCGCGCGGTTGTGCCGCGCTGTCCGAGCAGCCACTCGTTCGGATAGGGGCTCATGCGCGCCATGCCGCCCAGCGCGCTCTCCTTCTCGATGATGATCGGGTACAGGCCGTAATTGTGCAGCCACAGCGCGCAGGACATGCCGGCGGGACCGCCCCCGATGATCGGCACGACCGGCGGCTCGCTTGCCATCTCCCGTCTCCGGTTGCGCGCGGGGCCATCGTTGGCCAGAGTGGGGTCGCCACTTGTGCGGTGGATTTACAATTTTTTACAGACTAACCCTTAAGCCCCATTTGACGCGAGACGCCCATGGCCACCATGCAGTTCGAGCACCACCTGAAAGACTCGATCCGCTCCATTCCAGACTATCCCAAGCCGGGCATCATCTTCCGCGATATCACCACGCTGCTCGGTAACGCGCGTGCGTTCCGCCGCGCGGTGGACGAGTTGGTCCAGCCCTGGGCGGGCATGAAGATCGACAAGGTCGCCGGCATCGAGGCGCGCGGCTTCATCCTCGGCGGGGCGGTGGCGCACCAGGTTTCGGCTGGCTTCGTACCGATCCGCAAGAAGGGCAAGCTGCCGCACAAGCGGGTCTCGATCGCGTATTCGCTGGAATACGGCCTCGACGAGATGGAGATGCACGAGGATGCGGTGGAGAAAGGCGACCGCGTCATTCTAGTGGATGATCTAATTGCCACTGGCGGGACGGCGGAGGGCGCAGTGAAGCTCCTGCGCCAGTTGGGCGCGCAGGTTCTCGCCGCCTGCTTCATCATCGATCTGCCCGATCTTGGCGGCGCCGCGAAGCTGCGCCAGCTCGACGTGCCGGTGCGCACACTTATCAGCTTCGAGGGGCACTGACGCCGTTACTTACTCCCCTGCCGATTGCGTGTGGGCCCGCTACTTCCGGTGCGGCCCCCACGGGCCCGGCTCGGTATCGGCCGGCGGCGGCGAACCAAGGTCGACCGGCGGCCGTTGCGGCAGGAACGGCTTGGGCGCGTCTTGCGCCGCGCCCCACGGGCCGCTCGCAACGCTTTGATCGGCAGGCTCCGTTTCCACCCCGGCCGCCGCTTCCTCGGGCGTGGGCAGCGCGAGCGGCCCCGGATCATGCCCGCCCGCAAACTTCACCAGTGCCGCCACCCGCGCGTCGACCGTGGGATGCGTGTCGAAGATGTTCGAGAATCCCTCGCGCGGATTGTCGATGCACATTTCCATGACCGCCGAGGTCGCGCCGGGAAGCTCGCCGCGGCCCTCGATCTTGCGCAGCGCCGAGATCATCGCGTCCGGATTCTTGGTGAGCTCGACCGAGCCTGCGTCGGCCAGATATTCGCGCCGGCGCGACAGCGCAAACCGGATGATGATCGACAGGACCCAGGCGAGCGTGATGAGCACGACGGCAATAAGGATCGCCACGCCCGCGCCCCTGCGGTCGCCGTTCCCACGCCCGCCGCGCCAGCGCAAGCCGCCTTGGAACAGCAGGCGGAAGATGAGTTCGGCGAAAAAAGCGATCACGCCGGCGATAATTACGGCGATCACCAGCATGCGCACATCGCCATTGCGGATATGGGTCAATTCGTGGCCGAGGACGGACTCGAGCTCGGCGTCGTTGAGCGAATTGAGGAGCCCTGAGGTGACCGTGATGGAATATTGCTTCTCGTTCATGCCGGTGGCGAAGGCGTTGAGGCTATCGTCCTCGATCACCTTGAGCGTGGGCATGGTGATGCCACGCGAGATGCAGAGATTCTCGAGAATGTTGTAGAGGCGCGGTTCCTGCCGCCGGGTCACCTCGCGTCCGCCGGTCACCGCGTCGATCATCCTCTGGTGGAATTTGTAAGCGATCAGGATCCAGAGCGCCGTGCCGAGCGTCGCAAAGGGCGCTGCGTAGAGCGCGTCGCTCAATGCGCGGCGCAAAAGCTCGTCGGGCGGCGCGTCGATGGTGAGCGCCTCGCCCAGAAGCGCACCCGCGTAGACGAGGAGGTAGACGAGAAAGAACAGCCCGACGAGCAACGCGATGGAGCGCCGCTTGTTCGATTGGATGTGGGTGTAGAGTCCGTAGGCGGCCATCAGCGGCGCTCAGATTTGTGTGTCCCGGGCGCAGCGCAGCGCCAGTGCAAAGCACGAAGCGTGCGCTGCAGACCCGGGATCGTTACCGCCCTTGGCGGTCCCGGATCAGCGGTGCAACGCTACGCAGGGCTCCGCGCTGCACCGCATCCGGAACACGCCGTGGACACATCAAAACTTCACCTGCGGCGCCTGCTCGAGCACCTTGCGCTCATCGACGCCAACATCGAAGAAATCTTTCGGTGTGAAACCAAGCGGGCCGGCCAGCAGCACCGCGGGGAACTGCTGGATGCCGGTGTTGTACTCCTGCACGGCGTTGTTGAAGAAGCGGCGGGCGGCGGCGATCTTGTTCTCGAGGTCGGAAAGCTGGCTCTGCAGCTCGCGGAAGTTCTGGCTGGCCTTGAGGTCTGGATAGGCCTCGCTCAATGCAAACAATTGCCGCAGCGCCCCGGTAAGCGCATTCTCGGCCGCGGCTTGCGCCGCCACGCCTCCCGACTGCGCCGCGATCGCGGCGTTGCGCGCCTGAACCACCGCTTCGAGCGTGCCCCGCTCGTGCCCGGCATAGCCCTTCACCGTCTCGACGAGGTTGGGGACGAGATCGTGGCGCTGTTTCGTCTGCACGTCGATGTCGGAGAACGCCTGGTTGACCCGCTGGCGCAACGCGACGAGCCCATTGTAGATCGTGATGATCCACAGCACGAGCACGACGATTAGGCCGATGACGATCCAGGTGACGACGGTGGAGGACATAAATGGCTCCTCGGAGGTTATCGCCGGCGTCAATCTATGGTGCTGCAAGGGCGAAGGGAAGCGGCGCGCCGAACGCTGCGGAACGCGACAGCGAACAAATCGTTGCTTAGGTTAAGGTCGTCATCGCGGGCTTGACCCGGCAATCCATCCATCTTGGCAAAGAGGTTTTTTACAAAGGAGATGGATGCGCGGGTCAAGCCCGCGCATGACGGCTTGCGAGAGTTCTTATTCAGCGCTCACCCGGCGCAACGATGAGGCGAGGATGGCAGCGAGTATCCCTGTCGCAGCGGACGCGGCGGCGCAGGCAAGCGCGGCGATCGTCACGACCGACATTCCAGCGCGGCTCGATCGGCTGCGCTGGGGCCGCTTCCACACGCTGGTCGTGGTCGCGCTCGGCATCACCTGGATCCTCGACGGTCTTGAGGTGACGCTCGCCGGCGCCATCTCGCCCGCGCTCAAGGAGAGCCCGCACCTTAGATTCTCCAACGCCGACGTCGGGCTTGGAAGCAGCGCCTATCTCGCCGGCGCGGTGCTCGGCGCGCTGTTCTTCGGCTGGCTGACCGACCGGCTCGGACGCAAGCGGCTGTTCTTCATCACTCTTGCCGTCTACCTGGTCGCTACCGCCGCGACCGCGCTGTCGTGGAATCTGGCGAGCTTCGCCCTGTTTCGCTTCTTCACCGGCGCCGGCATCGGCGGCGAATACACCGCGATCAATTCCAGCATCCAGGAGCTGGTGCCGGCACGCTATCGCGGCTGGAGCGATCTCGTCATCAACGGCAGCTTTTGGATTGGCACCGCGCTGGGCGCGGCAGGCTCGCTCGTGCTGCTCGATCCCAACCTGCTGGCGCCGGATTTGGGCTGGCGCTTGGCGTTCCTGATCGGGGCCGTACTCGGGCTCGTGATCTTCCTCATGCGCCTGTGGCTGCCTGAATCGCCGCGCTGGCTGATGACCCATGGTCGGGTCGAGGACGCAAAGGCGGTGCTCGACGGTATCGAGGCCGCGTTCCGCGCCCGCGGTCACCGCATCCCCGACGAGGTGCTGCCCGTCCTTCGTCTGCGCTTGCGTCATTCCACGCCGCTGGGGGAAGTCGCCGACACGCTCTTTCGGGTCGAGCGCCGGCGCACCCTGGTGGGCTTGAGTCTGATGACGGCGCAGGCGTTCTTCTACAACGCGATCTTCTTCACCTATGCGCTGGTGCTGACCGACTTCTACGCCATCCCTGCCGACCATGTGGGCTGGTACTTGTTGCCCTTCGCGCTCGGAAATTTCCTCGGCCCGGTGGTGCTCGGTCGGCTGTTTGATACCGTCGGGCGCCGGCCGATGATCGCGACGACCTATGCGGTATCGGGAGTGTTGCTCGCCGGCGCCGGCTATCTCTTTGCCATCGGCGTGCTCTCCGCGACCGGGCAGACGATCGCATGGATGGTGATCTTCTTTTTCGCCTCGGCGGCGGCAAGCTCGTCCTACCTCACGGTGAGCGAAATTTTCCCGCTCGAAATACGCGCGCTGGCGATCGCCTTCTTCTATGCCGTTGGCACCGGAATCGGCGGCGTCGCGGGGCCGTGGCTGTTCGGCGCGCTGATCGACACCGGCTCGCGCTGGAGTCTCTTCGTCGGTTATCTCTTCGGCGCCGTGCTCATGCTCGCGGCCGCGTTCATTGCGGCGCGCTATGGCGTCGCCGCCGAGCGCAGGTCGCTCGAGAGCATCAGCAGGCCGCTCGCCGCCGCCGAGTGAGAGGGGCAAAGCGGCTCACCCTCGTGTTTTTAGCGCAAGAATTCCGGCGAGATCAGCCGCGGCAGGAACAACGGAATTTGCGGCCAGGTGATGATCGCAGCCAGCACCAGCAGCATCGGCACGAGCATGATCATCGTGTCCTTGAGCGCGTAGCGCAGCCGCACCCGGGCGACTGCGCAGGAGATCATCAGGCAGAGCCCGTAAGGCGGCGTCACCAGCCCGAAGGCAAGCGAGACGATGCCGATGATGGCGAATTGCACGGGATGCATGCCGACCGAACGCGCGAGCGGCTCGAGCGTCGTGCCGACGATGATGATGGCCGGGATCGCGTCGAGGAAGCAGCCGACCACGAGGAACACAAGCGCGATGAAGAAGCCGACTTCCGTGATGCCCATGTCCCACGCGGTGACATTGGCGAGCAGCGCGCGCGGGATCTGGTAATAGGCGAGCATCCAGCCGAACGCGGAGGCGGTGCCGACGCAGAACAGCGCGACGGCGGAAAGGCGGCCGGTTTCGGCGAGCGCCCGATAGAGCTGCTTTGCGTCCATCTCCCGGTAGACGAAGATCGACAGCACCGCCGCATAGATCACCGCGACGCATGCCGATTCGGTGGCCGTGAACCAGCCCAGCAGGATACCGCCGACGATGATGAACGGCGTCATCAGCGCCGGCACTGACTGCGCCGCCGAGCAGAAGAACTCGCGCAAAGTGGCGCGCGGATAGACCGGATAGTGGTAAAGCTTGGCATAGACGTGCACGGTGGCCATCTGCGCGGCGGCGATCAAGAGGCCGGGCAGAATGCCCGCGAGGTAGAGCGCGCCGATCGAGACCGAGAGCACGCCGCCCCAGACGATCATCAGGATCGAGGGCGGAATGATCACCGCAAGCACGGCCGATACCGCGGTGATCGCGATCGAGAACGACAGGTCGTAGCCTTCCTTCGTCTGCGCCTCGATGAAGATTTTGCTCTGGCTCGCCGCGTCGGCGGTGGACGAGCCCGAAATGCCGGCGAAGAACACCGACAGCAGCACATTGATCTGCGCGAGCGATCCCGGCCAGTTGCCGACCATGGTGCGAGAGAGATGCACAAGACGGTCGGTGATGCCGCCGATATTCATGAGATTGGCAGTCAACAGGAAGAACGGCACCGCCAGCAGGATGAAGGAATTGTAGGATTTGAACGTTTCATTGAAGAGCACCATCGGGGAGAGCCGCAACTCGAAGATGAGCGGCGGCAGGCACGCGAGGCCGAGCGCGAACGCTACCGGCACCCGCAGCACGATGAGAAAGAAAAACGAACCGAACAGCACCAGCGCGGCCATGCCCGGCGACATCGCGGCCTGCGTCATAGGGCGGCCTTCCCGGCCAGGATGCGAATATTGTCGAGGAAGATTTCACCGAGGAAGATCACCCAGGTCGCGCCGGCGAGCGGCCAGGCGACGAAAATGAACGGCATCGGCAGTTCGGCGAGCTCGGATTCCTGATACCACCCGAACTCCACGAATTTCACCCCCCAATAGAGGAAGACGAGCGCGAAGATCAGCACGAACAGGTTCGACACGATCCTCAGCATCGCGTTGGCGCGTTGTCCCAGCTCAGGCCAAACGTCGACCTCGAAATGGGTGCCTTCCTTGATGCCGACCATCGCGCCGAGCATGATCATCCAGATGAAGAGGAAGCGTGAGAGCTCCTCGGTCCAGATGTAGCTCGGGATCAGGTGCGTGTAGCGCGAGACGATTTGCAGCGAGACCGGAACGACCAGGATCGCGACGGTCGCCACCATCAACCAAGTCAGCAGTCGGCAATAGCCGTCGATCAGCTTTCTCATGCGCGCGAGGTTATCCGATTAATCAACTGATATGCCGTCGTCCCCGCGAGGGGCACCCCGCGACGCTCGCGTCGCGGGGTCCCCGTTGCGGGGACCCATAACCACCGCCTCGCGAATATGGGTCCCCAGCATAAGCGCGTTTACGCGCGTCTTCGACGCGCTATGCGCGGGGACGACGCGGACGGATTTGTGTATAGGCGCTGCTACTTGATCGCGTTGATCTGGTTGAAGATCGCGTCGGCCCCGATTTCCTTCGCGTAAGCCGCCATCACCGGATCGACCAGCTTCTTCATCTCCGCGCGGTCGGTGAACGCAATGCGCTTGAGCTTGCCGGCCTTCTCCAGCGCGTCGAGCTTGGCGCTGTCTTCCGACGACTCGATCTGCCGGCCATAGCCGCCGGCTTCCTTACCGGCCTTGATGATGGCGGCTTGCAGCTCGGGTGAAAGTTTCTTGAAGGTCTTGGCCGAGAAGCAGATCGGCCGGATGGTGATGGCGTGCTCGGTCATCGCCAGATTGGGGCCGACCTCGTAGAACTTCATCTGCTCGACGCCGGCCGCCTCGTTCTCGCCCGCCGCGATGACGCCGTTCTGGATCGCGTTGTAGATCTCGTTATACGCGATCACGGTCGGCGACATGCCGGCCGCCGCGAAGGTACGGCTCCAGATCGGCGCGCCTTGCACGCGCACTTTGAGCCCCCGCATCTCGACGAGGTTGCGCACCGGCCGATTGGCGAAGATGTTGCGCACGCCGCCGCCGGCATAGCCGATGAGCATGACGTCCGCCTTCTGCGCGATTTCATCCGCGATCGGCTTGAGGAGGTCGGCGTCGAGCACCTTGTTCCAGTGATCGAGGTCCCGGAACAGGAACGGCGCGTCGATGAAGGGGGCAGCCTTGGAGAAGGTCGACATGTGCGCCGGCGACACGATGCCATAGTCGACCGAGATGCCCTGATTCATGTAGGCAAAGTAGTCCTTCTCCAGCCCCAGTTCGCTGTTGCGGTGGAGCACGAAATTGATCGGCTTGCCGTAATATTGTTTGACCAGCGCTTCGAAGCGGAGCAGCGCCTTGTTGAAGGCATGATCGTCGTTGAACTGAACCGCGCCGTGGAGCGTCACCGCGTCCTGGGCGCGCGCCGTCGGCACTATGCAGGCAACGACGGCAATGGCAGCAACGAATAGGGTCGTCCTCAGCGTGCGGGACATTGCATCCTCCCGGGATCGCGTGTTCTCGTTTGGTAGCAGATAGTACGCGGGCACCGATCCTTGTCCATGGCGATGTGATGAAACGCGTCGATCAGCTTGCGGATCACCGCAGCATCTGGGAGCGCAAGCCGGTGCTGCGCCTCGTCTACGACGATTTCTACGATCGCATTGCGGCCGCCTGCCGTCCTGGCCTGACGATCGAGATCGGCGGCGGCATCGGCAACCTCAAGCGCCGCCTCACAGACGTGGTCGCGACCGACATTCAGAGCGCGCCGTGGCTCGATTGCGTGGCGGACGCGCAGCGGCTGCCGTTCGCGGATCGCTGCGCCGCCAATATCGTCATGGTCGACGTGCTGCATCATCTCGAATTCCCGGTCATCTTCTTCCGCGAGGCCGTGCGGGTGCTGCGCCCGGGCGGGCGCGTGCTCATGGTCGAGCCCGCGATCACCTGGGGCAGCAGCTTGTTCTATCGGCTC
>WNGD01002787.1_pt1 | contig 18079 bp, 17 predicted proteins | sample 5400671 | NCBI WGS metagenome assembly WNGD01 (sample SAMN13153369, study PRJNA577476) | soil metagenome | isolation source: 40 cm soil or saprolite under grassland replicate 2 | place: USA:California | collected 2016-06-15
GCTGATCAGCACTGCGCCAACGATAAGTCGCAAGCTTAACTTTTCCTTCAACACTACCGCGGCTGTCAGCGTGATGAAAATCACGCTCAATCCTTGAAATGGATAAAGATAACTAAGGTCGAACCTTTGGAGCAGACCAAGGGTGAGAAAAAAGGAAACCGTCATTAAAGCTATGCCGATAGCAGCGAGCGAAATGAACCGAGAGTTGCGGAAACCCAGCGTCGCCGACAACTCCATCGCTCTTTTCAGGATGAGCTGGGCTGCCACAAAGCTCAGCAAAGACACAACGATGAAGAAGAAGGCGAGAATGCTCAAAGGCGCTCTTCGATTTGTGCGATTGGTTTCGCCACTAGCGCTAATCCGATAATCACCAGCGCGATACCGCACCAGCGAAGGGGCGAGATCAACTCACCCAAAAAAATCCAACAGCCGAGCGGAACCAGAACATCAACTATTCGAGAGAGGGGATAAGCAACAGTGAGAGGAACGTACCGCAGCACATATAGCCAACTAATAAAACTGGCGATGATCAGAAGAATTGCCCACCATACCAGGGGCGAAGCCAGACCGTTCACTCCCATCCAGGAAACGGCGCTGTCAGGTGCTGCAATGTCCGTTGCGCCGCGTTTTAAAAGAAACTCGGACACGAGTACACAGACCACACTCAAGCCGAGTTGCAGCCATGGATTGCCAAATCCGGAAGGTCGTCCTCGCATTCGCTTTTCTAGCCTGCTGCGATTTCATCGCAACCGATTTTGCTCCGCACGATGGTAGGGCCGCCGCGCCGCCGCCTTCGATCGGCGCGGCGCGCCGACCTACCAACGGACACGGCGCCATCGCCAGAACGCCACCTCAAAGCTGGTCGGCATTTGGAAATCTCGGCAAAAGAGGATCGTGCCGCGTTGGTCCCAGATATTTGATCACGCGACGAAATGCCGGATTCAACAGAGCGCTCGTGTGTCGCACATAAAGGTCGAGCGGCACCAATTCGCAATCGAGATGCAGCTTCGGCTCGTAGTTTAGCGGATTGCTGTAGTAGTATTTTAGTCGTTGTTGCAGCGCCCATGAAATGATGTCGCGCAGTGTGTAAAAATAAAGATGCAGATCGAGCGCGACGCTGTAATCGAGCCCGATGCATTCATCATAAATCGCGTAACCACAGACCAGGCAAAAACTGAACGCGACGATTTTGCCGTTTTGTCGCCAGATGAAGAAACGCGCGCGTTCCGGCATCCGCCGGGAAATGGCACGAAAATAATCCCTTGTCAGTGTTTCAAATTTTAATGGCGACCGCTCGTGGACCGCGAGGTACAACGGGTAGATTTCGTCGATGAAAGGCGCAATCTCGCTCACGACCTCCATCTCTATTTTCGCCGCGCGATCGGCCTTTCGAAATTTTCGGCGCAAATCTTTCCGGGTCGCCTTGCTTAGCGTGCGAAAATATTCATCCCAGTTCTCATAACCGAGCGCCAGCCGCGTCATGGGCATGCTCGGAATCCGGGCATAACCATTTAAGGCAAACGTTTCGAGCGATGAGCGATAGTTCGCCGGAAAATCCTTCAAAACGACGAGCGAAGCTTTGTTTTGCCTCGCATAGGTCCGTAGGCTCGCCTGCAGCGCGTTTGCTACCCAAAGTGCATCCTTCTCATCGCGCGCGCCGAGATCTCCCGTACCGGCTGCGCAGCCAACCATCAAAACACGCATGCTCAGAAAGCGCGGGAAAATTTTGCGAATTAGATCGACCACAGACCGAATTTTGCCCGGCACGCCTTCAACAAGATTTTGCCGGACAAAGAACACTGGCTGAATGGCGCGTATGTTGCCCGAGGAGTCCTCGAGCCTCACATACTGATGTTCGAAATCGTTTCGCAGCGTTTCTTCGACGATCTCGTAGTAACGATGATCCTTGCACCGATTCTGAAACGCCCGTTTCCATTCCTCGCGATTCTGGACGTCAGTCAGCGCGACAACTTTCGCTGCGCCATTCGGGAATGGAATCTTGTTGCCAGCCGCCATTCAAAAGGAAACAGGTTAAGACTCGCTCGAATAGGCGCCATCTTCTGAGGAGAACCATGCACCATCGTCAAACTTCGCCATCACTCGAGACGATGCGTCTTCAGCCATATTTTGCAGGGCGGACGGAACGTTCGATATGAAGAGAAGTCCGTCCCTTCATAATAATAAACCTTGCCAAGATCTTTGATGTGCTTGTCGCCGCGGATCACAGGGCCCAAGCCAACCGTGATCGTTATCTCGCACAGGAGAACTGATTACGTCAAAGCGCCAAAAGAATGCCGAGACGTAAAGAATCGACATCAATGAGAGCGCGTATCCAAGATAGCGGGCCGCTAGCATACAAAGGGGGGTAGTCCTGAACTATTCGTAGCTTAAAAGCAGGATCAGTTAGTCGAATCCGCTCTCGGCAGATTAAAAGAAACGTCGGCTGACTCTCGGCGCTTTGTTGTTCCTTGCTCTGTTACGTTTTCCACTTTGAGCGTGCCGCTGCGGATATGGAGGTCGCGCTGAGGAAACGGCATCTCGATCTTGGCCTCACGAAATTTCTCAACGATGGCAAAATTTAGATCGCTGCGATAGCGGCTCGGACGAGCGCTCATCTCACTGCTCCAGACCACCAGTTTAAAGTCAATCGAGTTATCGCCAAATTTCTCCAGAAAAACACCCGGAGCTGGTTCCTTTAAGGTATGTGGATTTTCCTGCGCAACGGCCAGCAGCGCATCGCGGACTTTCGCCACATCGCTGCCGTATGCAACGCCGACCGGGATGCGGAAGCGCACGCGCCGGTCGCCGTATGTCCAATTGGTTACGGGCGAATCGATGAACTTCGTGTTCGGCACGATCATCATGATGTTGTCATTGGTGCGAATGACTGTGCTGCGCGCGCGAATGTGCTCCACCTGTCCTGCAATGCCCGCCACTTCGACGCGGTCCCCAATAGTGATTGGTCGCTCTGCCAGAATCACCAGGCCACTGATGAAGTTACTGGCGATATTTTGCAGACCGAACCCCACGCCCACGCCAACCGCACCGGCGAAGACAGTCAGCGCAGCCAAACGAATCCCGCTGTTCTCCAGGACAATGAAAATGCCTACTACCAGCACGATGTTGCTAACCACTTGGGCAATCGCGTACTGCAGCGAACGATCGAGTCCGCTTTGGGCAAGCAGCCGGTTAAAAAGAAAACGCTTCGTCCTGGATGAGATCCAAAACACCGCGATCAGAAGCGTAACTAGCAGAAAAATCTGAAGCAGGCTCAGCTTGATCGCAGGAAGAGCCGCGTTCCAGGCCAATGGAATTCCCGCGGCATTGATCGCGGCAACGGTGAAAAAGACGATCGCCGCCAGACTTAAGATAGTTGTAACGATCGCGATGAAATTCGTGTCGATCTTGAAGTGGCTGAAAAGACGGCGTACCACATCGCTCTGTAAAAATCGCGAAATGATGACGCCGGCCGCGAACAGCGCGGCGAAAGCGATCAATCCCAAAAACGTGACGTAATGTCCGCCCACTTGGAACAATGGTTTTTCCAATAGCGGGAAACTCATCGAAAGTTAGTCTGAGCCTCGTGCCTTGCTTTCGCAACCGATAAGCAAAAACACGGCGTGCAGCCGTGTTTCTTGCTAAGATGTCCGAGCCCCCGAAGGCGTTCGAGAATGGCGCTACTGTTTGGACGATTTGTCTTCGATGTATTTGATGACGTCGCCGACCCTCTGGAGTTTCTCCGCGTCTTCGTCCGGGACTTCGACCCCAAACTCTTCTTCAAAGGCCATCACCAGTTCGACGATATCCAGCGAGTCTGCACCCAAATCCTCAATGAAAGACGCCTGCGGCGTAACCTGCTCCGGGTTCACACCAAGTTGCTCGACGATAATGTCTTTGACCTTCTCTTCGATCGATTTTTCCGCCATAAAATTTGTTCGGTTTGTGTTAGTCGCGCATGGAAAAGCTTACAGCAGTCCGGGCACAGCATGGCAAGTAAATGAATTAAACAGGTTGTCAATCATTTTCAGGCTTTGGTAGGGACATGGCGCTGCAATGTGCCGCGGCGACAGTAGCGCCATTCCTACCCAGATTCTTGCGTTTGCTTCCATTTACCATTCGAGTAGATGAAACCGATGACATCTCCCACTGTCGAGACTGTCGATCTTCTCGATCTGAAGCTGCTGCCTGCATGGGTCAAAGAAGCTGCTGAGCCGAGGAGCTATGCGGGTACCGAAGGCAACCACCATCGCGAGCGCCGCGAGCGTCCAGCGCGGCATGGTCGGGGTACGCCCACGCGCAGCGGAAAACGCTCAGTGCTCGACGTCCAACGCCGAACAACGAAACCGAGCAAGCACGAGGTAGGGCGCGGCCGCCGGGCACGCCGAGGACGAGATCGCAAAGACGATCGCCCATCAGGAGATAAGCATGCTCCCATAACACGAATACCACTGCAGTTTGCGATCCGTTTCCTGCCATACTCACCCGCATTTGAAAACGTAGTCGCGCAGATTAAGTCCGGCTCAGTTGCGTATTCGCTATTTGCGCTGGCGCGTTTGTTCTTGGAAAAGCCGGTTGGTTACGAGGTTTGCCTCACGACAAAGGGTGAATCGCCGCTTTATCAGCTTGGCGACAACGGCACGGTGTCTGTGAACCGAGAATTCCTTGAGCGAAACGCATTCCGATTCGCTCACAGCGATTTCTACCAGATCGACGTTGTGGAGACCGATCCGATCAAGGGAAATTTCTCGAATGTGGCTCGATGCCGATTGAGCGGAACGCTTCTTGGCCCGACCAACCATCACAATTATCAACCGCAGCTGCGCAGTCTTTACGAGCAACGGTTCAGCCGCCGGATGAGTTTTGCCGATTATCAGCGGCAAATCGAGATTGTAAGCGATGCCGCGTTAATCGAGCGCTGGAAACAAGAAGCCCGAAAAGTGATAAGCTATACGACGTTACACGAAGACACTCTGCTGACATTTTCTTCTGCAATCGAAGCGGAACGGCATTTCCGGTCGAACTGTTTGCCGGGACTGATCCGTAGCTTGGAGGAAGTGACCATCGGCGGGGCGTTCAGCCGGCGTTTGCCGGATCGCATACTAAATCGGGCGATCGAGGAGGCGTGGGCGCGGGAAACCCGCTCGCCTTCAAACATGATGCAGGAGCTCGCTGGCCGGTTTCGAGAAAACGGCCTGCACATTTTCCGCCATCGCCGCGGCATGTTGTTTGTCTCGCCAATGCGGATACGCGCGTTTGTTCATGAACAGACGGGCGTGTCTGCGTCTGTGAATGCGATTCTTCAAGCACTGGCAGGAATGCCAGGAATTAATCGCAAACAACTTTCCGAAAACTTGATTGGCGATATCGTGATCGAAGATGCAGAGCCACGTAGGCTGGCGCTCGCGTCCGAACTGCGGTGGCTGATCAGCGAGGGTTACGTCATCGAGTTCAACGATGGCTCGCTTGATCTGCCTCGGGCGAAAGCCAGCGCACAGGAAACTGTAGCAGCGGTGGAGTCTGCCCCGAGCTTGTCGAGTGGGTCAACCGCCGAGCCCGCAGAGCAGCCGCTCGCCACCGCTACTACATCGACGGTTTAATCGCCACCCGCCATCCTAGATGGCACCAGCTTTTTTAAGCGCCTTGTAAGCGCCGTGTTTGTTGATCGTCTTGAGACCGCGCGCCGTGACGCGGACGCGCACAAATTTCTTCAGTTCCGGCACCCAAATCCGCTGCCGACGCAAATTTGGCGCGAAAATGCGCGGCACCATTTTCGTCACGTGCCGGCCTACGCCGCCTTTTTTCTTGGCCAAACCGCGCCGATGAATGACGCTGCCGCGCATGGCTTTGGATCCTGTGATATCGCAAATTCTTGACATAATCTGAGCCCAATAAGGCCGCGTAAGCTGCCGCGCGGAGGTCAGCGCGTCAAGTGGATGGCGAGTGCGAAGGACATCAACCACCGGCGATAGTGATTGGTTGAACGCGCCATCGCTCTTCACAGTCAAACCTAGCTTGCACGAGGACCGATCGACCTTGCGGAATTGATATCGCGCGAATGCACAAAAATAATCACAAACTGCGGATCGGCATTGTCGGAGCGGGCAACATTGTTCGGACCCGCCATTTGCCGGCTCTCAAGAAACATCCGGAGGTCGAGATTGTCGCCGTCTCTAATTTGGCCTACGAAAGCGCGGAGAATTTTTGCAGCGAAAATCTGCCGCAAGCGACACCGATAAAGAATTGGCCGGACTTGGTCGCGCTGCCGGACATCGACATAGTCTGGATTGGCACACCGCCTTACATGCATTCGGCAGTGACAATTTCCGCGCTTGAGGCCGGTAAACACGTTTTTTGCCAGGCGCGGATGTCGATGGATTTGGCCGAAGCCGAAGAAATGCTCGCGGTATCAAAACGTTATCCAGAGCTGGTGACCATGCTTTGCCCGCCGCCATTCGGAATGCAGGCGGATTTGATAGTGAAAAAGATTCTGGCCGAAAATTACATTGGCCGACCACATCACGTGCGGCTGCAAAGTTTCACCGGCAATTATTTGGATTCGGACGCCCCGGCGCATTGGCGGCAAAAAATAGAGATCAGCGGGCTCAACACTCTGACCCTGGGAATTTATGTCGAGGTGTTGCAACGCTGGCTCGGCGATATCACCGGTGTGTTCGCGCGCGGGAAAATTATTCATCCGATGCGCGAAGGGTACGACGTGATCATTCCTGATTTGCTCAGCGTTCTGTGCAGTTTCGAAAACGGCGCGGAAGGCGTACTGGAGTTTAGCGGCATCAATGCGTTGGCGTCGGGTGATCGGCTGGAAATTTACGGCAGCGCCGGCGCGCTCACGTGCGATTTCACGTCCGATGTCGTGCAAGCAGGAAAGATCGGCGATCGGGCGCTGCACGTGGTCGATATTCCCCGAGAATTGGAAGGTGAATGGCGTGTGGAAGAAGATTTTCTGGCGGCAGTGAAGTCAAAAGGCCGAGTGCGTCCCGATCCGAATTTCGAAGATGGTCTTCGATACATGCGCGTCGTACAGGCTGTCGCTGATTCCCGCGCGCGAAACGAATGGGTGGCGATTAAAGGCTGAATGCCAGGCCAGCGGCCCGCGAGTGAAGAAGCAGCTCAATCAAGTCGGCGCCTCGTTTCCTACCAAGAATCTTCTCACCACGAGTGCCCACACCAGCAGTGTGACCAGTTGGTACCACGCGAAGAACCGATCGTAACCGCGTCGGCTGATAATTAGACCGCCGCCAGCAAGAAGCGCATATTGCCCGACGAACGGAACGTACCACAGCGGCTGCAAAAGTTCGCCGTGAACTGCCGTTTGCGCGATGTCGAGCAAGCACATCGCGATAAACGCCGAGTAATAGCCCGCACGGTTCCGTTCGAAGCGGCCCTGGTGTTCTTCCGCTTCCGACAGGTCGGGCGGATAAAGGAAAACTGTGAGCAAGTACAAGACGACCGTCCAGGCAATCAGCACCAGGAATTTGTCAAAAGTCCAGGTGACCTCGGTGTTCCACCTGAAAGTGACCCACCACTGCAAAACCAGCAGCAGCAAGGTCGCGATGGTGAGGACAATGTGGACCTCATCGATCGGGTTTTCTTTGCGCCGGTAAAATGCGCGCCCCGCACCTGCGAGCAGGTTGGTCACACCGAGGCCAATGATTATCGACATCAGAGCCGCAATGAATTCGAAACTGCTCATCAGGTTCTGGTTTTGCATCGCGCGCGACCCTAACGCAGGCCAACTCAGAAAATCGAGCGGCAAATTCAGCGAGCCGCCTCCAGATTGGGTAGCGCACGCGTCTCGCGTGCTGGTTGCGGTGTCCCGCCGCAACAGTCTTTCTTGTGCTCTGCGACGAGTTCCGTGCCAGGCTTTAGGAAAAGTTCGCGAGCGCGAGGACGCGCTCGCCAGCACGCGAGACGCGTGCGCTACCCAAGTCATTACATCCCGTGCGGCGAACTAACATTCGGCAACAACCAACTGAGCGCATCATTCAAATCTGCGAGCGACGCGCCTTCGATCGGATCGTTATGAAGGGCGCCGTGCAATTCGATCACGCGTTTTTCTCCTGCGTACGCATCAACCACTAGCCGGTGAAAACGAGGCGCGACCACTTCATCCTTTTCCGCGAGCAAAAAAATTGCCGGCGCACGAATCGTTTTCGCGTTGGCAATGCTGTCGAGTTCTCGCGGAATTTGCAATGCGATTGGACCTGCTAACAGCCACAGGTTCCACCATCCAAACTGACGCAGGATCATTTCGCGCAGCGGCGGTGGATTATGCAAAATCAATCCGGCGACGGGGCGATGTGCCGCGATGTGAAGCGCAGCGGTTGCGCCGATGCTTGTGCCGAAAGGCACGATCGGTCGATCGTCTGCGGAACGTTTTAGTTCATCGAATGCGGCAAGCGCGGCCGGTCCAATCCGCGATAACCGCGCCGGTCCCGTGCTCCCGCCAAATCCCGGATAATTCATTCCCCAGATTTCAACCGCGCGATCGCTCCACATGTCAGCCTCGAGGGCTGCCCAGCGATCAGCGCGATCGGCGTTGCCGTAAAAACGCAAAATGAAAACAGCCGCGCGGCCTTGTTCGTGTGCTCGACGCGATTTTGCCGTCCAAATCTCCAACTCGCCATTTTGAAACGGAACTGTCTTGCGAACGGCGCTGCCAGGATCGATTGGCGCCTTTGTTGGGAACAAGATCAGATGGTCCGGCAAATGACCTAGGAACATCACGAGCAAATATACGACCCCAATTACGAGCAAGCGCCAAGGCTGGTGAATAATACTTGGCCTCACATTTGTCTAACGTACCAAACGCGCGAATGACACGAAATGAAGGCGACGACATCGGGTAGTCCTGTCGTCGCGGCTCTGGCGAGAATGTGCTGACGCCACACCGAATCATCGCGGCCTTCAATCCTATGGAGCCGATGCAATCGTGGATTTGGTTTCGTTGGTTTTCTCCCCGGCCCCGAGGAATCGCTGATACAGAAACGATGCAAGGATTGCGATAACGGCGACGATGACGAATGCGCTGATGCGATAAAGTTGATCGAGCTGCGAAAGGTCGTGAAAGAAAAGTTTCACGACCGTGACGCCGAGTAAGCCGAGACTCGCGTAGCGGACAGCTGCAATTTGTTTGCGCATGCCGACGATAAGCATCAATAGCGCGAACAACGCCCAGGCGATGCTATAGCTCATGTCGCGCGCGAAATTTCCTGAGAATTGAAATGTCAACGCAGCCGCGCCCGGCGTGCTGAAGTGATCGGCGATCTCAATGTTTACGATTAGAAAGGCGAACACCGTGCCGAGTGTGTAAAGCAATGGCAGCGCATTGTGCCCAAGCACGCGATGGCGCGGCGGCGCGAGCAATCGCGCGGCGATGAACAAACACACCGTCGCAGTGCCGTAGGTATAAAGATACCAGTTAAAAATGGGGAACGCAGCGCGCGAATGATAACTCAGCACTGCTGGATTGAGCGCGAGGCGCACGAACACGACGGCGAGCAAAGCGATGCCTGCCAGTCGTAGTCCGGGGTGTGGCACGCGGCGGAAAAGCCAGCAGAGTGCTGCGCCTTCCAAAGCCCAACCAACAGTGATCCATTCTCGCTCGAACTCGATCGGAAAAATCAACGTAATGAAAAACAGCGTCGCACCGCCGAAGAGCGCGAGTTGCGCATTGCGTGCCGGGCTGGTGAGCGGTTTGCGTTCGAGCAGCACGAACAGTCCGAGCAAAGACGGCAGCGCAAATGCGGCCGGCACAAGACTAGGAACCCAGTTCGGATACGCAGTGCGAATCAGCTGATACACCAGATAAAAGTGCAACGGCCCAGCTAGCGCGGCCGTGGCCCACGGGACAGTTTTTCCGACGAACTTCCGATAAAAGACGAACGGAAACGCGGTGAAGAGCGCATAGAATCCGAGATACCAGAGCAACGGCAGGCTCGCCTGCGCCGGATCAAAATGTTCGAAATGCCACGCGTGTTCGAGCACGAGTACGGAAACAAGTGCGACCGCTGGCAGCTCGCCGAGCGAAAAGACCTCGCTCATTCCGAGAAGCAAAATGACTAACAACAAGGCCAGACCGAACACGGGCGACGGGTTTGCGAGCGGCAACCGCAGCGTTGCCATGATTAACAGCAGAAACGGCAGCGCGGCCGACAACGCTGGAAGTTGCACAGAGAAATTTCCCGGATCGGTGATGTCGCCGAAGAGTTTTGGCGCGCGCGTTCCCGCCGTGATTGAACGGCGGCTCGCCCAACTTGCAGCGACCATAAAGAAGATCGCAAACCCAGCGAGGATGAACAGCGCCGTCGGCAAGCCGGTGAGTTCGGTTGGAATCCGAAGCAGCCACCCGCCTATTGCAACCAGCGTGAGCAGTAGCACGGCGAGAATCGGCAGGAGTGTGGCCGTTGCCAGGGCGAGAGCAATCGCGAGAAGATCGACCATCAACACGAGCGGCCAAATAACGATTGAAAGTCCGACGAGTTGAAAAATCGGCATCAACACCAGGAGGAGCGCCAAGGCGGGAAATGCATGAGTCCACCATGGAATATGGACACTTCGCAGACGTTGCAGCGCAAGCGGCGTCGCGCAGTGAAACAGCGCGAAGATAAAATAGAATGTCAACGCGGTATAAAGATGCGCCGTTGTGAGATCATAGTTTGTCCACGCGGCGAGAAGGATGAATGCCGCCAGCCCCGCGAGCGCATCAAGAATTACCAGCCTGCTTTCGAGCAACGTGAGCGCGAGAACGCCAAGATCGACAACAAACAAATAGCTGAACAAAAGCGCCGGCCGCTGCGCGATCGTTTCGAACGAGAGCAGATAGAACGCCGAGCACATCGCGACCGCGGCGAGTCCCAGCGCGCAGGCAAGAAGCTCATGATTCATTCTCCCGGTGCGCCTTGCCCACCCAACCGCTGCGAGAAACAGCCCCTGAAATCCGGCAAACACCGCCATGACAACAAGCACTTTGTCTCCAGCGAAATACTTTTCGGGAACAAAGAACGTCGTGACCCAGGCGAATTGCATTAGCGCTGTTCCGATTCCACCCAGAATCGGGAGCGCATTCCATCGTTGTCGTTGCGCGACTGCGAGCAGACCGATGTCGAGCAATGCGATATAGCCGAAAAGTCCAAGCGGATGATCCTGGCCCGTTGAAAGTAATACGGGCGTGAGAAAACCGCCCGCGATGCCGAGCACAGCGACCACTATCGCCTTCAACCTCACGGCGAGCAGGAACGCGACCGCTGTGATCAGCGTCATCAGCAAGAATGTCGGAATGAGCCCGAAGAATGCGAAGTGGTAATAAGATCGGCAGGCAAACGTCACCGCGTAGAGCACAAGGGTTCCAGTCGCGCAGAGCGTCTGCGCAGTGACGGCGTTTTCCTTTCGTTTCAGAAGCAGACCGCCGGTGACAAGGCTGACGCCAATGACGAACCCGATGGCAACCCGCAGCTCCGGTGGGATAAGATTGTGTTCGAACGAATATTTCACGAAGAACGCCACGCCTAGAAAAAGCGCAAGCCCGCCGATCCACGCGAAGAGTTTTGCGCCCATGAATTGCTCCCAATTAATCGGCGGTCTGGCTGGCGCTGCGATTTGGGGCACGGTTGCTTTGACGAATCTTTCCGGGATTGGCGGCGGTACCGATTCTTTCTCTTGCCCAATCAGAGCAGCCGTTGTGGTGGGAACCGGTGGCGGTACGGCTTTCACTGCTACTACAGCGGCCTCCGATTTCGGGGCGGGAGTGGTATGCCGCCCCAAACTGCGCACTTCGTTTTCAAGTGATGAGAATCGCGTAGCTAAATCATCGAGGCCGCGCTTTGCGCTGTTTGCTTTGGCGAGTGCGACAAACGGCAGGACGCAAATCGCGATCAACAGACCGACGACCATGAGGATCAGGAGTTCCATTTGTTTGTGAAATTTGGCCGAATATTCGGCTTTGCTGGAGAGGATAACTGCTTTCCGCGTCGGATGTTAATTGATAAAAATTGGGGATTTCATCGACGCTTTCGATCATGAACATTCATCATCTCGAGTTGTTCTATTTCGTCGCGAAACACGGCGGCATCGCAGCGGCAGTGCGCAACATCCCTTACGGCATTCAGCAACCCGCAGTGAGCGGCCAGATCGCGAAGCTCGAGGAGTCGCTTGGCACCAAGTTGTTTCAGCGACGACCATTCGCGCTTTCGCCTGCAGGCATGGAGCTATTCGAGTTTATCAAACCGTTCTTCGACAACGTCGAGATCGTCGGTGAAAAGCTACGCCAGAACAGGTCGCCGCAATTGCGCATTGCCGCGCCGTCAATCGTGTTGCACGACTATATCCCGGAGCTGCTGCAGAAGCTTCGAACCAAGTTTCCCGAGTTTCGCCTTTACCTGCACGAAGCAGCGCGTGCCGAAGCCGAGAGATTACTCCTGGCCCGAGATATCGAACTTGCGATTACCCTCCTCGAGAAAAAACCGCGCGCTGGAATCCAGGTTCGACCGTTACTCAAACTGCCATTGATTCTACTCGTCCACAGAAAGTCCAGACTCGCTCGTGCGGAAGAGCTATGGAAGCGCGATAAGATTGAGGAAACACTGATCAGTTTCCCACGGACGGATCCCATTCACGCTTCCTTTCAGCGCGGTCTCGAGCACCTGGGAGTGGAATGGTTTTGCGGAATCGAGGTCAACTCGGCTCGCTTGATCGAGCGTTACGTCGCGAGCGGTTATGGAATCGGTTTAGCAGTGGCGGTTCCAGGCTTTAGGCCAGCCCAAGAGGTCCGCGTTTTGCAGTTGCCGGATTTTCCTCCCGTCGTTGTGGGCGCGTCGTGGTCAGGCAAGCTTTCGAATATCTCCAAGCAATTGCTCACCGAACTGGAAACTGAAGCGCAAGTGCAGGTGCGCCGAATGAAAAGCGGAGCTCGCGGCTAAGCGAAGTGATTTGGTTGCTGCCGCGGCGCGCTAATCGGCCTCGTTTTTGAGCATCGATTTGATCTGCTCGCGCAATTCCGACGTCTCTTCGTGTCCGTGCGCCGAGACGGCATGCTGCACTGCTGCATCGAGCACTTCTTCTTCGGTGCCAGAAATCTTTAGCGAGCAATTTTTCTCACTCGGATAATCTCGGCAATCGATCGACTTTCTATTCGCCATATCAGCCTCCTGTTACTCTTTGGTTTTCCTTCGATTCGCCAGCCAGAAAAATTTTATTGCGCCCTGCGAGATTCGAGTGGGATCTAATCACGTCTCGTGCTTCTGCTACGCTTCAAAAAACGGCTTCAAGCCGTCGCACTCCAAAGCGGCTTCGCCGCGAAAAATTCGTGTCGATTCGTGTTTAGCTTTTCTTTAATTCGGCTAAATCGTTTAGCACTTGCTGGCTGTGCTCGGCCGGTTTCACCCCGGTATACACCTTGGCGATTTCGCCTTTCGGATTAATGATGAACGTGTTCCGGGCGGCAAGTTTGCTTCCTTTGTAATCCATCACGGAACCGTATTCGTTCGAGACCTTCGCGTCCGGATCGGCAAGCAATTTAAAATTGAGTCCTTCCTTTGCGCAAAAATCCTTGTGCGATTGCGCGGTGTCGACGCTCACGCCAAGGATTACTGCGCCCGTCTGCTCATACTTCGCGAGGTCGCGCTGGAAATTGCGCGCTTCCATCGTGCAACCGCTGGTGAAATCTTTCGGATAAAAATAAAGAACGACCCATTTGCCACGATAATCTTTCAGGCTCACCTGTGATCCGTCGCCAGTAGTTAGACTGAAATCCGGCGCGGCCTTGCCGACCTCCGGCTGCTGTTGAGTTTCCGCTGCCATCAAGGCGAACGTGCCGAGACCAACGAATGCTGGCAAGAAGATGTTTTTGATGTTCATGCCCCCAGTTTTCGAGCGCAGACGCAGCTAGTCAAGCAACGAGGTTGGATCAAGGAAGGACGGCTTGGGCAGCCCCGAAAGCATTCGGGGCTGGGAAGCCGTCATTCCTTGAATTGAAAGCTTGCGCTCGGCGACACGTTTGAGTCAATAGAGGGCCAATCTATGCCAAGGCCGATGGTTGCCGAAAGTCTTCCAATCAAACCGGTGCGCCTGGTTGTGGGCGTCATCGCCTGCATCGGGATCGCGGGCACATTTTTCACGCTGCTGTTCGGGTTCACATCGATTCCTGCAAATTCCGTCGGCGTGAAGACCCGTTTCGGCGCATTCCACGACAGCGTTAATCCCGGTCTGGCTTATGCCATTCCGTATGTCGATGAAATTCAGATCGTCCCGACGCAGCGCCTGCTAAAGCTCGAGTTCGGCTTTTCCACACCGGGCGCGACAAACATTTACCAGGGCGATCCTGAACCGCAGGAAACCGAGACGATGATCACAGGTGACCTCAACACCGCTCTCGTTCCGTGGGTGGTGCAGTACCGCGTCACCGATCCGAAGATGTATTTGTTCGGCGCGCGTGAGCCGGAGAAGACATTACGCGATCTTTCCGAAAGCGTGATGCGCGAAGTGATCGGTGACCGCACCGTGGACGAAGTGCTCACCATCGGGCGACACGACATCGAGACATCAGCCTTGAAACGTCTGGCCGATCTGAGTTCGCAGTACGGTTTGGGAATCCAGATTCAACAGGTCCAGCTCACGAGTGTGCGGCCGCCGCCGGCGGTGCAGGCGGCGTTCAATGATGTCAACCAGGCGCAACAGGAAAAGCAAACAGCGATCAATCAAGCCTGGGCCGTGTATAACGACGCCGTGCCGAACGCGCGTGGCCAGGCGAAGGAGCGCGAGAAACAAGCCGAAGCGTACGCTTTTCGCCGGGTGAATCAAGCCAAAGGCGAAGCGCAAAAATTTTCATTGTTGCTCGCCGAATACCGGAAAGCACCTGAGATAACGCGGCGGCGCCTTTATCTCGAGGCGATGCAAGCGATCCTGCCCAATTTGCAAAAGAAAATCATCGTGGACGACAGCTTGAAGAACATTCTTCAGACATTGCCGCTGGTGCCGGCAGAGCAAACCCGCACCTCGCCATGAACGTGATCGATGTGACTCCCCGGCCCGCCGCCGTATCAGCCGTTGTGCGTTTTTTGCAGAGCCGAGTGATGACGATCCTCGGCATTGTTTTTATTCTGACGGCATTCAAATGGGGAACGCTGCTGTTTATCGTTCATCAATACGAAACCGTGATCATCACGCGTTTTGGCAAAATCGTTCGTACCGTCACCAATCCCGGATTGAAGATGAAACTGCCAGTCATCGACAAACTGCAGCGTTTCGACAAGCGCATCCTCGCGTGGGAGGGGCCGCCGACCGAATGTCCCACCAAGGACAAGCTCTACATCATTGTCGATTGTTTTGCCCGGTGGCGTATCAGCGATCCATTCCTTTACTACAACCGCTTGAATGACGAGCGCAGCGCGCTTTCACGCCTTGATGACATCCTCGGCAGCGAAACGCGCACCGCCGTCGCCACGCACGATCTCGTCGAAATCATTCGGGTGACTAAGGGGCGAAAACCGTCGCGCGACGAAGAGCTGGAGAAAACCGGCACGGTTCTGCCCAGCACGATTCCCGATATTGAGTTCGGGCGCGGCGAAATTGAGAAACAGATTACGGAACGCACCCGGCAAAAGATTGCCGATTTCGGAATCGAATTGCTCGATGAGCGTTTCAAGCGCAGCAAGTACAATCCAGCGGTTGCGGAGAAGATCATTGAGCGCATGTCGAGCGAGCGACATCAAATCGCCGCGCGGTTCCGTTCCGAAGGACGCGGCGAAGCGGCGAACATCAGCGGTCAAAAAGAAAGCGACGTCGCCTCAATTAGTTCCACCGCGACGAAGAACGCGCTCGAGATTGAGGGCAAAGCCGACGCCGAAGCCGCCACGATTTACGCAGCGGCGTTCGGTGCGCCGGATGCACAGGAACTCTATTCGTTTTTGCGCAGCCTCGACGTGATGCGGGCCGCCTTTGAAAAAGACACAACCGCAGTCATTTCCACCAACAGCGATCTGGGTCGAATGTTGAAGTCCATGGCCGAAGCCGTCGCTCCACCGAAAACGGCACACTAAACGATTTCGGACGAAGTCCTTTTGAGTGCGATGCCTCCTCGCATCGCTTTTGTGATTATCAGCCGTTCTGAAAGCGACGCGAGGACGCGCGCGCACTCCGAAAGCTGCGCGAAATGGTAACGCTGTTGCGCAGTGAGACATTGTCACGGGCAAAATTTGCTCTTCGTTCTTTTGTTATGCGAATCTGGACGGTTGGCCATTCCACGCGCAACATCGACGACTTCATTTCATTGTTGGAAGAGAACGGAATCAAGTTGCTGGCGGATGTGCGATCGTGGCCCGGGTCAAAGCGTTATCCGCAATTCAACAGGGAAGCACTGGCGGAGTCACTGAACGCGCGCGGAATACGCTACGAACATTTCTCTCAGCTGGGCGGAAGGCGAAAACCGAAGCCGGACTCGCGCAATACGGCGTGGCGCAACGCTTCATTCCGCGGCTACGCGGATTACATGGAGACAGAGCAATTCCACAAGGGAGTCGAGCGCCTTTTCGATCTCACTCGTGAAGCCGGGCCACTCGCGATCATGTGCGCAGAAGCGGTTTGGTGGCGTTGTCATCGCGCGCTCATCTCGGATTATCTGAAATCGCGCGGCATCGAAGTGATGCACATTGTCGATGCAAACAAAACGGAGCCGCATCCATTTACGTCCGCAGCCCATATCGTCGGCGGCACGCTTAGTTACGCGACCGAGGGAGATCGTTTAATCTAACGCGAATCGGACGCGGTTGATCCATCCCTGGCTAAGTGCCGGCGTGGTTCACGCCATGTGCGATGTGCAATGTAAGCCGGCACCGGCGGCGAAAGCTTCTCCCGCTCGATCATTCTTTCAGCCAACCAATGAAACCACTCGTTGCCCGTCTCTCGGTTTAGCGTGCGACGCCATTCCTTCGAATAAGCCTTAAGTTTCTGCCAGGAAAGAAGGATGGGACCGCTAAAAAAACCATCGTCTCTGGCCGCTGAATAGACGCTGGAATATCAAAGCCCCAGCTTTTGGCATCGACGAGGCTGTTACAAACGCTGACCATCAATAGGCCAGATGCAACTGTTATTGATAGAAAGAGTATTGCTTTTTCAGCTTGAACTCTTTTGGGAATCAAAACCCGAAGTTCCCGGTCGCGGTGCATCGTCTTCGTCTTCGCGCTTGTGTTCGCCAACGCGACCAGTCATCATCGTTGCACCATCGGGAGCTTCTTGAGAAAAACGCGGCCATGAACCTGTCCCCCCACCTGCGATGTGAAGAAGAAGCGCATTCTCGGGGCAAGATCCTGAGGTTCGCAGGCGAGGCAGACTTCCTCGCCGTGCCGGCGGTGCGGCAGTTGCTCAAAAAGCTGCTGAGGCAGCGCATCCCGTTTCTCATCGTGGACCTCTCGGGCGTGACATTTCTTAACACGCCGTTCTGGGCGGCCATGCAACGCTACCAGATTGATGGGCACCCGAATTCGCGGCTCGCGCTCTGCGGTATGAACGAGGCGCTGAAGGCGGCCTTTGACATCAACGGCGTGGGCCTGGGGTCGGCCGAGGGCGGATGCATCGCGGTGTATGAAACTCTTGACTCGGCGCTGGCCGCGGCACCATCGGCACCATGAGACCTGGCGGCGAATACACTTATGCAGGACTGAGCGCGTCGCTGTGTAGGGGCGCGTTCGAGCGTCCGTGGCTGCCGCTGAGCATGTGGAAGGCGTTCTTTCAGCGGTCGCTGATCATCGGCGTGCGAGCGGTGCCCACGGTGTTCCTCATGGCGTTCTGCGTAGGATCCGTCCTAGCGATGGTGCTGGTAGAGCAGCTCCAAGAGTTGAGCATGGAGGAGACCGTGCCACGGCTCATCTGGATCATCCTCAACCAGCAGCTCGCCCCCATGCTCGCGGCGGTGGTCTTCATCGGGCGGAGCGTGTCTGGCTCGGCGGCGGAACTGGCGAATATGAAAATCGGGGAGGAGATCAAGGCGCTGGAGACTATGGGCGTGGATGTCTCGCGCTACCTGCTTCTGCCGGTGCTGGGAGCCTTCCTCGTGATGCTGCCGGTGATG
>WNGD01002788.1_pt1 | contig 18072 bp, 20 predicted proteins | sample 5400671 | NCBI WGS metagenome assembly WNGD01 (sample SAMN13153369, study PRJNA577476) | soil metagenome | isolation source: 40 cm soil or saprolite under grassland replicate 2 | place: USA:California | collected 2016-06-15
CTTGAGCATGGAGGTTGTTGAGGAGCATGTGAATAGTCTCTTGCATCGTCGGGAGGCGAAGCTGGTTGTTCATCATGTGGGGCAGGGGACGCCGGACAGGATTACTGTCCGGAAGTTGGCCTCGGACCATTTCAAGGCGGGCCTGGACCAGGTCTACGTCAGAAGTATCGCGACCCGGACGGGAGGCTCGAGCGCGCTCTGTGTTGTGGAAGTCTACGAGGATAAGAAGAGTGCTGATATTGTTCCAGCTTACATAAAGAACCGGAATCTACCGAAGGACCAGCGGGTCTCGAAACAGAAGAAGGAAGCGGAGCCGAGGCCGGCAGCACCAGCGCCGAAACCGGCCGCTGAGAAGAAGGCGGAAGCGAAGCCGGCTGAGAAGAAGGAAGAAACCAAACCAGCACCAGCAAAAGAAGCAAAACCTGCGGCGGCGAAAGAGGCCAAGCCTCCGGCTAGCAAGGAAGAGAAGCCAGCTGCTGGAAAGGAAGCCAAACCAGGTGCGAAAGCCGAGCCCAAGCCAAAGGCGTAATCCAACCAGTCACATTAGCCTAGAACCAGAAATGGGAAACGTCGGATCTGTCCCGCGAGACTAGCGTGCATACGTATTTTTTCTAGATTTTTCGGGTCGGCAGGATTTAGCATGGAACTGAGGTCGTAGACGGTTGGCTAATCACTTGACGACCATCGAGGATTAACATGATCATGGGCAAGTTTCCAATTCCAAGGCACTTTGCAGGGGACAATCAGGTCTGCAATCTCGCAGGCCCTGAATATGCCTGTGTTCGGACCCCAACAGACCCATGCAAGTGTAAAGCCGCAGTACTCCGTAGAGTGTAGACGTTGTTGCCAGGGCAAGTAAGAATCGTAGGCCTAGAGGCATCATGCCTAACATCGACTGGCTTAGAGCACAGTATGAAATCCCTGGCTATCCCAGATTCGGTCAGTGCCCGTGCTTCCATAAATGCTAATTAAGAACGAACGAAATCCAGTCACTCACCACTAAGCTCTAGGAAGATGGGCGGAGACAGATGCAGACATGGCAATAGTCGCGACTCTTTTCTGCCAGAAATGTGGAGATAAAATCGTCCAATTTCAAGGGGCACGGTTCACGATCTGCAACAAGTGTGGATTTCGAACAGATTTCACGACGAATCAGAACGTAACGAAGTACGATACTGTAACACTGAGGACGGATGAACGAGAAGAAGTCGACGCCATGAATGCTCTCATTCAGCGTTGGGCAAGCAATGGTTGGAAGATCAAGAGTCTCTCCGAGTTTCACAGAACAGAAAGCGGAACCGGAGGGCTGACATACATGCTTACACGGTACACGACAATCCTATTCGAAAAGAACGTTTGACTGCTCGGGATTTCTACGCATGAACCTCTTAGCCACACTAGGACAGACTATTACCGAATAGCCGCCCTCACGACCTTCGCAATGTCGTCGCGGGTTGGTTCTATGGCGTTCATTTTACCATCTGAGGGCGCTACTAGAATTGCAGTAACTGCGCCCGTCGCTTGGAAGATTATTCTACTCACTGCTTGAGCAGACCAAAGAAGAAGTCGCGAATCTCTCTGAAAATGCCTTTGATTATGCCCAAGAAACAACATCCATGAGCTACGTAAGGCTTTACTGACCGAATCTTAACCATCGTCGATTACACATTGAACTTCGGCTGGCTTCAAGACAAACGAATGAGGCAGACTGCACAATGGCTTCCATCAATTCTCGGTCTCATAGCAACATTTCTTGGTCTATCTAACCAGTTAGGATTCGTCACTGCTATCATGCTTGCTGTGATTGTTGCGCTGGTGTTGTGGATTATCTTCAATCAAGTTCTTGTTGCCGGGTCCAAGACGAAACCTACTGCGGCTTCCACTGTTCCTCCCATCATCATTAGGTCAGTGGTGCCGTCTCGAACCAAACCTGTAACGATGTTCAAGAAATATCGAGTCAAACCTGGCGAACACGAATACGTCCAGCTCGATGTTAAGCAAGGAGATAGAGTGAAGGGTCACTTTGATGAAACCTCTAACCAGTCATTTGATTGGTACATCGCAGACGAGAGGAACCTCGTATTCTTCAAGAAAGGAGACCTTAGAAAGTTCAAACCACTTGATCAGGGTCACGACGACCCGGCGTATGAAGTAGACAAGCTGATTCCTACTCAAGCGCGATGGTATCTAATTCTGGACATGTACGGGAAGAAAACTGACCGCGAAGTGCGAGTCGATTTTGAAGAGGTCAAGCGTTCATGATTCTAACAGTCTTCTTGCAAACTCCCATAATCGCTCTTACCCTTCTATTGTGGAGGGGGATGTCTCCATCTTCGGTATCTTCTGATGAGTCTTGGAATGATTCCTCTGTTGTTACCCCACGCCCACCGTACGAATTCCATCTCAAGAATTCCAATTGACACGATTATCCAGGCAAAGAGGACTGATTGCTGATAGGGGTCCGTCACGTAGACAACATCAAGATATGTCAGCGGGACGAATGTAGAGATGTACACAACGTAGAATCCGATGAGAGTCGTCGCGATTTTGTGGCTTTTCATTCGCCACTTCGTCGGAAACCAATCGACTGAGAAATACACGAATTCGAAAGCCGCGTAAGCAACCCAGAAGATTATCCAGTATTCAAGGATGTTGAAGGGGAAGTAGGTTGCGTGAGGAATCGGTGAACTGACTGGCGGGAGGTTGAAGAAGAAACTCGTCTCATTCGCTTTTTGAACCCATATCGTGCCGAGCATTGCTGCAAAGATTGCCGCAATTACTGCGGTGATACCAAGAACGACAAGTGCTCTTCTTTCGGCGCTCCTCATCCTAATCTCTTCTTGAGGAGGATTGGGAGGAACAGCAGGTTCAGAGGCTGTTGATGTGGAAGTCTTCGGCGCGGAATCTCTGAGATTATTCCCTAACATTTCACGCAGTACTTGCGCTTCGGATACCGCCTGCTCATGACAGCTACGATAGCCAATCATCATCTCGTCGTTCTCAACCTTCTTCTTCCACATATCGAAGTATTCTGGGAAGGTTCCGGTCAAGTCTTTGACGTAGGGTTTCAGACTCTCGAATCGTAGCGAGAAAGTATGTATGTCGCCTGGAAAAACATAGCCTCTGACCAGATTAGCGCCTACACCGGTTGCAACGTCACCAATGGCTTGTAATGTTGACTGCCCTATGGTTGTGTTCGTATCCACAGGAGTTAGCCTTGACATGAGGTCATACTTGACTGCCTCAACGAAGGTCGTCCGGCAGAGTTCTATCGCAGAGCTTAGATTTCTGTCTGTTTCGCCGTAGAACTTTCTTAGCCTCTCGTAAAGCTCGGGAGGTTCAATGAGGTATCCCAAGTGATCTTGGCTGGTTATTCTAATCCACTGAGAGAAGACGATAGACCCACTTTCCTTGAGTCTGTCGAGACTTTCTTCGATTTCGTCGTAAAGCGGACTGTATACCCTCTCTTTGGTCGTTTCATGTCGCTGTTGTTTGATGCTTCTATCTTGAAAGTAGACTGATGACGCTAATCCGAGAAGCCAGCCCACCAACACTCCAATCAAAGAATCTTCGAGCGCCATTTGCTACTTCATAGAGCCAGTACGTCAGGTGTGTATATCGCTTCCAGTGCACGTCGAAATCCTGACAAGAACCAAAATTCTCCCACCGAGAATTGTCGTCAGCCCGAGTTATTGCCGACGTTTCCCACGTCATTTACAAGGAGAAGATGACGGTGAGAGTTATCGTACGAACGTGCCCAACCAAAGCACGTTCTACCTCTCTGGGACACAACGCTGTCCCCAGAAAGACCCCTAACCCCATTTCTTGAAGAAATCAAGGAGCTTTGCGTTGATTGGGCTACGAGAATAAGAGAGAAGCAGCAACAGACTCCAACAGTTCAGGCACCAGAACCGGCACCAGAACGAGGACCTACCAAGATAGGTACCGGGGTTCGACAGGTGGCGGACAATGAACTACCGCGCAGAATCTAACAGCCACGCAACTATGGTCTTTTCTTGCCTTCTCGCGCGACTGTCCGAGAACTACCCCGATGCGATTTCTGTTCTGCAAAAGCTGAGTATGATGGCAAGACCCGAGATGGTCCGTGGTCGTACATGTGCGAGTACCACTTCAGGCTCCACGGAACCGGTCTGGGAGTAGGGAAGGGTCAAAGGCTCGTTGAAGACGAAAGACAGGCAAGGCTCGAATGATTGACCGGTCCTCATTTCTTCTTGTATTTTATGCCCTTCAGCCCAACCTCGATGCTCGTAGTGTCCTTCCAAATCTTTCTAAGTCCTTCAATAATGTTCCTCAAGACGACTCTTTTTCTAGTATTGCAGATTTTGCAAGGATAGATGCCGCTGAATCGAATGTCGCTGCCGTCACGCTCGATTTTACTGTCCGTCAATGACAGCATATGTCCTTTTGGACATCTCGATGTCTTGAGAATGTTTAGGGGCATAGTCTTGAGTTCTTTCGCTGAAACCATCGCACACGCGTACAATGAAACGTGAGTTGGACCACAAATCGGTTCTGCGAATCATCCCATACAATTGAGTAGCCCTTCGAGCGGGGAACGAGGGTAAATGCGCCGCAATTGGGACACCGAGCCCGAGTAAATTCGTCAGGCGCCAGCTGAGGTTCTGAGTTGATTGGAGCCAACGCCTTAGCTCCCCAAGAAACAGTTAGTTATTGAAGTGTTTTGTGAGCCCTAATAGGTCCATTCTGACCCCATATCGCAACGAGAACAAGGACAAGCGTTTATTGCCGTGGAATCCCATGTTCCTATCGGGATTACAAATGTCTGACAGCGGCAACCGAACCAAACCTAAGTATTGAATCCAGGTTTAGGTGGCCAACTTGGCAATGCTGTTCCTGATCTCCTCGAATAGCTGGTCTCTCTTCTTGTCCGAGTAGCTGTCGTAATATAATTCTAGGATTCTGTATCCTCTCTTCCGTAATAATGATCGCAGCTCTTCGTCCTTCGCCATCTGCGCTGTTCCAGTTCTTGTTCCATTCGTGAGGGGTTGGCGCGTAGTCGTTCGCACCACTCGCTCCGCTGACTCGACATCTGTAGAGTTGAGCCGTCTTTCAGTTATTGCTCGGACACGAGAACGAAACTGCTGGAAGTGCGGAGCTCATTTCATTCTGTTGCGCCTAAGGACTCTTATGCACGTCGTGTTTCACCACAGTTCTGTTCTTCATCCAAGCCACATCTCTGTCGAAACTCGAGGCCGAAGAGAAAGCACGGAAAGCTCTGGAGGAGGACAACAAGGGACGGGTGGAATCTATACGGGCGGAGTTGGCTCAACTCAGAGCGGCCGCTGGAACAGGCAGTCGGGAAGCAGTACTGAAAGTCCTGACAGAATCAGAGCAGAGAGTCTAAGCCGACATGGCTGAGACTAAGCGGTTCTCGAACCATACCCCTGACTACATCAAAACCAAGATGACGACTCAAGACTTCGACCAGGCTCTGATTGATGGCTGGGAAATAGTGCTTCAGTCACCGGAGGGATATGTTCTGCTCAGGAAAACAAAGGTGTAGGCGACAACACAATGAGAATGAATTTCGCCCAGATTCTTCTCTGGGTCATGATGGGGTCAGCCTTTGTTATGTTGGCCAGTTGTCATATATCAGCCATTGAAGTAATCGGCCCAAACCACCTACGGAAGCACCGATGAAGAAGAGAGCGATTCCATAGAGCACATTGTTCGGGAAGCCAACGAAGAAGTATGGTTCCAGTATGAAAGCGAATCCCCCGATGACCATTAGGCCCCCCAAGGCGAAGAGACATCTTCCGCAATAGAGGACTAAGGTTCTCAGCATGACATGAAGCGACTTACTCGCTCCGAACTTGTAAGCTTTTTCGGAGCTTAACCATAGCGAAACAGAGATGTGACCAGATAGAGCCAAGGACTCACTCCGACTGCGAACACGATAAGAGCCTTGACAACGAATCGTTCTCCACCCTTCAGAATTGCGGATGCAAGTCCGAACAAGCCATTGGATATTCCTGGAATTAAGAAGAGAACCGCCAACGGGTAACCCAAGAGCACGAGCGGAGCATATGGAACAAGCCCAATGAAGAGTGCTCGAACCCTGATTCCGGTGACGAGTCCATAAACAGAAGCTACAACGCCGGGGAGCGGAACAAGTAATACAACACCCTCCCAATCGGAAACAAGAAGGAGCTGGCTACCTGAGAGGCCACCGAATTTCAGCAAATAGAGCGGCAAGGACGTCCACAGCGAGAGAGAGATGAAAGCGAGGACGGTGAACAAGGGATTACCGACAACGGAGTCAGCCTTTGCCATTGATCACTTCGCTCGCAAGTTATGTAGTGTCAGACTATAAGCAATCCTTTTTTCTCAGCTCTCTCAAAACTTACTGATAGGTGACGCAATTACGATGTCTCGAACACGATACTGGTGGATTTCTTTGCCAATCCAAGTTGGACTTGTAGTGTTGTTCACTCTTCAATATCTTTTCGGCTACAGAGACATCCCGCCAATATTCGTAGGGATAATTACGGCAATCTTGTTGATTGGAATAGAAGTTGAAGAATACAGAATTGCCAGACTCACAGACAGACTGAACTCATTGGAGAATAAGCCTAAGGGAAAGTTAAGATTCTGGTAAGCCAATTGGACAGACCCAAAGCTCTCGGAATCGTTGTCTTAGGGTTCGCATCCTTAGCCGCATACTCGGCTCTGGCCAACTTGTTGGATTTTCTGGGCTGGGTATCTCTGCCGCTAGGGACACTTGGAACTGATAACGTGCTCCTTTTTGTGTTACTTTCCGTGGCCTTTGTCAGCCTACTCGTTGTCCGTCAAAGTAAGTATGGCAGAACACTTAGCTAAGTTCAACAGGCTCGGCCCCCATTCTGTCAATATGAAAGACGAGACTTGAGGGAGCTCAATAATCGTAGAATCCTCGTTTTAGCCTTCAGCGTTTTTGTCGTCTACATCGCTCTGGCAAACTTGTTGTATTTCCTAAATGTCATATCTTTGCCGTTGGAACCAGGTTCAATCAAAGGGTTTCTCCCTGTCAACAACACCCTTCTTCTCCTCTTGGTTGTGTTAGATGTCTTGCTAATTCTCTTTTGGGATGGGCACAGAGGTAGAAAGGAAGCAGTGACGAAGAATTGAGGCAGTCCACCGCCCAGTGTGATTAGAATAAGACCCATTCCACGGGCGAATATGTGAGGGAATTCTCTGTTCAACGATAGAACTCCTTTCGGGTCTCGGGGCGAATGTCTACGTGGAAGAACTCCAGATGGAAGGAGTATCATTTCAGAGCCTCAGCGTCCGACTTACCGTAGATTGGAGTCCCGCACGGACATTGGACACGAGGTTTGAACTCTTTATCGAGTTTCTCCGAGAGAGCCTGGATAGGGTCAGTGGTCATGTTTGTTTTCCCTCTTGAATTAGTGACTGAGATTCCCGGGTTTTCGACCCACCCTACCCGGGAAAGGGTGCCTCAGTCTCTGGGGTGAGAAAGGAAGCCCCCAGAAGCCGGTCGAGCGTGAAAGGTAGGGAATGCCCCCGGAGAGCAAACGCATGTTAGTACCTCGCCCTCTCCAGGGCTGACCCGGTTCCCCTGCCGGGTTGTTACATTGAGGCGAGTATGATGGCTTGGCTAATGGGCCGAATTATCTATCATGAGTTGCAGGGAGTTGCAGTTGCTGGGTAGCACGGTTATCCATGCATTCTGGGCAATAGGTCACTAACGAGCGTTTGGAGTCCCAACCCGGCACACTAAAACCGAACCGATGCCTGGTGTCTCTTTTGATGGAAAAGCGTCCCCCAGAAAGGACCGTAGTATGCTGAAGCCTATCCAATCAAGAAGCCACAGTCGGCTGCTTGGGATTTTCCGGGTCCACTGTCAATGTATCTCAAGAATGGTTTCACACAATATCGCGATGCTGACTGGTATCTGGTAGCGAGAAAGCAGCTCAGACCGTAAGGCTGAGCGGTCTTAGGCGACCAGACCCAAACCAACTCAAAAGTTAACTCCAACAATTGTCTAGGAGAAGAGTTGGTCTCGTAGACAATGTCCGTCTTAACATGTTCTAGATGTGGTGCTAGCAACACCCCACCTGCGCGTTACTGCAGTACCTGCGGCAACCCACTATCAACTGTCCCAGCTCCCACGCTCCCCCCGATGGGTTATGCTCTGCCTCCCGCCCAGCAATACTATCCGTACCAGTATCCCGCGAACTACTGGGAGGTCGTGCGAACAAACAAGATAAACAACAGTCTCACAGGGCTGCTCCTACTCGTCATCGGCGCTTTGATCGCCTGGATTCCCTTCGCAGGGTTCATTGGCGGAATAGTAGGCTTTATCGGCGGAATCCTCGTCTTGGTCGGACGGGAACCGTTCGGGACAGACCACGTCCGCAATACTACACTAGCTCTCATATTCTTCGTCGTCGGGATCGCGGTCACGATATTCGGATTCTTCTACGCCTTGGCCTACGGTGCCTCGTCGGGGCTTGGCGCCTCAGTCGTGGGCCTGTTCGGCATCGTATTCTTAGTCGGCGGCGCAATCTTCGGGCTCTCAGAAGTCCTCCTCACATACTCTCTCCAGAGAAGCAATGGTCACACGCTACTCTGGACAGCCTACGGAATATCGATATTCCTGGGCCTGGTCAACATATTCATCCTCCCATTCGGCACCGGCGGATTCTGGACACTATACTTCGGCACCGGAGTAGCCCTCTTCACAGGCTTCCTCGCCGCCATACCAGCAGCACTCTACGGAACGGCATTCTACCTGGCACGAGAAAGAATCGTTCGTCATGAAATACCGCCACCAATGACACAACAGCCAGGAAAACCGCCCTGGTAGCAAAATTTTCTCAAAAAAGAGCCATGTAGTTGCGTTACCGCGTTCGCTTGTGTCTTTGATGCCTGACAGAGAGGCCATCGTCTTGTAGTTTGATTGCTTCACGTATGTCGTGTCGAGATATTTTTGGCAAAATGTTTTAGCGCAAACTCATGGTTGACAGGTGACGACTAATCAATGGTGTCGAAGCGGGGCAACATTCAACATATAGAGATCAATGTCTCAAACTTCCAAAAATCGAAGGCTTTCTACCAGGATTTTCTGGAATGGTTGGGCTACAAGCGGATCCTGGATGAGACGGATTTTGCTGGATGGGACAACGGCGAAGCCAAGATTTTCGTGACCTACTTGGAGCGCTACAAGGAGTTAGGATTCCATCGGAGACGGGTAGGATTGAACCACATTGCCTTCCAGGCGAAATCGAAAACAGATGTGGACAGACTTCACAGCGAGTTTCTTGTTCCGAGGACCATCAAGGTCCTCTACGGTGGGCCGAAAGAATATCCTGAATATCGAAAGGGCTACTATGCGGTCTATTTCGAGGACCCTGATAGAATTAAGTTGGAATTTGTCCATTGAGCCGGATAGGGCTCACGAAAAGACGTTGGAAGAACTCAGCTGCCATGGTGACTCTACACCAGTATCGTTGAGCTGTGTTTCCGCTATCGCGCGGACACGAGAAAAGAAACTGACCGGCTAAGACTGAAGCCAATGCAGACGACCAAGTTGGGGCCCATCAGCAAGAAATACCAGTTTGAACGGACTGTTCTTGGCCGTTGTTGAAACATTCGAAAAACCGGCCTTTAGATTGAAGCTTGGGAACCGTTGAGCCTAGTGCCGAGCGCTATCAGTCGGTCAGATGAATCGAACGTTGCTGTAGGGATCGCTCTCCCGCAATATGGAACGGTTGCTTCCCCTGAGACAATCCTGCGCGTCGCGGTGGAAGCCGAGAAGATGGGATTGGCTTCTTTGTGGGTTAGCGACCGGATGCTTCTCCCAACTAAGCCGAAGGAAACGTTTGACGGCGATCCCTGGCCCGAGATCTTTGCGACGGTCTATGATCCAATTGAGATGCTAACGTTCGTCGCGGCGAGGACGAGGAAGGTTAAGCTCGGCACGAGCGTAATGAGCGCTCTCTTCCAGAATCCCGTGACCCTCGCCCGCCGTTTCGCAACACTAGACAGACTGAGTGACGGATGAGCAATTGCCGGCATCGGCCAGGGAGACTTTAGAGACGAGTTTGAAGCTGCCAACGTCCCGATAAAAAGGCGTGGAAGAGGATTTGAGGAATTTGTCAAGGCAATGCGCGCCGTCTGGGGCCCAGACCCAGTCAGCTTCACTGGAGACTTCTATAATATCCCAGAATCAAGAATCGGGCCAAAACCCGTACAGTCTGGCGGCATCCCAATGCTACTGGGCGCCTTCGCTCCCGCTTCACTCGAGCGGGCGGCAACAATTGCCGACGGAATCATGCCCGCTGGTGGAAGAAGCACCACGATTGAGAAGTTGAGTCAAACAATCAATGACTTTCGCGATATGGTGCGAAGAGCAGGTCGTAACCCTGAAGAGATGAAGTGGATCCTGAGAGTCCACAACCCCCTAAGCAAAGAGAAAGCCACAGAACCCCGAACGTTGTTGGGAGGTACGCCTCAACAAGCCTCAGAAGATTTGCCAGGACTCAAGGAGCTGGGCATAGATCATGTATTCTGCGACATGAATCATCCGGCCCAAGTTCCAATAGACACTCAACTAGTGCTGCTTAGAAGGCTCGTGCGGCTGATCAAGGCCTAGGAATGCGCTACTTGAAACCCCACCTGCCCCTTTCCCGGGATACGACATGAACCCTATTTCGCCCAGCACCTCTAGGCTTAGCGTGCAGACCGCTCAACGGCGTTCGAAAAAGAAGTTTCTAGCGAGAGGTCTCGTGAGATAGACCAATATCAATAGAGTTACAATTAGCCCAGATGCACCAAAGAAATCGTATTGAGCCCAGGTGATGGCCTGGAGAATGCTAGAGGCTACTCCAAATAATGCCAATGTTATGCTGAGGGTCCATGCCCATCGACGTCCCCAAAAGACCCCGATCCCTGCGGCAAAATATAGAGTTGCGAGAATGACGATCATGGGGATGCCGATGATGGGGACGAACAACGCGGGTAAGAATTGCCCGAAGCCGAGATAGCCGAAACTCAGCATGATCCAGAACCCAATCAGCGCCGGGCCATAGTCCCACCTATCGGGAAAGGGTAAGGCGAACGTTATTCCTGCGATCAGGAGCATGATTCCTGCTAGAAGGGCTAAACCAGCCAGGAACGTGACACCTTCGGGTCGAGAGGGGGTCGGCTTTGCAACCACTGGCTTTGCTAACACGGGAAGGCTCATGGAAGACTTGTAGGGACTGAAATTTGGGTTTTGCCCAAGTACACGTTCTCCGGAGAAGAATAGTCGTGTCAAGGAACTATCTCCGTCTTTTGAGGGACGACTTTCTGTTGTTCTTTGACAGTGTTGCGTTTGCGGATGATCCTGATTGGTCTGAATGTCAGAATTTCGGGAAGCTCAAGCTCTAACGAGCGAGACTCTCGCTCAGAGACACTTCTTTGAAATCACGGTTTAGCTCAGCGGGATCGGCGCCACTGGTAAGAAAACGACTCGGACCCCAGTCGCAACCATCCGGGGTCCCTGTTAGCTCACTATTTCATCCTTGGAACTTCGCTCAATATACAGAACGACTGTTCTACAAGATAGGAATAAATTAATCGACCCCTCATAGAGGAGCAGTAGCAGTATTCATCTCAAGAGGGAGCCCTCGTGTGGAAAACGGCCCTTCTCTCCAGAATTCGCGCTCATAGAGTTGCAGCACTCATCCTACTCATCCTCGCAGGATTATCGTCGTCCGTCTTCGTCTACGCGTTCACCGCGGTCCAGGGCGCACCCTGTCCCTCCAATGCCAAATCGTTCGAAGAATCCACGATGCCACCGCCGACCGTTTTCCAGCTGCCTCCCTCGGGAAGGGCAAGCATTTGCCTGACCGTTCAGATTTCTGGACAACTCCCCCTGGGTGGACTGGCTCTTGCACCAAGTCTAATACTTTACACTACCAGTCAGTCAGGTTCAACCTATTCAGCATGCTCTAAGTCTTGGACGAACTGTGGAGGAGTAGCTGTTTCAGCATCTCCAACTCATGCGTTCCTACCTTCTCAATCACTTCACATCGTGGTAACGATAAACGCGCCCACCGGGTCAACGCTCGGAGTCTACTGGTTGTGGTTCTGGGCCTGTTCAGGCGGAACAATCCTATGGCTTAGGATCGGAGGATTAAACCAGACGTTACAGAATACTAGTCCAGCATCCCAATGCCCACGCACGACGTTTCACGTGTCGCTCACTTTCAATAATTACGTCGGTATGATTCCAGTTTATCAAAATGGGACAATTCCATTACTGTAATGTTACCTGTTGCACCCCCTGCTAGTGAACGGCGACCTCGTATTCAGGTGCGAGCGCGCGTTGGGCACTCCAAACCTAGGATCTGGAGCCCCACGCCACATATGAGCGCTACAACAAATCGGAAAATATGGACCAGACGGTTAGCCCTTGCAATCGTAGCCGTCGCCATTATCGGATTCGCGGCGCTCACAGTTTTCGTCGTCTATTACCAACCGTTCTGTGGGTTAGTTTGTGGACCCGGCGTGTATCCTGTAATCCAGAGCCCCCACATCCACATAAACTCCAGATGGGACGGCAACTGTGAACAAATGTCCACCGTCGCGGTCTGCACCGTGCGGATCGAGGGAGGAGACACAGGAAACGTCACCCTGAACGTGATCAACGAGAACCAGAAGGTAGGTCAGGGAGGAAACCGGGTCCAGTTTGTGGTATACGCCTCCGAAGCCGGGTACGTCAACTTCACCTCAATCCCCTTGTGCGCCTATACCTCGGCCCCAAAATTCGCCTCTCCCAGCTGCGGCGTTCCCGGACCCCAGGCTGAGACATTCCAATTCGACTTCATCGTATCCCCAAACTACCCTCCAATTTCCACGGGAGGCAGTTTCCAACAGCCTGCAAGCATCACCATAGTGATGTACCAAACCTGCTGTTGGCCGTAACCGAATCGAGGGCCGAGCTTCTCATAAGCAATACTTTCGGCACTTAGTCGGTCTCTCTGAACTTGAGAGGCGCTTCGACATGCTTCGCCAATTTTCTCCTAAGCTTTCCGGAGATCTGAACCGCAGATCTGGTCTTGTAGTCGTAGGCGACCTGTGTAGTCCTGCCAACCGCGTACTCCACCCGTTTGGGTCCGCGGATGGAGTAGTCAAGGTCCCATGATCGATCTCCTATCCGGCTCACCCATACCCAGACAGATATCCACCGTTCGTCTCTGATCGGCTTCTTGAACTCGCAGCGCACCGAAGCAACGATAAAGCTGGCACGGAATCCTTCTCTTACCTGTCCGAGGCTTCTTGCAAGCTCGACACGGGCGGTCTCCATGTATTGGAGATAAGTTGCGTTGTTGACATGGCCCATCACGTCAATGTCCCGGAACTGGACCGGCAGTTCAATGCTAAACTTCACTTGTGACCAGCGGGCGGATAGAATCCGTCCGAATCATAGAGAAAATCGACAGCCTATATCAACACCAACCCCATGTCCCAGAAATAGATCTTCCGTCTCATAATTTCGGCCAGAGCTTTTATCCGAAGAAGAAATCTTTGGTCCTGCATTGGAGAATAAGTTCAAGCATCCGGTTCATCACTTCCAAATCCAAGTCTCGAATATTCAGAAATCCGCAACATTCTACGGCGAGCTGCTAGGCCGCCTCGGCTTTGCCAAAGTCTTCGAAACGGAGGGAATGGTAGAATGGCAGATGGAGGGAACCAGAATAATCGTTGCCCAGTGTCCCAAGAGGTTCCTCGCCGATGGCTATCATCGGAAACGTGTCGGTCTCAACCACCTAGCCTTCCGAGCACCAAACCGGGCAACAGTCGACGAGCTGTATCACAACTATCTAGTTCCCAAGAAGATTCCGACACTCTACGGCGGGCCTAAGGAGTGGGAAGGTTATGATCCGGGCTACTACGCAGTCTACTTTGAGGACCCGGACCGGATAAAGCTCGAACTAGTCTACGTACCAGGCGACTTGTAAAGCGAGCCAGTAGCTAGCCGTGGTCGCAGTAGATAGTTATCCACTCACTCGTAACTAACGTCCAGAGGCTCTCAGCCGAATAGAATTGCGCTTCTTCACAACCGCCTCTACCCGGTCAGCCAGTTCATTGTCCGGCGCAAACGATCTTACATAATCGAGCAGGGTGCCTTTCGTACTCCCCTGTACCCGACGTGGGATAGGCTTGGCGACATGCTCACGCTTAGACTCGAGCCGATCAAGGGCCCTGTACGCTTTCTCGGATAATGTTAGGGTCTTCTTGGCCATGACAGTTTACCTGCAGGGCACGCATATATCCGTTCAGCGGACCCGAAAGACCTCCCAAACTAACATTGCCGAAAGGGTTCGTCGACTCATCTCTGAGCATAGTATAATGTTGCGTGCTCGCCATTGATGGAGTCGATTCTGCCGAATCCAACCTGTACCATCAGGATAAGAGAACACCTCAACAACCAATCATGAGTCTCCACATCTGATTCTGTGTGAGACGAAATTGCTTCGAGGTTGTGGAGAACCATTCAAATCGTCAGATTCGACTTCGGAAGAATCGACTCTAAGGAACAGCCATTGCCTGAGCCCTTCGCCTAGTTAGCCGTGCTCCCAAATCCTACTTGAAGGTCCACGAAGTAATGGTGACCAGAAGCCAGGTTAACTGTAAACGTGAAAATGCCACCGCGTCCTGTCACCACCATTATGGTGTATTGGTTTCCGCTCGTGAAAGTGAATGCTGAATCATGGAGAGTGCACTGTGAACAACTCGAACCGATGCTGAACGTTGTCGTCGTCACGCTATTCGGTGCTAGTGACGGACCGTTCCAGTTTGCGAGCTGGTATTCGTTGCCGCTTGAGTCTGTGACGTAGTAGGCTGTTAGTGTCGTCGTTCCGGTGCCATTGTTCTGAAGATCGACAGCTACATGTGTGGAGTCTTCGAATGTGGTGGACCCCGGCGCTATGTCTTCCGTGTAATTCGCTGACACTGTCATGAACTGGTTCCCGCACGATGTCTTGACTGGAATCGAGGTTTCGGAGTTAGGATCTTGGGCTGTCGTGAATGTTCCGTCGTGTCCTGCTGCGATTGCTACGTTGATGCTGTACGACTGTGTCCCGAGTGTGTAGGACGCGAGTGTAACTGCTTGTGATTGCGCATTATGGACATTAATAGTGTAGGTGAAGGACGTGCTCTGAGCTGCCGTGAAACTTCCCGCTAGAAGGTTCGGGTTTTCAGTATTGCAGGAAGATGCGGGTGCTCCAGCCAACAGAAATGCGATTGCCCCTACGGAGATTAGGCCTACGAGTATTGCAACTACCTTTGTGTTCAGCTTTGTTCCTCTTCTGGCTCGTGAACTTCGTATTCAACTGTCCTGTAACCGGGCACTGCTCCCCGGTCAATCAAGTCTTTCAAAAAGCCTGAATTAAGAAAACTCTACGTTAGTAGCTTTGATTCTTCTTCCTCGGCTGTCGATTGACGCGAACCAATCATTCTTCTGATGTCGAGGACATCAGCAGTCTTTGTTTCTTCCGCAGGCGGCACAGGGCTTACAGGCTCTCATTGTTCTGAGAACGCGACGAACGTATCCAGGTAGTCTTCGAGTGTGTTCCTGAAACCGTCCTCGCTAATGTTATCTTTCAGTTTTAGGAATACTTCGTGAAAGTAATCATAGGATCCTGAGGTCTCTGCGGGTAACGATGAGAGAAGTTTCTCGATAGCCGTCTTTACAATTCCACCCGTGTCGGGAATTCCACGCTTTTCCATCTGAGTTGCCAAATAGCAGTTGTTGACAACCAAGATAGCGGCTCTCCAACGTCTACGCGCTTCGATAAGTGATCTTCCCGGCTTTGTCGCAATTTTGCTTCCGAAATATTCCAGGGCGGATTTTGCCCACTCTGCCTGTGACCCTTCGAGTACTTTGAACATGAGGTCTTCAGCAAACGCGTCTCTTGGAAAGATTATCGCTCTCCTCACAATAGTCTGTTGCCAGGGCCGGGGACACCGTTGAACGATCCGGGAATACGCTTCTTCGAATGTCTCGGAGTTATGTGATGGGTGCTTGTTCTGCGTGAGATAGATATGGCACATCTCATGAACCAGTGTCTGCTTCAACCCTCCCTCATCGGTGGCGTAGATCGACCAAAGTGATACTAGTATGACTGACTCCTCACCTGCTGAATAGGAATACCCGGGCGATGAGAGTCTCGGGTCGATGCCTATCCAGAGTTGTCTGTCATCCAGCTCAAGGCCCGCCTGTTTCATGACGAGCAAAGTTTGCCGAGCCATCTTCTCAAGCTCTCGAGGCATATGTCTCCAATCCAATGCCAACGCGATGCTCATAGCAACGAACGCAACAGCGACAAGAATACTTCCCGCTGAGAGAAAGAGATAGTCGTAGGGAGGCGTGACCCGAAATATCGCAGCGTACGTAATGCCGAACAGGAGAAAAGGGGCACCAATAGTCCCGACCCGCAGCCCTCTCAGAGCGACAGTACTCGCAGACCTCTTCTTCTGCGGTCTTTTCCAGATCCGAAAAATCTCGTCAACCCAAACGAGATAGAAGAATCCTCCAAACAAGAAACCCGTCGGAATGTAGACAAACCAGTCCTCAGCTAGTCCGAACTGAGGAATGAGTCCAGTCGTACCAACCAAGACTGAGACTAATGCCAGAAGAAGTATACGTCGACCTTTGAAGAAAATGGGGTACACTATGCAACCTCGAGGTTCGCTAATCTATCTGTGGGCGTAGTAGACTGTTACGCTCTCGTCATTCATTGAGTCGATTCTGCCGAATCCGAACCGAACCATCTGGATCATACTCCCCACCTTCTCCTGGCGAATATTCGTCTCAACCGGACCCTTCGTTCTCGACGCATCAGGCATCACCACCTCCCCAACCATATTGTTCTCGCTTGGTAGCCAGTTGACCAGGGGAGCCTTGACCTCTCGCGCCTTCATGTAGTCCTGGCTATGGAACGCGGCCGTAATCGAGTTGTTCTCGACGCTTTTGATTTCAACGTTGAACAATTCCATCAGCCGGACCACCTTGCTCTTTCTGAGAAGGTCAATGTCCGAAGACGAGATCAGTAGGTTGGCTGTGCCGTTCTTTGGGACCACCTTGAAGATTCTGTCGGGAAGGTCCTTCCTTTCTGGATGTAGTGGCAGACGCGCATCGTAGGTCCGTTCGACCCCTGAGACTGTTATTCTGATCGGGTTTGTGATGAAGCTGTACCTGTGTGCGATCTTGTCGATCTCTTTCCGGTTCGTCGCGTTCACATTGTCCCAGCTCAGCGTCGCGTCGACCGGCCTGGGTCCCATCTCGTAGACAATCTTCCTCAACGCGCTCGGAACATATCCTCTCCTACGAAGCGCCGCCAACGTCGGAAGTCTCGGGTCCGAGTAGCCATCCACGAGACCCTCATCTATCTCCTTGACCATCAATGACTTGCTGAGCTTGATATCAGTCGTCTTCAACCGGCCATAATGCACATACTCCTGAATGTTCCAGCCCAACGCCTTGTAGAGATACTCAGTTCGTAGGGCGTTTGTCAAGTGCTCCTTTCCCCGGATGACATGACTCACTCCGAGCAGGTGATCATCGATAGCCGATCCAAAATTGAAGAGGGGCCAGACCCGATACTTCGAGCCGACCCTAGGATGAGGATACTTCACTGGATCAATTATCCGAAGCGCGGGCCAGTCCCTGACCGCCGGGTTCGGATGAGCCAAGTCCGTCTTTACTCGTAGCACCGCGTCTCCCTCTCCAAACCCGCCATCCAGCATCTTCGCCCAATCGGCCAGGTTCTGCTCCGGGCTCTTGGAACGATCGGGACACGCTCTGCCAGCGTTAATGTTGAGACGGAAATCGTCGGGAGTACAGGTGCAGATGTACGCGTCTCCTGATTTCAGAACCTTCTCCGCATGCTCATAGTAGTCCGGTATCCTGTCGCTAGCCGTGTACTCTGCGTCCCACTGGCATTCCAGCCAGCGAACATCCTCCCTAATCAGATCATAGTACTCGAGCGCCGACTTTTTCAGCCGCGGATCAGTATCATCGAACCGCAGAAGAAATCG
>WNGD01004728.1_pt1 | contig 18063 bp, 17 predicted proteins | sample 5400671 | NCBI WGS metagenome assembly WNGD01 (sample SAMN13153369, study PRJNA577476) | soil metagenome | isolation source: 40 cm soil or saprolite under grassland replicate 2 | place: USA:California | collected 2016-06-15
CGCGGCTGGATTCTCGCCGCGGATGGCCCGGCCGGGCTGGCCGGCCGGATGGGCATGGATCCCACGGTCCTGACCGGAACCCTGGAGCAGTACAACGCGTCCGCCCGGGCGGGCCGGGACGAGGCGTTCGGCCGGTCGGCGGACACGCTCGTGCCGCTGGACCTCGGCCGGCTGTACGCGATCCAGACCTGGCCGGGCATCGCCGGCACCACCGGCGGCCCGCGGCACGACGAGCGGGCCCGGGTGCTCCGGCCGGACGGCCGCCCCGTCCCCGGGCTCTACGCGGCCGGGGCGGTCAGCCTGGCCTGGGGGCACCTGATCGAGCACGGCGGCGGGCTCACCGACGCCATGGTGTTCGGCCGGATCACCGGGGCGCAGGCGGCGTCCCGGGCCGGGTTGACCACCGCGGTCCGGGCGGCCGGCGGATGACCGGGCCCGGCCCGCGCGCGGCCGCGTCCGGTCAGCGCGTGGCCGCGGTCACCGGCGGCGCCGGGGCCATCGGCGCCAGCGTCGCGGCGGCCCTGACCGCCGCGGACCACCAGGTCCTCATCCTGGACCGAACGGGCGACGTTCCCGTGGACCTCGCCGACGAGCAGCAGGTCCGGGCGGCGGCGCAGCGGGTGCTGGACCGGGCCGGCCGCTGCGACGTGCTGGTCCACACGGCGGCCGCGTTCGACCGGGCCGACCTCGCCTGCCTGGACATGGCCGTCTGGCGCCGGGTGCAGGCGGTCAACGTCGAGTCCGCGCTGCTGCTCGCCCAGGCCTTCGTGCCCGGCATGGCCGCCCGCGGCTTCGGCCGGATCATCTTCGTGGTCTCCGACATCGTCTGGGCGCCGCCCGCCGCGGACCTGCTGCCGTACGTGACCAGCAAGGGTGCGCTGGTCGCCCTGGCCCGGGCGCTGGCCGTGGCGCACGGCCCGGACGGGATCGCGGTCACCTGCGTGGCCCCCGGGCTGACCGCCACCCCGGCGGCCCGGGCCGGGATGCCCGCCGCCACGTTCGAGGCGGTCCGGGCTCGCCAGGCGCTGCCCCGCACCCTGCGGCCGGACGACGTGGCGGCCGCCGTGACGTTCCTGGCCTCCGACGGCGCCGCCGCGCTCACCGGCCAGGTGCTGTGCACCGACGGCGGCCTGGTCATGCGCTGATGCGCAGAATTTCGCACTACGATATTCACGCCTCAGGACGCTGCGCACCTCACCGCCCACGCGCATACAGCCTGGATGCAATGGGTGGTACCGGGGGTTGTGTGCCCCTACCCCCGTCTTGCGGGGGTTGTGTGCCCCAGCCCCCATTACCCGGCTGGCCCGGCAGCCGTAACCATCCAAAGAGATATGCGCCAGAGCCGTCCTTCGCGATCATGTGATCGCGTCCAGGCGAGATTCGCGCTTTGCGACCCTCGCCTGGTGCGCATTCGCGATGTATGCTTCGACTGGCATTTAGAGCTAATCGGGGCATTCCGCATTGCTGACGAATTAGTTCCTTCTGCCCTGACCAGCACGGATTCCCGCCATCCCGCGCCGGAGCAGCAGGGCAACTGGACCGATCAGCCAAACGGGAGAGTGAGATGGCGGGCGGAATGGGCGGGAACCAGCCGGATCCCGACGAGATCGAGCGCAGGCTGCGCGAACTCAGCAAAGAGGTCGGCAAGCCGCGGGTGCATGAGCCGTCGGCACTGGAGCGGCTCGCGGCGGCCAAGCGGGCCCAGAAGAAAACTCAGCGCAAGCGAGATACGGGCGTGCTCACGGCGCTAGCGGTCGCGTTCGTGCTCCTGGCCGGCGGCGGCATCTTCACCTGGCTGCGCGTCGCTCCGCCGTCCTGGTTTCATCACGCCGCCGCTTCTGCCACGCCATCCGCCCAGCCGACGCCGGGGACGTCACATCCCAGCCCGTTCGGCTCGGTCATCGCAGACCGCCCGCCCGCCGACCCGTTCACCGGCACCCCGGCTGACGGCTGGGCCGACGGAGCCGCCGGGATCACTATCCCGGCGGCCAGGGCGCACGGTCCTTACACCGCGGCACAGGTCCGGGCGGCCTACGAGATGACCCGCAAGCTGCTGATCGCGGGCAACCTCGACTGGCCGACGCTGCGCGGCGGCAACCCGGCCGCCTTCGAGAGGCTGCTGACGAGGCAGCAGCGGACCGATTTCGTCGACGGGCTGCACACGACGGCGCTGTATAAGGACGGGGGCGAGAAGAACACCCGCACGTGGGTCTCCTCGTTCGCTCCCGGCAGCACCCAGTTCGTCACGACCGTGGTCAAGGTGCATGGCACGCTGAGCGCTGCCACCGCATCCGAATCCGGCACCGAGGTGCTGCGGATCAACCTCGACTACAACTTCGTCTACGTGATCGAGCCGCCCGGCAAGCCGGCCCAGTGGAGGCGGATCGTCCAGCAGCGATACGGGTCGGTGGATTTCGCGCGGTGGGACGACCCGGGTGGTCAGCTCGAACCCTGGATAAGGATCGGCTTCAGCACGGCCGGGGGCCTGTGCGGCGAGCCAGACGGTTACATTCACCCCGCTTTCCCGCAAGGGCCGCCGTCGAGCGTCAAACCGTCGGGCGCTCCCCAGGACCCGTACTCCTTCGCCACCCCGGCGGCATCCTCCTCCGGCGCCAGCTGCCACCGGGTGACCCGTACCTGAGGAAGCGGGAAGTACCAGGCTGCGCCCGGTGTTCGGATCAGCTGGGTGTTCACTCCAGCTGAGTTGGGAGATTCGGTCGCGTGTGCTCGGCGTGCGGGATCCCCACCCATGTCCTGGAGCTCGACCAGGCTGCTCCGGCAGACGCGATAGTCGCTCCGGCCCCGGCGAAGTTTGCCGCGCTGCGCAACGCCGACTGCCGCCCCTACCTGTTCGGGGCGGCCCTGGCCATGATGGCCGACAACATCGAGCACGTCATCACCTATTGGGTGCTGTGGCAGAAGTTCCACTCCCCCGCCCTGGCCGGCTTCGAGGTCATCAGCCACTGGGTGCCGTTCCTGCTGTTCTCGGTGTACTTCGGCTCGCTGGCCGACCGGTACGACTGCCGCCGCCTGATCCAGGCGGCCCAGGCCCTGTTCATGCTGGTCTCCGCCCTGTGGGGCGTGCTGTTCCTGACGAACTCGCTGCGCGTCTGGGAGGCGTGCGTGCTGCTCGTCCTGCACGGCGCCGCGGGCGCGCTGTGGGGCCCCGGCGAGCAGCTGATGCTGCACGACTTCGTCGGCCGGGAGGAACTGCCCAGCGCGGTGCGGCTCAACGCGACGTTCCGCAGCCTGGGCATCCTGTTCGGTCCGGTGGTCGGATCGGTGCTGCTGCTCGGGCTGGGTCCCACCCGCGGGATCTTCGCCAACATCGCGATCTACCTGCCGCTCACGCTGTTCCTGTTCCGGACCAGGTTCACCGGGCACCTGCGCGACCGCGGGGTGACGCCGCCGCGGATCGGGATGCTCGGCTCGCTGCGGGTGCTGCGGGACGTACGGTCCAACCACGTCCTGGTCAGCATGATCGTGCTCGGCGGGCTGGGGTCCTTCTTCGTCGGGACGTCCCTGCAGACTGCGATGCCGCTGTTCGCCCACGACCTCGGGGCGGGCAGCGCGGGCACCGCCTACGGCGTCCTGCTGTTCGCCAACGGCGCGGGCGGCGTGATCGGCGGCGTCCTGCTGGAGGTCACCGGCCGCATCAGGCCCACCGTGAAGGCGGCTGTGGTCAGCACCGCGGTCTACGGCGCGACCACCCTGTTCTTCGCGCTGACCAGCAGCTACCTGGTCGCCCTCGCGATGCTCCTGATCGGCGGGATCGCGAACCTGGCCTCGATGTCGATCGGGCAGACCATCGTCCAGCTGCTGGCCCCGCCGGCCGACCGCGGCCGGGTCATCGGCCTGTACGGCGTGTCCGCCAACGGCCTGCGGGCCGGCAGCGGGTTCACCGTCGGCATCCTCGGCGCCGCCATCGGCATCCACTGGTCACTGGGGCTCAGCGCCGTGGCCCTGTGCCTGGGCACGCTGGCCGCCGGGATCTACGCCCTGCGCGGGCGCGCGTCCGACGCCGATCCCCCCGTCCCACACGATGGTCAGTGACTTCACCACGGCGTGCGAGTCGAACTCCTTGCCCAGGTCCACGACGATGTGTGTCACTCCGTCCAGGCCGTCCGCTCCATCTCCAGCGGGTCCTCGCGCACCCCGGACGGTTCGGCGAATACCATGACCGGCCGCCGACCCGGGCCGTGGCGCTCCCATCCGGGGTCGCCGCCGGTGACGAAGCGGACCAGGGCGCCGTGCATGTCCGCGGCCAGCGCCGCGGGCGGAGCCGGGCCGGCCGCCTCGGTCACGCCCGGCTCGCCGAGCGCGTCGAAGAAGAACGGGACGTCGAGGCAGTGGAAGGCCAGGCCGGCCAGCGGCCCGGCCGGCGGTGCCCAGCGGAAGTCGTAGGCGTAGGCTGCGCCGCCCGCCTCCGCCTTGGCCATGGCCAGTCGCTGGGCCGGAACCCGGAACGTCCGGTCGGTGACGGCCTGCCCCACCGCGCCGCCCGGCCGCGATCCGGCCCGGTCGAGGTAGGCGGCGGCCAGCGGCGTCGGGACGCCCGCCCGGGCCAGCCCTTCGGCCGCGATGCCGGCGGTGATCCAGTCCGCCGGTATCCAGGCCATGTTGAACTCGTGGGCGGTGGCGCCGGACAGCAGGGCGACCTCGCGGTGCCGTGGCGAGGCCGCCGCCCGCATGGGTTCCTCGATGACGACGTCGCCATCGGCCCACGGCGCCCACGGCAACCGCACGCCCTGGCTGAGCAGGGTCGATAGCGCTTCGATGTCGTGCCGCCCGGTCGCTCGCGTGCCCGCCGCCGTGATCGCGCCCTGGGCGACCAGGATCGTCTCGGCCGACGTCTGCTCCAGCGCGGCCCGGTCGAGCGCCGGGATGTCAAGCTGGGCGGCCATCTGCGTGGCCACGGCGCGGACGCCGTCCGCGGTCTGCATGAGCGCCGGGCCGCCGCTCATGCACGCCGCGCTACGGAACAGGCCGCGGGCGGCCGGGACACCCAGCAGCGCGGCGCAGGCGGCACCGCCCGCTGACTGGCCCGCGATCGTCACCCGGCCGGGGTCTCCGCCGAAGACCGCGATGTTCTCCTGCACCCACTCCAGCGCGCGGACCCAGTCCCGCACGGCCCGGTTGGCCGGGGCGCCGGGCACCTCGAGGAACCCTTCGGCGCCCAGCCGGTAGTTGATGCTGACCAGGACCACGCCGTCCCGCGCGAAAGGCCCGCCGCGATACCAGGGTGAGGCGTTGCCGCCGCCGAAGAAACCGCCGCCGTGGATCCAGACCAGGACCGGCAGCCGGGCCGCGCCCAGATCGGGCGTGAAGACGTTCAGGTTCAGCTCGTTGTCGCCGGCGATGATCGGCTCCGGGATCAGCGTGACACCGCGATCCGGCTGCGGTGAGGTCGCGCCGTAGCTGAGCGCGTCCCTGATCCCGTCCCAGCGGCCCGGCGGTACCGGCTCGCCGAACCGGCCCACGGTGGCCGGGGATTCGGCGTAAGGGATGCCGAGAAACCGCAGGGCCTGGCCATCTCGCGCGCCGCGCACGCGGCCCGGCGCGGTCAGCGCCATGACGTCGGTCACACACCGGGACTATCGCACACCGAGCCAGCCCTGTCACGCGGGTACCGCGGGCAGGGGTCGAAGGGACGCTGCCTCAGAACGGGAAGCCTGAGACAACCGCTATGGTCCTACCACTGCACTCGCCCGTGACCGCGACGTTCGACGCCGCGGAGCCGTGGCGTGTCAACCTCGGTGCCGCGTTCCAGGACCTGGTGCCGACTGCCCTGGATCAGCAGCCGGATCCGCGGGGGACGCTGGCCGGGGGGCGGATGCGGCGGTCATCCGCAAGCATGACGCGCTGGCCGGAGAGGTGCCCAAAGCGTTCGTCGTGCTGAAGGCCCCGGCATCGGCGCAGGAGCTGATGGCATGGGTGACCGAGCGCGTGGCCGCCTACAAGCGGGCGCGCCAGGTCAAGTTCACCGACAGCATCCCCCGATCCCCTGCGGGCAAGATCCTGCGCCGGCTGCTCGTCGAGCAGGACACGGCCGCCAGCGGGTCAACGGGCACCGCGGACGCTATATCGAACACCAGATCGTTACGGTAGCCTCGCAGCCGTGGCCGACAGCCCATGGATCATCCGCCGGGCGGCCCCCGAAGACGGCAGCTTCCTGGCGGACATGCTCGTGGAGGCGGTGAACTGGTCTGCTGAGTGGAAGAAGCAGAGCCGCCGCCGCGTGCTCTCCAGGCACGCCACCGCGCATTACATCGTCGGCTGGCCTCGTGACACCGACCTGGGCGTGATCGCCGACACGGGCCTGGAGCCGATCGGCGCGGCGTGGCTTCGTTTCTTCCCGGCTGACGACCCTGGATACGGATTCGTGGCCTCCGGCGTACCGGAACTGACGGTCGGCGTGGCGGGGCCCTGGCGTGGCCGGGGGGTGGGACGTGCGCTGCTGCGGGCTATCGCCGCGCAGGCCCGCGCGGCGGGCATCCAGCGGATCAGCCTCAGCGTCGAGCGGAAGAACTTCGCACGCAAGCTCTACCTCTCCGAGGATTACCAGGTGGTGGACTCCGGTGACGCCCAGTCCGACACGATGATGAAGGACCTTGCGGCCGGCTAGTCGTCGGCGACGCGGAGACTTCCAGCCTGTCAGGCCGTCCAGCCGGAGGCCACCTCGATCAGGCTCAGCTCGTTGGCGTGAATTCGTTCCGGGTCGACGCCGAAGTGCGGCGGATAGAGGATCGCCCAGTCGACGACGTCGGCGTAGCGGCGCAACTGGCCGGCCACGTCTTCCGGCGTGCCGAACACGGACCGCTCCTCGACCATTGCCTCTCCGGCGGCGATCACGCCGGGCACATCGCCGCGAGCCACGGCCTCCCGGGCCGCGGCGCGCTCCGCGGCGAACTGGCCGTCCGGGAAGAGGAGGTCGTAGCCCTTCGGGGTGGAGTAGAAACCGACCTGGGCCGCGGCATCCCGGCGCGCGGCGCGCGGGTCGGCGCTGGCCGAGGCCACGATCTGCGTGGTCATCCGCAGCCGGGCCGCGTCCCGGTCCGCCCTGGCCGCGCCCTCGGCCAGCAGCGGACGGGCGGTGTCGCGCAGGTACGAGGCCGAGGCGATGGTATGCCCGACGAACCCGTCCGCGCACTCCCCCGCGACCCTGACCATGTGCTCGCCCACGCCCGCCGCCAGGATCGTCAGGCTGTCCGGCAGCGCGGTGCGGTCGTAGTGCGCCATCCGACCAGAGCGAATGGACGCCGGCCCGGTCGGCCGCCCGGACGATCTTCAGGGCCCCGGCGGGGTCCTCGTCCATGACCACGAGCCCGACCTGCATCGTTGTCCTCCCTCCGGCGCGGCCGCTGGCGGCCGCACACGCGACTATAGATTCAGTTCGGTGACGACCGCGAGGATCGGCCGTGAGGACGGCCGCAGACCAGAGAGGAGCCGTTGATGGGCAGGCTCGACGACAAGATCGCGATCGTGACCGGCGCCGGCCAGGGCATCGGTCAGGCAATCGCCCGCAAGCTGGCCGCCGAGGGTGCGACCGTCGTCGTCACCGACCTGGACGAGGCCAGCGCGAAGAGGACAGCGGACGCGCTGCCGGGCGCCGTCGCGATCCGCTCCGACGTCAGCGACCGCCAGGCCGTCCAGGCGATGGTCGAGCGGGTCGTGCGGCAGTTCGGCCGCGTCGACGTCCTCGTCAACAACGCCGGCTGGGACAAGGCCAGCCCCTTCGTCGACTCCGACCCGGCCGACTGGGACCGCGCGATCGCGATCAACCTGTACGGCGTGCTGAACACCTGCAAGGCGGTGCTGCCGCTCATGGCCGCCCACAGCGGCGGAGCCGTGGTGAACCTGGGCTCGGACGCCGGCCGGGTGGGCTCATCCGGCGAGGCGGTCTACTCCGCCGCCAAAGGCGGGGTCATCGCGTTCACCAAGTCGCTCGCCCGGGAGATGGCACGCCACCAGGTCAGGGTCAACTGCGTCTGCCCTGGTCCCACGGACACCGCGCTGTTCGCGTCGTTCGCGGGGCCGAAGCTGCGGGAGGCCCTCACCAAGGCGATCCCGTTCCGGCGGCTCGGCCAGCCGGCCGACGTCGCCAACGTCGTCGCGTTCCTCGCCTCGGACGAGGCATCCTTCGTGACCGGCCAGACCGTCAGCGTCAGCGGTGGCCTCACGATGAGCTGAGCCGGCCAGCGCCCGCCCTACGAGTACCCAAGGAGCAATCCGTGAAGTTCTCCGAGTACGAACAGCTCCGCTTCGAGCGCCGGGACCACGGCGTGCTGCTCATCACCATGGACCGGCCGGACAAGTACAACGCCGCCGACGAGCAGATGCACGGCGAACTCGCCCGGGTCTGGGCCGAGGTTTCCGCCGACCCGGAGACGAGGGTCGCCGTGATCACCGGCGCCGGCAAGGCGTTCTCGGCCGGGGGCGACCTGGAGATGGTCCGGCGGATGGCGGGCAACCACGACCGCGTGGCCCACATGCTCCGCGAGATGAGCGATCTGGTCTACAACATCGTCAACTGCGAGAAGCCGGTCGTCTCCGCGATCAATGGCGTCGCCGTCGGCGCGGGCACCGTGGTGGCGCTGCTGGCCGACATCTCGATCTGCGCCCTCGACGCCAGGCTGGGCGACGGCCACGTCCGGCTCGGAGTCGCGGCCGGCGACCACGCCGCGATCTTGTGGCCACTGCTGTGCGGCATGGCCAAGGCCCGCTACTACCTGCTCACCGGCGAGATGATCACCGGTGAGGAGGCCGAACGGCTCGGCATGGTCAGCAAGGCCGTACCGCGCGATCAGGTGCTCGACGAGGCCCTGCGCGTCGCGGACAGCCTCGCCACCGGCTCGCAGCCCGCGATCCGCTGGACGAAGCGGGCCCTGAACAACTGGCTCAAGATGGCCGGCCCGATCTTCGACCAGTCCGCGGCCTACGAGATGCTCACGTTCATGGGCCCCGACGTCCTCGAGGGCGCGGCGGCGCTCACCGAGAAGCGCCCGCCCCGGTTCCCCTCCGCTCACGAAGCCCAGCACGGATAGGGATGGCTGGCGGCAGAGCCGGCCAGGTTATGCTCCCGGTTCAGTGCAGGTGGAGGACCACGCCCTTCAGCACGACCATGCCATCGCGGAAGCACCGGGCAGGCTGTGTCATCACCCGCTAGAGGTGATCGCGGCCAGGGCCGACCGGAGGCTTGGTGCTCGACGTGGTGGTGTTCCGGTGGGCGAACCGGATGAGCGAGAAGCTGGACGAAAACCGAATGCTGGTCACCGAGAAGGTCTTCGGCTTCCTGATCGCCGCCATCGCCGTGCAACTGGTCCTCGACGGCCTGGCCATGAGCGGCATCATCGGGCCTGTTCCGCACTGAGGCGCAGTCATCTGACGGTTCTACGCCAGCCGGGCGGACCGGCCATCACTCCCGGCGGGTGATGCCACCGATGACTGGGCCGGTTAGCAGTCGGACCGTGTTCGTCCGGATTCAGCGGGCTCTCCTTCGAGCATGGCGATCAGCGTTTGGTAGCTGGCGGCGGCGCCGGGCATGCCGTCCGGCCAGCTCGCGGCCAGTGGCCGCCGCCCGGCCAGGCCGGCGGCGAGGTCCGGTTCCACCCTGGCGTCCGTCAGGCACTGCACGGCCTGGGCGGCGGGCAGGGAATTGAACCACCGGTACCCGGCCGCGCGGCGCGCCGCCGCGTCGATGCTGCCGATCAGCCGCACCCGGGACAGGCCTCCGTCCGGGAAGGCGTCGAGCCGCACTGTGCTGACGGGCTGGTCACACTGGCTGGCGAACTCGTGCCGGGTGTCGGGCTGCAGCCGGGTCCGGTCGAGCAGCGGCCGCCAGGCGGGCGAACCGGCGAGCGGAGCCGGATCATGGGCCGAGCCGACCAGAGCCACCTCGGCCGAGGCGTTGTACTTGAAGTGCGCGGTGTCGACGACGATCCTGCGGATCACGCCGGGGAAGGCGAGCCGGAACACGACGTGGTCGTGGCCGCCGTCGCGCCGCCGCCGGGTCTCCCAGCCCTCGCCCATGGTGCGGGCCTGGTCCGGGCGGTTGAGGTGGCCGACCGCGGTGAAGTAGTCGTCGCTGCAGGCCACGACCGCACCGCCGTAGGCCTGGCTGGCCAGGTCGATGGTCAGGACCTCAAGCCCGCGCGGGTCGGGGACCACCCGGCCGAGCACCCGCAGCCGGGCGATGCCGCCGTCCGGGTAGGCGGCCAGCCGCAGGTGAGTGAACCGGCGGCCGTCCGTGACCGGGAAGACGTTGTGGCTATCTCCGGCCAGCGCCGAACGCGGGACGATCTGCTCCCAGCCGGTGAGCTCATCCGGGCCGGGGTAGCCCTCGCGTCCGCACGCCTCGATGCTGACCGCCGCCGGGAAGTTCCCGGTGAAGAAGCTGGTGTCCACGTCGACCGAGGTGATGACACCCGGGGCGCCGAGCCGGACGATGGCCCAGTCGTGGCCGGGCGACCGCCGGCGCCGGGTCTCCCAGCCGTCGACGATCTCGCCGCGGGGACCGTAGTGCCCGGGCTCGAACGCCGCCGGGGCGGCGGTCAGCAGGTTCTCCTTCTCGCCGAACGACTCGTCGCTGGCCGCGACCACGCTGCCGCCGAGCCACCGCGAGGCCAGGTCCGTCTCCGCCGTCATCGAAGGTCCTGGGACAGCGGCCAGCCGGTGATCGGTTTCGGGTCAGGCGGCGCGTAGGTGGACACCTTGCTGGTGGCCAGGCCGAGACCCACGACGGCCTCGGCGAGCCGGACCGCCGCGCCGATCCCGTCGATGACCGGGACGCCAAGCTCGGCGGTGATCGCCTGCTCCAGGCCGGCCATGCCCGCGCAGCCGAGGCAGATCGCCTCCGCGTGATCCTGTTCGACCGCGATCCTCGCCTGCCCGACGATGCCGCGGACCGCGGCACGCGGGTCGGCGTCGACCTCCAGCGTGCTCATCCCGCTGGCCCGGACCGAGGCACAGCGGTCCAGCAGCCCGGCCAGCTTCAGCCGGTCCTGGATCGCCGGGACCGACCGTCGCAGCGTAGTGACCACCGAGAAGGTGCGGGCGATCATCATCGCTACCTGCGCCGAGGCCTCGCAGATCTCCACTACCGGCGGCCGGATCAGCTCCTGCAGCCCGTCCCGGCCGTGCTCGCCGAACCCGGCCAGCACCACCGCGTCGTACGGCTCGCGGTAGGCGAGCACGCGGTCCATCACGCCGACCGCCGACAGGTAGCTCTCGAAGGCGCAGTCGACGGCCTGCGGGCCGAAGTACGGGCGCAGCACCTCGATCTCCGTACCGGGCGACGCGTACCGCCGGGCCCCGGCGACGATGACGCCGGTCATGGACTCGCTGGTGTTGACGTTCACCACGATGATCTTCATTACGTCCTCCTGAGCAGCTTCCCGCGCGGCCGGTCAGGGTCGGTCACCTGCCCGCGCAGCACGGTGAGCCGCACCACGCCGTACAGCGTGCGGCCCGCGTACGGGGTCGTCGCCGGGTGCCGATGGTGCAGCATGCCGGGATCGACCACGAATGATTCGTCCGGAGCCAGCACGCAGAAGTCCGCGTCGTAGCCGACCGCGATCCTGCCCTTGGCGGCCAGGCCCGCCAGCCGGGCCGGCGCCGCCGACATCCACGCCGCGACCTGGGCCAGGTCGGCGCCGCGGCGGCGCGCCTGGGTCCAGACCAGCGGGAGGCCGAGCTGGAGCGAGGAGATGCCGCCCCAGGCCAGGCCGAAGTCGCCGGTGTCCGGCGCCTTCATCGCCGCGGTACACGGCGAGTGGTCCGAGACGACCACGCCGAGGACCCGATCCCGCAGCCCGGCCCAGAGCAGCTCGCGGTTGGCGGCCTCGCGGACCGGCGGGGAGCACTTGCACGCGGTCTCGCCATCCCCGATCTCCTCGGCGGTCAGGCTCAGGTAGTGCGGGCAGGTCTCAGCCGTGAGCCGAACGCCCTCGCGCTGCGCCGACGCGATCATCGGGAGCGCATCCGAGCTGGACAGGTGCACGATATGCGCGTGCCCGCCGGTCGCCCGGGCCGCCTCGATGACCTCGGCCACGGCCAGGTTCTCCACGCCGCGGGGGTGCGCGGCCAGGTAGCCGGCGTAGCCGCGGCCGACGTACGCCCCGGTCGACGCCGCGGCCCGCGCGCTTTCCGCATGGACCAGCAGCGGCCGCCCGAGCCGGGCCAGCACGCGCAGCGCGCCGGCCAGCTGGACGGCGTCCACCGGCGGGAAGCCGGGCGCCCCGGAGTCGGCCAGGAAGCACTTGAACCCGGCGACGCCAGCCCGCGCGAGCGGTTCGAGCTCCGGCGTGTTGCCGGGGATCACCCCGCCCCAGAACCCCACGTCCACGTGGCACTGGCCATCAGCCGCCCGCCACTTGGCCGCCAGCGCGTCCGTGCTGACCGTGGCCGGGACGCTGTCCAGCGGCATGTCGACCACGGTGGTGACCCCGCCCGCCGCTGCGGCCCTGGTCGCGCTGGCGAAGCCCTCCCACTCGGTATGGCCGGGCTCGCAGACGTGCACATGCGAGTCGACGAGCCCGGGCATGAGCACCACGTCATCCCCCAGCTCGAGGGTGTCCCGGCCGGTCAGCCCGCTCCCGGCCAGCGGCTCCACCGCGACGACGCGGCCGTCGGCTACGCCGACGGCGAGCGGCCGCTCGGGCGGCCCGGCGTCGCCGGTGACGGCGCGGCGAGCCCGGATAAGCAGGTCGGCGGCCACGGTCATGATCTTGACATTAAATTATAATTTTAGTATCTGTCGAGGGTGGCGTCCGAAGCAGACAGCTCGCTGGCGGAGTTGTCCCTGTCGATCAGCCGCGGTTCTCCGGTTCCGCTGCACCATCAGCTCCGCCAGCTGCTGCAGGAGCAGATCGACCGCGGCAGCCTGCGGCCCGGCCAGCAGCTCCCGCACGAGCGGCAGTACGCCGAGCACCTCGGCATCAGCCTCGCGCCGGTCCGCCAGGCCCTGCTCGACCTGGTGCGCCTGGGATACCTGATCCGGGTCCGGGGCAAGGGCACCTTCGTCCGCGACAACAAGGTCATCGAGAAGATCAGCCTGGTCGGCAGCTTCACCGATTCGCTGCGCGGCCAGGGCCTGGAGCCCGCGTTCACGGTGACCTGCGCGGCGGTCATGGCCCCGCCGCCGGAGGTCAGGGACGCTTTCGACGGCAAGCCCCGGCGGCTGTTCCGGCTGGACCGGCTGGCGTCGGTCGCCGACGGCCCGCTCGCCCTGCTCACCGCCTGGCTGGACCCGGCCCGCTTCCCCGGCCTCGGCGAGCAGGACTTCGCCACGGTCCCGCTCTACGCCACCCTCGAGCGCCTGCACGGCGTGCAGATGGGCCGGGCGCTGTCCACCATCGAGGTCGTCAGTTAAGCCCGGCCGCGGCCGGGCACGCGCCCAGGAAGTGATCCGCATGACGTCGACACCCGCACGTGCGACAGGAGCGCCGCAGGACTCCAACTTCACCCGCAACGCGACCGGCCTGGTTCGCGAGGTGTCCATGTGGGACGCCCTCATCATGAACACCCTCGGCATGAACGTCGCGGTCGGCTCGGTCCTGCTGCTCCAGCAGGCCCCGGCGATCTTCCCCGGCGGCAACCTGGTGCTGGCCGTGATCATCGGCACCGTGATCATGGCGTTCACGCTGCTCTGGGTGTACTCGGAATTCGCCGCGGCGATGCCCCGGTCCGGCGGGGACTACGTGTTCGTCAGCCGCGCGCTGCACCCGTTCCTCGGCTGGCTGCTGTCGTGGAGCCAGGGCGTCTGGCTGATCTTCTTCTGGATCGGCTTCAACGCCTGGTTCGCGCTGGTCTCGGCGGTTCCCGCCGCGATGCGCACCATCGGCTCGGTGACCGGTGGGCACGGCTGGATCAGCGCGGCCAACGGCCTGCTGGCCCAGCACACCTTCCTCGGCATCCACATGCAGTGGTACGTGTTCCTGTTCGGCACGGTGCTCAACGTCCTGTTCGCGCTGCTGCTGATCTTCGGCGGGCGGGTGTACTGGCGGGTGCAGAAGTGGCTGTTCCTGCTGGCCGGCCTGGCCATCCTGATCATGGTCGGGCTGCTGATCGCGCGCGGTACCAGCGTGGGCGCGTCCTGGGACTCCTTCGCCGCGAAGAACGGCTCGCTGAAGTACTCCCAGGTCATCCCGGCGGCGCAGGCGGCAGGCTTCCACGGGGCCAACGCCTCGTTCAGCTTCAGCGACACGCTGCTCCTGCTGCCGTGGGTGTTCTTCGTGGTCGGCTACGCCCAGGGCTCGGCGCAGATCGGCGGCGAGGTCAAGCGCGCGTCCCGGTCGCAGTACTTCGCGATGGTGGGCGGCGTGCTCATCAACGGGCTCGTGCTGGCGGTCATCGTCCTGCTGGCCACGCACGCGGTCGGTTCCAGCTGGCTGCGCAGCGTGGACTACCTCGCCGCCAACGCCCCCGACAAGCTCGGCCTGCCGGGCGGCCTCCCGCCGGGCATCAACTTCATCTCCGCGCTGATGACCCACAACGTCATCCTGCTGGCCCTGCTCGGCATCGGCTTCGTGATCTGGGCCCTGATGGGAACGCCGCTGTCCGAGCTGCAGGCCAGCCGGTACATGCTGGCCTGGGGACTCGACCGCAGCGGGCCGCAGGCCCTCGGCCGGGTCAACGACAAGGTGCACACGCCGGTGGTCGCCATCGTGTTCTGCACGGTCACCGGCGAGCTGGCCCTGCTCGCGCTGATCAACATCCCGCAGGCCAGCCTGCTCGGCGCGCTGCTGGCGCAGATCGCCGCGTTCATCTTGGTGTCCGTGGCCGGCATCGCGTTCCCCTACCGGCTCAAGGACATCTGGGAGGCGGCGGGCGGCCGGAGGATACTCGGCGTCCCGGCCGTGGTGCTGGCCGGCGCAGGCGGGGTGATCTGCCTGGGTGCGCTGCTGGTGCTGTTCATCGTGAACAAGTCGATCAGCACCCAGTTCGCCGTGACCGCGCACCTGTCGGTGGAGTTCATGCTCGGCGTGGTGGCCGCGGGCGTGCTGTGGTACGTCGGCGCGCTCTTGTACAACCGGCGCCGCGGCGTCAACCTGAACCTGACCTACAAGGAGATACCGCCCGAGTGAGGAACCAGTAGATGCCCGTCCCGGTGATCATCATCGGCAACCTGACCATCGACGATGTCATCCAGGCCGACGGCAGCAGCCAGATGGGAACGCTCGGCGGCAACTCGGTGCACGCGGCCGCGGCCGCGCTGACCTGGGTCGGCGAGGTCGGCGTCGTCGCCCGGTGCGGCGCCGACTTCCCGGCCGCGGCGCTGAGCCGGCTGCGCGAGGCGGGTGCCGACACCGGCGGCGTCAGGCCGGTCGACGGGCCGACCGTCAGGAACTGGGTCATCTACGAGGCCGACGGCTCCCGGCACTGGGTCTACCGGACGCCACCCGGCCGCGGCGCCGAGGTGGCGCCGCGGCCCGGCGACATCCGCGGCGCGTGGCTGGCGGGGGCCCCGGTCGTGCACGTCGCCGCCATGCCGCTGGCGGCCGCGGCCGCGATCGTCCGGTCGGTCCGGGCGCGGGCCGCGGGCGCGGTCATCACGCTGGACACGCACGAGGGCTGGCGGCCGGGTGAGGACGTGCTCGATACCGCCCGGCTGGTCGACGTCTTCGTGCCGTCGCACGCCGAGCTGACCGAGCTGACCGGCTGCGACGACCCGGAGCAAGCCGCGGACGGCCTGCTGGCCGCCGGGGTCAAATGCGTGGTGGTCAAGCTGGGCGGCGACGGCGCGCTGGTGGCCCGGCCCGGGTCGCCGCCGGCCTGGGTACCCGCCGCGCCCGCCGAGGTGGTCGACCCGACCGGCGCGGGCGACAGCTTCTGCGGCGGGTTCGCGGCCGGGCTGGCCCTCGGCGAGGACCCCGTCGAGGCGGCCTGGCGCGGTGCCGTGACCGCGGCCGCGGCCATCGGCGCGGCCGGCTCGCTGCGGCTCCTGGACCGCGGCGGCCTGGCCCGCGACCTGCTGGCCCGCGACTTGCCGGCCCGCGACTTGCCGGCCCGCGACCAGCTGGCCCGCGACCTGCCGACGGGCCGCCCCGTGACACCGGCCGGCGCCGAGCCCGTGACGGCCGCCGCCCGCCCTGGGCCGGCGGCCACGGAACAGGACGGCGACTACGGCATCGAGACCATGGACCGGGAGATCGGCACCATCCCCGACGTCATCGCCGGCCAGTTCGCCGACCCCGGCGGCCACGTGCGGGACCTGGCGGACTGGCTGGCCGGGCGCGGCGTCGAGCACCTGTACCTGACCGGCTGCGGCGACTCGGCGTTCGCCGGGATGGCCGCGACGCTGGCCTTCCGGCGGCGCAGCCGGCTGCGCGTCCACGCGGTGCACGCGCTGGACTTCGCCCGCTATGACGTGCGCTACCTGCCGCCGGGCAGCGCCTTGCTGGCGATCTCGTACTCCGGCAGGGTCGGCAGGACCATCGAGGCGGCGCGTCAGGCCAGCTCGTTCGGCACTCCTGTTATCGCCCTGACCGGTGATGCCGCCGGCCCGCTGGCCGCGGCGGCCGACCGGATCCTGCCCATCGAGGTGCCCACCCTCGGCTTCTCCCCCGGCACCAGCACCTATGTCGGGATGCTGTGCACGCTCATCGAGCTGGCCCGGCGGACGCCGCGGGACGGAGCCGAAGACGCGCTGCGGGCCGCATGCGAGCAGCTGGCGGGGCAGGCCGCCAAGACGCTCGACGGGTGCCACGACGCGGCGGCCGAGATCGCAGCCCGGCTGGTCTCGGGCCGGTTCGTGACGTTCCTCGGCGCGGGGCCGAACGAGGCCACGGCCCGGTTCGGCGCCGCGAAGCTTTTCGAGGGGTCGCAGCAGATCGCCGTGGCCACGAACGTGGAAGAGTGGGCGCACGAGGAGTACTTCATCACCAGGCCGAACGACCCTGTGGTCATCGTCGCCCCGACCGGCGCCGCCCGCGACCGGGCCTGGGAGATCCTGTCCGAGCTCGAGTTCATCCGGGCCGGCGCCGTCGTCGTCTCCGACGTGGAGCCGCCCGGCCGGGCCGGGTTCCTGCGGCTGGCGGCCGGCGCGCCCGAGGAACTCAGCCCGGTCCTCGCGGCCCTGCCGCTGGCCCAGCTCGGCTTCCAGCTAGCCCGGCTGGCCGGCAAGCGCAGCTACAACTTCCCCAGCGAGCAGGCCAAGGACGAGCACTACGCCACCATCCACCGCGCCACCCTCGGGGAGCCCGCATGACGGCCAGGCAGCCGCTCGCGGACATCGCCGCTGAAGCCAGGCAGGTCCTGGCCGGCTGCGCCGCTCACGACGTCAGCGCGCGGCTGATCGGCGGGCTGGCCGTGGCGATGCACCAGCACACGCCGACGCCGGTGGAGCTGCAGCGCTCGTACGCCGACATCGACATCGTGATCGGCCGCAAGGACGGCCGCGGAGCGAAGACGGCGCTGGCCGAGCTCGGGTACGTGCCGAACGAGCGCTTCAACGCGCTGCGCGGCGACCGGCGGCTGCTGTTCTACGACACCGTGAACGGACGGCAGCTCGACGTCTTCGTCGGCACGTTCGCCATGTGCCACGCGCTGGACCTGTCCGGTCGGCTCGCCCTGCTGCCGGACACGCTGGGCGTCGCCGACCTGGTGCTGACCAAGCTGCAGATCGTCGAGATCAACACCAAGGACCTGGTCGACGCGGCCCAGCTGCTGCGCGACCACCAGCTCGGCCGCGGCGACGAGGCCGGCCGGGACGAGATCTCGCTGGACCGGGTGTGCGCCGTCACCACCGCCGACTGGGGCTGGTACACGACGCTGAGCGACAACCTGGCCAAGCTGACCGCCTTCGCGCAGGACGCGCTGGCCGAGCCGGACCGCATCGCCGTCACCGAACGGGCCCAGGCCATCCGGCAGGCCATCGATGAGCCGTCCAAGTCACTGCGCTGGAAGGCGCGCGCCCGGATCGGGCGTCACGCGCCCTGGTACGAGCTCCCCGAGGAAGTGGCAGGAAACCCGCATGGCTGACCGGAAGATCTACTTCGCCACCGACATCCACGGCTCGGAGGTGTGCCTGCGCAAGTTCCTCAACGCCGGCAAGTTCTACGGCTG
>WNGD01002795.1_pt1 | contig 18054 bp, 14 predicted proteins | sample 5400671 | NCBI WGS metagenome assembly WNGD01 (sample SAMN13153369, study PRJNA577476) | soil metagenome | isolation source: 40 cm soil or saprolite under grassland replicate 2 | place: USA:California | collected 2016-06-15
AAGCGGACGAGGCCGACGGCCTGCTGTTCTACGTGATGGAGTACGTGGAAGGCGAATCGCTGCGGCAGCGGCTCAGCCGGCACGGACCACTCGCGATCGACGAGGCCGTCCGTATTGCCGCCGAGGTGGGCGACGCGCTCCAATACGCGCACGAAAACGGCGTGATTCACCGGGACGTGAAGCCGGAGAACATCCTTCTCTCCCGCGGCCATGCGCTAGTCAGCGACTTCGGGGTCGCGAAGCTGATGGAGGAGCGGGTCGGCTCGGAAGGAACGCCGCTGACCGGGGCCGGCATCGCGGTAGGCACCGCGGCCTACATGAGCCCGGAGCAGGCGAGCGGCGACAAGCGCATCGACCCGCGCAGCGATGTGTACTCGCTGGCGGCGGTCCTGTACGAGATGCTCGCCGGCGAGCCGCCGTTCACCGGACCCAGCGCGCAAGCGATCACGGCACGCGTGATCAACGACCTGCCGCGACCGATCCGCACGGTGCGCCCCGGGCTGCCGCTGCATCTCGAGCGCGCGCTGGTGCGCGGGCTCGCGAAGTCGCCCGCGGACCGGCATCGCACGGCACGGGTATTCGTCGACGCGATCGCCGCTCCGGCTCGAAAGCACCACATGTCCGTGAGTCAGGTCGGGTGGATCGCGACAGCGTGCGGAGCGGCGATCCTCGGGTGGATCGTGTTGCGTGGATCGCGGATCCCTCCGCCGCCCGGGATGGTGCTCGTCCCGGCGGGACGCTATTCCGTGGGGGGCGGCGGTGCCCCCTGGCGCGACTCGACCACCGTCCAGCTCGACTCGTTTTACCTGGACTCCGCTGAGGTCAGCGTCGCCCTTTACCGGCGCTTTCTGGACTCCACTCGAGCTGTTCCCCCCTGGACGCAATCGCCGCCGGATCAATGGCCGGTGACCGGCGTACTGTGGTCGGAGGCAGTGGCGTATTGCGCGTGGCGGCAGCGCGGCGGCCGCCTGCCCACCGAAGACGAATGGGAGGCGGCCGCGCGCGGACCACGGGGCTTTCGGTATCCCTGGGGCGACCGGTGGGAGCCGGGCAGAGCCAATGCGGCCTCGCTGCGGGACGGCTTCGCGCCGACGGGCGCGAGCAGCCTCGGGAGATCGTGGGTCGGCGCGGTGGACCTGATCGGCAACGCGTGGGAATGGACCGCGGCCGCCGCCGTCGACGCGCGGGGCCAGCCCGGTCACATCATCAAGGGGGGAGCTTTCGACACGCCACCCGAGAAGGCAACGGCACTCTCCCGGGCCGTTTTCCCGGACCGGCGGGCATGGCTCACCCATACCGGGTTCCGCTGCTCGCGCAGCGTCGCCGCTGCGCCGGAGCACGCGGCCCCAGCGGCGAGCGTCGCCGTCCTGTACTTCGAGACTCCCGACACCGCAACCGCTTACCTCGCTGACGGGCTCACTGAGGCGATCATCACCAGCCTCGGCCGAGTCGAGCGACTCGGCGTGAAGTCCCGCAACGCCGTTCGCCGCTTTCGCGGTGCGGCCGATGATCCCGCAACGCTGGGACGCGCCCTCGGCGTGGCGTATCTCGTCAGCGGCAGCGTGGGGCGGCCCGGTCGGGGCCAGAGCCCGGCCGTCACGGTCGAGTTGTTGCGGGCCTCGGACGGGATGCACGTCTGGGGAGGTCAGTACGAGAGCCGCGATACGGCGCTGCAGGCGATTCCGGAAGCCGTCGCGCGGGCCGTGGCAACCGTCATCACGGGCGCGCTGCGGCCGGTCGAGCGGTCCGCGCTGGCGAGCCGCCCGCCGCGCGATCCCGGAGCCTACGATCGCTTCCTCCGCGCGAACTACGAGCTCGCACAGCGGACCCCGCGCGCCGTGCGCCGCGCGATCGACCAGTACGAGATCGCGCTGCGGCTCGATCCGGGCTTTACGCCCGCGCTCGCCCGAGTCGCCATCGGGTACGGGCTGTTCCTCGACTGGGGGTGGGAGTATCCGGGCCTGTCGCCGGAGGCCGTGCTGGCTCACGGGTTCGACGCGTCGGACCGCGCCCTGCGGCAGGACTCAGCCTCCGCCGACGCGTGGATGGCCCGGGGCTTCCTCCTCAGCTTCCGGAATCCACGCACGTTCGCGGGGGTGCGCGAGGCGCTGCTGCGCGCCGTCGGGCTCGATCCGCGGAACGCGGAGGCGCATCACCAGTACGGGATGGCGCTGCTCTGGCTGGGCCGCGACTCCGCCGCCGCCGACATGTACCGCCGGGCGCTCGCGCTCGAGCCGGAGCGCCCCATCACGTTGTTCAACCTCGGGCGGGTCGCCGCGCGGGAGACCCGCTACGTGGAGGCCCGGCGCTGGGCGGACAGCGCCCTCGCCATCGACCCTGGAGCCGACTACGCCTACGTGCTGCGGGCCCTCGCCGAGTTCCGGCTCGGCAGCCCCGCCGAGGCGCGGGCCGACGCCGAGACGGCGGCGCGCCTGCGGGCGGGATTCCGGGTGCCCGCCGAGGCGGTGCTGGCGCTGGTGGAGCTGCAGGCCGCCGATACGCCCGCCGCGCGCACCCGGATCGAACGCTTGGAGCGCGAGATCCGCTCCGCGGGTCACGCCACGATCACCGACGCCGCGTGGGTCGGACGCGCGCTGGTAGCCCTGGGCGAGCCGGATCGGGCGCTCGACCTGCTCGAGCGGGTTCGCCCCCGCGGCGCGCGGTTGTGGTTCTACCTCCGGGCGCCGGAGCTCGACGCCATCAGATCCACTGCGCGGTTCGGGAAGCTCGTTGGGGAGTCGGCGCCGCAATGAGGCGGTCGGGTGGTCGGGCGGTGGGGCGGTCGGTAAGCCGGCTCGTGGCCGCGTTACGGTCCGCCGGTCCACCCGTCCGCCTGACCGCCCTGCTCCTCCTCGCCGCCTGCCAACCACAAGCCCGCCGCGTCCTGCTCCTCGACCTCGCGCTGTCGGAGCCCGCGCTGCTGAACGGCACCGTCCAACCGTGGCGCGACGAGGGCTACACGGTCGAGTATCGCCGCTTCTACCCCCATTTGGCCCGCACCGATCTCGAGCGCTATCGGGTGCTACTCTTCCTACTGGGCCGTGAGCCCGAAGCCCCGTCCGACGCACTCACCGCCGGCGATCTGGCGCTGCTCACGGAATGGGTGCTCCGGGGCGGCGTCGTGGTACTCGGCTACGATGCCGACGGCGAAGGGTATCTGGATCGCTGGACGGCGAACCGCTGGCTCGAGTTTGCGGGGACGGGGATCTCGATCGGCGACCGGCTCCTCGAGGACACCACCATGCACACGCCGACCATCACCGGCCACCCGCAACCGTGGGCCGAGGGCCGGGCGATGGGTGACGAGCCGCTCGGCTCGGTGTTCGATCCCTTTCCGCTCGACCGCAACAATGTCCTCGCGACGCGGGACTCGTCCCAGGTCCTCGCGGTGACGTCGCGGCACGCGTTTGTGCGCGCCCCGCGGACGCCCGCGCCCCGGGCGGGAGCCGGCGTAGTGGCGGCGACACGGCTCGGCGACGGGCTCGTGGTGGTCATCAGCCGGCACGCGCTCGGCGCGCTGGGGCCGCAGTTCCGGCCCACGACGGCTCCCGTGCAGCAGCTCGACGCCCTGGAGCGGACGGACGAGTTCCTCCACGCGCTCGCCCGCTGGACCCGCCGCCCCGCCGAGTGGGCGCACGTCCCGCCCGCCGCGCGCGGCGTGCCGCTCGCGCTGGGACAGGCGCCCGCTCCCGTCGAGCTCGTGCCTCCGGCCATGACTCCGCCGCGCGGCGTGGACACCCTGGCGCTGCCCCTCCTGCCGGACCGGAAGCTCGCCCGCGCCACAAGCGCACCCGAGTGGCTGCGGCAGCAGGGCATGCGCGTGCTGTGGATGCCGCTGTTCGCGACCCGGGACGGGCGGCGCGCGGTGCGATCGAGCGCCTCGCTCGATTCGCTGGTCGCGCTGCTCGATGCCGGTGGGTTCAACCTGTTCGCCGGCGACGCCGGGCCCGAGAGCGCAGACTCGCTCCACGTTCGCTGGGAGGAGCGGGACGCGGTACGCCGCGCCTGGGCGGACGCGGTGAAGCGGCTGCAGCCGACGAGCGTGGCGTGGATCCCGCTGCTGGACTACCGCAACGTGCGCCACGCTGCTGGGGATTCGTCGCGGGGCGCGCGCGGCGAGGGCCTTCCCGCCCCCTGCGCACTCGACTCGACTTTGTGGACGGAAGGACTGCCGTCCGCATTCGGCGCCCTCGGCCGGCTCGCCGCGGAGCAGCACACCCTCGTCATCGCGCTCGGTCTCGACCTCGGCGGGCTACGCAGCTACTCGATGGGCCAGGAGTTCTGCAACGCAGCGTGGCGTCGCGGGCTCGCGGGACTCGTCCGGGCGGGGACAGCGGGCGGCGGCTGGGACTCGCTCCCGTTCGCGGCCCGCTACACGGCGCTGCGCGACGCGGGGCTCTTGCCCCGATACTACCGCACCCTGGAGGATGAGGTCGCCGCTCGCGCCACCGTGCTGCGAGATCGGGTATTGAAGCAGCGGCGCGATCTTTATTTCGCTTTCCGGCTGGCGCAGCCACCGGCCGACTGGTTCACGCTCGGCCTGCTCCGCGGCTTCGGTCTTCCAGACCGGCCACTGCTCCTGTTCACACCGGAGCCTTGGACGCGCGATCTGCTCGCGCTCCAGCGCGCGCGCGGTCTCAACATCGTGCACGCGATAGCCCTGGTTCCGCCGTCGTTGCGGGCACGCGACTTCTCGGGCGTCAGGCGGCTGGTTTTCGACGAAAGCGACGGGTTCTGGCTCACACCCGAGGAGCCCGGCGGACCTGGCGCCGGCAGGCGCCTGCCGCAGGACAGCCTGGGCCGCCTGCTGCGGAGGCTCGCGCGCTGAGCGACGGGGCGAGACTTGCCCTGACCCTTCCGGAGCCGGTAGCTTTCCTACCGGGTGGCGGTAGGGCGTGATGGTCGCGGCATGCCGGTTGGAGTGGCGTGCTGAGGAAAGTCCGAGCTCCCGAGGGCAGACTGCCAGGTAACACCTGGGCGCCGTGAGGCGACGGAAAGGGCCACAGAAAACAGACCGCCCTTTATCCAAGGGTAAGGGTGAAACGGTGGGGTAAGAGCCCACCGCGCGCCTGGCAACAGGCGTGGCACGGTAACCCCCAGTCGGAGCAAGGCCAAATAAGCAGCGAGACCCGGCCCGGGTCGCCTGAGCTGCGGGTAGGCCGCGTGAGGTGGCTGGCGACAGCCATCCCAGAGAGATGACCATCTGTCCGTTTCGGCGGGCAAACAGAACTCGGCTTATGGCCCTACCGCCCACCTCTCGATGACCCCGCCGTCGAAACCTTACCCGGCACAGTGGGAGCAAGTCGCGGACCTGCGGGTATTCCGCACCACCACGCAGGAGTGGGAGAAGCTCATCGGGTGGCGCGCCGATATGCGGAAGCGCGGCTGGAAACTGCTGCGCGTCGCAAGCGAAGGGACTGAGATGGTGGCTGTCTTCGGCCGCACCAAAGGCGACCGCGCGGCCGCGCCGGGTACCGCATAGGGAGCACACTATGATCCGTCGGCTGCTCCTCGCCGGGACGGCGCTCGCCGCCGCCTGCGCTGCTGGGAGTCGGGGGACGCCCACCGCGGCGGCCCCCGGCCTCACGCCCACCCCGGGTGCTCCGACGACACCGGCGACGACGGAGGGACCCTCCGCGCACCGCTCCGACGCCGTCCGCTACGGCCCCAGCGCGGTGCGCTACGTGTTGCACCGGCGGCTCCACATCCAGCAGGCCCTCGGCGATCAAACCCAAGCCCAGGACGTCGGCGCCCGGATCTTCGTGGCGGCGGCGATCACGGGGCCGGCCGACACGATCGGCTATCCGACCACGTTCCTCGTCGATTCGATCGTGGCCGACTCGGGAACGCCGCCGCCGATCGTGGACAACATCGGCAAGGTGCGGAAACTTGTGTTCGCGGGACGCGTGGCGCCGCGCGGCGAGTTCGTGAACGCCCTGGCGTCAGACAGCGTCGTGGCGCAGTCGGTGGTCCAGCTCCTCGGAAACTTTCGGGACTTCCTGCCGCGGCTGCCGATCGACGGGGTCAAACCCGGGGCCGCTTGGACCGACACGGTCGAGACCACCCAGAAAGGGAGCGGCTCCGAAGTGTCGCGGCGCGCGATCACGCACGCCACCGCGGCAGGGTGGGAGGACCGCCTCGGCACTCGCAGCATCCGGGTGGAGGGAAGCCAGACGTATCGCGTCGCCGGCGGCGGTAAGAACGCGGGGCAGCCCTTCGAGCTCTCCGGCGCCGGGGCCGGCAGCGGGGTAGCCTACATCGCCGCCGACGGCCGTTACCTGGGCGGTGAGTGGCAGGACTCGACCACCCTCACCGTGCGCCTGCCGGTGCAGGGTGTCGCCGTTCCGGTGGTTCAGGTGACTCGAACGACCGTCGCGGTGCTGCCGTAGTGGGCGGACGGTCGGACCCTAAAGGACTGCCCTGCGGTCGCCGTCGCACGGTCGGACTGTCGCTTCCGCTTCTGCTGCTGGCGTCAGGCGCGCTTGCCCAAGTCGCCCCGAACACCACCACTCGCTATCTCTTCCCCACCGACGTCAGCGACGCGCGGGCCCTCTGGGTCAATCCCGCCGGCCTGGCGGCGTTTCCAGAAGCGTCGGTCCATCTCGACTTGACGGTCGGGGATCCGGGTGCGAGCGGCAAGTTGCGACAACTGACCTTCGGCCTCAATTCCCGCGGGCTATCGCTCGGCTACCAGCGCGACCTGTTCAGCGACCGCCAGCGGGGGCACACCTACCGCCTGGGATACGCCGCGGGCCGTGCAGGACTCGCGGCCGGGTTCGCGACGGTGCTGTACCGGGGGGGCACCTCGAGCACCGGCTGGGACCTCGGCGTCCTGTACGACTGGACGCCGGCGCTGTCGGTGGGCGGCGTGATCCAAAACATCGGACGGCCGGTCGTGCGCGATTCGACCCTGCGCATCACGTACGTCCCGAGCGCGACCGTGCAGCTGGCGGGACGGCGGGTCGGCCTCTCGGCGCTCAGCCGCCTGACGTCCGATGGCGTGGCGGGCTACGCCTTCAGTCTGCGCGGCACGCTCCGGGCAGGGACGTCGCTTCCCATCGGTCTGCACGCGCGTCTCGACACCGATCGCTCGCTACGCCGCGGCGGTTTCGCGTTCGGTTGTTCGTTCGGGGGGGGAGACCTGGCCGGTCTGGTCGCGACCACTCCCGGCGATGTCCACGGCATCGATGCCCTCAGCCTGTACGGCGTGTCCACACGGCGCGTCGCCAGTGCCCGCCGGTCGCGACCCTAATCCTCGCCGATCAGCTTGCCAAGCAGGCGCGACAGCAGGTAGACGTCGCGGAACGAGAGGTGGCGAAACACGGTGTCGCGGCGGGCGCGCGGCAGTGTGAGGACCATCCGGAACGCGAGCCCGCCTCGCAGCTCGGCTCCATAGCGCACCTGGACCGAGTCCCGGCGATAGCCGCGCACCCGGTGCGGCGTCACCACCGCCACGTTGCGTCGCGCCACGAGCAGCAGCGTCGTGTCATCGGCGCCGCGGGGCGAGAAGACGTACAGGGCCGCGTCTCCGGGAACGAGCGCGCCCTGGCGCCGGAGGGGCTGGGCGAGACTGTCGGGGATGGGCGCGCGTGCCGAGATGCGCGGAGGCTGCGACAAAACCGCGAGCCCCACGAGCACGAGGGCGCCCACGACGCCGAGGCCCAGCAGTGCCTGGAGGGCGCCGACCAGGACAGGGGAGCGCATCCGCACGCTGTCCTGGGCCGCCGTGGGGAGGGCGTCTACCAGCGCCCGGCTCAGCTCCTCGGCCGTCTGGAAGCGCTCGGCGGGGTCCTTGGCGAGCGCGCGATCGACCACCCCGGCGAGTGTGGGCGGAATCTCGCTCCGGTGGTGCTGAATCGGCACCGGGGTCACCGTGGCCTGCTTCATGAGGATCGACTGGGCGGAGTCGCCGTCGAACGGCGGAACGCCGGCGAGCATCTGATACAGCACGACCCCGAGCGAGTAGATGTCCGACCGGGCATCCACGTCTTCTCCGGTGGCTTGCTCCGGACTCATATAATGCGGGGTGCCGACCACCATGCCTTCCGTGGTGAGCTGGCTGACGGACGCCTCCTGCGCGGCCTTGGCGATCCCGAAGTCGGTCACGAGCACGTGGCCCGCGCTGTCGAGCAGGATGTTGTCGGGCTTCACGTCGCGGTGCACGACGCCGTGGAGGTGCGCATGGCCGAGCGCGTCCGCGACCTGGCGCGCGATCCTGGCGGCGTCGCGCAGCGAAAGGCGCTGATGTTTTTCGAGCAGCTGGCGGAGCGACGGCCCGTCGAGGCAGCGCATGACGATGTACAGGACTTCGTTCTTGTAGCCCCCGACCTTGTAGATCGGCACGATGTGGGGGTGTTCGAGCCGCGCGCTGGTGCGAGCCTCCCGGACGAAGCGCTCGGCGAGCCCGGGCGAGGGCGTGAGCCCCAGGTCGAGCACTTTCACTGCGACGTCGTGCCCCAGCGTCTCGTCCCGGACCCGGAACACGGCGGCGAACCCGCCTTCGCCCAAGACATCTCCCACAGTAAATTTTTTGCCGAGGGCTTTCTGGAGGCGGCGACGCAGCGTGGTGAGATCGAGCGACATGGCGGACGCGAAACCTAGGAAGCTGCGCCGCGTGGCGCTAGGGACGGCCGGCGTCGTCTTCGTCTGGCTGTTCGCCGTATGGCCGCCCCCGGTGTGGTGGCGCGATCACTGGCCGCGGCAGACGGCGCTGATGCGAGAAATGGCGGACTGCCGGACGGCCGGATGGCCGGACGGCCGGTCACAGTTCGCCTGTCCAACCGTCCGCCCGACCGCCCTCGAGAGCATCTCGCCCGTCCTCCAGCGTATGGTCATCATCGCCGAAGACTCGCGGTTCCGGTCCCACGTCGGGATCGACCCCGCCGAGATCGCGGATGCGCTGGGCCTAGACGGCACCCACGGCGTCTGGTCGGCCGTCGGCGCGGCGTGGCGGCACCGCGACCGGCTGCGGGGCGCGAGCACCATCACCCAGCAGCTCGCCAAGAATCTGTATCTCTCATCGTCGCGCAACCCGATCCGCAAAGTGAAGGAGGCGGTGACCGCACTACGGCTCGAGCTCGCGCTCTCGAAGGACCGGATTCTCGAGCTGTACCTGAACATCGCGGAGTGGGGGCCGGGAATCTGGGGCGTCGATGCGGCGAGCCGCGCATACTTCGCCGTGCCGGCGGCGCGCCTCACCGCCGAGCAGGCCGCCGAGCTCGCAGCCACGCTACCACATCCGCGCACGTCGAACCCGACGTTCCGCCCGGACCGCACGCTGGCTCGGCGCAACCTCATTCTGGCGAGATATCATGGCGTGGATGTGTACATCCCGCCGGAAGAGGAGGATACGGGGCTGGTCGTGCCTCAGGTGGCCCTGCCGCCCGTCGACTCGCTCACCGTTCCACTGCCGGTGCTGACGGACACGGTTCGAGACACTACGAGTCAGACGGACAGCCTGTAGGTAGACGCCGAGACGCCGAGACGCCGAGACGCAAAGTGGATATGAGGAATGAGCGAATAGGAACGTCCTAGGCACTCGGCCCTCATATCCACTCGGCGCCTATGCGCCTCGGCGTCTACCTTGGCGTCTCTAGTCTACCAATCTTAGGGGCATGACCAGCGCCATGTAGCTCGCCGGATCGTCCCACCCCACCGGCTCCACTGTGGCGGCGCGCTCGGGAGCTTTGAAGGTGAGCCGCACCTCGTCGGTGGGCATGTACTTGAGGATCTCGAGCAAATACATCGCATTGAACCCGATCTCGAGCGGCTCCCCTTCGTACGTGACCGCGAGCTCGTCCTGCGCTTCGCCCAGATCGGGGGTCTGGACCGAGAACTTCACGGCGCCGCCGGAGAACGCGAGCCGGATCCGGTGCGTCTGATCGCTCGCGACGACGCTCATGCGCCGCAGCGCCGCCGCCATCGCGGCCTTGTCCGCCGTCGCGACCTTGTCGTTCTCGCGCGGGATCACCTGCTCGTAGTTCGGGTAGGGCCCTTCGATCAGGCGGGAGAACACGAGCGTCCCGCCGGCACGGAAGCCGATGTGATTGTCGCTGCGCGCGATCTCGAGGGCGTCCTCGGGGGCGAACAGCCGGCGGATCTGCTCGAGCGCCTTCGGCGGGACGATCAGGTCGGCGGTCGACCCGCCCTGGGCCGGTACGTCCATCTTGGCGAGGCGGTGCCCGTTGGTCGCGACCATGCGCATGTGGTCGGGCCGCAGCTCCCACAACACACCATTCAAAATCGGCCGGCTCTCCTCGGTCGACGCCGCGAAGGCGACGTGCCCGACGAGCTTGTGCACCACACCGGCCGCCGCGTTCCACGCCCCATCGAACTTCACCGCGGGGAATGAGGGGAACTCTTCGCGCGGCAATCCGAGCAGCTTGAACTTCGAGCGGCCGCACTCGATCGCCACGCGCGACTCACCCGCGGCCGTGAACCGGACGGGTCCCGAGGGCAGCTCCCGCGCGATGTCCACGAGCTTTTTCGCCGGCAGGGTCACGGCGCCTTCGGCGTCCACCTCGGCCGGTACGGTGGTCGTGACCGCGATGTCCAGGTCCGTGCCGGAGAGCCGCAGGCCCTGCTTCGTCACTTCGACCAGCACGTTGGCGAGCACCGGGAGGGTCGTCTTGGCAGGGATCGCCGCCGCGACACCGCCCAGTCCTTCCTGCAGCTGCTCTCGCGTGATCGTGAACTTCATCCGTCTCGTCGCCCTTTGCTCGAAGTTTGTGGAGTAAGACTCTACTACTCTACTAGGATATAACTACTAGTAGTAGTAGTAGAGGGCGGGGAAATGTGGGTGGTCGGCCTAACCGGTGCCCAGCGAAGCGACTCGCGTCCCGCCGTCGTCCAGCCCCGATGTGGGGACTGTTGGTATCCCGGGCTTTCCCCACAACGCCGCCCGCTTCCCACACCCGCCCACACCACTCGTTCCCGGATGTTGGCTAAAGTGCGGACAACTCCTGACGCGCCATTTCGACGCGCTCTTTGAACGTCCGGTCCCGCATCATCTGGCGCTCCACCTTGTCCACCGAGTGGATCACGGTGGAGTGGTCGCGCCCGCCGAACGCCTGGCCGATCTCTACGAGCTGCAGGCCGAGCATGTCGCGCGCGAGGTACATCGCCACCTGGCGGGGGACCGTCAGCGTTTTCGTGCGCGCCTTGGAGCGGAGGCCTTCAGGCGTCACGCCCCAGCGGCGGGCCACCACTTCCTGCACCCGATCGATGCTCGGCGTCGGCTGGGCGTAGCTCGACCCTTCGTCCCCCTGACGGATCTTGTCGGACAGGGCCTCGCGCGCGAGCTCGATGGTGACCTCGCGGTTCTTGAGCGAGGCGAAGAGGAGCAGCTTGATGATGCAGCCCTCGAGCTCCCGCACGCTCGAGCGTATGTGCTCCGCGATGAACCGGAGCACGTCGTCCGGGATGGTGAGCTCGAGATGATCCTGCTCCGCCTTCTTGCGCAGGATCGCGATGCGATGCTCCAGGTCGGGATGTCCGATGTCCGCGACCAATCCCCATTCGAAGCGGGAGATCAAGCGGTCTTCCAGTCCCGGAATCTCCTTGGGCGGCCGGTCCGAGGTGAGCACGATCTGCTTGTGCCCCTCGAACAGCGCGTTGAAGGTGTGGAAGAATTCCTCCTGCGTCATTTCCTTGCCTTCGAGGAAATGCACGTCGTCCACCAGGAAGAGGTCCACGTCGTTACGGTACCGGCGCCGGAACTCCGACATCGTGCGCGCGTGGATCGATTCGATGACTTCGTTGATGAACTGCTCGGCGCCGAAGTAGTGCACGCGCGTGCCCGGGTACTTGGTGAGCACGGCATGGGCGACGGCCTGCATCAGATGCGTCTTGCCGAGTCCCGTGGCGCCGTAAATGAAGAGCGGGTTATAGGTCTTGCCGGGGGCTTCCCCGACCGCGTGGGCGGCGGCGGCGGCGAGCTCGTTCGACTTCCCGATCACGAACGTCTGAAACGTATATCGCTCGTTGAGCGGCGTGGTCGGGACACCGGACTTGTCGCTGGTCGCCGGCTCGCGCGGTGCCACGAAGAAGTCCATCTGGGGCCGCTGCTGGCGATCCTCCTGCACCCGGAACACGACCGCCGTGGGCCGGCCGAACACGCGCTCGGCCGCGCGGGCCAGGACGTTGGCGTGCTTCGACTCGTTCCACTCGACGGCAAATTGATCGGGGGCACCGACGATCAGGCGACCGTCGTCCAGGGCAATCGGTACCGCTGGCTCGAGCCACGTCCGCACCGTGGCGTCGGGAAGTTCGCGCCGCGCTTCGGTGAGGAGTCGCTTCCAGGCTTCTTTAGGTGACTGCTCCATCCGCGATTGACGAAAGGTGGGACGTCCTGCAAGGGCGGCCCGAAAGTACGGCTCGCTTGTGGAAAAGTCAACCTTGACCGCCGCGCTCGCGACAGTGTACTTTCCCGGCCTCACGAGAGGAATGTATGGGTCCGACGTATCGCCCGCGCAATCGGCGGCGCATCAACAAGCACGGATTTCGCGCGCGCATGAAAGACGTGTGGGGTCGCGCCGTCCTGTCTCGCCGGCGGAAGAAGGGGCGCAAGCGCCTCACCGTCCGGCTCCCGTCCAAGCACAGGAGTCACTAACGGGAGAGCGGTTCCCGCGTCGCGTGCGCCTGGCGCGCGGCCCGGAGCTCGCTGCCTGCTGGGAACAGGGTCGCCGCTTGCGCACCCCGCATCTCGACCTGGCGTGGCGCCCGAGTCCGCTGGACCACCCGCGGATGGCGATCGTGGTTCCCCGCTTTCAGTTCACCGCGGTGGCCCGCAACGGCTTGCGCCGCCGCTTGAGAGAGATTCTCAGACGCTACCCCGTCGCCTTGCTCCCCGCCGTCGATCTCGTGGTGCGCGCGAAACGCGCGGCGTACGCCGCGTCGTTCGTTGAGCTGCGCGCCGAATTGATGGCCGGCGTGACCCGCATCGCATGAACCCCCGCCTCTGGCCACGGCGCGCCGTCATGGCGCTCATTCGCGTCTACCAGTCGACGCTGGCGCACCTGGTGTTCACGCAGTGTCGTTTCGTACCTTCGTGCTCGCGCTACACCTTCGAAGCGGTGGAACGCTACGGCGCGGTCAGAGGAGCGTGGCTCGGCATCAGACGGATCCTGCGCTGCCATCCACTGCACCCCGGCGGATACGATCCGGTACCCTAAGGGCTAGACGCGCAGACGCGCAGAGGCTAAGTGGAACGACGCGTTGTTCTCGCTGTTGTCCTGATGCTCATCGTGGCGGTCTTGCCGAGCATCCTGTTTCCGCCGAAGAAGACGGCGGACCGGCGGACGGCCGGACTGGCTGACAGCACGACCCAGCTCCCACCGGCAGCGCCGGATTCGGCTGTCGGACCGGCGCACCCGTCCGCCCGTCCGCCGGTCCGCCCGTCCGCCGATGCTCCCGCGGACACGGTGTGGGTCACGTCTCCCCTCTATCGCCTCGGCTTCACGACGCGGGGCGGTGCCCTGGTCCGCGCGGAGCTGTTGGGGTACCGCTCGTTCAACAAGGCGGACGCGGGGCGCCCCGTCCAGCTGGTCCGGGAAGGGGCTCCGCTGCTGGTCTATCGGCGCACGGGTGGGGGTGCCGACACGGCGCTCGTGTCCGACTGGACCCTGACGCCCAGCGCCGCTCGGGTGCAGGTGGGGTCGGACGGTGCGACCCTCAGCTTCACCGGGGTCAGAGATGGCGCGCGGTTCGCGCTCGAATACCGATTCTTGCCCGCCGAGTACCGGTTCACCGTGCGTGGGCGGATGGAGGGATTCGGGCCCGCCGGGGCTACCACCCTGGTCGGGCTGGGCGATGGGCTGCGCTCGGTGGAAGCCGACTCCATGGACGATTTCCGGCACTACGCCCTCGTCACGAAGGCGACGAAGACGCAGCGCACCGACTTCGGCTCGGTCAAACCGGGCGAGCGCAAGATCCTGGACGGGCCGTTCGAGTGGGCCGGCGTCAAGTCGAAGTATTTCTTCGTCGCGGCGCTCGCGGTGGAGGAGAACCAGCCGCGCTTCGGCGCCGCGATCGTGGAGGGCGGCCCGCGCACCGCGTCGGCCTCGTCGTTGTTCGGCCGTTCGGCCGTGGCCACGCGCGCGGCCGTCGTCGTCACGCTGCCCGTGCCCCCCGCGGGCGAGTTTGCTTACCAGGTGTACGTCGGGCCCCTCGAGTATCGGCGCCTGTCGCAGCTCGGTCATGACCTGGACGACGCCAATCCGTACGGCGGGTTCCTGCAGCCGATCATCCAGCCTGTGTCGGTGCTGGTCGTGAACATCCTGATCTGGATGCACGACCAGCTGCGGCTCGCATACGGCTGGGTGCTGATCATCTTCGGCATCCTGGTCCGGCTGCTCCTCTGGCCGCTCAATCAGCGCGCCATGGAGTCGAGCATCCGGATGCAGGCGGTCGCGCCGCTCTTGAAGCAGATCCAGGATCGCTACAAGAACGAGCCCGAGCGGCTGCAGCGCGAGATGATGAAGCTCTACAAGGAGCACAACGTCAACCCGTTCGGCGGCTGTCTGCCGATGCTCCTCCCGATGCCGGTGTTGTTCGCGCTGTTCTTCGTATTCGCGAACACCATCGAGTTTCGCGGCGTGCCGTTCTTGTGGCTGCCCGACCTGGCGCGCCCCGATCCCTATTACATCATTCCGATCGTGATGGGGCTCTCGATGTTCGTTCTGTCGAAGGTCGGGCAAATCGGGGTGCCGCCGAACCCGCAGACGAAGATGATGCTGTACTTCATGCCGGCGTTCTTGACGCTGTTGTTCCTGAACTTCGCGTCCGGGCTGAACCTGTACTACGCCGTGAGCAACATCTTCAGCATCCCGCAGCAGTACTTGATCGCGCAGCGGCGCCTGCGGGACCAGGGGAAGGGAACGTAACCGGAGGCGGGAAGCGGGATGCGTGCTGTCTGATCCTATTGTCGCCCTCGCCACGCCCCCGGGTCGCTCCGCCCTCGCCCTGATCCGCCTTTCGGGGCGCGGGGCGTTCGATGTCGCCGCGCGCGCCCTGCACCCGTTTCACCCCGACCCGCCTCGCACCGTGCGCCGCGTCCACGTCGTGCATCCCACGACCGGCGCGACGGTCGATGATGCGCTCGCCGCGTGCTTTCCAGGGCCCCGCTCCTACACCGGAGAGGACCTGGTCGAGCTCTCGACCCACGGCGGGCTGCTCGTCCCCGCGGCTGCAGTCGCGGCGCTGGTGGTCGCCGGAGCGCGGCCGGCCCGACCGGGAGAGTTCACGCGGCGGGCGGTGCTGAACGGCAAGCTCGATCTGCTGCAGGCCGAGGCGACCGCCGACCTGATCGACGCCGGCTCGTCCGCTCAGGCGCGGTGGGCGCTGCACCAGCTCGATCGCGGCCTGTCGACCCGGCTCGACGAGCTCCGCAGGGAGCTGCTCGAGCTCGAGGCGCTGATCGCCTACGAAATCGACTTTCCCGACGAGGACGAAGGCCCGGTGGCGCCGGAGCGGGTGGTACGTGCGTGGCGGGCGGCGCGCGACCGGATCGCCCGGCTCGTCGACACGGCCTCCGAGGGAGAGCGGCTGCGCGAGGGCGCGCTGCTCGTGATCGCCGGACGCCCCAACGCGGGCAAGTCGTCTCTCTTCAACGCGCTGCTCGGCACGGAGCGCGCGATCGTGACGGAGGTCCCAGGCACGACGCGCGATGCGGTCGAGGCGCACGCGGTGCTCGAGGGCTTTCCGTTTCGGCTCGTGGACACCGCGGGGCTGCGGGACTCGAACGATCGCATCGAGCGGTTGGGCATCGAGGTGTCGCGGAGGTACCTGGCAGCGGCAGACCTGGTCCTGTTCTGTCGGGATGCGGGATGCGAGATGCGGGATACGGAGTCCCAGGAATTTCTAGCCTCATGCCGCGCACCAGTCGTTGAGGTGATGACGAAGATCGACCTAATGGACCCTCCGACCGTCCGACCGTCCGTCGCAGTTTCCGTGGTGACCGGCCAGGGACTCGCGGACCTGCGTCGCAAGCTCGCGGAAGTCGCGTTCGGCCGTCTGCTCGCGGTGGGCGACGTGGAGCCGGTGGTGACGCGAGCCCGCCATCGCAGCGCGCTCGAGCGCGCCCTCGCGGAAGTCGACGCGTTCCACGCCGCCCGGGGGAGCGGGGTGGACGCTGCCGCGGCCGCGACGCACCTGCGCGCCGCGGTGGGGGCGCTGGACGACCTGATCGGCGTGGTCACCCCCGAGGACGTACTCGATCGGGTGTTCGCGAGCTTTTGCGTAGGGAAGTGACCCTGCCGTGGTCTTGGGTGTCAGGCGTTTTGCTTGCTGACCCAGAGAATCGGCGCCATCTTTTCCGTCCCCCCGTGCCCCGAGGCGCCCGATGTCACTTGTCAGGTCGGTTTCTCGATGTGCCACCGCAGGACTGGTGGCCGCAGCCGCGTGCGCGTACGACGCGCGCGTCTCCCCCGAGCCGGCAGCCTCCGCTCGGACTCCGCAATTCGCCTCCGTCGCCCGTAGCGGTGCGACAGCGAACAGCCGTCACCTCGTATCGTTCAGCGGCTCGGTTCCGAGGGATTTTGCGGCGCAGGTCACGGCCCTGGGCGGTAAGGTGCTCTGGGTGTCGTCGGGCAGTGGCCTCGCCGCCGTAAGCGGTCTCCAGGGATCCGCCGCCGCGACGCTCGCCGGTAAGCGGGGCATCCAGGCGGTGGACGCCGACGCCTTAATCGCTCTCGATGTGCCGCGCCTGGCCATGGATGCGACGGTTGATGGCAGCGGCGTCGCGAGCAACGCCGCCCCCGCGGCGGCGGTGCGCTACCCGCGGCAGTGGAACATGCGCGCGGTGCAGGCCGACGTGGCGTGGGCGCACGGAGTCCTCGGCTCCCCGAGCGTGTCGATCTTCATGCTCGACTCAGGGATCGACCCGCACCACGCCGACACCGAGGGTCGGGTGGATGCGACGCGCTCGGCGGACTTGTTGGGGACGTTCGACGCACCGGCCGTCGTCGACGGCGATACCGTGATCGTGCCGTTCACGGAGGCGGACACGGTCCAGAAGTATTTCGCCGGCAAAGAGGTCTACACGGATCTGCTCTTCCACGGTACCCACACGGGCGCGACGGTCAGCAGCAACGCGGTGCGCGCGGCGGGCGTCACGTCGATGACGACGCTCGTGGCCGTGAAGGTGTGCGGCTACATCAACGAGTGCCCCTTCAGCTCGATCCTCAATGGGGTGATCTACGCGGCGGACAACGGCGCCGACGTGATCAACATGAGCCTGGGCGGCCCGTTCCCGAAGGCGGGCAATGGGCGCTTCGTGGGCCTCATCAACAAGGTCTTCAATTACGCGCGGAGCAAAGGGGTCACCACGGTCGTGTCGGCCGGCAACGAGGCAACCGACTTGGATCACAATGGCAACACGTACCAAACGTTCTGTGACACGCCAGCGGTGATCTGCGTCGCGGCCACGGGCCCGACCTCCGACGCGAACGCAGGCACTCGGAACGGTCCCTGGACCGACGTCGATGCACCCGCGTACTACACCAACTTCGGGCGCTCCGTCATCAACGTGGCGGCGCCCGGCGGCAATAGCTCGTTCGGCCCGCCGCTCCCGGCGCCGGCGGGCCGAGACGTGTTCGTGTGGGCGGCGTGCAGCCAGACTGTCTTGGCCGACAGCCTCGACAAAGAAGGCCACCCCGTCAAGAAGATCAAACCATGCGCCGCGCTTTCCACCTTGGTCGTCGGCGCGCAGGGCACGAGCATGGCCGCGCCGCACGTGGCGGGCACTGCAGCGTTGCTCGTGTCGATCCTCGGCCGCAATCCGAGCCAGATCAAAGCGCGCATCCAGCAGACGGCCGACAATGTGGCCGGCAACGGCACGACGCCATTCTACGGCAAGGGCCGGCTCAATGTGGCACGCGCGGTCGGTGCCATCCCGTGATCCCGTAGCCTAGATTTCTTTCTCTCAGCGGGCGGCGGCTCCTGTCGGGACCGCCGCCCGACTTTTTCCACCAGGAGGATACGAGCGGATGGACGTCCAGGCGGGCACGGCTCCCCCTTCCGCGATGCGCTCTCCCGAATGCTGGCTCGCGGCGCTCC
>WNGD01002796.1_pt1 | contig 18054 bp, 15 predicted proteins | sample 5400671 | NCBI WGS metagenome assembly WNGD01 (sample SAMN13153369, study PRJNA577476) | soil metagenome | isolation source: 40 cm soil or saprolite under grassland replicate 2 | place: USA:California | collected 2016-06-15
CACTCCTGAAACCAGATGCGAAGGTCGGACGCGTAATGATAGAGGCGAGCTCGATCCTGGGGATCGAAGGATGGCATTAGCTGAACTCCTCAGCGCGGTTTCTCGAGCGGAGGCAACGTAACGTAAGGCAGTCGGCGCCCTTACTATATACCAGGAGTTTGCGCTAATCGTCCTAGTGCACCGCGATGGTCGGCGGGCTCCGAGCCGGGCCTGGTCGTTCACACGCAACGCGCTCTGGTCAAACTGGGAGTGCTCCTGCCTGCCTGGCGCCGCGGCTTCTCCAAACAACCACGCATATCGCCTGGGAGCTAGGCTTCCTCTCTGAATCCGAGGCTGGTGGCAAAACTGGTGGCAGACTCAGCGACAAGAGAGCGATTCCCTCAGACTGGCAAGGAATCCGCCTCCTCACTCAAGCCGAGCGGGAACGACGGCTTAGGACGGCGGGGGAGTGTCAAGGAAAAGGACGGAGGCCCTTTGCAGACCTCTGCCTTACCACTTGGCTACGGCGCCGTGGGGTTAGAAAATGGCGAGAACACTGAGCGTTCTCAACCCACCACCCAAACCACCGCCACGCTCAAGGGCGACTGTTGGCACTTAGGAAGGTCCTCATGCCGCCGATCACCGCGTCTCTCTGATCTAAGAAGATGTGGTGGCCACCCTCAAGAACCAGCAGGTGGCCGTGCGGCAGTTGGCGCCGGGCCTCCTCACATACCTCCCGCTTCGTTGCCCGCGCGCGCTGCACGAAGTCGAAGGCCAGCTTCCAGCGAGTCGAGTCCGGTGTGAGCCACCCGAACGCCTGCTCCATGGTCCCCACCGGGCAAACGACCAGGGCGGGCGCCTGTACACGCCACACCTCGTGTGGCGTGGACCGGACCTCGTTTGCGAGCGCCATAACCAACGCCTGCCGGCGAGAAAGCTCCGTAGAGTCGATGTCCCACATTCGCGCGTCTCGCTCCCGCACCGGATCGTTATCGGGATGGCGCTGTTTCCACGCCCGGTACGTCGTCGCCGTTGTATCGACCGACGCCGGGGGGCCGGTGATGGGCTTCGGCTCTCGTGAGCGACGATATGCCGCCCCGAAGTCGTACGCGCCATCCAGATAGACGGCCGCGAGGAGGCGGCTCGGATAGTCCTCGGCGAAGTGGGTGATCACCGCGCCCGAGATCGAGTGCCCCGCCAAGACAGCCTGCCCACCGCCCACGCTGTCGAGAACAACCCGGACATCGGCGGCGAGTTGCGCAATTGTGTAGCCCCAGTCGGGCGCACTGGAGGGGGGAAAGCCCCGCGGCGTCAGAGCCACGACGTGAAAACGATCGACAAATGCGGGCGCGATGCTGTCGAAGATGTGGGCGCCGTTACCGAAGCCGGGCATGAACAGGAGCACGGGCCCGGTGCCGCCCCAGTCGGCGACATAGAGGCGCGCGCCGTTCGCCATGATGTAGCGATCGCGGTAGCCGGCCTGAGCACCCAGTGGCACCGGGGCGTGTGCCGCGAACAGCGCAGTGACTCCACACACCCCGAGTGCCATGCGGAGAGCACCCCCGTTGGCCTGCGTCAACGTAGCCCGCGCGCCGCCGTAAGAAAGACCGTCATGTCTCCGGCGAAGCGATCGGGCTCATCCAAGTACACGAAGTGACCGCTGTGCTCGTATTCCACCAACCGGGCGTTCGGCAGCCGCCGCGTCAACTCGCGCAGCCCCTCACCGACCACCGCGCGATCCTGCCGGCCGGCCACGACGAGCACGGGCATAGTCAACCGCTGATAGGCCGTGAAGTGATACTCCAGCAGCCCGGCCTTCATGAGCGCTGCGTCGAGCTCGCCGCCGTAGCGGAGCCCACTCGCCACGGTCACGCTGTCCAGGCGCCGGCGCACCATGGAGTCGGGGAACATCAATGCGTTGTTGATCGCGCCGCGTCGGGCTTGAGGCAGCTTCCAAAACCCGTCGCAGTTGTCCCCCTCCGCCAGCGCGCGGGCAACGTCCGTCGAGTCCCGGTACAAGGTTTTCATCTGCTCGCACCGGTAGCGGCCCTGGAGCGGGGCGTCCCATAGACCGGCGACGAACACCAGGGCCGAGACACGCTCCGGGTATTTGGCGGCGTATTCCAGGGCCAGAGTTCCACCGAATGAATGTCCAATGAGAGCCAGCTGATCTACTCCAAGCTCACGTCTCAACCCTTCGATGTCTTCGACGAGCGTGGACATGTCGTAGTCGCGGGTCCACGGCCGCTCCGAGCGACCGCTCCCGCGCTGGTCGAAGTAGACCAGCCGGAGCGAGCGCTCGAGGTACGGGCCCGCCAGGGCGGCGAAGTGGTAGCTGCCCTGGCCGGGCCCGCCGTGCAGGAAGACGACCGGCGGGATACCTGCCGCAGATGCTCCCGCGACCCGGTACCACAGGCGTACGCCGTTGATCACGACATCGTGCGGGCCGTCACGCAATCCGGGCGTGAGGCTGTTGGACGCAGGGGTCGGGTTCGCAGCCGTGGTCGGGTGTGCTGCCGACTGGACCGCGGGTTGGCATGCCAGCGCCAGGGCGTGAGCAGCAGCGACCAGCGAGAGCCCGCCCGGCAACCGCGGTACGCGGCCCGATCGGCTGCCTCGGCGTGGGGCTACGAGAGCGACAGGTGGTGCAGCGATGGGACGATGTTGAGGCATAGCGGCCCGCGCTTAAGCTGTGGCGTGAACGCCGGCAGCCGCAAGATACCTGGGACCTTAGCCCGCGCAGCGAGCGCCGCGGGCGAGCGCCGCGGCGTCGGCCGCTGAAACGGCCACGACACGCCCGTTTACGGGCTGACGCCGAGCCGCGAGTTCACTCGCGCTCTTCGGGCACGGCCGCGTGCTGGTGAACAACGTTCTTGTCAATTACAGCTAGGCCGGCAGCTTCACGATGGTGAAGCCGACGTTTGCGACCGTCCGCACCGCGTGGGTGAGCCGGTCGAAATCGACGGGCTTGGTCAGAAAGGCGTCCGGGTAAAGACTTTCCAGCTGGGCGTGCTCCGCGTTTGTCGCGGTCAAGATGACCACGGGAATGTCTCGCAGCTGCCGATCCTGTCGCATCTCGGTGAGGACCTCCCGACCGTCCTTCTTCGGAAGGTTGAGGTCCAGGAGGACGACGTCGGGCGGCGCGACCCCTTCAAACGGATGCTCGCCCCGCAGAAAGGCGAGGGCCTCCACACCATCGGTGACGACCGACAGGCGATTCTGGAGTTTGGCCCGCCGCAGCGCCAGCTGCGCGAGCTCAATATCGGTCGGGCTGTCCTCCACGAGCAAGATGTCTATCGGTCGCACCTCGTAAGCGTTCGTCACCGGCCCCCCTGCATCCGCTGCCTTCCCCGCTCCAGTCTCGGCGTCCCGTCGGCGTTTCTCCTGGTACAACGCGCGGTCGGCCGATCGCAGCAGGCTTTCGGCTGAGGCCACGCTCACCGCCGCGCGGTGCGCGAACCCGAGGCTGATGGAGATCCGGTAGCGCCGCTTGGCCCGCCGGTGGAACGCGTGCAGCTGGTCGTTCAATCGTTGCCTCAGGACCGCGACGCTCGTGGCTTCCGCGTTCCGCACCAGGACGGCATATTCATCCCCGCCGATCCGCGCGATCAGGTCCGACTCCCGAAACGCGTGGCGCAGGATCCCGCCCACGTCCCGCAATACCCGGTCGCCCTCGGCGTGTCCCAGGGTGTCGTTAATGCGCTTGAGGTCGTCGACGTCCGCGAACGCCACCAGGAGGGCCTGTTTCTCGCGCCGCGCGAGGCGCAAGTCTTGGCTTGCGAGCGTCACGAACCCCCGCCGATTGTAGAGGCCCGTCAGATCGTCCAGGAGTAACAGGTCCTGGAGGGCACTGCGGAGCCGGTGCCGCTCGATGGCAGAGCGAAGCGCGTGGACGAGGACCTGGCCGTCGAACCGGCCTTTGACCAGGTAGTCCTGGGCGCCCGCGCGCACCGCTTCCAGCGCGAGGTGCTCGTCGTCGACGCGGGACAGCACCAGGAAGGGGGCGGCCGGCTCCGCGGCGGACAGCGCCGCCAGCGCCTCCAGGCCGCGCGGCAGCGATACATCGAGCAACACGACGTCGACGTCGCCCTGCCGCAGTCGTTCGATGGCTGCCGCTGGTGGGTGGACCGCCTCCAGCGCGAACGGCTCGCCCAACGAGTCCTCGAGGAGTTTCTGCGCCAGCCGGGCATCGCCGGGGTTCGAACCTACGAAGAGCACGACTAAAGGCGGGGTGCGCGCGAGCTCGACGCGGCGACGGCCGGCCGTCTGGCGACGATCGGTCTGCCGCCGCCGCTCGTGCCCGCGACGTTGCTCGCCGGGAACCGGTGCCGACTCGAGCCGGCGCTCGCCCACACGGCGGTCGAGTCCGTGCCGGCGTTTCGGGTCGCTGCGCCGGTCACGCTCGGGATGATCTTGCGGCGAGACGGTCATCGCTGCCGCCAGGTAAGGCCTGGGGTCCAAGCTGATGCCCGTGGCACCCATAAACAATGGGCTCGCCGCGATCAGGAATCTAGGGCGTTTTTGCGGCACGGCGGGGCGAAAACGCGACACGCGTGGAGCCCCCCGCGCTCGAACCATTTTGTCGCGTCCTCCTCGTTCGCACCTCGGCAGCGGACGGGGGAATGGCGTGAGCCGCCCGCACGACCTCACCGAGGATCACCGTCGCCGGCGCCTCCAGGCCAGCCGCCGCGACCTGCGCCGCGATCTCGGGTAGCGCGGAGAGTCCCATCAGCACCACGAGCGTCGGCATGCGGGCGAGCGCCCCCCAGTCCAGGTCAGACGCTGCGTTGCACTCGTGCCCCGTCACGACCGCGAACGCCGACGAGTCTCGCCATCGGAATCCCGCTCGGCGTGCGGGTAATTCGCCGGGTGCGGCCGGAGACCTTCCGGCGCGTCTGCATGAGCTTTGACGCTTGGGTGGTGGGATATGGCATCTCGTCGCTGCTGCAGCAGCTACACCTCGTCGAAACAGAGGTCGCGTTCGCTGTTTTTCCTGGCAGGGGTGGGACTGCTCGACACGTGGCTCCTGTACCGGTTCTTCCGCAATCAGACGTTCGAGGCGCTCGCCGCCGGGCCGCAGCCGGGCGTCGGACTCGTCTCTACTTGATGACGCATGATGCTCGTTTATCCGGCGGATCCCCGGTTGCGCTTGCGATACGCCATGACGGCGATACCCGTGACGATGAGGAACGCCGTCACCATCAGGATGACCATGCCGCCCAGCAACGCCCCCATGCTCACGCGAATGCCCCCTGTCCCCCGCGGGACCTTACGGCGCCGGCAGCCGCTGGCGCATCAGACGGAGCGCGTCCGCCCAGAAGTGATCCATCAGGACGAGCGCGAAGATCAGGTAGGGGATCAGGCTCCAGAAGAGGCTGGGGCGCTCGTACTTCAAGTGCATGAAGTACATCACCCCCAGCCCGGCCTCGATCAGCGCGAGCACGAGCAGGGAGGCGAGCAGTCTCCCCGCCGGCAGATGCTCGTACGTCAACACCACCTCGATTCCCACGATGAGGATCAACCCCACCCACACGACCACGTAGACCTGCATGCGAGGAGCGTGACGTGACTCGATAGGAACCATGACCTGCCCTTTCGCTCGAGGTCTCGCTCAGTGCGCGTTCATCAGGTAGACGAGCGGGAAGACGAACATCCAAACGAGATCCACAAAATGCCAGTACAGGCCGGCCGTCTCGACGTGGCCGGCGTCGAACCGCCCACGCCGGAATCCGATGGCAATGACCGCGAGGACGAGGACGCCGCACAACACGTGCAGCAGATGCAGCCCGGTGATGCCGAAGAACGTGGCACCGAACAGGACCGGCCCGCCCGTGGGATTCCGGAACAGCCGCCAGCCTTCGGCGATCATACCGAGCCATTCGTGGAGGTGCAGCGCGGCGAATACGATGCCCAGTAGCATCGTCGCGCCAAGCCAGTTGACGCTCGCCGCCTTCCGGCCCGCTTGGGCCGCACGAACTGCGCTCACCATAGTCAAGCCGCTCGTCAACAGCACGACCGTCATGACGATGCCGTTGGCGATCGTCGGCCAAAACGCGAACGGCCGCACCCAGTCGGGATTGGCGGTGCGGAGATAGCCGTAGGCGAACAGGATCGCACCGAAGGTCGCGCCGTCGGCGATGATGAACAGCCAGATCCCCAGCTTCCCGGACGGAATGCCGTACGGAGACCCCTCCGTCATGGCCCCTCTCAGGGTCATCGCAGATTCGCCCACTTCGCTTCCTCCCCTAGATCCGGAGCGTCAGGATGATGAGCAGGTACAGCCACAGCACCGCCATGAAGTGCCAATACAGCGTCGCCGCCCCGAGCGCGGTGGCCGGCGCGGGACCCGCGAGCCGGCGCAGGCGTCGCAGCACGTACAGCAATCCCGCCAGGCCGCCCAGCACGTGGAGACCATGCAGCGCGGTGAAGACGTAGAAGAACGCACTGCTGGGACTCGTCGCCAGGAAGAGTCCTTGCCGGGCGAGCTGGCGCCATGCCACGATTTGCCCCGCCACGAACAGCAGGCCGAGACCCAGCGTGACAGAGACCCCCGCAGCCGCGATCCGCCGCCGCGCCGACTCGAGCGTGACGCTCGAGGCCAGGAGCACCACAGTGTTGAAGTACAGGATCGGCGGCAGGCGGAAGTGCTGCCAGTCCGGTGCGGCGCTGGCTCGCACCACCATGGCGCTGGTGAGCGCCGCAAACGACATGGAAATCGTCGCGATGGCGACCCACACGCCCGTCTTGGCGGGCCTGGGTTCCGGCTCCGCGAGGGCCGTCCGCGGCCGCACCGGCGGCGGTCCGGGGGGGGCGGGGGGGGCGGGGGGGAGAGCCGACGCGACCGTCGTCATGGGGGCGGGGGAGGCGAGCGGCGCTCAGCGCGCCTGCGCCGGAACCGGCGCTGCCTGCATAAGGTAGTCCCGGCCCCCCCCGCCCCCCCCGCCCCCGGGGCCGCCATCGACGCCGTATTCGTTGGGACCGCGCTCCACCACCGGAGGCCGACCGCCGAAGTTGTCGAATGGCGGGGGCGACGTCGTGGACCATTCGAGCGAGGTCGCCTCCCAGGGGTTGTCCGGCGCCTTCGGGCCCCGGAACCGACTGCGGATCAGGTTAAAGAGGAAGATCAGCTGAGCGGCGCCGGTGAACAGGGCGGCGATCGTAATGAACCGGTGCAGCGGAATCATCGGTTTCAGATAGTCGTCCGTGAACGCCGAATAGCGGCGTACGTTGCCCGCCAGGCCGAGATAGTGCATCGGCATGAAGACGCAGTAGACGCCGATGAACGTCAGCCAGAAGTGCCACTTGCCCAGAGTTTCGTCCATCATGCGGCCGAACATCTTCGGCGCCCAGAAATACGTCGCGGCGAAGATGCCGAACATGGCGGCCACGCCCATCACGAAGTGGAAGTGCGCCACGACGAAATATGTGGCGTGCAGGTAGACGTCGATCGACGGCTGCGCCAGGAAGAAGCCGCTGATCCCGCCGCTCACGAACACGGACACGAACCCCAGGCAGAACAGCGCCGGCGTCGTGAACCGCAGCCTGGCACCGTAGATCGAGCCGATCCAGAGCAGCGTCACGATGGTGGCGGGAATGGTGATGACCAGCGTCGGCACGGAGAACAGCGTGGCCGAAAACGGGTTCATGCCGCTCAGGAACATGTGATGGCCCCACACCGTGTAGCTCAGGAACGCGATCGCGATGAGACAGGCGATCAGCACGCGCGGTCCGAGCAGCGGCTTCCGGGTGAAGACGGGGAGAATGTGGGACACGATGCCGAACCCCGGCAGAATGGCGATGTACACCTCCGGATGGCCGAAGAACCAGAAGAGATGCTGCCACAGGAGCGGGGAGCCACCCGCGTGGGGCTGCAGCCGATCGCTGATCACCAGGCCCGCCGGAATGAAGAAGCTCGTGCCCGCGACCCGGTCGAGGATCAGCAGGATGCAGGCGGGCATCAGGACCGCGAACGCGATGAGCCCGATAACCGACGTGATGAACCATGCCCAGGTGGAGAACGGCAGGCGGGCGAGGGTCATCCCCTTGGTTCGCAGGTCCAGCGTCGTCGCGATGAAATTCAGTGAGCCGAGCAGCTGCGCCACGCAGAACAGGGTGATGGAGACGGCCCACAGCGTCTGGCCCACCCCCTGGCCCGGACCGGCGTCCTTGCCGACCGCGCTGAGCGGCGCGTAGGCGGTCCACCCCGACAGCGCCGGGCCGTCGCCCACGACGAACGAGCTGATCAGCACGAGAAACGCCACGAGCGTCACCCAGAACGACGTCATGTTGATCCGCGGAAACGCCATGTCCTCCGCGCCGACCTGGATCGGCAGGAAGTAGTTGCCGAAGCCCGCGAACGGCGCGGTCGTCAGGACGAAAAACACCATGATCGTGCCGTGCATCGTCATCAGCGACAGGTAGTACTCCGGCGTGATCACGCCACCGGCTGCTCCATTGGGTGACAGCTTCTCCAAGCCCGGGATGGCCGTCGTGGGAAACCCGAGATGGAAGCGCATCAGCCAGGACAGCACCATGCCGGTACAGACGGCCACGAGCGCCAGATCCAGGTACTGCTTCCCGATGACTTTGTGATCGAGGCTGAAGACGTGTGTCCGCAGAAAGCCGTGCGGGGGCGAGTGGTGATGAACGGCTGGGGGCGGCGCGGTGGGTTGCATGTGCCTGCCTCTTATTGTTGTGCCGCTCGGTCCTGCAACCACCGATTGAACTGATCTTGCGGCATCACCTCGAGATACGCCCGCATGTTGTAATGGCCCAGGCCACACAGCTGGGTGCAGACGATCTCATACTTCCCGGTCTGGGTCGCCGTGAAGTGGAGCGGGATGACGAGACCGGGAACGAAGTCCTGTTGGATCCGCAGCTCGGGGACGTAGAACGCGTGGTTGACGTCCTTGGCGCGGAGCGTCAGCAGGATGGGTCGGTTGACCGGGATCACCAGACTGGGGACGACGATGTCGTCCCGTGCCGTGGTATCGTGCGCCGGATCCAGCCCGAAGTAGTTCTCGTTGGCCTCGTTGATCAGCTCCGGGTGGACGGCGCCGAATTTCCCGTCCACGCCGGGATACCGGAAATAGAAGGCAAACTGCTCGGCCTGAACGTCGATCTGCAGCGAGTTCGGATCGGGCGGCGTCTGGTAGATGCCCGCCCACACCTTGGACCCGACGAACGTAAGGGCCAGAATCTCGGCGCCCACCAGGACCACGGCGATCACCACCATCGGCGTGACCCCGCCGGGGAACGTCTTGACCTTGCGCCCGTCCGCGCGGTCGCCGGATCGCCACACGAACAGCGCCAGCGCCAGCTGCGACAGCACAAACAGGATGCCCCCGCTCACCATCGTCTCCGACAGCTGATGATCGATGGCGTGTCCATGCGCGGAGATGTCCACGGGCAACCACCCCGTGTGCGCCACGAAGATGGCGGTCGACACGATTGTGATGATCGTCAGGACGACGGCGAACAGCTTACCCATCAGTACGGCGTCGCCTTGAAGACGAAGTTGACCGCCTTGGCCTCGGTGCCGCTGATGGTCACGTCCTGGCTCTGGGTGCCAAACTGCTCCTGCCACGCCGTCACGGTGTACTTGCCGGGGGGGAGTCCGGACAAGCTGAACGCCCCGTCCTCGCCCGTAACCGCGTAGTGCGAGGTGGTGAGCACCACGTGCCAGCCGTGCATCCACGGGTGGACGTTGCACTTGACCGGAATGAACTCGGGCAGCTCCCACTTCGTGTGAATCGGCGGCGCCCCGGCAGGCTGGGACCGGTTCCACTCGGGATTCACCTTCGCGAGCGGGTGGATGTTGTGCGAGTGGGGATCGTTGTTGTAGATGTCGAGCGGCTGGTTCGGCTGCAGCACGATCACGTGGGGGATGTACTGGCAGCCCTTCTGATCGAGCCGGACCGTCTCGGTGCCCGGCGTGGAACCCTGATCGCCGGCCGAGACGTACACCACCACCCAGCGGAGGCTGTTCCCGGGACCCGTGACCACGTTTTCCGTCAACACCGGGGCGGCAGCGTGCTCTTTGGCACAGTTGGGCTCCTTCGCCATGTCGATCGGCTTCACCTTGGGGGGCGTCCCGGTGTAGGTCACCTTGCCACTGATGATGCCGGCGGCTCCGGGCGGGGCCGGAAAGGCCGCGCCCGCCATGCTGGCCGACCTGACCAGCCCACCGGTGACGAGCGTGGCGGCTAGAACCGCGATCGAATGCGTTCGCATCTGCGTATCCTTCATCTAGGAGTCATTGCCCGCCCCCGCCCCCCCCGCCAGGACCAATCGGCTTCAACTCTCCGGCGTGCGACGCCAGCCACGCCTTCCACAGCGCGGCCTCGGGGGTGTCGAACGGTTGCAGCGTCCGGAGGAAGTGGACCAAATCCCAGGCTTCCGCTGGCTGCAGGTTATCCGCAAACGAAGGCATGGGCGTGCCGTCCAGTCCCGTCATGAAGATCTTGTACAAGTCCTGGTTGGTGACGCCGCACATGAAGCGCGAGCCGCTCTCGAAGTCGTACGGCCGGATCGGGAGGTCTTTGTTGTCGGTGAGCGTCGCGGCCGACGGACCATCAGCGTGCCCCTTGGGACCGTGGCACTTCCAGCATTCCATCTTCTGGTAGAGCTGCCGGCCGTGCAGGATGCTCTCGATCGTGAGACGCGGCTCCGCCGGAATCGGGATCGGCGTGCCCGGCTTCGTGGTCTTCCACTTGGGCGAGAACGTCTTGATGTAGGCGACCAGGTCGGCGCGGTGTTGGCGCGTCAGCGGCAGCCACTGCGGCATGTTCGTGGTGACGAACCCGCGCGTCATGGCGTTGAACAAGTCCTCGTCCGTGGGCAGCGTGCCGGTCGGCGTGGACCGACATTTGAACACTCCGAGTGTGAAGTCTCGGGGCTTGGGGTCGATCCAGGGCGCGTTTTCGCCGGCCCCGTCGCCGTCCGGGCCGTGGCAGCCGAGACAATAGCGCTGGTACAGCTTCTTGCCGGCCGCGGCGTGCCCGGTGACACTCCCGATATGAGACTCCTGCGCTCGCACGGGCGTCACTCCTGCCGCTAGCAGCACGCCCAGGCCTGAGAGGAGCGCCATCCATCGCGTATTCGATTTCATGAGAGGCCTCCTCCCCTGTTAGAAGGCGAAGTCGAGGGCGAGCAACACGCTGCTGCTCCACACGGCTGTGCCGGGGTTGAGTGGCGGCACGCCGGCGCCGTCCCCGGAGAGCGGCACGTTCCCGATCGTCTTCGTGAGCGAGTACTCGCCGTGCATCGCGAGTCCGGCACGGCTGAACATGAACACGTAGCGGCGCAGACCGACCGTGAACGCATCGATGTCGCCCTGCGTCTTGGGCGTAGTCGGGTCCGCCTGCTGGTGCATGCGGATCGCCTCGTATCGCCCCAGGAACGCGAGCTGCGGGTTCACGAAGTAGTGCGCCTCGAGCAGTCCGGCATTCCAGATCGCGTTCTGCGTGCCGGCGGTCAGGGCCTTGTCGTCCGAGGCGTGCATCAGGAACGGCAGCAATTCGAGGTTGCCGAACGAGAAGTTGCCGGTGAACCCGACGCGGTAGAACGGCTTTCGCGCCTCCGTGTACGGCAGGGGCCCACCGCCCGTGGTCTGAAACACCGTGGGGCGCTGGCCGACGTAGGCATAGACGCCGAACCGCTCAACGCCCATGCTCCCGGCATCGAGGGCGTGGCTCAGCGTGAACGCCGCATCGTAGCTCGAGCCGGCCCCGAGGCCCGCTTCGCCGTCTGTGCTGGTCAGCGCCGCCAGGCTGTAGCGCGTGTAACTGTTCGGCGAGTGCCCCATCAGCTCGACACCGATCTGGTTGTCCCCAAGGCCGAAGTTATTCAGTGTGTCTCCTAGCGGCAGAAAGTGGTAGCTCTGATACAGGCCGCCGTTGCCGGAGAGCAGGATGATGCGCTTCTCGGAGAGCAGGTTGTCGAGTTCGAACTTGCCGAGCTTGATGTTCGCCCAGGGCGAGTTGCCGAGGTTGTCGAACCGCACGAACGCGGTCTCAATGCCCGCCGTCCCATCGGGGTCCAAGGTCGGCACGAGGCCGAACGTGACGTTCTTGAAGAGCGTGCCGAGCATCAGGAAGTCGATCCCGGAGAAATCGAACCCGGTCTGGGTGAGCGTCTTCTCCACGAATGGCGGCCCCGCTACACCCGGCGTAGGGTCCACGGGCTGCTTGGTCGTGCTCTCCAAGTGGAACTGCGGCGTCGTACGCAGGGCGAGCGGGATGTAGGCGTTGTTCTGAAAGATAGGAGAATCGCGATCGTTGCCGAGTTGGTAGCCTCTGTCCTTGAACGCCTGGCCGAAGGCGTTCAGCTCGGGCCAGGCGGTGTGACACGCGGAACACGGCAGGTGGTACTTACGCGCGAAGGCGGGGATGGCTTTGGTCTTGTGTACCGCCAGCGAGTAGGCGGTGTACGCTCGTGACCCGCGGCCGCTCAGCGCCAGGGCGGCGGTCAGACAAGCGCACGTGACCACCGCACTCACGAGCCACGACCACCGCGCACCGCCCCCGCCCCCGCCCTTCCTGAACGACTTGATCATCGTGCCTCCTCTATGGAGTGCCGACCGTGATCGAGATAGTCAGGGCAGCCGGACTTTGCACACAGCGATTGCTTTTAGAAAAAGCGCAGCCGCCTCCGCGCTAGCCATGTACCACTCGGGCGTTTGTTCGTCAAGACGGAGTCGGTAATTGACTGAGACGTTACCATCCGGACTATGAAGATGCCCCCGTGGGGCGCGCTACGCGCGGGTCAGCTGGATCAGCGTGATCTCGGACGGCGCGCCCAGCCGCAGCGGCGGCCCCCAATAGCCCGTCCCGCGGCTCACGTACAGCCACATCTCCTCCAGCCGGTGCAGCCCCGCCACGAACGGCTGGAACAACCGGACGAGCAGGTTGAACGGAAAGTACTGACCGCCGTGGGTGTGGCCGGAGAGCTGCAGGTCGAAGCCTGCGCCGCGCGCAGCGAATGCGCTCTTCGGCTGGTGCGCGAGCAGCACGCGCACGTCCCCCTCCGGCGCCCCCGCCACCGCGGCCGCGGGATCGGACGCGTGCCCCGGCACCCGTCGGCTCGCCGATGCATCCGTCACCCCGGCGAGCACGAGCTGCGCGGTCCCCCGCCGGATCACCCGGTGGGCGTTCACGAGCGCGCTGAATCCCAGGCGTTCGAGTTCCTGCACCCACCCGGCCGCGTCCCAGTAGTACTCGTGGTTGCCCGTGACGAAGTACTTCCCGTGCGGCGCCGCGAGCCGGGCGAGCGGGGCGAGCTCGTCGCGCAGCGCCAGTGGAAAGCCGTCCCCGACGTCGCCCGTGAGCGCGATCAGGTCCGGCGCCAGGCCGTTCGCCGTCGCGACCACGCGCTCCACGAAGGCCCGCTTCAGCGTCGGGCCCACGTGGAGGTCCGAGAGCTGCACGATGCGGAAGCCCTCGAGATCGGGCGGGAGCTCCGCGATCGGCACCTCCACTCGCACCACGGCGGGCCGGCGCGCGTGCCACGAGCCGAGTACCAGCACCACGAGCGTCCCAGCCAGCACCCCCGCGCTGAACATGCCGGCCCCGACCCAGGCGCGCAGATGCAGCACGTCTCCCGCGAAAACGAACACGATGAGCAGCGACGACAGACCCACCAGGGTGAAGCCCGCCGCCTCGAGCCCGCCGACGGCAGAGGCGGCAAAGGCGGCACGGAGCCCCTGCCTTCCTTGCCGCCCTTGCCGCCGGCGCGCCGCGTAGAACGCCACAAAGGGAGCGACCACGAGAATCAGGATGCCCGCCCAGCCCAGCAGGCGCCCCCCGAGGGGGAGCGGCGCCTGGCCGAGGAGCCGCTGCCCCACGTAGAGATGGAGCAGCGCCCAGACGCCGGCGACGACGAGGATGCGCTTCGCCACCGTCAGCGGCCGGCTGCTCGCAGGGCCGCGAAGTACTCCCGGATCCGCGCCGCGTTCGCGCCCACGTCGCTCCGTCCGACGCGTGACTTGGAGCGCATGTCCACCACGGCGCTGTCGCTCCCGCGCGGGGCCACCCGAATGACGACGTCGTCCTTGAACCCGAACCACTTGGTCGTGGCGGTGGCTTCGATCCGCCCGCTCGCGGAGTCGCTCCCGGTCACCTCCCATCCCGGCATCCCGAGGGCGGCCCGGTGGGCAAGCCCGTAGGCCTGGACCGCGGGGAGCGGCAGCACCAGCGAGCCCAGGTCGGGGTAACCGCGCCGCACCGAGTCGGCGAAGCCGGCGGGATACCCCAGGTCTTTTCCCTTCCAGAACTCGTTCGTCGCCGCGGTGACGTACGCCGGCGGGTTCGTGAGGTCGGTCGAGACGTCGTTGATCGGCGGCACCTTGCGCGCGAGCCGGTACTGGTGATAGAACAGCGCGCCGGGCACGGCGCCGACGATGACGCCGACCAGGGCGAGCGCGGCGCCCCGCGACTTCATCCCGATGGCGAGCGCGAGCGCGACCAGCGCCACGACGCCCCCCACGATCGCGACGACGCCCCCGTAGGCGAAGAGATAACGCAACGCCGCCCGCAGCCCCCACCAGCCGTGCCGGTAGCCCCAGCCGGAGACGAGCTCCATGACCAGCCCGACCGCCGCGAGCGCGAGGCCCGCGCGCGCCGCCCACAGCGTTGCCGTGCCACCCTGCGACTGCGTTTCCATGGCTGCTCCTTTCCCGCCGTTAATAGGTCACGCCCTTGCGGATCGCGAAACCCCACCGGCTGCCCGAGAATCCCTTGCCAAACCGATAACCGATGGCGAACTCCGCGACGTCGCCCCGTACGGCGCGCGTCGGACCGATGCGCAACGACACCCCGAGGTCGCCCCCCAACCGCACCCGCTCATCCGGGTACCAGGCGCCGCCGTAGTCCAAGAACGGGGCGACGCCCACGCCCAACAGTCCCCACGCGTCGTCCGCCACCAGCACCCGATCCTCGACGGCGAGCCAGGCCATGCGCGAGCCCGTGAACTCATGTGCGCCGAATACGCGCGGTCCCGTGCGGCCGAGCCACAGATCGAACAGCGCGTTCGGCGCCGGCCGGCGGAGCCGGGCGCCCTCGAGGTGGAAGATCAGGGTCTGACCGCGCAGGTTCTGGCTCGCGACGGTGAGCGCACCCGCCACCCGGCCTGAGTCGGGCAAGCCCGCCGTGAAGACCCCGTTCCCGGCCCCGCTCAGCACCGCGAACCCGCCGGGCCACAGCGCGGAGAGCCGCGCGCCGACCTCCGCCCCGACCCCGGCCCGGTCGGACGGATAGCCCCACGCGCGCGGCGCCGCCCACAGGCCGAAGTGCAACAGCTGCGACAGGTCCACGTCCTCGCGCCTGGCGTAGGAATTGAACCGCTCCAGGACCTGGAAGCGCACGTGCCCGACGTCGAGCCCCGCGCCCACGGTGCCGAACTGCGACCGGGGGAACGGGTTCGCTCCCTTCGAGGCGAAGTCCTCGCGCCGCCACTGCCCGCCGAGCCACAGCCGGAGGTAGTCCCGGCTCGTCGCGTGGGGCGCGAATCCGGCGGTGACGCCAAAGCGCAGCGCGCGCCGCTCGACCGAGTCGACCAGCGAGTCGTCGCGGAACACCAGCACGCGTTCCGAGGCAGCCTCACCGTCGGTGGCGAGCGCCCGCCGGGCGGCGGTCTCGTAGAACGGGACGCCGAAGAACCACGCCCCGCGTTTCCCGTCCGACTTGTCGCTGTATAGCGTCTCGAGCCGCGCACGCCGCGAAAAGACGTGCGGGCTCACGTACCCGAGCGTGAAGATGCTCCGGTCCGGCGTCTTGTTATAGACGGCCGTGAGCGACGTAGCGGTGCCAAGCAGGTTGTCCTCGACCAGTCCCGCGAGCCAGGTGACGTCGCCTCCCGCCGCGGAGTAGCCGAGCTGTGGCTTGGTGCTCCAGCCGTCGGTGGTCGCGACGCGCAAGGCAAGACGGCCATCCAGGCGCGTCGTGTCGATCCGCACGCGGCTGAAGACGAACAGGTTGCGGAGCGCGCGCTCGCTCTCGGCGACGCGCGCGGAGTCGTAACGGTCCCCCGGATTGACCAGCAGGGTGCGCCGGATCACGCCCGAACGCGTGGTCACGTGCAGCGCGTTCGCGAGCCGGCCTAGGAAGCCCGGTGCGTCCTCGGCGAGGTTAAAGATGTTGCGGTTCACCACGATGATCGTATCGATCGTGGGGGCGGGGGACTGGAGGGACTGGGCGCTCAGGCAGTCGGGCGGTCGGGCGGTCAGCAGCGCGAGCGCGAGGCCGACCGCCCGGCCGCCGGTCCGCCTGATTGCCTCACTTGACCAGGTCAATGCGCTGCTGCAGCGAGTAAGTCACGTGGCGGGCGGAGTCGTTCCACTCCGTAAAATACAGCGTCGCTTCGACCCGGCCGGTGATGTGGCGCAGCCCCCGGGTCGCAACCCGGAACGTGCCCCGCACCGAGTCGGGCTTGAGCGGGCGGCAGAAGCAGGTGACGGTGGCGTACGCGGGAATGCGCGCAGGCGGGGGGCCGAGGGTGTAGGACACGTCTTGCCGCAAATCACGCACACGGCCGAAGTCGAGGCCGAGCATGATCGCGTACTCGTCCCCGTTGGCAGGCGAGGGGTTGAAGTCGAAGCGCGCGAGCCCCACATCCCCACCCCCGCTGGTCGTGTCGATCGCCAGGCGCACCAGCGTGAGGGCCGGGTCCGGCTGCACGGTGAGCCGCCCGTGCCACTCCCAGCGGCCGAGGCTCTGCAGGCCGAGGGTGTCCCCCGGGCGCGACGTCGTGTCGCATGCCCCCAAGAACGTCAAGAGCACCGTCACGCAGAGGCGTCGCAGAGAGGCGTCGCGGAAAATCGTCACGTAGCGGCGTGAAGAGGGTGACGCTCGGTGTCGAGGCAGGGTTTAGGGTGCGATATGGCGCTCAAGGCCCATGCCGGGCGGCCCTTTCGTGACGCCGCTGTGCGACCCCGTCGTCGTTCGCCCTCAGTATTGCCCGAGATAGCGGTCCAGCTCCCACTCGCTCACCTGCCCGATGTACTCCTGCCACTCCTCCCGCTTGGCGTCGAGGTAGCGCTCGTAGATATGGTCGCCCAGCGCCTCGCGGATCACTCCATCTTTCTCCAAATAGTCGAGCGCTTCGTGCAGGTCGCGCGGCAGGTCGTCGATGCGGAAGCGACGGCGCTCGCGGTAGGACATGCGGGCGATGTTCTTGTTCACCGGCTCGCCGGGGTCGATGCGCTCCTGGATGCCGTCCAGACCGGCCGCGAGCTGCACGCCGAGCGCGAGGTAAGGATTCGCGGAGGGGTCGGGCATCCGATTCTCGCAGCGCGTCGCCTCGCCGCGCTGCGCCGGCACGCGGATCAGGGGAGACACGTTCTGGGTAGACCACGAGACGTTCACGGGGGCCTCGTAGCCGGGCACGAGCCGCTTGTACGAGTTCACCAGCGGATTCGTCACCGCGCAGTAGCCGCGCGCGTGCCGCAGCAGCCCCCCGATGTACCAGCGGCCGACCTCGGAGAGCTGGATCGGTCCCTGGGAGTCGAAGAAGCCGTTCTTTCCCTTGGCGAACAGTGATTGGTGCGTGTGCATCCCCGACCCGTTGCGGCCGTACAGCGGCTTGGGCATGAAGGTCGCGACGAGGCCGTGACGCACCGCGATGGTGCGCACGACAAAGCGCAGGCTCGCCAGATGGTCGGCCATCGTGAGCGGGTCCGCGTAGCCCAGGTCGATCTCGTGCTGGCCCCGGGCCACCTCGTGATGTGAAGCCTCCGAGCTCAGCTTCATCTCCTCCAGGGCCGCCACGATGACGCGACGCGCCTGCTCCCCGCGGTCCACCGGGACGAGATCGAAGTAGCTGCCGGCATCGAGCGTCCGGGTCGTCGGCTCGCCGCGCTCGCTCTGCTCGAAGATGAAGAACTCCACCTCGCACCCGACGCGCATCGTGAAGCCCAGCTTGGCGGCCCGCTCGATCTGTCGCTTCAAGGTCGTGCGGGGACACCCCTCGAACGGCCGCCCGTCCGGGTAGCGAATGTCACAGATGAGCCGCGCCACCACCCCCCCCGCCCCCCCCGCCCCCCCCGCGCCGGCCGCCGCGTCCGTTCGAGGGGTGTCCCCG
>WNGD01005149.1_pt1 | contig 18048 bp, 17 predicted proteins | sample 5400671 | NCBI WGS metagenome assembly WNGD01 (sample SAMN13153369, study PRJNA577476) | soil metagenome | isolation source: 40 cm soil or saprolite under grassland replicate 2 | place: USA:California | collected 2016-06-15
CCACGCGTACAGCACGATCCGCGCTCCTGCAACCGGCCGCCCTGCTGCGCCGACAAGGCGCCCCTGTGCGGCGATGGACGGCCCGGCGGCCGCGGCCGCTGCCGCTGCCGGGATCGTGGCCGTGGTCAGCAATAACGCCGAGGATAGTCCAGTAAGTTTGATCAGCGAGCTAAGCCTGCCGCGCATCGCAACCTCCCCGTCGTCTGGGGCACCCCGCGACGCAGGCACATGCGTTTGGAATGCCTTGGCGACTAGGGCGCTACAGGAGCGTGCGCCGGAGCGCCGGGGCTGTCAAGGGCTGGGACCAGTGTCCTTCCCGGCTCGGGTAGCGGGTGGTTCGCCCGACGGCCCGGCGGTGCTGCGGTCACTCAACGACACCGCGCACCTCCGGCAGCCCGGGCGATAGCGGTATCCTCGGGGGAGCGGCGGGCGAGCCGGCCGGGCGGCCGCGCAGTGTCATGGCTTCATGGCACGGCGAGGAAGGTCCGGGCTCCGCAGGGCAGGGTGGTCGGTAACGCCGACCCGGGGTGACCCGCGGGACAGTGCCACAGAAAACAGACCGCCTCCGGCCTGGTCCGGAGGTAAGGGTGAAACGGTGGTGTAAGAGACCACCAGCGCCGCAGGTGACTGCGGCGGCTCGGTAAACCCCACCCGGAGCAAGGTCAAGAGGGCGCCGTGCCCTCCGGGGCGCGGCAACTGCGCGAGCGCTTGAGGGCGGCCCGCCCGATGCTCGCGGGTAGACCGCACGAGGCTGCCAGCAATGGCAGTCCCAGATGGATGGCCGCCGGCCCGCGCAAGCGGGTGCACAGAACCCGGCCTACAGGCCGGCTCGCCCGCCGCCTGACCTGGGCAGACATGGCGGCGTCAGGCCATGCCGGAGTGGCCGGCTATGAGTGCCGCCGGCCTGGCGAGCAGCCTGTTTCGCGGCGCCCGACAGTGGGGGATCGGGGCCTTGGCAAGGTCATCTTGGGGGCGGAATCGGCCTGCCTGGGCCCGCGCTTTCTGCTTGGCGGCGGTGGTTCCGGGCCGCTTGGGGTCGTCCACCTGCCGTCGGGGTTCGCGGTGATGCCAGCCAGACCAGATCGAGTAATCGAGCCCACAGGGTGCGCCAGTGCCAGGTTTCCAGCGGGTGCTCCCCGGGCCCATGAAGGGCACCGTCTGCAGGGACCAGCCCCAGCCGCTGAGGGCACCATCGACGTGTTGACCGGGAACCTCGGTGGGCCGCGGAGTCGACGACATCGCGAGGACGGACTAGCGAGATGTGCCGTTGGCGGCTGCGTTGGCGATCGGTGCCGGGCCGCTGCGGGAGACGATCACAGCCCGCGCCCAGCCAGAGCACCCGGGCCGGCATCGGGAGAGCTGTCCGATAGCGCTCAGCGCTGCTGAGTTCGTCCGTTTAGTGAACACCCATCAGGTACTACCCGTGTTAGTAGGTAGCCCTGTGTCGACCTGGCCCGGGCACGCGCCGGATCGGCACTTCAGCCGATCCCAGTTGAGAGGAACCGCACGCATGCGCAAGACAGGAAGGGCCCTTGCCGTAGTGGCCACGGCCGCGGTTGTCGCCGGAATGACCGTTCCGGCGCTGGCTGCAACGGCAGGCCCTCGGCCCGGTCCCCCGTCGTCGGTTGCCTTCAGGCCCGGGTCGGGACGGTCGGCTGTCGACTGGAACCGTGAGCTGATAACCATTCTGGGCACTCCGGGGGCTCAGCCCGCGACCGTGCATCCCACCCGCAGCTTCGCGCTCTTGCAGGCGGCCGAGTACGACGCGGTGACCTCGATCACGCACGCGGCCCCTCCGTACCTGTTCTCGGTGCGCGCGCCGCGCGGCGCCCGGCCGGACGCCGCCGCCGACCAGGCCGCGCACGACGTGCTGACCGCCCTCTACCCGTCGCTGAAAAACGAGCTGGACCAGCTGCTCGCCAAGGAACTCGCGGCCATCCCCGATACCCGGGGCAAGCAGTGGGGCATCAGGGTCGGAGATATTGTCGCCGAGCGGCTTGTCCACGTCCGATCGTCCGACGGATAGGCGGCAACCCCGCCGCCGTTTGTCCCCGGAAACCAGCCGGGCGACTACCGGCCGACCCCGCCAAACTTCCCGGTACCGGTGTTCACCAACTGGGGCTCGATCACGCCGTTCGTGCTCCGCAGCGGCCGACAGTTCCGTCCAGCCCCACCACCGCCGATCACGAGCGCCGCCTACGCCAGAGCGCTGAACCAGGTCAAGAGCCTGGGCCAGGACTCCAGCACCACCCGCACCGCTGACCAGACAACGCTGGCGAAGTTCTGGGGCGCGGCGCCGATCTGGAACGTGTGGAACGAGATCGCCCAGAGACTGGCCGTGACCCGGCACGCCAGCCTGGAGCGGACGGTCACCGTGTTCGCGAATCTCGATCTCGCCCTGGCCGACGCGACCATCGGTCTGTACGACGCGAAGTACCACTACCTGGTGTGGCGCCCGATCACTGCGATCCGGCTGGGCAACACGGCCGGCAACCCCGGCATCGCCGGGGACCCCAGCTGGAACCCGCTCGCGGTCACCGCGGCCGACCCGTCCTACCCCGGCGCCCATGCGACCATCAGCCAGGCCGCGGCAACCGTTCTCAGCGCCTTCTACGGTGACCACCAGGAGCTCACTGTCAGCTCGGACGGAGATCCCGGCGTGACCCGGACCTTCGGCAGCTTCCAAGCGGCAGCCAGCGAGGCGACGCTCAGCCGGCTCTTCGCCGGTCAGCACACCATGATCGACCTCGTGGCCGGCCAGCAACTCGGCCGCCACGTCGGCGACTTCGTACTCGGCCACCTCGGGCCAGCGCCAGTCGGCTTGCGCTGAGCAAAGCCCACACCCGCGGGAGCGGCGGATGTGTCCCCACATCCGCCGCTCCCAGGCGCGCCCGGCAAGGACGTCAGCGGCGGCTCGGCGTCGCGCGGTACCTGCCCACCCGAAAGCTGGACACCACGTTCGGCACCTGCGGGCTGGCCTCCGCCGGCTACGTCGGTGGCGAGAGCGGCACGGGCGTCGCCCTCCAGCCTGACGGAAAGATCATCTGGGTAGGCAGCCAGGGTAACCCGAGCTTTCCGGCCGGCGGGACCTTCGGGTTCGCGGTAGCCAGATTCAACGCCAACGGCAGCCTGGACACCAGCTTCGGCTCCGGCGGCCAGGCCGGCGTGGAGTTCTTCGCCCCGCCGATGCAGGGCACGCGCTGGCGCGTTTCAACGTCAACGGCACCCTGGACACCAGCTTCGGAACTGGCGGGACGATCCTCTCCAGCGGCGGCGGGATCACCGCGCTGGGCCTGGACGCAGCCGGCAACATCCTCACGCTCCCCAACCGCGCCGAGTTCAGCCCTCCCTCGGGCAGGCCGACGCGGATGCCCTGGTCGCTGAGCTGGTCTCCAACCGCAACGCGATCTACAAAATGTTGTTCGACGCGCGGCGTAAGCTGCGTGCCACTCTTGCCGCTAACCTCGATTCCGGCGAGCGGATCAGACCTCGCCTGTGATGCCTTCGGTAGCGCTGACCAAAGCAGATGCTCCGACTTCAACGAGTCTGGCTGAACGCACCTATCAAGATCACTGAAGTGGGATTCGGGCTATCGCGGCAAACACCGCGGCCGTGACCCGGGATTTCTTGGCCATACTCCGGCAACCCGCGGGCCGCGGCGTTGCGGCATCGGCGGGGGGCCAAACCTCAGCCCGAGTGGTTTCGGGCCGTCTTGTTCATCGATCAGGAGAGCGCCGCATGGATGTCGCGCCGCACCGCCTGCCGCCCGACCTCGACGGCGGTAGTGACCGTTCCCTTAGCCCGCCGGGCCACTTCGCCGCGGATGGGCGCCATTACCTCCTCGCTGTCCATCAGCGCATAGCCCGACACCCAGAATGATTCGAGATCGCGGTCGAGGACGGCGAGCGGCTGCGGGAAACCTGGCCCGCCTCGCTTGAGGACGCCAGGAGCGAGCCTGTTCACTGACAAGACCAGCTAGGCCCAACGTGCTCTTTGTCCGGCAAGTCCCCAGCGAGGATCATGGGACGCTGAAGCTGCGAGCGCCCGTTCATGCCAGTCTTCTCCGGCCGGGGTCGAAGGATGCAGCCTGCCCCGCCACCCGTCGCTGAGCGAAGCTCTCGCCCAGCCACGGTGCCGGGAACCATGGGGCCCAGTCGGCCCCGTCCCGAGGCTGCAGGCCTGCATCTCTGCCCTACCAGACCTGGCCTGCGGCGGCCGGTATGCGGGCCAGGGGGCTAGCGCCATTCAGCTGGCGCGGCGGGGATGCTGGCCCGCCCGTCATGGCCGGGGCGGGGGGAATGCGACGGCGGAACCCGGGGGAGTAGGCCAGGTGGAACCCGCGGGTGGGCACGGTCGCGCCAAGTTGCGCGAAGAGCCCGGCGGCTGAGAGCGTCGCCCGCCAGACCAGGGCGTACTCCGGTGGTGGGGTCAGGTTGCGCAATGCCGGGGCGAAGCGCGGCTCGGTGAGGTGGGCCATGAGCCCCCGCAGCCAGGGCCGGGAGTAGGTGAAGCTGTCGGCGGCCGCGGTGGCCACGATGGGGTGCAGTAGCTCGAGGATCAGCCGTGGATCGGCCTGGGCGTCGGGGGGGAGCGCCCCGACCTGCCGGGCCAGGCTGATCGCGGCTGGTCCGTCGTCGGCGAGCACGGCGGCGGCGAGTTGCCCGAACGGCGCCGGGATGCCGCCTGGTGTGGCGGCGACCGCGCCGAAGTCCAGCATGCCGAGCCGGCCGCCTGGGAGTAGCAGGAAGTTGCCCGGGTGCAGGTCGGCGTGCATCCAGCCGGTGCATGCTGCTGGCGCGTAGATGGCGTGGCTGAGCAGCCGTGCGGCCAGGTCCGCCGCGTCTCTGCTGTCGAGCTCGCGCCAGCCGACCGGAAGCAGATCCGTGCGCCCGTCCAGCAGCGCGGACAGGCTTGTCCCCTCCAGCCAGCCGGTGACCAGCACCCGTGGTGTGGCGGCGTACACGGCCGGGACCGTGACCCTGGTCCGGCCCGGCGGCTCGTGCACCCCTGCGGCGCGGGCTACGGCGAGTGCCTCTGGGATGCGGCGCGTGAACGCGGCCGCGACCTGCGTCTGGACACGCCCCTCCCGCACATAATCCAGCTCCTCGACGATCCGGCTGGCGAGCTCGTCCGCCAGTCCGGACACGTTCAGTTTGGTGAGCCGGGCCATCACCCGGGCCAGCAGCCGGACCTGGCGGAGGTCCGAGCGCAGCGCCTTGCCTACACCCGGGTACTGCACTTTCACCGCCACGTCGACGATCTGGCCGGCGTCGTTGCGCCATCGTCCGCGGTGCACCTGGCCGATCGAGGCTGCAGCTGCCGGTATGTCGTCGAATTCCACCAGCCGCTCCCGCCACCCCGGCCCGTAGGCAACGGCGAGATCAGCGGCGACTATCCGGCGGGCGACCTCGGCCGGCATGGCTGGCGCCGCGTCAGTGAGCCGCCGCAGCGCCGACCGGTAGGGCGCCGCGACCCCCTCGGGCATCGCCGCCTCGAACACCGACATCGCCTGACCCAGCTTCGCAGCGCCGCCCTTGAGCTCACCCAGGGTGGCGAATAGCTGCTCGGCCGTGCGGGCAGCGACCTGGTCGCCAGCTGCCCGGGACAGCCGGCTGGCGGCGGCGGCGGTGCGCCCGGCATGCCGCAGCGGCAGCATGGCCAGCCGACCGGTACGCCGCAGCGCGCCCGTCGGCAGGACCGGCCGCTCCTTTCTCTCCGTTGCTGCTTCCAACGGCCGCTGCTGGCGCGGGTGTCCGTCGGTCATCTTGGCCGTCCTCCTTCTGTGTCGATTCCTGAGCGGGCTGGTGGCCTGGCGGCCCGCGGGGCGCGGGTGCTGCTGGCAGGCTGGTTTCGTCCTGGTGACGGGTGCCCGGCCACTCAGTAGCCGAGACCGCCGCCGGTCGGGGCGGCGGGAACGGTGCCTGCGGGCGTGCCAGCTAGCGGGGTGAGGCCGGGGGTGGCTACGAAGAAGTTCTGGACGCCCTGGCCGGTCACCTGGCCAGCGTGATCGTCATTGAAGGTGTACAACAGGTGGCGGTTGTAGGCGACCTGGTGCCCGTGGACGTCGTTGAGCACGGTGAGCTTGCCGTTCACTCCGGCGGCGGCGGGCGCGGCCGAGATCAGCGGCGGCCACAGCCAGGCCAGCCCGCCGGTGACAAGCGACTTCGCCGCCGTGTCGGGCCGGTAGTAGTACAGGGGCAGGCCGCGGGCGTTGACCAGGATGGTCTCGGTCCTGCCGGCGACCGCGGCCGGCGCGGTGCGCACGGTGGCCGCCGCGGCGCTCTGGCCGGCGGAGGGCGCGCTGCTAGCGGGTGAGCTGCCTGCCGAAGCGGCGGCGACACCGCCGCCGGCGGCCATGGCCGCAACGGCAAGGCCGGCGATGATGATTCTCGGGTTTCGCATTGCTAGCTCCTAGTGATGCTGGTTATCTACTAACTACTAACACGGATAGTAGAGATGCGGTGTTCACCCGGCAGGCGGGTCATCCTGGCGGTGAGACAGCCAGCCGGGTGACTAGCCGTTGCTAAAGGCGGTCGTGGGCCGCCGGTGTGACCGTGACCGTGGACGACGGCGCGCGCCCGCGGCTCGCAGGGGCGGGTGACCGCCCATGTTGCCGATGGCGCGCTGCGGGTATCTGGCCTGGCCGTAGCACTCTGCAATGCCCCTCCGGGACTGGTCATGGCTGGAAGCTCGCCGCGCGGGTGCGGGCGGGTGGTGAAGTGTCGGCGGGCAGGGGACTGGTTGCGTGGACGAGGGCGCGCACCTGGTCGCCGGTGATGGTTTCCTGCTCCAGCAGGGCGGCGGTGAGCTGGGTGAGGGCTTCTTTGTGGCGGGTGAGCAGTTCCCGGGCGCGGGTTTCGGCCTTGGCTAGCAGGGCGGCGACTTCCTGGTCGATGAGCTGCTGGGTGTGCTCGGAGTAGCTGCGCTGGGCGGCGAGGGCGGGGTGGCCTGCGGGCGGCACGCTGTAGCTGACCGGGCCGATCACGTCGCTGAGGCCGAACTCGCGGACCATCTGGGTGGCCAGGGCGGTTGCGGAGGCCAGGTCGTCGTTGGCGCCGGTGGATGCCTCGCCGCGGATCAGGCGCTCGGCGGCGCGGCCGCCGAGGCGGACGACGAGGGTGTCGGCCAGGTAGCTTTCGCCGTACAGCTGCCGGTCGTCGGCGGGGAGCATCTCGGTCAGCCCGAGTGCCTGCCCGGCGCCCAGGACGGTGACCCGGCTGACCGGGTCGGCGTGCGGGGACAGGACCGCGACCAGGGCGTGCCCGGCCTCGTGGACGGCGACGGTGGCGAGTTCGCCGGGGGCCAGCGGGCTGGTGTGCCGGGTACCGAGCAGCACGCGGTCGCGAGCGTCGGCGAAGTCGGCCGCGGCGAGCACGGTGCGGCCGGCCCGTACCGCGGTCAGCGCGGCCTCGTTGACCAGGTTTGCCAGGTCCGCGCCGGAGAACCCGGGGGTGGCGGCGGCGACCTGATCGAAATCGGCGTTCGGGCCGAGGTTCTTGCCGCGGGCGTGGGAGGCCAGAATGGCGGCCCGCTCGGCCCGGTCGGGCAGCGGGACGATGACCTCGCGGTCGAACCGGCCGGGCCGGCGTAGTGCCGGGTCCAGAGCGTCCGGCCGGTTGGTGGCGGCCAGTACCACTACCCCGCCGGAGTCCTCGAATCCGTCCATCTCGGCGAGCAGCTGGTTGAGGGTCTGCTCCCGTTCGTCGCTGCCGGGCAGGCCGCCGTGGTCTCGGCGGGCGCCGAGGGCATCGATCTCGTCAATGAACACGATCGCCGGCCCGCGGGTGCGGGCCTGCTCGAACAAGTCCCGGACCCGGGCTGCTCCGACGCCGACGAACATCTCGACGAAGCTGGAGCCGGAGATGGACAGGAAGGGGACGTGGGCTTCGCCGGCGACCGCGCGGGCGAGCAGGGGCTTGCCGGTACCGGGCGGCCCGGCCATCAGCACTCCGCGCGGCCCGCGTGCCCCGGCCCGGTGGTAGCGGCCGGGGTCGCGCAGGTAGTCGACGACCTCGCCGATCTCCGTCTTCACCCCCGGGTAGCCGGCCACGTCGGCGAACCGGGTGGCCGGGCGCTCGGCTTCGATGACCCGTGCTTTGGCCCTGGTCAAGCTGCCTATGCTGCCCAGCCCGCCTGCCCTGCCCAGCCCGCCGAGGCCCTGCCGCCGGGCGTTGCGGACGCCGGTATAGAGCAAGCCGCCGATCAGCAGCAGCGACAGCAGGCCGATCAGCACGGACAGCACCGAGGAGCCCGTGGCGGTGGTGGCGGTGACCTGGACGTGGTGAGCGGCCAGCTGCCCGGCCAGGGTCCGGTCATCGAGCGCGACCGGAATGGTGGTGGTGAACGGCTGCCCGCTCGCCAGGCTGCCGGCCACGTGGCCGGCTGGGTCGATGGTCACCGCGCGGACCGTGCCCGCGCCGACATCGCCCACAAACCGGGTATAGGTCAGCGGCATGCCCGGGGCAGCGCCCCGCGACAGGGCAAGCAGCATCACGAAGCTGGCCGTGGCAGCCGCCGGGAGCAGCCACCGCCGCCACGGGGCCGTAGTTGCCTGGCCCCGCGGGCCAGGCTGGGACATGCGCATCGCGGTTCTCCTTCCGGGTGCCCGGGACACCCAGGCGGGGTCTAGCAGGGGTGTAGCGGCGGGCCCGGCCCGGCCCGGGAATGGTCAACGGGGCTGGCTGTACTCCGGTACACGCCGCGCGGCAGGATGGGGCCGCGGGGGCAGGTTCGCAGCGCGGGCCCGCGCCTGCCAGGCGGCGAGCGCGACGAGCAGGATGAGCAGCGTCTCCACGCTGAGTGCGGCAATGCCCAGCGGGCAGCGCCAGTTACTGACGTCGCCGTGATCGCCGAGGAAGCCCCCCGGCAGGGCGCGGGTCAGCACGTAGCCGCCCATCGCCGAGGCGGCCAGGGCGGCGGCGGCAGCCCATGCCAGCCAGTGCCACCGGGTGATCATCACCCCGCCGGTCACGACCGCGGCAGCGATGATCCCGAAGTATCCGGCGCCGATCAGTGGCGTCGGGCCCAGCGTGCCGGGCAGGTCGATCACGTGGATCATCGCTAGCGCGGCCAGCGCCACCGCGCCTACGGCGCGCATGATCACATCCGCGTTCTGTGGCGGCGGCGTGGCATCGAGACGAGCAAACATCGGTATCCTCCTGTAGATTCGGGTCGCCCGCGGGCCTGCGCCGCGACGGGGCAGCAGTAATATCGCTTTCAACTACTAACACGTATAGTAGAGATGGCAGGTTCAAGCGGGACTGAGCCGGCGGGGTGCGACATGGGTCACACTGCCCCGAGGCGGCCGGCACGTTGAACGGCACGCGGACCATGCCAGCTGGCAGTGCCGGCCTGGCGTCAGGTCACATGCTGGCGCCGCAGCGGGCTGCGGCCGAGCTCAGGGCGGCCGCCAGCCCGCGGTCGGTGAAAGCGTGAATGGGAACCCGTCGCCTGGCCCGCCGGGCGCCTGTTCACATCTCTGGTTCGAGCGCGACCGACATCATGGCGACGCGCCGGCCGAGGATCCGCTGGCTGGTGGCCGTATCCTCGGTCAGCTGCCTGACAGGCACCCTGCCAGTCAGGGGCAGGCGTGTCCGCACTGGCCGGGTCGGCGACCCGCGCGGTAGACGACGCGTGCGAGCCCCTTGTGACCGTCAGGCGAGCGCGGCGGCGACGGTGCGGCCCGGCCGTGCGTGCGGGCGGCGTCGCTCTACCCGGCGGAGGGTGTCCCTGGCCGGATCTCCGCAAGGATCGCAAGTTTCTGCAGCGTCGCCGCCGGCGGCTGTCCCGTGGCCTCATGCAGCTCATAAAGCAGCAGCCCGGAGATGGCGTGCAAGCCTGCGATAAAGTCGCCCAGGGCCATCGGATCCTCCGGGATCAGGGCCCACACGGCCCACGCCTCCAGCTCGGGCGAGTCGAGACTCGCGGTGAGAATCCCGATCGCCAGCTGCATGGCGCCGGCCGCCGTCTGGCCGCCATCCGCGGCCGTCCCCGGCGTGCGGCGGGCCGGCCCGCGGTCCCTGCGGCGGCGCCGCCGCCAGGAGCGGCGTCCGCCCGTGGTGTTCCTCATATCGTCCGCCTGCCGCGGGCGCGCTGGGCAGGCCGTTCTGGCTTATGGGTGCACACACCTGGCAACACGCAGGTGGCCGAGGGACTGTTCATTGCCCGCTGGCCGCGGCCCCGCCGGCGGCGCGCCTGGACCGGGAGCCGGCTCTGGTGCAGAACGGCGCGCGGCCGGAGAGCGGTCATGCGGCCGCCGCCCGGCGTGGCTGGCTACCCGGTCGCGCTGGGCCGCTAGGCGCCCGGAACCCGTCCTAGCGCGAGCGCCAGCACGGCCGGGGCCAGCGCTAGCAGCACCGGGGTCAGCGCGAGCGCGGCGGCAGTGGCGCGCAACAGCTGCCGGCGCGCCCGGCCCAGCGGCTCGGCCGGCCCCAGCAGCCGGTGTATCCGCTGCACCGTGTCGGTGACGGCCGCGGCCAGGGCCGGCGCCGCGAGTACCGGTGCGGGACTGTCGGCGGTAGCGAGAAGGACCAGGGCAGTGGCCAGCGGCCCGGGATTGCAGGCTCGCGTTGCCGAGTCGTCGGCGTGCAGTTCAACCAGCAGCGCTACCTGCGCGTCCGCATCCCGCATCAGCGGCATGAACGGAAGCACCTGGCGGCCGATCCTGGCCATCGCCAGCAGCCGGTGGTGGTGGCCGGCCAGGTGAGCTCGCTCATGTGCCAGGACCGCATCCAGCTGACCGGGATCCAGCGCCTGCAGCGCGCCGGTGGTCAGGACCACCGTCGGGTGCCGGCCGGCCACGCAGTAGGCGGCCGGCTGCGAATGGTCCACGAGCACGGCCCCCAGGGCCGGATCGGGGTGCCCGACCAGCCGCGCGGTTTCCGCGTGCCGCAGCGCCTGCCGCCCGGTGGCGCGCAGGTGGGTCGTGGCGATGACGGCGGTCCGGGCCAGCACGGCGCCGGCCAGCGTCAGGCCGAGCCCGGCCACGGTAGCGCCCCCCGGCGTGGCGTAAGTGGCGCGAAGCCGCAGCACGCACGCCCCGATCAGGTGACTCAGGTCCCCGCTGAGGGCGGTCGCGTGGACCGCCAGCGTCAGGCCGGCCAGCCCGACCGCGGCCACCACCGACCATGCGGCGGTCAGGTAGGTGACGATGGCCAGCAGCGGCGCCCGTGCCGCCCACCTGGCCCGGCCGAGCATCCGCGATCCCAGCGTCCCGACGCAGGCCGCGTACGCCAGCAGCACCGCCGCAACGGTCACCGGGGCCCGCCTGCTTCAGGCTCGCCGCGCGCATGGTCGAGCGCCTCGCGCAGCAGCGCGGCGTCATGCGGGCTCATCTGGAGCGCGAAATGCGCAAGCGCCGTGCGCCGGTCCGCGCTGGTGCCCAGCGCGTCGTTCATCAGCGCCGCGGTATACCCGGAACGAGAGCCGGTGGGCTCGTAACGCCACGCGCGGCCATCGCGCTCCCGCCGCAGCCACCCCTTGCGGTGCAGATTCTCCATCACCGTCATCACGGTCGTGTAGGCAAGCGGCCGTTCATCATGCAGATCATCGACCACCTCGCGGACCAGCGCCGGCCTGCCCCACTCCCACAGCCGGTCCATGATCACAGCTTCCAGCTCACCGAACTGACGCATCTTCAACTCCCGGACATGCCCGCGTACTCCCGCCGCTACGTACTAACACGGATAGAACAAGCCGCTGGTTCACCCGATTCCCCGGCCGGCAGGCCAATCGCCTTGCCGGGCCGACCGTCAGCACCGTCGTGTCTACCCAGACTAGATACCCTGGTCAAGAGCCTGGCTGTACCGACCGAGGACCCGGTGCCACCGGATTGCCGCGAGGCGCCGGCCATCGCTGCCCCCTGGCGGCAACCGGTGATGAACGGAGCAGCTCTACTATTCGTGTTAGTAGTTATGTCTGCCATTCACTCAGCCGTCCCTGATGCTCCCCACAGCGAGCTGTCCCGCGACGCCGATGCCGCGGTCCGCCAGTTGTACTCGCGTCACGCTGCGGAGCTGCACAGCTACGTCCAGCGGTTCTGTCCTGATCGGGCCAGCGCCGATGACATCGTGCAGGAAACATTCATCCGGGCCTGGCGCCACCTGCCGCAGCTGAGCGCCGATGACCGGCCCATCGGGCCGTGGCTGTTCCGGGTCGCGCGCAACCTGCTGACCGACGCCGACCGGGCCGCGCGGTCACGGCCGGTCACCGTGCAAGCCCAGCCCGCCGAGGACGCCCGCGACGATACACGGCTGGACCAGGTCCTGGACCGGCAACTCGTCACCGGCGCGCTCCAGCACCTGTCGCCCGCGCACCGCACGGTGCTGGTCGAGACCTTCTACCACGGCGGCTCCCTCGCGGCGGTCGCCCGCCAGCTCGGGATACCGCCCGGCACGGCCAGATCACGGCTCCACTACGCGCTGCACGCCCTGCGCCAGCAGCTGCACGACCACGACGCGATCGCATGCTGATAAACAGCCACCTGCCCGGGGATGTCCCGGCAGCCGATGCTGACGGCGGGACGACGACGGCGTCGGCGGCGGGCAGCCGGCCGGGCCGGCGCCTGATCACCGTCATGCTGCTCACCGCGGCGGCACTGGACCTGACCCGGTGCGGCCTCGTCCTCGCGACAGCCGAGCATGCGGCGCCGGCCGCCGGGCTAGTCGCGGCCGGGCTTGCCGCGGCCGCGCTGAGCCTGTGGACTGCGCGCGGATGCCAGGGCGCCCGGCGCTGGTCGCCCTCGGGGTACTGCTGACCGTGGCTGTCCTGGCTACCGCCGGCCGGACCGGTCAACCAGAGCAATTCACCGAAAACTCGTGCATCATCGACAGGCGAGCAGCCGATGACCTTCAGCGCACCCGCGTCGGCGCAAGCTCGCGGTGCACACGCTGCTACCTCCCGCCGGAAGGCGGGAGGTAGCGAGGGTGACGACGTGCGCCGCAGCGGGCATCGCCAGTCCCGCCTCCGCGAGGACGGGCGAGGCACACCTGGCCGCCCGCTGATGACCAAGATGCCCATGCGAGGACCGGCCCCGGCAGGCCTGTGCTGCCATTGCCGGCCGGTGCTCAGTGTCAGTGAGACCCGGCCATCTCCGGGCTGAACTTAGCGAGCAGGCAGGAGCCGTAGGAATGTTCATGAAGAAAACGCGGCGGGCAGGCGTGGACTGGCAGCACGTCGGGCCCCGGGTAGCCGGGGCCGGGCTGCTCGCCGCGACCGGGGCGATCCACCTTGACCTGTACCTGACCGGCTACCGGTCGATCCCGGTGATCGGCTGGCTTTTCCTGCTCCAGGTGATCGCCGCCTTCGGCCTCGCCGCGGCCGTGCTGGTGTCCGGCAGCCGGCTGGCCGCCGCGGCCGGCGCCGGGTTCGCCCTCTCAACCCTCGGCGGCTACCTTCTCTCGGTGCAGTTCGGCCTGTTCGGGTTCAAGGAGATCCGGACGACCGCGGGGATCATCGCCGGGGTGATCGAGGTAGCCGCTTTCGCTGCGCTGGCTGTGCTCGCGCTGGCCCCCGCCGCGCAACGCCAGCCGGCCCGGCCAGTGGCGTCCCGCAGTTCCATGCTGGCCAGGCTGCAAGCGGGCGTGCCAGGCGCCGGGCGGGCGGCCGCCGCAGTGTCGGTTGCTGCCCTGGTGCTGCTGGTCAGCGCCGTTGCCGGGGCGGGCGACCCGGGACCTTCGGCCGCGGGCGGCCTGGAGACGGCGAAGATCGGCGGCGTGACCGTGCTCACCAGCGCCAAGGGGTTCACGCTGTACTGGTTCGCCCCCGATACCCCCTCCAAATCGAACTGCAACGGAGGGTGCGCGGCCTACTGGCCGCCATTGACCGGGACACCAGCCGCCGGCCCGGGGGTGCCCGGCAAGCTAGGCACGATCAAGCGGTCAGACGGCACGACGCAGGCCACCTACAATGGGCATCCCCTCTACACCTACATCGGCGATACCGCCCCCGGCCAGGCCCACGGCAATAACAGGGCAGACGTGCCCGGACTGCTTCATTGCGGCCGGCCGGAGCCACGCCAGTCAGTGGCCAGCCTAGGAGCGCTGCGGGCGCAGGAATCGTCTTACCAGGGAAGGATGCCTTCGGCGTCGAAGTAGCCTCCGGTGGGGCCATCAGGGTCCACCTGCGCCATACGCACGATGATCTCGGTGCCCTGCTCGACGCTCTGGAGGCCGGTGTTCCCGTTCAGGTCCGTCTTGGTGAAGCCAGGCTCCACCGCGTTGATCCGCATGTTCGGGAACGCCTTCGCGTACTGCACGGTGATCATGTTGACCGCGGTCTTCGACGCCGGGTAGGCGACGCCCGGGTAGGCGTACGACGGACCGCCCGGGGTGGTGACCCGGGTGAGCGAGGCCAGACCGCTGCTGACGTTGACCACGACCGGGGCGGTGGAACGCTGCAGCAGCGGAAGAAACGCGTGCAGGACGCGCACCATGCCGAAGACGTTCGTCTCGAACGTCTGCCGCATCAAGTCGGCTGTCACGTCCGCGGCGCCGATCACGACGTTGTTGGCACCCATCTCTTCTTGGATGCCGGCGTTGTTGACCAGCACGTCCAGCCCTCCGTCGGCCTCGATGGCCTGCACCGCGGCCGCCACGGACTCGTCGTCGGTGACGTCGAGCTGGACTGCCCGCGCGCCTAGCTGCCCGGCGGCCCGGCGCCCGCGTTCGGCGTCCCGGCTGCCGATATGGACGGTGTAGCCCGCGGCAACGAGTCGGCGGGCGGTCTCGAAGCCGAGACCCTTGTTTGCTCCAGTGATCAGTGCTGCCGTCATGCCTCAACGTTAGGATTTAGAGCATGCTCGAAGTCAAGCCGCGGCCGGTCCCCGGGTCCGCTCGCTCCGACCCTCAGGCGGGCCTGAGCATCGCCGAGGCCGCCCGCCGCACCGGGGTCAGCGTGCACACCCTGCGCTACTACGAACGCGCCGGCCTGGCCGTCACCACCGTCGACCGCACGGCCGGCGGCCGGCGGCGCTACCAGCAGCAAGACCTGTACTGGATCACCGTCTGCACCAGGCTGCGGGCCACCGGCATGCCCATCAAGACCATCCGGCGCTACGCCAAGCTCGTATCCGCCGGGCCCGGCAACGAGCAGGAACGACTTGCCCTCATGGAGGCCCACCGCGCCGAGGTGACCGCCAAGCTCGCTGAGGTACAAGAAAACCTCAAGCTCATCGACCACAAGATCAACGTCTACCGAGGCCGGCTCGCCGCCGGCGACGCCGACAGCTATGGGCGCCCATCCGCCTAGCGGAGTGCCTTCAACGCGGCACCTTCGAGGCCTTTACAGCGGCTGCGCGCCGAGGCGCGATCTAGGGCTAGTGTGGTTCGGCCGGTGGCTCGGTGATCCGGCATCGGATGAGTGAACCAGGTGCACAGAATGCGACGCGGCAATGAAAAATGATCAGTCGATGAGTTCATAGGCGGGGTTGATCATGACAGCGCCGGCTTTGCCGACGCGGACCGCTCCCCGGAGCCTGACCTTGCTGCCGGGCTCGAGACCCGGTATGTGTGTTCGCCCGTAGAACAGTGCGGTGAGTTCTCCGCTGGCGTCCGCGATCGTGCAGGCCAGGATGGAATTCTGTTCCACCGGCTTGATCTTGACAGTGTGCACGCGCCCGGCAACCAGGGCCCGGCCATGACTGCTCAGCGCGGAGATCGGGGTGACGCCCGATGGCGCGCCGGGACGCCGATGCTCGGGCGCGGCGGCATCATGGGGAACACGCTTCGCCGCCGGCCTGGCCTGACGCGCGGGCAGCACCTCGACTTGGGCGGTCACATCGAAGGGGATGATCGTGGCAGCGGACCGCGGGATCCGGCTCGTCACCCGCGCGATCTTGTCGGCGGTCCGGTCGTGCATGAGCCGGCCGAGCAGCGGCGGATAGCTGCGTCGCGGCAGCACGACGGTGACGTGGGTGCCGGGCTGGCAGGTTTCCCTGATGACGAGGTCGCTCGCCGCGCGCTCGATCCGCCGGTCCGGGCAATCCACCAGGTCGAGCGGAATGCCCCGGTCCGCCCGCAGCCACTGCTGCCGCAAATGATCGGCTCGTGGCTGGTCGACGACGAAGTGCACCGCTCGCAGCGCGGTCGGATGCAGGCTGCGCGCGTAGCGCAGTCCGGCGATCGTCGCCAGATCGAAGTCGTCTATCAAGACGAGCACCGTCCGGCGCGGGTAATTCGGCGGGTCCGGCGGCTTGTCGCTGCCGAGGGCCTCGACCATACGGGCTTCCGTCCGATACTGCCGGTTCAGCCGGATGAACGCGAATACCAGCACCGGGAACACCGCCACGACCAGCCAGGCGCCCTCGGTGAACTTCACGATCGCGAAGATCACCACGACCAGCGCCGTATATATCCCGCCCGCGAAGTTGATGACAAGCCGGCGCCGCCAGGCGGGTTCCTTCTGCCTGATGTGATACCTGGCCATCCCGAAGCCGGCCATGGCAAAGCCGGTGAACACGCCGATCGCGTAGAACGGGACCAGGTTGTTGGTGTTGGCGCCGACCACGAGCAGCAAGGCAAGCGCCAGGACGGCCAGCACGACGATCCCGTTCGAGAAGACCAGCCGGTGGCCGCGCTTGGACAGCCAGCGCGGCAGGAACGAGTCCTCGGCGACGAAACTGGTCAGGAACGGGAAGCCGCTGAAGCTGGTGTTGCCTCCGGTGAACAGGATCGAGATGGCCCCCGCCTGGGCAACGAAGAACAACGCCTTGCCGGGTACTGAATGCCCGAAAATAAGGCTGGCCTCCTGGGAGAGCACCGTCGGGAAGCCATCGCCATAAGGGACCGCATGGGTGATGAATGCCAGCCACGAGATCCCGGCGATCAGGAATGCGACGATGCAGCCCTGGGTCACCAGCAGCTGACGGGCATTGCGGCCCTCCGGCGGGCGGAGCGCACTCACCGCGTTGGAGACTGCCTCGATCCCGGTCAGCGAAGAACCGCCGTTCGCGAACGCGCGTCCCAGAATAAAGATGGCCCCGAAGGTGAGCAGGCCGCTCGGGTGATGCCCGACCGCTACCGTGCCCCGATGCCAGCTAGCGTGCGGCAGGCCGCCGCCGAACACCTCACGGCTCACCCCGATGATGATCATCAGGCCCACCGATCCCGAGAACAGATAGGTGGGGACCGCGAACGTCTTGCCGTTCTCCCTGACCCCGAGCAAGTTCACGTAGCACATGATCAGGGTCGCGGTGACCGCGATGAGAAGGAGCGTCGTCGTGCCGCCCAGGGGTGCGGCCAGTGCCGGGAACGTCGACAGGACGGCCTGGCTGCCAGCTGCCGTCTGCACCGCGACCGTGACCACGTAGTCGACCATGAGCGCCACCGCCGCCACCTGCGCGATGCGCGGACCGAAGTTCTCCCGCGCGACCACGTATGACCCGCCCGCCCGGGTGTAGACCGATACCACCTCGCGGTAGGACAGCACAACGAACGCGATGCCGAGCAGTATCAGCCCCGTCATCGGCAGCAGCAGCGTGAATGCCGTCAGGCCGAAGAACGGCAGCAGCTCATGCAGGATGAGTTCGGAGCCGTAGTTCGCAGAGGAGATCCCGTCACAAGACAGCACGCCAAGGCCGAGCGGCTTGGACAACCGCTCTTCCCGGAGCTGATCGTTCACCAGCGGCGGGCCGAGCAGACGGCGCTTCACCGAGTACCAGAAGGTCTCCGGAAGACCGTCTATCCGGTCCGCGCCAAGCCGGCCGGCGGCCGCATCTACCGGCACCGGCGTGCTATCCAAGGCCTTGGCCATGGCCTCCCTATTCGCCCGGGTGCGCATGCACCGCTGCCATCAACGGACGGTTCGGTCACTCCCGACGCTAGGCGGGCCAGCCTGGTTCGGGCGTATCGGCAGCGTTAGGAATGGCGCGATGGGCGTTAGGATTTCGTCAAGATCCTTTGAAGGGCCCTGGGCTGACCGGCCTCCTAGGGGGTGTCATCGGCGCCGGCCAGCAGCCGCCGGGCCGAGGCTACATCGGCGGGGGCCACCAGCACGCGAACGCCGTCTGTCGTCTGCAGCGCCGGATCCAGTCCTCCGGCATCGTCTGCCGAC
>WNGD01002799.1_pt1 | contig 18041 bp, 14 predicted proteins | sample 5400671 | NCBI WGS metagenome assembly WNGD01 (sample SAMN13153369, study PRJNA577476) | soil metagenome | isolation source: 40 cm soil or saprolite under grassland replicate 2 | place: USA:California | collected 2016-06-15
TGGAGACGATCAACCGCCTGATTCGCATCAGCCGTCGTCTTTTGCAAGATCTGGGCCGTGAACCCACGTCAGAGGAAATCGCAGAGCAGATGGAGATCAGCCCTGAAAAGGTGCGCGAGATCATCAAAGTCAGCCAGGAGCCTGTAAGTCTAGAGACGCCTATCGGCGAGGAAGACGATAGCCACCTGGGCGATTTTATTGAGGATCACACGGCGCTTGCTCCTGCCGATGCCGCCAGTCACCAACTGCTCAAAGAGCAGGTGGAGGATGTGCTTGATAGCTTGACTGACCGCGAGCGTAAAGTACTACAACTGCGCTTTGGCCTGGATGATGGCCGCAGTCGCACACTTGAAGAAGTCGGCAAAGAGTTTCATGTTACCCGCGAACGCATACGTCAAATTGAGGCCAAGGCTCTGCGTAAACTGCGCCATCCCAGTCGTAGCCGCAAACTGAAGGATTACCTGGATTAGTGTTGTAGACATTAACACAGAGAGGGTGCGATGTAATCATCACACCCTCTCTTGTTATGACGCTACTTTCTTTACTACAAAGCAGCACTTTACTTTAGCATTTCGCTCACATTGCTCTTTGACTGGCACATCAACTATCTCTGTGAGCAAAGTTTCAGCAAGGCGACAGACTTCGGGGTGTCCCGGCACGGCTGCAGAAAGTGGACAACTATAGCCGCGAATAGCGAAGCTTCCCTCCCTTATTTCAAGTTCTGCCATCCCGCCTAATTCATTAAGTACCTTGACAGCAGCCTCAAGACGGGTACTTAAATCTCCTGACGGAATTTTCCACTGAGCTGCAATTCTCCGTCCAACTGTACAAAGTAGATCTTCCAGCTCTTCGGATGTCATCCTCTCATTGAGTACTCCCAGCAGTTGGTAAAGTACCTGACTATAAGATTTCGGAAATAAATACTCTGCATCAGGTGTAAGATCATACACGTAAGATGGTTTACCGCTGCCACGACGTACTCCACGCTGTTTCACGAATCCATCACGTTCTAGAGTTGCAAGATGTGCGCGGATTGCATTATCTGTCAGGTCAAGGATCTGTGCCAACTCATCCACGGTACGAGCGGACCTGCGCAACAAGGTAATAATTTGACCACGTGTGCTTGTAAAGAATCTTTGGTTCCAATTAGATAGCGACATGTCTTACCTCCAGTATTATTATCAGTGTACTGAAAAGCTCTTGCTTTGTCAAGTAAATCAAGTAAATTATTGACTTTGTGGAAAAGATATGTTATAGAATTATCAAGTACGTTTCTCCTGCAAGGATATCCTTACAGGATAAATCATAGATCCGGGCTTAATTCGAGTCAAAGAACATGAGGGTATTATAGCTCTCAATTGTTTGAAGGGAGAATGAAATATGTCTACCAGCGATCCCGTAACCGAAACCTCTACTCCTTCTGAATCGTCAGGCTCACCTCAGCCTTTCGCGGAACGCTTTAGCGACAATTTGCAGCATCTAATTCAGGTAGTAATTGGTTCTAACCACAAGCCTCCCAGGCGCTTCAGAACTTTTTTGAATGGCACATGGATCGGACATCCCTTGCACCCAGCGATAACTGATGTACCAATAGGTGCGTGGGTTATTGCTGCAATCTTTGATATTATCTGGCTCATCTCACCTACTTCCTTTGCCTGGGCAGCTCGTGGAGCAGAAGTAGGTGTTGCACTGGGGATCCTTGGAGCGCTTGGCGCTGCAGTAACAGGCCTTACTGACTGGAGCGATACCTATGGTTCTGAACGCAGGGTTGGTCTCAATCATGCAATCTTTAACACCACGGCGTTAATCCTCTATATCATTTCATTAATATTGCGGCTTACGCAGGTTTCAGGAGACAGCATCATTGCTGCAATCATTGGCTTTATCGGGTTAATTGCTGTACTCTACGCTGCCTATCTCGGAGGCGAGATGGTCTTCACGAAAGGAACAAATGTCAATCATACTGCCTGGGAGTCTGGGAGCGATGATTTTGAGGCAGTCCTTCCGCTGGAAAGCGTCGAGGAAAACAAGCTCTATCGTGTAATGGCTTCTGATGTGCCTGTTGTCCTGGTACGCCAGGGCTTACAATTTTACGCAATCTCGGCTACTTGTTCCCATGCCGGTGGCCCCTTAGATGAGGGAACTTTAGAAGGTGAGGTTGTGCAATGCCCATGGCATGGCTCTCGTTTCTGTATGCGCGATGGCCGGGTGCTCACCGGACCAGCGACGGCCAAAGCCCCTCGCTATGAAGTGCGTGTGAGAAATGGCCAGGTTGAAGTCAAACGCATTGGAGAGCATTAAGTGCAAATAGCCCTCAAATTGTGCCAGGTTGATGTATCATCTGCACCGTTACATTTTGAGCTTACATATGTATGTAACATTTCAAGTGTCATGATTTTGGCATGACACTTGAAATGTTACATAGCTACTGATGTATCATCTCAATTGTCTTACGCACAATCTCAACAAAATCGGGCTTGATGCTAGCTCCCCCAACAAGCGCTCCATCTATATCCACGTGGGCCATAAATTCACTTATATTTGCTGAGGTAACACTGCCACCGTAGAGAATGCGTAAAGCCGATGCCGTCTCGCTACCGTAGATCTCACCATAGAGTTGGCGTATAAGATGAATGACGGTACCTGCACCCTCGGCTGTTGCCGCTTTCCCGGTACCAATCGCCCAGATGGGTTCGTAGGCGATTACAACCTCTTTAGCATAAGTCGCTGGAAAGTTTGTCAGGCTATGTAGCACCTGAAAGCGAATCACCTCCTCGGTCTTGCCGGCCTCGTATTGCTCCAGGTGTTCGCCGATGCAGACGATGGGTCTCAGTCTATGAGTAAGAGCAGCAATGGCCTTCTTATTCACCATTTCATCGGTTTCACCAAAGTAGGTGCGCCGCTCAGAGTGACCGAGAATGACGGTAGTGCATAGTTCTTGTACCATCGCCGGAGAGATCTCGCCAGTATAAGCTCCCTTTTCCTCAAAGTACATATTCTGCGCACCTAGCTCGAGATGTGGAAATGGATGCCCGTCCATCACCTCGCGGACGGCAGCCAGCGATATAGCTGGTGGGCAGAGGATGGTCAAGATGTTGCGATACTGATGCATGAGCAATCCCAATTCAGGCACGATCTTTGAAGCAAAACTCGATGCTTCCATTGAGCCATAGTTCATCTTCCAGTTTCCTGCAATGATAGCAGTACGATTTGATGTAGTCATCAAAACTGCGGCATGGAAACCCTCAAGCCTTCAGGCTGAGGGAGGAAATGCCGCTTCTCCTTTCTATTAATGAAACCGAAGCCTTCTGGACGCTCTTAAGATGTGTGTAATGAGCACTCGCATGGATCTTCGTTCCATCGAAGGTGCGCAAATCAAAGTAGCCAGAACTTCTTCTGCCAAACACATAGCAGATCGTATCTTGATACCTTACACAATCAAACAAGCAAAACCCATGTACAACCTTGGGAGCCGTGTTGCGCTGCCTTTTTCCGCCTTTCCTGATCGTGGCTTTGTGGAGTTGTCGATTGTTTCTGCGAACAAACTTGAGAGCATACCAGGTGTTATCAGAGGCAGCTTGTGGATGAGCGCTGATACACCGGGCATCAACGATGTGCGACTTCTCTAACTCGTGTGTAATGCGCGTATGTTTCGTGATGTATCCGTACGTCAAGTGGACATTAGGAAACACAGCGCGCGTCTGCTCATAGATGTTCCACCGGATGATCCCCATGTGGGTTGCATCCCGAAAGCTTCTAGACTTGCGCTCAAGCTTCTGTTCTTGATGGGTTCGGTGGATGAGATCATGGCAGGTTTCACAAAGTGTGATGAGATTCTCTGGACTATCCCCGCCGGTCTTCCTCGATTCGAGATGATGCACATTCAAGATGGGATCTTTCGATTTCCCGTGACACCATTTGCATCGGTGGGCATCGCGAAACATCACATACTCACGCACATTCCAGAACCCTAACTGTGGTCCTTCCTGGTACTCCCTCCCCCTGATCTCAGGGTTCCGTATCTTCTGGATGTCGAACTGTGCCACTTCGATAGTGGTGTGGTGAACTGGCAAGATGCTATGCACCCATCGGATCGTTTTAAGATGGGCTTGCACTTTGTGTTGAACAGAAGGGGCTAGCCAGCCTGATCGTTTCTTTCTATTGCGAAAACGACACGTGCGATAGCGCGTCTTTCGGCTACGTCTTGCACGACGGAACTGGCTGCGGGTGGCAAGCAATGCTTGTATATCCGTTCTTGGTTGCACTTCAGCCTCCAAGAGCACGCCGCTTTCAGTCATAGCTGAAACGCCGATATGCTGTGTGCCTGCATCTATCCCAAGTGAAACCTCTTGCTTATACCCACTACTGCCATAGAGCAATTGCAGGGTAAAGGGGACCATCTTGACTACTTTGGCTTTGCCCTCTTTGAGCAGCAATCGTGCTTTGCGCGGTTGACAAGGCATTAACGGTTGCCCGTGACAATTCAGTATGTAAACGAACATGGCGTTTACCTCCAGTTAGGAGTAAGGTGCTCTTCGTCAATGTTTTGCAAGCTTGTTCACTTTGTAACACTGTTCCGACCCACCAGAACTGTTTAATCACAAAGGATAGAGCTACAGGCTAGAGCAAGCACCTATAGGTATCTTGACCTGCAAAACGGAGTACGCATGCGTACTGAGACTAGTCAAGCGAGGCTTATGCAAGCCTATCTCATGGAATGGGATTGGGTTCTTGACGGTTACTTGTCCTGTAAAGCTGCCACACCTGGAAGCACTCTTCCCTCGAGGAATTCGAGTGAAGCGCCTCCACCGGTTGAGACGTGCGTCATCTTCTCTGCTGCACCAGCTTCTTCTACTGCTGCCGCTGAGTCTCCTCCACCTATAATCGTAGTCGCGCCAGCGCGAGTGCGATTGGCCAGTATCTCTATAATGGCAATAGTGCCTTTTGCAAAAGCAGGCATCTCTGCAACCCCAAGCGTGCCGTTCCATATAATAGTTTGTGCATCTGCCAGAACATGATTGAAAGCCTCAACAGCCTTTGGACCTATATCCATAATACGCCAGCCATCGGGAACCTGGTTCTGAGGAACAACTTTGTAGTTCGCATCAGCGGCGAAAGCGTCCGCAATCACGACATCGGTCGGTAGCAGGAACTTTAATTTTCGTTGACGCGCCCTGGCGATTAGCTCCCGGGCAGCATCCAGTTTGCTCTCTTCAAATAGCGAATCGCCAATCTCAAGACCCTGGGCTTTGAGAAACGTGTTTGCCATGCCTCCACCGATAAGCAACGCATCGACCATGCTGATGAGGCGATCCAATACAACAATTTTGTCAGAGACTTTAGCCCCCCCCACAATCGCTACAAAAGGCCTCTGGGGATGTTCAAGTGCTAACCCCAGAAAGTTAATTTCCTTCTCCATCAAAAAACCGGCAACTCCAGGTAAGTAATGGGTTACTCCTTCAGTCGAAGCATGGGCGCGATGTGCTGTCCCAAAAGCATCATTGACATACATTTCACCAAGCATGGCGAGTTGCCTGGCAAAATCCGGATTATTCTTCTCCTCTTCTTTATGGAAGCGCAGGTTCTCTAATAGTAACACCTGACCTGGCTGCAGCGATTTTGCCAGAGCTTCGATCTCAGGCCCTATACAGTCTTTAGCCATTTCAACGGGTCTACCTAACAACTCACTCAAGTGTCGTGCTACCGGCGCCAGGCTCAGGGTATTAACGACTTTCCCATCCGGCCTACCAAGGTGCGACATCAAAATAACTGATGCACCTTGATCGAGTACATAGCGGATGGTTGGAAGAGCTGCCCGAATACGTGTATCATCGGTGATGTGCTGCTGAGAGTCTAACGGCACATTGAAATCAACACGTACCAAAACTCGCTTACCAGCGAGATCAATATCGCGAATCGTCTTCTTATTCATGAGCTACTTCCTAATAAAAGGGATCGTCCAGGAAGGACAATCCCTGACCCTTACCAGCCTTTTTGAGCAATGAAATATGTGAGATCAGCAATACGACAAGAGTAGCCCCACTCGTTATCGTACCATGCAATAACCTTGACCATGTTGCCACCGACAACCATTGTCGAAAGCCCATCAATGATCGAGGAATGAGGATCGCCACGGAAATCCATTGAAACAAGCGGCTCATCAGTATAATCGAGAATACCCTTGAGAGAGCCAGCCGCAGCCTGTTTAAAGGCATCGTTAACAGTTTCTTTGGAAGTCTCTTTGCGCACAGTTGCTACGAAATCGACGACCGAGACGGTTATAGTAGGCACCCGCAGGGACATACCATCGAAGCGCCCTTTCAGTTCAGGAATAACCAGTGCCAGAGCGCGGGCAGCTCCCGTGGTAGTGGGAATAATGTTAGCGCCAGCAGAACGAGCGCGACGCAGGTCTTTGTGAACCTGATCCAGAATACGCTGGTCATTGGTATAGGAATGTATGGTATTCATCAGACCCTTTTCAATACCAAAGGTATCGTTGATGACCTTGGCGGCAGGAGCGAGACAATTGGTGGTGCAGGAAGCATTGGAAATGATGTTGTGCCTGGCAGGGTCGTACATATTTTCATTGACTCCTAGCACCATTGTCAGATCTTCTCCTTTAGCAGGGGCGGAAATGATGACTTTTTTTGCACCGCCCTGCAGATGTGCCGCCGCTTTCGCAGCATCAGTAAAAAGGCCCGTGGACTCGATAACAATCTCTATACCCAGATCAGCCCAGGGAATCTGCGCCGGGTCACGTTGTGAAAGTACTTTGACAGTGTGGCCGTTCACAATCAGTGAATCAGCAGTTGCTTCGACTTCACCTGGGAAGCGGCCGTACGTGGAGTCATATTTAAAGAGGTGGGCATTTGTTTTGGTGTCAGTGATGTCGTTAACGGCTATTACTTCCAGTTCACGTGGATAGCGTTCAAGTATCGCCCTCAATGATTGACGTCCAATACGTCCAAAGCCATTGATACCTATGCGTGTAGTCATTGTGTGCGTGGTCTCCTTTGGTGTCGTTGCAAAATAACAGGCTCTAGCAAAGTTGGAGAGCTAATATCAAGGTGGAAATTTTAATGTTTCACGTGAAACATTATTTTGATGTAAGCATTTGATTTTTCTATCCACCTTTAACAGAGTATCATCTATTTACATTGATCATCAAGGCTGCATATCACATATGTATCTCAATCAAAGATGAGCGCAGGATCTTGTGATGAAGATGTGATTTGCAAAGCTTATCCAGGAACCGGAATAACGCCGATTGATAACCGAATGTAATCATTGCTATAACCAAAACCTGAACCGGGTACACCTGCGATACCCGTTTTCTCAAACAGCGAAAATGCGTCTTCTCCAGGCTGTAGCTGACTCCAATTGTAAACGGTTGCATCGTCACCAAGGTGAATTTGTGCAAACAAATGCTGTTCATCGTCAATTTTTTGTAGTTGTGCGATAAGACGATTACGTCGTAGCTTATACAAGGCTCGCAGCTTTTCGACTATCCAGGGACGTGCCTGAAAAAGGCGGACATATGCCATGAAGCGTAATTGCCATTCTGCTGGTAGCGAAGCCATTGTGTTTGACCAACATGGCATGAGAGTAGCAGCAAGTTTGGGATCGCCTATCGTTACCCAGCCAAAACGTTCACCTGTCAATGTATGCGATTTTGAGAATGTGCTAATAAAGATTGTATGCTGTAAAACATCTGTAGCAGCAAAAGTCATTATGCGCGCCTGATCCTCATCTCGATTAGCTGTGCCGATATATGCCAGATCAGCAAGAATATGTATTTTACGGCCTGATTCCCAATATTTTCGTAGGACAGCGTAAAGTCTGGCGAGTTCATCTGCTGAGTAAGCAAAAGCAGTGGGATTATTCGTGACCGTCAGATAGATGATACGAATATCAAGAGCTTGTTGCAGGATGTCTTCGAGTTGGGTTACTGTAAGTTTGAAATGATCCTCTGCTCGTGTGGGAAATTTATATAGCCGATAACCGAATGTTTTTGCCTGCCACTCTGGAACATTAAAGCCAGGGGCGGGAAACAAGATAGCAGTATCTGTGTCGTTTTGCTCCCGATAGATTTGAATCAGACCTCGCAAGACCTTATCGATGCTGTCCATGGCGCCTAACGCAAGGTAGACTTGCTCTACGTTGATAGGTAGACCCCATCTTTGCATTTCTTCGGCGAGCCAGTTACGTAACACCGTATTGCCAATGCCTTGAAGATCGTATATGCGCAAGTCAATGCCTTGATGGAGTAGTTCTCTTTCGCATTGCTGCATCTGGTCACGCAGCCAGAGATAGGTTTCACCGCTGGCTACATATCCACACAATTGTTCACCGGGTAACGCTACACCTAACTCATCTGCAAGAAGCCGGTGGTCTCCAGATCCTCCCGGCTCACCCTCACATTCAGTGATCTTGCGCAGGTTGACATCTCCAATTGTGCGGTTAACTAATTCAGCTTGTATCACTTCTTCAGCAATATTGAGTTCGCGGCATTGCTTTTCCAGTTCAGCAACCATGCGAGCCATCACTCTGATTGGACCCGCGCTGTGCCGCAGAATTGGTTGGTAGCGAAGGAGTAAGTCTTTACGAAGTTGTCTAACTGTACTGTGCTGCTCTTGAAGTGAAAGAATCGAGTGAATGGAAGAGTTGGGCGTATCCACTGGTGTTTTGTGAGTAATCACCATATTAATCCCTTCAGGTGCGCTCTTCGTTGCGCACTACATAAGAGGAAGATGCATAGTCCTCATTGACCGGCTGTATGGAGAAGTGTAGCATATTGTGGAGGATAATAACAAGTTCTATCGAACATTGAGAATCCTGGCGATAAAAATATAATGTTTCACGTGAAACATTATTCTAATCCCTCAAATGCTCCTTCTTTCACAGCTTTTGCAAGAGTGATAATGTCCGGGGTAAGCACACGATCATGTTCGAGTTTATCGACAAAAGTACGCACAACTGTATATGCTTGTTGGACACCTACACCGGGTTTCAAGGGCTTGCGAAATTCCAACATTTGCGCTGCACACATCATTTCAATGGCAATGACTTGTTGTGCCTGCTCTAAAATGCGCAGAACTTTGTGAGCACTGGTAGCGCCCATACTATTAAAGTCCTCCATGCCAGCAGAGGTGGGAATGGAATCGATGCTGGCAGGATGGGCCAGTATTTTTATCTCATTGACCAGGGCAGCTGCTACATATTGAGTAATCATAAAGCCCGAATTCAAACCTGGATTCGGCGTCAAGAAAAGGGGAGCGCCAGCTTCGTCCCAATCATGCGGACCCATCAAATTAAAGATGCGCCGTTCTGAGAAGCTTGCCACTTGCGCAAGGGAAATAGCCAGCACATCGAGTGCCAGCGCCAGGGGTTGGCCATGAAAATTTCCGCCACTCAGCACGTCATCTTCCTCTGGGAAAACGAGCGGATTGTCAGTTACCGCATCCAATTCACGTTCAAAAATATTGGTACAATATTCCAGGGCATCACGTACTGCGCCAAAAACCTGGGGAGCACAGCGCATCGTATAAGGGTCCTGCACCCTGGGACAATCTTCATGACTGGTATTGATCTCGCTTTCACTGACCAGTTTTCGTAATCGAGCAGCACTGATCTGCTGCCCATGCTGACCACGGCGTTTGTGGATGCGCGCATCCAGAGGCACATGGCTACCCATCAAGCCCTCGATACTCATTGCGCAAGCGACTTCCGCTGCTCGTAGAAGTATGTGACCATCAGCGAGCGCCAGGATCGCAATTGCCTCCATCAGATGCGTTCCATTAATGAGCGCCAGCCCTTCTTTTGCTTGCAGATGAAGAGGTGCTAGACCAGCCTGTCGCAACACTTCCTCGCCGGTACAACGTCGCTCATCCAGCATAGCCTCTCCCTCGCCAATGAGTATCAATCCGAGATGTGCGAGTGGAGCGAGGTCGCCGCTAGCTCCTACCGATCCGCGTGAGGGAATAAGAGGATGAATCCTGGCATTCAACATGCCAAGCAATAATTGCACTACCTCAGTACGCACACCGGAATTGCCGCGTGCCAGACTTGCGCCAAGCAAAAGTATCATAGCTCGTGTGATCTCTTCGCTCAAGGGTTCACCTACACCTGCGGCATGGCTGCGCAAAAGGTTATGTTGTAAGTCTTTCAAATGATCATGTGGGATCCGTACTTTGCTCAGGTGTCCAAAACCAGTGGTCACGCCATACACTTTTTGATCTTTGGCCGCCAGATTATTAATTACCGCACGGGCTGCCTGAATACGTGAAATAGATTCGCTGCTTAATGTTACTGGGACATAATGACGCGCTACGGCGAGTACTTGAGCGCTGGATAGAGCTTGCCCATTTATGATTACACTCCTAGGAAGTTCATCTATATGTTCTGCCTTCATCATTGAAATTTTATCCTTTCCTGGCTCCGCTGCCTCTTGTGTTGCATTGTAGCAGAAAACAACCAGCAGCGTAAATGTGAGAACTAGATCTGCTGGATATGCTTGGCATTTCTTATAAGTTGAGCAAATAGCGCAATAATTAACAGGATAAGTGCCGCTATGGAAAAAGAGAATGTTTCACGTGAAACATTCTCAAAATGTTAAATTACTTCCATTCAGCTTTTCATACAACTAAAATTGATTGGATCAAGTTAATACCAAAATGATAACCCATTTCATGATAATCACGAATTGACCAGAGAGACAGCTCGCAACGTTTACCTACTTCTATACTGCCAATTTCATCTTGTAATGCCAGTGCGCGAGCGCCATTAATTGTTGTTGCCTGCAATGCTTCCTCAAGAGACATACCCATTGAAGACATGGCCAGGCAAAGCATTGTTTGCATATTTTCACAGTAGGACGTACCTGGATTAAAGTCTGTCGCCAGCGCAACATGCAGACCACGATCGATAAAACGGCGTGCCGATGGATAAGGACTTCTCAGAGTATAAGAACAACCAGGTAACAGTGTTGCTACCACACCTGCTTTATGCAGAGCATTTATATCTGCATCATCAGCATGATCAAGATGGTCGGCAGATGTTGCGCCTAGCTCAGATGCAAGTTTAGCGCCTCCCGAGGGACTTAATTGATCCGCATGAATTTTAAGTGCATAGCCCAAAGCTTTTGCATGTGTAAGAATACGACGACACTCCTCGAAAGTGAAAGCCTCTCGTTCGCAGAAAACATCACAGAAGCGTGCTAAGCCGACAAATGATGGTAACATTTCTTCAACAATCAAATCCACGTAAGCACTGCGTCGCTCACGGTACTCAGGAGGCACTACGTGTGCGCCGAGAAATGTCGGCACGACTCGTACGCGATTATATTCGTATCCAGGACTGGTTTCCAATGCGTTGAGACTGTTAAGAATGCGCAGGCAGGCCTCTTCCGTTATCATATCCAGCCCATAGCCTGTCTTTGCCTCGACCGTTGTCGTCCCGTAGTGACACATTATATTCAACCTGTTAATCGCCAGTTCTGTTAGTGTCTTCGTATCTGTGCCTCGGGTGGCGTTAACCGTAGTAAGAATGCCACGGCCTTGTGAGAGTAGTTCGCCATAACTTACCCCTGCTCTCCGAAGATGAAATTCTTCTGCCCGATCTCCGGCGAATACCAGGTGCGTGTGTGAATCTACAAATCCTGGAGTGACAACAACTCCTTGTGCGTCAACGATAGTAATACCGTCAACATGGGTGTTAGTATCGTGCTGGAACATAGGTTCAACGCGGTCGTCAGGTCCAATCCAGACAATTATCCCATCATGCACAGCAATGGCTGCATCAGAAATAACCTGTAATACACCTGTTGCTCCGTCAATAGGCTGCTGAGCGATAGTGACGAGTTGTCCAATATTCCGAATAACAGTGCTGGCTCGAATCGATGGCTGGGTTGGATCGATTTGCATAATGCAGCCTCCTTCTAGATATTACTTTATCCTTTTTATAGTATACATCCTGTGCGTCGTCGAGTATGGATTATTATAACGCTATTGTTGTCACTTGCTCTACCTGGTTGGATTTGTTACACTATTGTCAAGCCGAGTTCAATGAGGAGGCCAAAGCAGAAAACGCAAACAAGCTACCGCTAGTGAAAATGCAGAGATAAGGTAAACGCTTATGCGAGCAATCGACGATAGTAGCCCCAAGTATGCCGCTGTCATGCGCGAACTCATGGTATGGAAACAACTACCGGAAAGTGATATGTCGCACCTCGTGCCCGGCTACTTTCTGGTTACAGATGACTTTCGCGAAATGGAAGATCAGGGCTTACTCACGATGGTCTTTATTGGAGATGAATATGTACTTACCCCGACCACCTACGGTCGTCTCTGGTTAGAGCAGTATAATAATGACCACAAGGAACAAGAGAATGCCATATCATGATGACCAAGATGAAGCATATCCATATATAACCATTGGTACAGATGATGCCAAACGCATGATCGAAGCAGGAGCACATATAATCGATGTGCGTCAACCTGATGAGTGGCGTCGCGGTCATATCTCCGAAGCAATATTAGTGCCGCTTGATGGCATTTATTCATTCGGCAAGGCGCTCAAGGATTTGCAGATCCCTGAAGACGAAGATGTCATCTTTGTCTGTGCTGTGGGACAGAGAAGCGCATCAGCTTCCGAAATTGCCCTGGTAGCCGGTCTGAAACATGTCTATAACCTGGCTAATGGAATGAATGGCTGGTTTATGCGACAATATCCTATTGAACGATAATACTGTGAATAGTCATCAAATATCGTACAATGGGGAAAACAACAATCTGAGAGGAGTCGATAGATGCCCCTATTAGAAGGAAAAAATGCACTTATTTTTGGCATTGCCAATCATCGTTCCATTGGTTGGGCCATTGCCCAGGCTCTTGCAGGAGAAGGCGCTCACTTCGCTTTTACCTACCAGGAGCGTATGGAGAAGTACGTGCGCGAGCTTGCCGCCAAAATTCCCAATACACCTGTTTTTCCCTGCGATGTGCAGAGCGATGAGCAGCTTGACGCAGCATTCGCCTGGGCTAGCGAGACCTTTGGTGGTAAACTCGACATTCTGATACATTCGGTAGCTTTTGCGCCACCAAGCGAACTAGAAAATCCTTTCTATGAAACTACCCGCGAAGGGTTTCATACGGCATTGGATATTAGCTCCTACTCATTAGTTGCCATGGCCCGGCGGGCCAAACCTCTCATGCAAGCCAACGGTAGCGGTTCTATTCTCACCTTGACCTACATGGCGAGTGGGCGTGTCATGCCGAAGTACAATGTGATGGCTGTTGCCAAGGCTGCGTTGGAATGTAGCGTTCGGTATCTTGCTTTTGAGCTAGGTGAATATAACATTCGCGTCAATGCCATCTCTGCCGGGCCGCTTAATACGCTGGCTGCGCGTGGTATCGCTGGTTTCACCAGCTTCCGCGATCATATGGGAATAGCGGCTCCCTTGCATCGTAATATTGAGCAGAGTGAAGTGGGCGATGCTGCGCTTTTCCTCAGTAGTCCTCTTGCTCGCGCAATTACAGGGGAAATTCTCTTCGTTGACGCCGGTTATAACATCATGGGTGCCTGAATGCTCACTGTTCAAATTTGCGCACGGGAGGCGTCGGTGGAGCTGGCTCGCCACACACACTACAATAGCGTGCAACAGGTCGATTCATGTGGCCACAGGGCCAGGGTACCAGGGCACCGGAAAGGGTCGATGGCACCGTCGGGCCATTCGTGGAAACAGTCGGTGACTGCGGTGGAAACGGGCGCAATTGGCCAGGTTGTGACTGTGACGGTGGCTGACCAGGCCAGAGTGATCGAGGAGCCGGGGAGGGTGGCGCTCCAAATGCCGTCAACGTGTCATTGACTTGTTGCCCATATGCGGACTGGGAGGGACTTATAGGGCGGCCCTGGTTTACCGGAGGAGTAATCGGTGGCGGCGTATTGAAAGACGATGCTGATGTTGTTGTAACTGGAGCCCGTTTCGCACGTCTCCGCTGGAGCGCAAACACTCCAAAGAGCAGCAGAACTGCAACGAGCACGAGGCCAATTCCAATGAGAGTCAATGGGTTGGTAAGCACACTCTTAGCAGGAGAAGCTGTCGATGACGGTTGAGGCTGCGGCTGTGGAACTTTCTCAATCTTAGCCTGCGACATTGTATAGTCCAGGTAGGGCTTGACAGCTTTGAATAAAGGATAGTTTGCCGCGATCTGCCCGAATTCAATCTGTGCCTTATGCCAATGGCCTGGTGTAGTTGATGCATAATCCGTAAAAGCCTGGTTCCAGGCTTTCTGGAATGGTCCAGGAGAGGTATTTAATCCCAGATCTTGTACCAATGTATGTGCGCTATTGCTAGCCTGCAAGAAGCTGGTGCTGCCCGGACCATTAGCCCCGAAACTGACAATTCCTACAATAGTGCCATGATTATCAAGCGCTGGCCCTCCGCTATCGCCATGTTCTACATTGCCCCCGACTTGTATCAGAGGCGCTCCTGTATCTGTCGTTTTTATCGAACTGACGAAAACCTTATTTACTGACAGGGTAAGAAGATCTGTTGCGCTATTACCAGCAATATCACCATTGCCCGGAAAACCGATAATCGTCAATTCATCCTGCTGCTGCACACTGGAAGAGTCACCCAGTTGAACCATAGCCATGTCATTCATATTGTTGACATGGATGATAGCGACATCCTTATCGGTGAAAGCACTTTGCTTCTCGATACGATCAACTGTCGCATAAAGATTTGGTGGAACGTTTTGTATATCAGTTACATTCAATGGTCCCGTATAATCTGTACTCAAGTACACTCGGCTTTGTGGAGTGCTGTATTGGGTGTCAGAGCGCAACTGCCTGCTTGCCAGTTGCGCCGTCACCTGGTCTGCTGATACCGGTGGGCTGGTTTTGAGAACCTGATTCATATAGATGGCTATATCCTGCGCTGCCTGCTGTTGCAGGAATTGATCCAGGTCCTGCCGGGGAGGATTGACAACGTGATCAGCGGTCAAAATTTCACCGCGAGCCGTAATAAAAGTACCGCTACCTGATAAAACTATTTGATAGCCACTGCCACTCTGGGGGAATGTCACATCTTTTGTGGGAAAATGTACCGTCAATTGCCCGTTCAAAAAGGTAATGATACGTACCACTGCGGGTTTTGCAATATCAACCGCACGTACAGCCGGATCAGAAACATTACCTCCTGGAATGCCGTCAGCATATGCTGCTGGCGAGTTGCCAGCCATTCCCAGGAGAGTCAGGCATACCAATCCTACCAATACTACAATACGGGATAATTGGTACCGCCTTGCTGATGTATATTCAGCCATCTTCGTAAACATATTTATGGCCCTGCTCATATTTTTCTAGAAAGGAACAGCCTATAGCAGCATTATACATCACATCGAAGTCAGATGATATGAAGTGCTGCACAATTCACTTGTGCCATTCCCTGGCAAGCATACCAAAGACGACAAGGTCCACAAAGTGATCGTAGAGCCACTCTGCATCCCGTAAGATTCCTTCCTGCGTGAAGCCCAGCCGTTTAGGGATAGCGCAACTGCGTATGTTTTCGGTAGCGCAATGGATCTCAACTTTATGCAACCCCAACTCATCGAATGCATAGGTGACCAGCGTACTACACGCTTTTGTCATCAGCCCTTTTCCCTGGAATGCCTCGCCAAGCCAGTAGCCAATCTCGACTTTCCGATTGGCCCAAATGATCGGGTGGTAACCAATACCACCTGCCAGTTTACCCTGGTTCCAGATACCCATCTGGAACCCTTCATTATGTGCAAATTGTTGCAGAGCGTTTTGAATGAACGCTTTACTATCCTCAACACTCCTCGAATTGTCTATCCAGGGGAGCCATTGCCGCAGATACGCTCGATTCTGATCAACCAGTTCAGCAACTTCTTGCGCGTGCCGTTCTTCATAGATACGCAGTTCCGTATTCTCATCTAGTCTTATACAAAGTAGAGGTTTGTTATCCATGATATGTTCCTCCTCCTAGACTATTCCAGGTTATTGTAGCACAGCCGATTTGCCATCTGCATACATAGGAAAGACGACCTGCCAATCATCATCTTCCATCACAATGGATACATAGGTGAACAAATTCGATACGAAAGTATGCATACCTGAGACGTTTGTTACTTATATTCTCCTACGCACTTTTCTACATTACTAATAGTGAATTTTTTGCAAAAAACCAGGAATTGAGTTAGAATATCATGGTTATAATTGTAAGTAAGGACGCATTTTTATGAGACATAGTACCCGAAAAATCTGGGTTATGTGTATAGCATTAGCAGTAACTGCCGGAAGTATTCTTCTTGGAATTGGGTCCATCATCGATACTCAAGTACCGTCGGCACTTGCATCTGGCATTAGTAACGTTACCGACTATTCTGCTCCTGGGAGCGATCCCTGGGGAACGGCGTTCGACAGTAGTGGACGTGTCTGGGTAGCTCTGCCCGGCTGTGATCTGGCACCGAGTTGTCCCAGCTCGACTCCTCCTGGCAAACTCGCTTTGTTTGATCCTAATGCGAAGAGCTGGGTTACCGTTGTTTCACTCCCTGCAGGCTACGGGCAACCGCTCTTTGTCGCTGTTGATCAGGCTGGCAAAATCTGGTTCACCATGCCGGTCACGAATGCCATTGGCCTGTATGATCCTGTCAGTACGACTGTTACACAATGGGCTGTTCCGATGCCCAGTGCTGGACCCTGGGGTATAGCTATTGACTCCAATGGAAAGATCTGGTTTACCGAGCATTATGTGAATCGGATTGGCTCTTTTGATCCTACTTCCCAGACGTTTCATGAAGTTGCGACCCCTGCAACCAATAGTGACCCCTATGGCATTACCGTGGACGCTTCAAATAATATCTGGTTTACTGAGAATACGGATTCTGTTGCATTGATCGGGGAATACACCAATCAGGGGATCTTAAACGAGTATAAAATACGTAATACCTCAACAGCTGGTACCGGTCTAACCCCTCACCTGATTACCATTGATCCTAATGAGAATATCTGGTGGTCCGAGGGCTGGGTCAGTGCTATTGCAATACTGAAACTCGCTGCCGCTCAGCCAGGGACGAATAATGGCGTGACTGAATATCACTATACCCCCTCTTGTGGCAGTTGTGGTTCGCATACCTCTGGTATTAGCGCCGATAAGCAGGGTCTGATCTGGTTGGATGATTCTCTACAAAATACTTTTGGTTCATTTCCGATTGGCGGAGGGTCTTTCTCTTTCTATAGTAGTCCTGGAAACCACCCTCATGACGGCCTCAATGTTGATTCTCAGAATCGCATCTGGTTTGACGAGGAATTCTCGAACAAGTTAGCGGAGGCTATTCAAGGTTCTTCAGCTGTCACGCCAACTCCTACCCCCACACTGGCAAATTCGCCAACGGCCACAACGACGCCTTTGTCTGGCACATCCCTGGCCACGGATACCTTCCAGCGCCCTAATCAGTCCCACTGGGGTACCGCCTCTGATGGCCAGACCTGGAGCGGGGATGCCAATAGCGTGAGCAATTTCTCCATCTCCGGTAATGCCGGACTCGTCTCCAATACCGGTAGCACCAGTTATAGTGCGGTGTTAGGCCCGCAGGCTACCGATGCTGAGGTGTTTGCGACCGGCTCTCTCAGCTCCTTTAGCAATAGCAACTTTGGGGATGTGCTGCGCTGGACGAATGGCAATAACTGGTACAAGGCGTTTATCGATGGCTCGAGCTTGCTCATTCAGAAAAAGGTGAATGGAACGACCACCAACCTGACAAGTGTGCCGTTTGCCGCGACTGCCGGGAGCTCGTACACCATTCATTTCCGGGTCGTGGGGTCAACTCTGACTGCCAATGCTTGGGCTGCCTCTGGTTCTGAACCGAGTGGCTGGATGGCTACAGCCAGCGACAGCACCTTGACCTCCGGTTACTGTGGAATGCGGTTCCTCACGCAGAGCGGGACCGCGACGGTCACCTCCTTCCAGGCAAATGCCCTTAGTGGATCTAGTTCATCAACTCCCACACCCACACCAACCA
>WNGD01007341.1_pt1 | contig 18038 bp, 14 predicted proteins | sample 5400671 | NCBI WGS metagenome assembly WNGD01 (sample SAMN13153369, study PRJNA577476) | soil metagenome | isolation source: 40 cm soil or saprolite under grassland replicate 2 | place: USA:California | collected 2016-06-15
CGACGAGGTAGCCGGCGAAGGTGCCCATCATCACGACTGGGCCGGGGCTGATCAGGCCCATCGCGACCGCGTCGGTCAATTGGCGTTCGGTTAGCCAGTGGTGGTCTGTGACCAAGCCCTGGTGGAGGAAGGGCACGACCGCGAGTCCGGAGCCGAACGTGAGCGCGCTCGCCTTGACGAAGAAGAGGCCCATCGTTGCGAGTGAGCTGCCGGCGGCGAGCCAGACGAAGCCCTTGACCGTCGCCAGCGGCAGTGGCGACAGGGCGGTAGCCGCGCTGCGAAGCCGCGGGATGCCGCCGCCGTAGTAGACGGCGCCGAACAGGCCAGCGGCAAGGAACAACCAGACGATCTCGCTGCCGGAGATCACCGTCGATGCGCAGACGATCGTGGCGATCGTCCAGAGCAGCGGCTCGTGCTTGTTGGTGGAGCGAGCCAGCTTGTAGGCGGCGATCGCGATGATCGCCATCACCGCCGGGCCGACGCCGAAGAAGACGCTCTGCACCTGTGAGAGCCCCTGGTAGTGGGCGTACAGGGCCGCGACCGCGGTCACGAGCAGGAAGGGCGGCACGACGAACGGCAACGCGACCAGCAGCGCCCCGCGCGCGCCCCGCTCGAGGTAGCCGAGCCACATCGCGAGCTGCGCTGCCAGCGGGCCGGGCATCGTCTGCGCGATCGCCAGCCCCTGCTGGTACTCATCGTCCGAGTACCAGCCACGCTCGTCGACGAGGTCGCGCCGCATGTAGCCGGCGAGCGCGATCGGCCCGCCGAACCCGAACGACCCGAGCCGCAGGAAATAGAGGAACAGCCCGCGCATCGGCCGCGCCGACCGCAGCTCAAGCTCGGCCCGCTCGGCGCACGCAAGCCCGCTCACGCCGGCTCCCGGCCGGTCAGCAGCGCGCGCTTGCGGTACTCGTAGAGGCCGTCGAAGAGCGGTCCCGCGAGCGCGAGCAACTCTTCGTCGTCGCGCACCATCGATAGGCCCGCGCAGCAAAACGTCGAGTCCGGGCGCCTCGGGCGCGTCGTAGCGCTCGTCGGCGAGGTCGGCCCCGTGCACGACCTTGGCGATCTCCCACAGCACCGGATCACTGAGCTCGTAGCGGCGCAGGAACGTTTCGAAGCTGCAGTCGCCTCCGTGGTGGGAGAGCTCGACACCACGCATGTCGAACGGGGTCGCGTCTCCGGGCACCTCATCGGGGTCATCGACAAAGACGAACTCCGCCTGCGGGTCGAGGAACCTGCGGATCAGCCAGGCGCAGGCGGCGCGGTCGACGTGGCAGTGGCGGCGCGTCGCCCACCTCATCCAACTGGCTCCTCGACGAGCGCGGCGAGCTCCTCGACCGCCTGCTGGGCGAGCTCTCGTTCCGGGGGCGGGAAGTGGTCGCGCGCTCTGATCCGTCGCAGCTCGCGGCGCAGCCGACCAAGAGTGCGGCGCCGCGGTCCGGCTCGCTCCGCGCGCGCCAACGTTGCGTCGTCGATCAGCGCGCGGTATTCGGCGGCGACCGCCTCCGCCATCCGCGTTGCCAGCTCACGTTCCTGCGCCGCCGAAGTCAGCGCGCTGACCCAGATCGTCGCCTCGCCGCCGGCCTCGACAACTTCCTCGGCTAGCCACTCCAGCTGCTCGCGATTGCGCGCGTCGAGTGGCAACGCGGCGAGGCCATCCAAAACCTGCGCGGCGCCGAGTCGGCGCAGCTTGCGCCAGAGCGCGCTTCGCGGCGTCGACGGATCACGCGGCAGCCGGTAAGCGAGCAAAACCCACTGCAGACGAGCCGAGCCCAACAACAGAGACTAACACGGAATCTGCAACAGTGGTTGCAACATCCGTGGGGACTCGCAGGGCTGCGATGAAACCGAAGGCGGCGACTTCGGCGCCACAGCGCGTCCCATTGGTCGTTAGTGGCCAACGAAGAGGCAGGCCAGGTTGAAAGTCGTTGCTCTTCGCAGTGACCTCCGGCGACTACTGATCGGAGCAGTCGGCGGTCCGTTGTCGAGGGCGTTGAGATGACGTCTCGTGTACGTAGTGGATCCGATCCGGCCAGCAACGACGCGGGCTGTAGGTACACGCGCGCGCGTGAAGGCGATCGTCTGAAGCTGCCCTCGACCGTTTCCAAAGCGTTTCCAAACCGGTCAGCGCGGCGGCGGAAAACGGCTCTGCCAAGCGGGACTTCGACAGGGGACCGCCGGCCCGCGCACCGGCGGTCGTACGAAGGAGGATCGACCTCCTCCTTACCATGGAGGTTTCGGGGTGTCACGCGCCTACACGCGCGATCACGCGCGACGCAGTTTCTCCTGCAAATTCGGCTGATTCAAGCGAAGGTGGTGCGTCGCGAGACGTCGCGCGTGTCGTTTCTGATGTGTCCGTTTTGTGTCCGCGTGCTGGTGTCTAAAGCGGCAACAGACAACCCGCAGCTGCCAGCTCGCCCGGGCGGCGCGGCGAAGGTGAGCTGCGACGGAGAGGTCACTCCCGCGCTTGCTCCGTCCGGTCGTGAGCAGCGTCCCATCGACGTCGACGAGCACGGCGACTGTGCTGTTGCCGCTCATTGTCCGTCAGCTTCCTCGCGACTGCTCGGCAGGTACCACCGAGCCGGTGCGATCAGGTCGTGGCTCGCTTCGGGCCCCCACGAGCCGGGCTCGTACGCGTGGAGGGGCGGCGGATCCGCCAGAACTGGCGCCGAAACCTCCCACAACCGCTCGATTCCGTCTGCTCGCGTGAAGAGCGTGTGGTCACCGATCAGCGCATCGTGGATCAGCCGCTCGTACGCCGCGAGCTGGTTGGTGGTCGTGAAGGAATCCTCGTAGTGGAAAGCGAAGGGTGCCGGCGCGAGCCGCGGCGTCGGCCCAGGCGCCTTCACGAGGAACTGGGTGGAGATGCTGCCGGGGTCGCCAAGGTCGAACACGAGCTCCCGCGGCGGAAAACCTTCCGGTGGCGCGAACAGCTGATCGGCCAACTCTCGGAATCCGATCGTTAGCACACGCCGGCCCTCGGCGAGCCGCTTCCCGGTTCGAAGGTAGAAGGGAACGCCAGCCCAGCGCCCGTTGTCCACGAAACAGCGAAGAGCGACGAATGTCTCCGTCCGCGAGTCGGGGGTGACGCCCGGCTCGCTGAGGTAGCCGTCGTACTGACCGCGCACGACGTCCTCTGGACGGAGCGGCCGGAGTGCGTCGAAAACCTTGACCGTCTCGGTGACGAGAGCATCGGCGTGGAGGGACGTCGGCGGCTCCATGGCGACGAAACCGAGCACCTGGAAGAGGTGGGTGACGATCATGTCGCGGAACGCACCCGCTCGTTCGTAAAAGCCGGCCCGACCTTCGATCGAGAGTGTCTCCGGCACGTCGATCTGGACGTAGCTCACGTTGTCTCGGTTCCAGACCAGCTCGAAAACCCCGTTGGCGAAACGCAGGGCCAAGATGTTTTGCACGGTCTCCTTACCGAGGAAGTGGTCGATCCGGTAAACCTGCGACTCGTCGAAGACGCGGTGCACCGTCTCGTTGAGTTCGCGCGCCGTTTTCAGGTCCGAGCCGAACGGCTTCTCCAAGATGATGCGCGCCCCCTGGTTCAGCCCGGCCGATCCCAGCGCTTCGATGATTCCCGCACACGCGGCGGGTGGCACAGACAGGTAGTGCAAACGCGTGACCTCGCCGCCGATGGTGCGCTCCGCATGCTCGACGGCGGGAAGGAGTGCGTCGCCGAGAACGGCGTACGTGAGCGCGTCGGCAAACGGAGCCCACGCCTCTTCGCTCGGCGTCGACCGAGCGAACGCGCCCACCGCATCTCGCGCGAGCGCGCGGAACTCGTCGTCACTAAGAGATGCCCGCGATGTGGCGACGATGCGAAAGCGCTCCGGGAGAAGCCCGGCCTCCGAAAGACGGAAGAGTCCCGGGAGGAGTTTCCGCCGTGCGAGGTCACCCGTTGCCCCGATGAGGACGATCACGTGGTTGTCCGGGATCAGGTCCTGCGAATGCTCGACCCGCTCGACGTGATGTGTCTGTGCGCCCGAAACCCGCCCCCCGGCCACGGCGTTGACAGCGCCCGCCGTGAAGGTCGCGTCACCCAGGACCCTAAGCTGGCCGGCGCTCATCCGAGCTGCCGGTCGAGGTTGTAGGCGGCGTCCGAGTACAGCCCGACGTGGTTCGCGTAGGTGAGCATCTTCTCGAAGGCCTCGTCGAGCCGACCGGCCCGGGCGAGCGCCTCCACCCACCAGAAGGAGCAGAGCGAGAACGTCGCCTCCTCTCCGCCGAGCCCGTCGGGAGACGCGTCGATGTTGTAGCGGTAGACGAGGCTGTCGGAGACCAGCTCGGCGGTGATGGCGTCGAGCGTGGAAAGCCAGCGCGGGTCGGTGGGCGCGATGAACTTGCACAGGGGCATGAGCAGCAGCGAGGCGTCGAGCACGTCGCTGTCGTAGTGTTGGACGAACGCCCGGGCGGGGTGCCAGCCACGTTCCATGATCTGGTTGTAGATGCGGTCGCGGACCGCGCTCCAGCCGGGGATGTCGGCGGGCAGGCCGCGCTGGCGGGCGACGCGGATCGCGCGCTCGACCGCGACCCAGCTCATCAACCGGGAGTAGGTGTAATCCTTGCGGCCGCCGCGCGTCTCCCAGATCCCTCGTCAGGCTGGTCCCAGTGGTCGATCAGCCACTCCAGGTTGCGGGTGAGCTCGACCCAGCCGTCGTGGTAGATCGGCAGCCCGTACTTGTTGCAGAGGTAGACGGAGTCCATCAGCTCGCCGTAGATGTCGAGCTGCAGCTGGGTCGCCGCCCGGTTGCCGATCCGCACCGGCGCCGAGCCCATGTAGCCCTCGAGGTGCGAGAGCTCCTCTTCGGGGAGGTCCTCGCGCCCGTCGATGCCGTACATGACCTGCAGTGGGCCCGACTCGCGGTCGGCCGGGTGACCGACGCGCCCCTCCAGCCAGCCCATGAACGCGCCCGCCTCTTCCGTGAACCCGAGCCTGAGCAATCCGTAGAGCGTGAAGGCGGAGTCGCGCATCCACGTATAGCGGTAGTCCCAGTTGCGTCCACCACCGAGCTGCTCCGGCAGGCTGGTGGTGGGCGCAGCCACGAACGCACCGGTGGGCGCGTAAGTGAGCAGCTTGAGCGTGAGCGCCGAGCGATGCACCGTCTCGCGCCAGCGCCCGCTGTAGCGCGAACGGCTTAACCAGCGCCGCCAGAACGTCACGGTGGCGTCGAACTCGGCGGCGATCTCGGCATTGGAGTACGGCACCGGCATCTCGTCCGGCTCGACGCGCTCGAGCACGAAGGTGGCCGTTTCCCCGGCCCGGAGCTCGATGCGCGCGCGGAGGTCGCTGCCGTCGACGATCTCGAGCGGGCAGCGCGTCGAGAGGCTGAGCCCCAGCTCGGGAGAGCGGAAGAGCGCGCCGTGCGGGGTGAGCGCGAGCTCGTGGCGGGCGCGCGCGTAGTCGAAGCGCGGCGCGACCTCGACGACGAAGCGCACCTGCCCGCGCACGGCGACTACCCGGCGGATCATGCGATGGCGGTGCGTCGCCGCGCCCGTCCGGGGCGGGGGCATGAAGTCCTGCACCTCCCCGACTCCCTCGGGCATCAGGAAGCGGGTGATGAGGACGTTGGTGTCGGGGAGGTAGAGCTGCTTGGAGCTCCACCCGCCGCAGTCGGGCGAGATGCGGAACAGGCCCCCACGGTCGGCGTCGAGGATCGCCGCGAAAACGCTCGGCGAGTCGAAGCGCGGGCAGCAGTACCAGTCGATCGTTCCGTCGGTGCCGACGAGTGCGACCGTGTGCAGGTCGCCGATCAGGCCGTGCTCGGCGATCGGGAGGTAGCGCGCCCGCGGTGCCCGCTCGGCTGCAGCGGGCACGACTTGCGCTTCTCGATCAGCACGAACGGCGAGCGCCATCAGCGAGCCTCCTCTCGTCGGCCTATGGCACGAGCACGAGCTTTCCCGTCGCGGCCGAGCCTTCGAGCAGCTCGTGCGCGCGGCGAGCCTCGGACAACGGCAGGCGCTCCGCCACGACCGGGTGGATCTTGCCCTCACGCAACAGCTCGAGCAGCGCGCGGAAGTCCTCCCGGAACCACTCCGGCTCGCGGGGACCGCCACCCACCGGAAGCGGTCGACGACTTCCCACGGGAAGCACTTGGTGGCCCTCGCGCAGCTTCTGGATGCGGTAGGCGAACACGTGCCGGCGGGGCGAGAGCAGGCCCCACAGCGCAACGGTCGCCGTTGCCGCATACCACTCGATCCACCCTCGCCAGCTCTTGTGTCCGTGCACAAGCGTGGCGGAGTGGCCGAAGACGACAAGCCTCCCGCCGGCCCGCAGCGCGCGGAAGGAGCGAAGCGAGATCTTGCCGCCGAGCCCGTCGAGCACGACATCCACGCCTTTTCCGGGGAGCTCGCGCACTCGCGCGAGGAAGTCCTCGCTCTGATAATCGATCGCGACCGCGCCGAGCCGTTCGACCGCGGCGCGGTCGCGAGCCGAACAGGTCCCATACAGGCGAACCCCGGCCAGCGCGCCAAGCTCGAGCACCGCGGTGCCCACCCTGCCGGCCGCGCCGTGCACGAGCACCGTCTCGCCGCTCTTCACCTTCGCCGTGCGGTGGAGCAACTGATAGGCGGTCATGTACGTCAGCACGAGGCTGACGACTTCCGCCGGGTCGAGGTCCTCGGGCACCTCGACCGCGTTCGCCTCGAGCACGCAGACGCGCTCCGCGTCGGCGCCCCAGACCGTCAGCGCGGCGATGCGGTCTCCCTCGCGCAACCTCGTGGAGGCCGGGCCGAGCTCCTCGACGACGCCGACAAGGTCGTAGCCTGGCGTGAACGGCGGCTTCGGCACGCCGAGATACGTGCCGGCGCGCAGCTGTGCATCGGTGAACGACACGCCGGCGGCCAGAACCCTGACGAGGACCTCGCCCGGCCCCGGCCGGGGAGCGTCCTCCTCCACCACCCTCAACACCTCGGGCCCGCCGAAGTGATCGACGACGACACGCTTCATCCGTTCCTGTGTTGCAGAACCCATGGCTCCTCCTTTGCGGCCACGCCGAACACCACCAAGCCTCCTTTGGCCGGTGAGGCATCACTCCACGATCGCGACGCCCGCGTCATCGGTGGAAGAACTGTCCGCGGTCAGTGTTTTCTACGGATCTCGGCCGGGATCGAGCCACCGCGCGGGGTCTACGATCTTCGACAGAGGCTTCGCCACCTTCGCGCTCCGTGCCGGCATCTTCACCTTCGAGCTCTCCCGCTGCATGGACGCGAGCCTGACCACGATCGACCGCCACCACGGCCCCCTCGCCCGCGACGGCCGCGAGCACGCGATCCGCCTGCTCGACGAGCACAGCGCTCGCGAACGTCCGAAGGGACAGCGTGCTACGGGACGGCACCTGCCGGGAGCGCGGGGAGCAGGCGCCACCCGGTCGAGGCGTGCGCCTGCTTCTGTCGTGCCATGCTTTCTCAAACGACGAGCGTGAAGATGAGGACTGCGAGGAAGACGCTCTGCACGCTGTGCACGGCGATTCCGATCCAAGCGCTCCTGTACCGCTTCGCCGGGTAAGCGATGATGAAGGTGTCGAGCAGCGTCGTCGGGATCACCCACGGGGTGTGGAGGTGGTAGCCGGCGAACAGGATCCCGTTCGCGAGCCAGTCCTTGCGCTTGAAGACACCGTTCATGCGTGGAAGCAGGAATCCGCGGAAGAGGAGCTCCTCACCGAGCACGGTGTTGAAGACGAACCAGACGAGCATGAGCGCGTACCAGCCCCCGCGTCGGTGCCGAGGAACGCGCCGAGGTCTCGGCTTTTCGGGCCTGGCAGCGAGATCACCGATTCGACACCGAACGCGACGATCAGCGGGATCAGGACGAGCCAGATCCTGCCGCCGGTGCGGCCCGTGCGCGGGCTCCGCGGCGAGCGGAGCCAGAGCGCTTCGCGGAGCGTCGACCAGCGGAAGGTGCGCTGCTCGCGCCAAACGAGGATGGCGACGAGGACGAATTGCCAGACGAGGCCGAGGGTGAGAGCGACGTTCAGCGCCTTGAAGAGCGGGACGTTGCCGGTTCCGGCGAACTGGTCCTTGAGGGCGGGCGCGAAAAGCCAGGCGAGCGCCGCCATCGGTAGCGCCGCGGCCGCCCAGACCGCGAAGATCGCCCGGAGCCCGTACTGCGGAATCTCGACCTCTGAGACCGCGGCTTCGGCCTGAGAGGGGATGGCTTGTTTCGTGATTGGACGCGAGACGCTCATCGGATCCTCCTTTACCGGCGCGTTGCGCCATGTAGGGACATGGATCGAGATTGCCGCTGTGCGTGTGCGCTGACATCGGCCGGACCGCCTGATCTCGCACCCTGATTTCTCAATCGGGCGACCCTGACCGTTTCTCAATCGGGCGACGTTGACCGCTCCTGGCCAGAGTCGCGGTCTGCACAACGTCTTCCCGACGCGAGCTCTTCAGGCGGTGCTTGGCGCGGTGGCGTTAGGTTGGTCGCGCGCTCGCGGTTCGCTCGGCGCGTTCGACTGCACGCGCGAGTTCGACGCGTGAGGTGACGTTCATCTTGCGGAAGATGTTGCGCAGGTGCGTCTGGACTGTCTTGTGGCTGAGGAACAACTGCGCGGCGATCTGGGGGTTGGTCATGCGGTCGGCGACGAGCCGTGCCACCTGGAGTTCGCGTTCGGTCAACGATTCGATGCCGGCTGCGCCGGCCTTGCCCGGCCGCGTGCGCCGGTGGATGCGGTGGCCGAGCTTTCCCAGTTCTTGTTCGGCCGCGTCGCGGTAGCGGAGCGCTCCGCAGTCCTCGAAGTCGCGGGCCGCGCGTTGCAGTTCGGTCGCGGCCCGGTCGCGCTCGCCGCTTTGGGCGAGCGCGAGGCCGGCTAGCGCGCGGGATAGGGCTGCCTCGACCGGCGCCCCGGCCTGATCTGCGGCCGCGGCGGATGCGAGTGCCTGCGTGGCTGCACGGGCAGGGTCGCCGGTGTCGAGGTCGACGGCCGCGCCGGATCGATTGGCCCAGGCAACGGCCATCGGCAGCTGCACGGCGGAGGCCCAGGCTTGCGCGGCGGCGGCTGAACGCTCCGCCTCAGCGTGACGGCCGAGCGCGAGCCTGCAACGCGTCAGCACTTCCAGGTAACGCGCCCTCGGGCTCCCCCCGATGAGCACCAGCCCCTCGCCTCCCGCTGCGTTGAGGAGAATCTCGACCGCGGGTTCCGGTTGCCCTGTCTCGAGCAGGGCTGCGGCGAGGTCGGCGGCCGCCTCGGCCGAGTGGAAGTTGCTCTCGGCAGTCTGGCTGAGGTCGAAGCTCTCCTGGGCGGTAGCGAGCGCGAGCTCCATGTCCCCCATGCGCAGCGCGGCGGCCGAGCGGCCCATCAGCGTCCACACCAGCGCATGCGTGTTGCCGAGCAGACGAGCCGCCTCGATGCCGCCGTCGAGCAGCTCGGCCGCCTCGGTCAACTTCCCGCGCTGGCGCAGAAGCCCGCCCAGGGTTGCGGCCAGGAGGAGGAAGAGTTCGCCCTGGCCGGTGGCACGTGCCACGGCGAGTGCGCGGTTGGCGTGCGCCTCGCCTTCGACGTACCGGTCCAAGTAGAGCTCTACCCCGGCTAGCCAGGCCGCCGCTTCGAGGTGGCGGGTGAGCTCGTCGTCTGAGAGGGAATCGACCAGCGCTGCCGCCTCTGAACGGCTGGATTCGGCTCGGTCGGCGGCGCCCGTGATCGAATCTGCGAGCGCGAGCTCGGCGAGGGCGGCCGCGATCAGAGGCGTGTCTCCAAGGCGTCTGGCCGCGTTCACCGCGCGCTCGGCGGCTTCGTGCATCTCCGCGTGGCTCGTGCGCCAGAGTGCGTTGACGGTGAGCTCGAGCATGAGCGCCACCGCTTCGGGCGAGTCCTGGTCGGGGAGGCTCTTGAGGGTGCTCGCCAGGCGGTCACCGGCTTGATTCTGTTGTCCGAGATTGCTCTCGACTCCGGCGCAGGCGCGGGCGAGTCTGGCACGCAGCGCGTGGGAGTCGTCGGGCACGATTGCGATCGCATCCAGCAACGCACGGTGGCTGTCGTTGAAACGGCCGGCCGCCGTCAGCGCCCGAGAGCGCGCGATGAGGAGTTCGATGCGGTCCTCCGCGGGCGCGGTCGCCGGTAGCAGCCGGAGTGCTTCTGCGAACCAGTGCGCCGCGCTTGCCGGCGCGAGCCGGGCGGCTTCCTCGCCTGCTTCTCGCAGGACGGACACGGCGTCGAGGTCGCCTTCGCGGGCCGAGCGCTGGATGTGGTGAGCGCGCGACGTCGCTGTCGCGCCGCGCGCCGCGAGCGCCTGGGCGCATCGCTCGTGGGCATCTAGCCGCCAGCCGCCGGGCGTGGCCTCGTAGACCGCCTGGCGCACGAGGGGGTGCCGGAAGCGAAAGCGGCGGGGCACGTCGGTGTTCCGGACGAGGTCGAACTGCAGGAGGTCGTCGACTGCGTCCATCGCTTCGGTCTCGGATGTCGCAGCGGCGGCCGCCGCCAGCTCGGGCTCGAAGGGATCGCCCGCCACCGCCGCGCCCTCCAGCACACGGCGTCCGCCGGCGGACAGGGAGGCGAGTTCTTCGCTCAGCGAGGCGGCGACGGCGGACGGCACCTCGGCGGCGGTCAGCGAGATCGCGGCGGCGCGGGTGGCGCCGCCTGTGCGGTCGAGCGACCGCGCGAGTTGCTCGAGATAGAAGGGGTTGCCGCCGCTCTCCTCGTAGAGGACCGTTACGTCGGCGGGGCCGACCGTCTCGCCGAGAAGTTCTCGAGCTTCGTCCGGCGTCAGCGCCCCGAGCTCGATGCCGGTCACTGCCCCTGCACGCTGTGCCCGTTCGAGAGCGGCTGAGAGCCGCTCCGGGAGGTGGCGGGGGCGGCGCGCGAGTGCCATCAGCACCGCCGCGGCCGGCGGCCGGCGCAGCAGCGCGCCGAGCAGCTCGACCGACGCCGAGTCGGCCCAGTGGAGGTCGTCGAGCACGAGGACGAGCGGAGTCGCCTCTGCCAGCCGCTCGAGCAGCGCGCGCACGGCCCGGTGGCTGCGGTAGCGCTCGTGCTGGAGCGCCGGCTCTTGCCCGCCTGCGAGCTCCGTCAGCGAGGGGAGGACGTGCGCAAGTTCGGTGCGCACGTCATCGGCGAGCGCCGCGAGCTGGTTCGGGTGGAGGCCCTCGACGTACTCATCGAGCGCGTCGACGAACACGGAGAACGGCAGCTCGTGCTCAAGCTCCGACGCCGACCCGGAGAGGACGAGCTGCCCGCGCAGCGCTGCGCGCGCCGCCAGCTCCCCAAGCAGCCGCGTCTTGCCGATCCCGGGCTCACCCACCAGCTCGACAGCACCCGAGCGGCCTCGATCGAGCTCATCGAGGGCCTGCTCGAGAGCATCGAGCTCGTCGGTGCGCCCGACGATGCGCTCGCCAAGCAGGGCCATGCTCCTCCTTCCGAGCGAGCATAGATCAGGGTCGCCCGCTCGAAAAATCAGGGTGCCAGATCAGGCGGACCGGCCGATGTCGGCGCGACCGTTTCGCGGCAAGCTCGACGCATGTCCCGTTACCTGCTCCAGCACCGCCACGAGTCAAGGGAGTGTGGCGTCGTCTTCGCTTCCTTCAAAGGGCACAGGAGCCCGCTCCGCCACCGACCAACGCTGGCCTCGTGCCGCTCCGGCGGCCACGCGATCTGGTGGACAGTCGAAGCCGACAGCGAGGCGGACGCGCTCCTGCTGCTCCCCTACTACGTCGCCGCGCGCACCACCGTCGCGCGCGTCAGCGAGGTCGAGATCCCGTGAGCGTGCGCTCACCAGCGGCCAAACGAAGGGAGGAGCGATGACCTCTGAAACAGCCAACACTCGGGAACTTGCCGCCCGCGAGAACGACGGCCTCCGCGTTCTCCTGCTTTGGCACCCGCGCGAGGACGCCGTCACCGTCTCCGTCGAGGACGCCTGCGTCGGCGATCGCTTCCAGCTCGCGGTCGCACCCGGCCGCGCCCTCGACGCCTTCTACCACCCCTTCGCCTATGCCGCCTAGAGCCGAGCTCCTGACAGCCGTCGCGGCCGAGCCGCCGGTCGGGAGTCAGCCAAACCCGAAACCGGCGATCACGGCGAACGACGGCCGCGCGCAACTCCGACTGACGACGCGCGAACGCGAGCGACACGCGCGCCGCCACTACCAGGCCGCGATCGCCGTCGCGCTCGATTCGCTCCGCCGCGCGCAAGCGCGGTTCGACGAGTCCTCAGCCGCGATCGACTTGCACATCCAACAGGCACGCGCGGCCGTCGCCGCCGGCACCCGCTTCACACTCCACCGCCCCACGCACACCGGGCCACAGCCCTCGGCCGGCTCGGCGACGAGCCGCATCCGCAGCTCGGGCCCGAGCAGGTGGGCGCCGCAACGAGGCGCTGAAACGGTGCCTGCCGGAAGCCGCCCGACTCTCTCACCCGCGCCCTCTCGACTCTTCCCGTGATCGAGCGGGGTGCCGTCCAAAGGAGAACGACGATGAAGACACAGATGTCACCAGGCAAAGGACCAGCGAGGATGCGCGCGCAGCAATCTCGTCGCAACCTCGCCGCCCGCATGGGTCGCTGGAGCGCCGCGCACTGGAAGACCGCCACCTTCGGCTGGCTCGGGTTTGTCGTCGTCGCGTTCGCGCTGAGCAGCATGGTCGGCGTGAAGAACATCGACCCGAACAAGACGGGGCCGGGCCAGTCGGGCCGGATGGACAAGATTCTGAACGAAGGCTTCAAGCATCCCGCCACAGAGAACGTCCTGATCCAGAGCCGTTCGCTCCGCGCGAACGATCCGGCCTTCGCCGCTGCGATCCGCGACGTCGTCACCGGCGTTTCGAAGCTCCCGGCCGTTCAGCATGTTCGCTCGCCGTTCGCTCCCGGCGGCGCGGGTCAGATCGCGAAGAACGGTCACGCGGCGTTGGTCGGGTTCGAGATCCGCGGCGATCGTGTCAAGTCGGTCGACAAGGTCGGCGCGATCGTCGACCGGGTCGCGCAGGTGCAAAAGGACCATCCGCAGCTGTTCATCGGTGAGTTCGGCGACGCGAGCGCGCCCGCTGGGAGCAACGACGCGTTTGCGAGCGACCTGAAGAAGGCCGGAGTCTTCTCGGTTCCGCTGACGTTGATCATCCTCGTGGTCGCGTTCGGGGCCCTTGTGGCGGCGGGGATTCCGCTGCTGCTCGGGCTGACGGCTGTGTTCGCGACGTTCGGCGTCTTGGCGCTGACGAGCCAGCTGCTGCCGGCAGCGACCGAGGTCTTTGCGATCGTGCTCCTGGTCGGGCTCGCGGTCGGCGTCGACTACTCGATGTTCTATTTGAAGCGGGAACGCCAGGAGCGGGCCGCCGGGCGCAGCGAACAGGCGGCACTCGAGGCCGCAGCGGCCACCTCCGGCCGTTCGGTGTTGATCTCCGGGCTGACGGTGATGGTGGCGATGGCCGGCATGTTCCTGACCGGCGACGCGGGCTTCGCGTCGTTCGGGTTGGCGACGATGACGGTGGTCGCGATCGCGATGCTCGGCTCGCTGACCGTTCTCCCGGCATTGCTTTCGAAGCTCGGAGACAGGGTCGATCGGCTGCGCGTTCCGTTCGTCGGCCGGCTGCGCCGCGACGGCGGCGAGGGCCGGATCTGGGGCGCAATCGTCGACCGCGTGATGCGTCGGCCTGTGCTGTCCATAATCCTCGCGGGCGGTGTGCTGCTCGCGATTGCGCTGCCGGCGTTCCAGCTCCACCTGGCCACTCTGGGACCGGAGACATTGCCGAAGTCGCTGCCTGTCGTGAAGGCGTACGACCGGATGCAGCAGGCGTTTCCCGGTAAGGCAATCGCTGCCAATGTCGTCGTCAAGGCGCCGAACGTCAACGGCCCCGCGGTTCGCGAGGCGATCGCCCGGTTCGAGCAGCGGGCGCTCGCGAGCGGACGCGTGCACGAGCCGATCACGGTCGACGTCAACAAGGACGCGACCGTCGCGAACATCACCGTCCCGATCGCCGGCACCGGAGCGGACGGGGCGTCGAACGCCGCCGTCGCTGCCCTGCGCAAGACGGTCGTGCCGCAGACGGTGGGGGCGGTCCCGGGCGTTGAGTCGGGCGTCACCGGGTGGACGGCTGAATGGAAGGACGGCAAGGCTCAGATCAAGTCGAAGCTTCCGCTCGTCTACGGCTTCGTGCTGCTGTTCGCGTTCGCTCTGATGCTGGTCGCCTTCCGCTCGCTCGCCGTCGCAGCCAACACGATCCTGCTCAACCTGCTCTCGGTCGGTGCGGCCTACGGAGTGCTGGTGCTCGTGTTCCAGCACGGCTTCGGCAAGGGACTGCTCGGCTTTAGCTCCACCGCCGGAATCGACCCGGTGATACCACTGCTCTTGTTCGTGATCCTGTTCGGGCTCTCGATGGACTACCACGTCTTCATCCTGAGCCGGATCCGGGAGACGTTCGACCGCGGCGCGAGCATGGATGAGGCGGTCGCGCACGGGATCAAGTCCAGCGCGGGTGTCGTAACGAGTGCGGCGATCGTGATGGTCGCCGTCTTCTCGATCTTCGGGACGCTCTCGATCCTGTTCTTCAAGCAGTTCGGGGTCGGGCTTGCCACGGCGATCCTGCTCGACGCGACGATCGTCCGCGCCGTGCTCCTGCCAGCGACGATGAAGCTGCTCGGCGACTGGAACTGGTACCTGCCTCGGTGGCTCAAGTGGCTGCCCCGGCCTGAGCGGAACGTATCCGAAACGCCGCCGGCAGTCAGGCCGACGCCCGCCGCCCTCTAGACCCGTCCTTGGCCTCCGGCCCACCACGGGCCGGGGGCCGATCCCCCGAGAGGAGTAAGAAATGGAAACCGCAGCCCCAGCACACACCGCCAAGAAACCGCGCTCGGGACACTGGCTCGCGGCCTCGCTATGCGGGCTTCTCGCGCTGCTGCTGATCGCGGCCGGCGTCGCCGGTCTCTGGGCCCGCTGGGGGACCACCCACCACGGGTGGATCACCAGCGGCTCACACCGCTACTCCGCTAACGGTCGCGCGATCGTCTCCGGCTCGGTGGACGCCGACGGCATCCCCGACTGGCTGCTCGCGAAGGTCCGCGTCGCCGCCTCGTCGACCGCCGGCCGCCCGCTGTTCGTCGGCGTGGCAAGACGTACCGACGTCGACCGCTATCTCGCCGGCGTCGCGCGTTCGACGGTCGAAGACGTGAACTTCGGCCCCTTCAACCCCACCTACTCGTCGACCCGCGGGACCGCCGTCCCGGCTCGGCCAGCCGCGCAAACCTTCTGGGCGCAGTCCCAGGTAGGAACCGGCACACAGACCGTCACCTGGAAACTCCGCAACGGCAAGTGGCGCGTCGTCGTCATGAACGCAGACGCCTCACCGCACGTCGTCGCAGACGCCAAGGTCGGAGCCTCTATCCGCGACGTGCTCGCCCTCCCGATCGCCCTCGTCGCGATCGGTCTCGGCCTCGCCCTCGCCGGCGCAACCGTCGCGCTCATCCGCAAAAGGCCTAGGGTTGCCTGACCGCAAACGCATGGGTCGTCAGGGTCACACGTCAAATCCTGCGGACCTTCGGGTTCGCAGGACTTGACGCTTTTCGGGGAGTGATCGCTCCGATTGACCGGCATGCTCGTCGCGGTCGTGCCGGCGTCTCGCGCCTCGCACCTCGGCACGCTCCAGGCGCTGCGGTGTGAGTGACGCGAACCGGCGGGGCGAGGAGCCTGAAGATGGTCTCCGCCGCGCTCGCAATTGTCACCTGGGCGGTTATCGGCGAAAATGGCCGCCCGACCACGTTCGGGGGAGGCAGTCTCAGAAAGGGGTCGAACAATGGCCGGGCTCGCTCAACCGTTGGTTGCAGGGCCCGAACCGGCTGGGCACAAGCTCCGACGCGATGTGGGCCTTATCGGACTCGTGTTCGCTTCTTTCGGCTCGATCATCGGCGCCGGCTGGCTGTTTGCCGCCCTCTTCGCCTCCTCGCTCGCCGGACCAGCGGCGACCCTCTCGTGGCTGATCGGCGGCGGCGCAATGATGCTGCTTGCCCTGACGCACGCCGAGCTCGGCGGCACGTATCCCGTGGCCGGGGGCAGCGCCCGGTTCCCGCATTACGCCTTCGGGAGCCTGATCGGCTTTACGAGCGGCTGGGCCGGGTTCCTGGGTGCGGTGACCGTGGGGCCGATCATGGTCGAGGCGATGCTCCTGTACGGGTCGAACTACGTCTCCTCCCTGACGACGGTCTCGGGCGGGCGGCCGGTGCTGACGGCCCAAGGCTACGTTGCCGCGACGGCGCTGCTATTGCTCTTCTGCACGATCAACGTCTTGGGCGTGCGCTGGCTCGCGGAGACGAACAAGCTCGCCGTCTGCTGGAAGATCTTCGTCCCGGCCCTGATCGTCGTCGCGCTTCTCACGACCTCCGCTCACGGGGAGAACTTCAGCGCCGCCGGCGGCTTCATGCCCTTCGGGTGGAAGGGCGTTTTCCTCGCGCTGTCGTCCGGCGGCGTCATCTTCGCCTGCCTCGGCTTCGAGCAGGCGGTCCAGCTCGGAGGCGAGAGCCGCAACCCAACGCGGAACATCCCGCTCGCCATCATCGGCGCGATGGTGGTCGCCGTTGGCCTGTACGTCGCGCTTCAAGTCGCGTACATCGCTGCGCTCGACTCCTCGAGTCTCTCCAAGGGCTGGGGTGCGGTCTCGTTCTCTGGCAAGGCCGCGCTGTTCGGACCGTTCGCCGGGCTCGCGACGGGTCTGGGGCTCGGCTGGCTCGCCATTCTGATCTACACCGACGCGATCGTCTCGCCGGGTGGCACCGGCCTCCTCTACACCGGCGCAAGCGCTCGCCTGTCGTTCGCGCTCGGTCGGAACGGCTATATCCCCGGCGCGTTCGCCCGTCTCACCGCCAGAGGAACGCCACTCTTCGCGATCGCGTTTTCGTTTCTGTGTGGCTTGGTCATCCTGCTCCCATTCCCCGGCTGGCAGGAGCTTGTCGGCTTTATCTCCGCGGCGGCCGTCCTCACGTACGCGATGGCGCCGCTCGCGCTCGGAGCTCTCAGGCGTCAAGATCCCGAGCGACCGCGCCTCTTCCGGCTGCCGGCGGCATCGCTTCTCGCGCCAGCTGCGTTCGTGGTCGCGAGCGAGATCGTCCTCTTCACCGGCTGGGCGGTGGTCTGGAAGCTGATCGTTGCGATCCTGATCGGCTTCACGCTCCTGACGATCTCGACTCTGACCAACACGAACGAACGGACGCTGTCGCTCGACTGGCGCAGTGCCGTCTGGCTCTGGCCGTATTTGCTCGGCATGGCTGCGATCTCGTACCTCAGCTCGTTCGACACAGGGACACCGAGCTCGATCCCGCTGCTCGGGCTCCACGGCCCGCGCAACGAGCTCACGTTCGGCTGGGACGTCCTCGCCGTCGCGATCCTCGGCGTCCTCGTCTACGCGCTTGCGATCCGGAGTCGGCTTCCCGCTCAGCAGGCACTCGAATACGTCGGCGATCTGACGGCCGAGGCAGAAGCCGAGCAAGCTGAAATACGCAACCTGTAGGTCCCAATAACGCGATACGCGGCGAGTCGGGAGGACGACCGGTCGCTGACGACCTCCGAGGACGACTGATCCGAGCAGTCGGCGGTCCGTCGTCGATCGCGTTCAGATGCCGGTCTCGCACATAAGTCCTGTGCGTAGTGGACGCGATCCGGCCAGCAACGACGCGGTGTCGTTATAGGTACACACGCGCGGCGAAGGCGATCGCCCTACGACCATTTCCAAAGCGTTGCCAAAACGGTAGACGAGGCGGTGGGAAACGGCCCTGCCAAGCGGGAACTTCGACACGGGACCGCCGGCACGCCGCCGGCGTTCGGGCAACGAGTCGATCTAGGCCGTCACATGGAGGCGGAGCCGGCTCCGGCACAACCCTGCAAGGCGCGCGGAGCTGCTGGGGCGTCATGCGAAGGTCAGGCGAGAGGACTATCGCCCAGGCAAGTCATCTGTCGCCTGCTCGCATCGCCCTTTCACGAGGTTCCAACGGCTGTCCGCGCCGGATCACCGACGCCACTAACGTGTGTCGAACAGGATGCGAGTGGCCGGGATCACGGCACGCGGCGAGCCCGTCGAGATCCTCGAGGTGGACGAGCTCGCGCCGCCTGCCGCAGACGAGGTCCTGCT
>WNGD01002802.1_pt1 | contig 18028 bp, 15 predicted proteins | sample 5400671 | NCBI WGS metagenome assembly WNGD01 (sample SAMN13153369, study PRJNA577476) | soil metagenome | isolation source: 40 cm soil or saprolite under grassland replicate 2 | place: USA:California | collected 2016-06-15
GCGTTACAGTTTTCATCTGCTCGGTGTACTCGATGAAAGAAACAAAAGCATTACCCCAGCTAAAGGCTGGCATGGTAAGTGCTCAAAAGTGTAAACGATGTCCCCGGTCTAAAACGTAAACTATGTCCGGCTTGCACAGGGAGAGGGATTGAGAGAGAAAGACTTCACCAGGAATAAACTGGGGATAACAAAAAGACAGATGGCAACTGAAGCGGTAAAAGAGCAAACCAAATACGAAGCGGCTTTTCGAGCAGTTGCCGCGACTGGAACGACGGAGGCCGGTTGGGTGCGCCGGCTGCGCGATAGTGCGTTCGATCGTTTTGAGCAGATTGGCTTTCCTACCACCAACGAGGAAGAGTGGAAGTACACAAACGTTGCGCCGATCGCCAAAGGCACATTCGAGCCGGTGGTGGATTGTCGTGCAACTCGCCTGAGCGAAAGCAGCGGCGTGCGTCCCTATCTTTGTGAAGAGGCGCGGGAGAGTAGTCTGGTTTTCATCAACGGCATTTTTGATAAGTCACTTTCCAATCTGAATGCTCTGCCGGCGGGCGTCATCGTGATGGAATTGGCAGAGGGGCTTCGCAACCCAGTTCATGAGGCGGTGATTCGCGAACAACTGGCGCGTCACGCGGACTATAACCAGGATGGATTCGGCGCACTCAACACGGCGTTGTTTGCCAGCGGAGCCTTTGTGCTGATTCCGCGAGGCCAGAAAGTAGAAACGCCGATTCATCTGCTTTTCTTGGCGGAGCCCGGCATTCAGTCGCACGTTTCATTTGCCCGCGTGCTGGTCATCGCCGAGGAGAATAGCGCGGCTACGGTAATTGAAAGCTATGCGAGTATGGGAAGCGGAGCGTACTTCACCAGTGCCGTGGCCGAATTGGTTATCGGACAGGGCGCGCAATTACGGCATTACAAACTGCAGCGGGAAAGCATGGAAGCTTTCCATGTGGCGACAACGAAAGTCGATCTTGGTAAGGAAAGTAAGTTCGATACCACCACGATAACGCTCGGCGCCCAACTTTCGCGTCACGATATTGGCATCAGGATGGATCATGAAGGGGCGGAGTGTTGGGTCGACGGCCTGTACATGATCGACAACGGCCAGCACACTGACACGCACTCCCTGATCGATCATTTGCAACCGCACTGCACCAGTCACCAGCTTTACAAAGGCATCCTTGATGGCCGGTCGCGCGCCGTCTTTAACGGGAAGGTATTTGTTCACAAAGGCGCGCAGCAGACCGATGCCATGCAGACGAACAAGAACATGCTTCTGTCGAACGAAGCGCGGGTGGATACCAAGCCGCAATTGGAGATCTTTGCCGATGATGTGAAATGCGCACATGGCGCCGCCATCGGCCAGCTCGATGAAGAGGAGCTTTTTTATCTACAAACACGGGGCATGCACCGGGATGTTGCGCGCAATCTGTTGACGTACGGCTTCGCCGAAGAGGTGATAGCCAAGATTGGAATCGACTCCATTCGGGGACAATTGGATGAAGCGGTGCTAAATCGTTTGCATGCGGAAGCTCTGGTTGAATAGCCTCGTCGGTTGCCTTGAGATGATTAGGCTGTGATCATTGCGGGTCGGAGAACATCGATGGGCATAACTTATATTGAAGGAACGGTAGGCGGTCCAACCGGAAAACAAACAACGACTGAATTCCTGGTTGACAGCGGCGCCAAATACACTCTGTTGCCGTTGAAGATCTGGAAAGCGATTGGCCTCAAGCCCGAACGGCGGCTTACGTTTGTGCTTGCGGATGGAACTAAAATCAAGCGGGACGTTTCTGAGTGTTACATCAACTTGCTTCAGGGCAAGACGCACACTCCAGTGGTTTTGGGAAAAGCTGGTGACGAGGCGCTGCTGGGAGTTGTTACCCTGGACGAACTGGGATTAGCCTTCAATCCATTTCAGCGATCGTTGAAGCCGGCGCGCATGATGCTCGCGTAACGGTTTTGTTATGGCGACAATAGAGAAATCAGTAATAACAAGTCCCATTTCCGCTATTGACTGGGACGTCGATCGCATCCGCGAAGACTTCCCGGTGTTGCGACAGACTGTAAACGGGAAGCCTCTGATGTATCTCGACAACGCTGCGTCTTCGCAAGTGCCGCAGGTCGTGGTCGAGCGCGGCAGCGCCTATCTCGAGCACGAACATTCCAACATTCATCGCGGCGTCCACTATCTGAGCGTGAAGGCCACCACTGCTTACGAAGGCGCCCGCGAAAAGGTCAAACGATTCATCAACGCACGCGAGGCGAAGGAATGCATCTTCGTGCGCGGCGCCACCGAAGGCATTAATCTGGTAATGCATGGCTATGGCCGCAAATTCATTGGCGGCGGTGATGAAGTAATCATCTCAGCCATGGAACATCATTCCAACATCGTTCCCTGGCAAATGCTTTGTGAAGAGAAGAACGCGCGCCTGCGCGTTATTCCCATGAACGACGCGGGCGAATTGCTGTTGGACGATTATGAGGCGTTATTGAATGAGCGCACGAAGTTTGTGGCTGTGACGCACGTCTCCAACTCTCTGGGCACGATCAATCCCATCAAACAGATGATTGAAAGCGCGCACAAGTATGGAGTGCCGGTGTTGATAGATGGAGCCCAGTCGGCGCCGCACATGCCCATCGACGTGCAGGATCTGGATTGTGATTTCTACACGCTCTCCGGTCATAAGATGTTCGCGCCCACCGGCAGCGGCGTCGTGTATGGCAAGGCGCGGCTGCTCGAAGAGATGAATCCGTTCCAGGGCGGCGGCGACATGATTCGCAGCGTCACTTTTGAGAAAACTACTTACGCGGGCTTACCGAACAAGTTTGAAGCAGGCACCCCGGCCATCGCTTCCCAAATCGGCCTCGGGGCGGCGATTGATTATTTAAACAGCATCGGGCGGGAACAGGCGATGGCCTACGAAGAAGAGCTGTTGCGATATGCCACCGAGCGACTGTCGGCCATCGAAGGCGTGCGCATCATTGGTACAGCGCGGCAGAAAACGGGCGTGCTGTCTTTCGTCATTGACGGCGTGCACCCGCACGACATCGGGACAATTCTCGACCAGGAGGGAATCGCGGTGCGCGCCGGCCATCACTGCGCCCAGCCGGTGATGCAACACTTCAAGGTGCCGGCTACCGCGCGCGCCTCTTTCGCGTTTTACAACACAAAGGAAGAGGTTGAAGCCCTGGCGCGCATGATTGAAAAAGTTATTGAGATCTTTTCTTAGGTAAATGGTAAAGGTAAATAGAAAAACGGTGAAATGGTAAATGGTAAATGGTAACCATGCACCATTTACCCATTCACCATTCACCATTTACCATTTACCATTCACCATTTACCATTTACGATTCATATGTCAGAACTCAGCGAGCTTTACCAGGCAGTCATCCTCGACCACAATAAGAAGCCGCGCAACTTTCATAAGCTTGCCGAAGCGAACCGCAGCGCGGAAGGCTTTAATCCACTTTGCGGCGATCAGTTGACGGTTTACCTGCAGCTCGATGGTGAAACCGTGAACGATGTCAGTTTCGAAGGCTCAGGCTGCGCCATTTCCAAGGCGGCCGCCAGCATGATGACGCAGGCCGTGAAGGGGAAGAGCAGGCAGGAAGCGGAACTCCTTTTCAACGAGTTTCATCGAATGGTCACCGGCGAGCTGGACGAAGAAGCGACTCCGAATCAATTGGGCCGGCTGACGATTTTCTCCGGAGTGCGTGACTTTCCTGTACGCGTAAAATGCGCGTCACTTCCCTGGCATACAATGCATGCCGCGCTCAACAACGAACCGCTTGTCTCGACGGAATAGCGTCCGCGACCAGGAATCGAATGTACTTTAGCCGCGTTCACGCGGCTTTCCCGCAGGGTATTAGACCGGGCGTTTTACGCCCGGTTCACGCACACGCCGGAATTCTAAAGCCCGTTTCAACGGGCTTTATCGCGAGGCTTTAGCCATAGTGCTAAAGCTGCCGATTCTAAGCACGCTGGAAGCGCGCTGATGGTCAACGTGCTTGGCTGACCCCAGCGCTAAAGACGCTGGTCTAGTAACCCTTCGGGAAAGCCGTCTGAAGACGGCTGAGACCAGCAAGCAGCTAACAGTTCCAAACTACTAATTTGGATCGTCTTTCATAGCAGACGAAACATGGCCCGCTGACATGATCATTTCTGCAATTGAGCTGCGCGAGATTCGCCTGCCGCTTGTTCACTTTTTCGAAACCAGCTTCGGGCGCACTACTGAGCGCCGCATAATACTGGCGCGGGTAACTGATAAAGATGGCGCCGAAGGCTGGGGAGAATGCACCGCTGGCGAGGGCCCATTCTATTGCGAAGAATGGACCGAGACGGCCTGGGCGACTCTGAAAGCGTTTCTGGCTCCCATGGTCGTAGGATGCGAAGTAGAAAGCGCTGACGCGGTTGGCCGGCTTATGAAAAAGGTGCGCGGCAATCGCATGGCAAAGGCTGCGATTGAAACGGCATGCTGGGACCTGGAGGCGAAAGTTGCCGGCGTCCCTCTATGGAAACATCTTGGCGGTGTGCAAACTGAGATACCGTGTGGAGTATCGATCGGCATCCAGGATTCACCCGACGCATTATTGGAAAAGATTGAAAAAGAACTCGCCGCCGGCTATCAGCGAATAAAGATCAAGATCAAGCCGGGTTGGGACCTGGACATCGTCGAACGAGTCCGCGCGCGTTTCCCGAATATCAACCTGATGGGCGATGCCAACTCTGCCTATACTATGCGTGACGCACCTCTGTTCAAAGAGCTCGACAGATTCAATCTGATGATGATCGAACAGCCGCTGGCCCACGACGACATGTTCGATCACGCTGAGTTGCAGCGACAAATCAAGACGCCAGTATGTCTGGATGAATCAATTCACTCTCCGGCAGACGCGGAACACGCGATCGAGTTGGGCGCCTGTCGCATCATTAATGTAAAGCTGGGACGAGTCGGCGGTCACGCAGAAGCGAAGCGCGTGGAAAGCATCTGCCGCGATCGTGGTGTGCCGGTATGGTGTGGCGGCATGCTGGAGTCGGGGATCGGCCGCGCGCACAATATTGCGATGGCGACCCTTGAAGGTTTCAAATTACCTGGGGATGTCTCAGCCAGCTCGCGTTATTGGGAAGAAGATATCATCGAGCCGCCGGTGACGATTACAGCGCAGGGGACGATAGTCCCGACCAATAAACCCGGTATCGGATATGACGTCAACACCGACCGGATTGATCGTCTGACGGTTGGGAAAGAGCGAGTGACCGTTTAGTTAACGTCTCTCTATGGCAATTCATAAGCCCGATTGATCGGGCTTTCCCCGAAGGGTTACTAGCCCAGCGCTTTTTAGCGCTGGGTCAGTGCCAGAATGATTTCGATCAGCGCGCTTCAGCGTGCTTGCAGGCCAATTGCTTCAGCACAGATGGGTAAACCCTGCCTGAGTAAGCCCGTTGAAACGGGCTCTCCCGCATTTTTGGTTGCGCGAACCAGCCGTAAAACGGCTGGTCTAGTAACCCTGCGGGAAAGCCGCGTGAACGCGGCTCTTAAAATTCTAATTACGATTCAATCGCTCGACTACTTCGCGAGCTTTTCATACGCACTCCTGCCCAGGCTCCAGTGCCAGACTTCACCCACATCCGGGTCGTGGGCGCTGCCCACATGCTTCATCCCGATTTTTTCCAGCACTCGTACTGAAGCGTTCCGCTCCGCCAGCGTATGCGCATCCACCGTTTTGATCTGGGGATGTGAAAAAGCGTACGCGATGAGACCCTGCGCTGCCTCAGTCGCCAGCCCCTGACCCGTATAGTGGGGAACTATCGCATAGCCTATTTCCACCATGCCCGCGTCGTTAGCTTTTCCTTTAAATCCACCGTGGCCGATCAGCGCATTATCTTCCTTATGGATAAAAAGGTAAGTCCACCAGCCCGCGACGTCCGGGTTTGCCTTCAGATGTTTGTAGCTATACTTGATCGCTTCGATGCCGGCGACACCGGGAAAGATAAACCAGTCTTTGAAGACCCTGGCGCCAAGCAACTGACCAAGTTTCCCCTGGTGATTTAGTATTGCTTCAAAATGCTTCAGCTCATACGGAATCAGTTTGAGGCGCGCGGTTTCGATCATGAAGTAAGTTTGTCGCGGTAAAGTTTAGGAGCGGGCCACTGCCCGATTGAGGTCAGGCATTAGCCCGACTCTCTAAACAAAACAATTCAAGCATAAGCAGCAGCTTGAAAGACGATGTTTCGAGCGTATAATACGCCCCGCTCCGAAAACTTTCCTAAACTATTTCGAGACAACTACTAAACAGTGCAAATCGAAGACCGTCAATAATGCCGAGGCAACTCTCAAAACCCCAGGCAGAAACTCTCCGCGCTCATTTCGTCGAGCGACAGAGCGAGATGCTTGCGCTGACGCGCGCGCTAGTCGAAGCGGAATCGCCCTCAGGTGATGAAGCCGGCAATCACGCCGTCGTTTCATTACTGGAAGCGGCTGCTGAAGCTATCGGTGCGGTTACCTCTGTCGAGCGCATGGCGACCGACAGGTTTGGCGATCACCTGCGTGTGCGAGCCTTTGACCGCGCTGATGATGATTCTGCGCCACTGGTTATCTTGGGTCACACGGATACCGTTCACCCGCGCGGCACGCTGGCACAGCGGCCGTGGCGGGCTGAAGGAGATCGTATCTACGGGCCGGGCATTTTCGACATGAAGGCGAACTGCGTCCTGGCGCTCGAGGCGTTGCGCGCCTGCGACGCTATGGAATTGCCGGTGCAGGGACCGATCGTGTTGCTGCTGACTTGCGATGAAGAAAACGGTAGCCCCACCGGACGCGAGCTGGTCGAGACTGAAACGAAAGACGCTCGGGCCGTGCTGGTGTTGGAACCATCAGCTACGGGCGGGCGAGTCAAGACTGCGCGAAAAGGAACCGGCATGTTTACGATCGAGGCGCGGGGCCGCTCGGCTCATGCCGGCCTCGAACCGGAAAAGGGAGCAAGCGCCGTTTTGGAAATCGCCCGCCAGATCCTGCGACTCCACGCAATGAACGACGCGGCGATCGGCACATCGGTCAATGTGGGCGTGGTCCATGGTGGAACTCTTTCAAACGTGGTGGCTGCAGAAGCTCACGCCGAAGTGGATGTGCGGTTCAGCTCAGCGGAGGAAGGCAGGCGGATCGAGGCGGAGATACTTCATCCGAAACCTTTTGACGAACGCGTGCAGCTGGTGATACGCGGTGGCATCAACCGGCCGCCGTTGGAACGAAATGAAAAAGTCCAGGCGCTATACGAACATGCGCGGCAAGTCGCGGCGGCCCTCGACTTCAACCTGGGCGAAGCAAGCGTGGGCGGCGCTTCCGACGGAAACTTTGTAGCGGCATTGGGCGTCGCGATTTTGGATGGTCTGGGAATCGAAGGAGATGGCGCGCACGCTTCGCATGAACACATCCTGGTTGATGACATTGCGCGACGCGGAGCGCTGCTGGCTGGACTGCTGGCAACACTTTAAGAGCGGGGGTAAGCCCACCTTCCTGACTGCATGTAGATAGTATTGAATCAGATTTCTAGACTTGAGTATCAAAGTTCGTCTGGAAAGACATGCAGTCAGGAAGGCTGGCTTGCTCCCGCTCTTGAATAACGCAAAATGAAACTCGCTACCTGGAACGTTAATTCTATTCTTGCTCGATTGCCGCATGTGCAGAGGTGGCTGCAAGCCGTGCAGCCGGACATCCTTTGTATGCAGGAAACCAAGTGCCTTGACGAGAAATTTCCTTTCGCGGCGCTCACCGAGCTGGGCTATTGCTCCACCGTATTAGGCCAGCGTTCGTACAACGGAGTCGCGATTCTATCGCGCGAAGAGTGCGCCGAAGTACAGCGCGGCTACTACGATGACGATGAAGGCGCGCATGCGCGTCTGCTGGCGGCGACGGTGCAAGGCGTGCGCGTTGTGAACGTTTACGTTCCCAACGGACAATCAGTCGGGTCGGAGAAATACCAGTTCAAGTTGGAATGGATGAAGCGTTTGCGCGGCTTGCTTGACGCCAGCTTTGACCCGAACAGTCCGGTGCTTCTCTGCGGGGATTTCAATGTCGCACCCGAGGATCGCGATGTTCATGACCCGCGTCTGTGGCAAGGGCGCATAATGTGCAGCCAGGCGGAGCGAGATGCGCTGGAAGAGATCAAGCAATGGGGATTTACTGACGCGTTTCGTTTGCACAACCAGCAGGGCGGGCTGTACTCGTGGTGGGACTATCGCGCCGGGGCTTTTCGCCGCAACATGGGCCTGCGCATCGATCACGTCTGGGTGTCGCAGCCGCTGGTGGCGCGCAGTCAGGCGGCCCGTATCGATGCCGAACCACGCACCTGGGAAAAGCCTTCGGATCACGCACCGCTGATCGCAGAGTTCGCGTAGGACAGGAGCTTTGCCTCAAAAAGTCATAGGCCATGTTATGTTCGGCTTTGCCGCCGGATGTGCGGCGGTGGCTAAGCCCCGCCGACAGCAGCCAGATTATTTCCGGGCTATGCCCCTGGGTTGGGCTTGGCCCTCCCGGACTTATTGGGCCAAAGACCGCACCAAGGGCATAGCCCAAAAATGTAAGAGGCTTCTCTACGGCGGGGCATAGCCACCGCCGCACATCCGGCGGCAAAGCCGAAGCCGCATCAACTAAATGCAACCTATCAACTCGCAAACTAACAGTTTGCGTTACGAGACAGCCGGCAGCATGATTGAAAACACCGCGCCGCCTTCAGGCGCATTCGTCGCCGTCAGTGAACCGCCGTGTTCGGTGATCACCCGGTGGGCGAGTGCCAGGCCGATGCCGTGACCTGCGGCTTTGGTGGTGAAAAAGGGAATGAAGATTCGCTGCAAGTCGGACTGTGGAATGCCCGGCCCCGTGTCCTGGATGCGGATCTGAATCCAGTCCTTTCCTTCGAGATCGCTTTGGCGTGAAAGGCGAATGCTGACGCGACGATCCGCTTCCTCTTCACCGATCGCCTCGGCTGCGTTGCGCATGAGATTCAAGATAGCCTGCCGGAGCATTCTGGCGTCGGCGCGAATCCGGGCTTCGCCTAAGTCGCGCCCTTCCAGGGAAATTCCTACCCGTCGTTTTTGGTAAACCGGCTCCAGCTCCTGCTCGCATTCCTCGATCAGTTCCCAGGCCGCCACGTCCTCCATCTGCAGAGGCTGGGGCCGCGCAAAGTTCAAAAAGGCGGTAATCATTTCCGACAGGCTTCGCACTTCCTGAAGCAGAGAGGACGCTGCGCTCTTGCCCTTTTCATTGAGATCCAGATTCTGCAGGAGCTGAGCGTAACCATGCAGGGTTGCGATCGTATTCTTGAATTCATGGGCCAGGCCGGCGGACATTTCGCCCAGGCTTTCCAAATTGCGTTTGAGGGCCACCTGCTCGCGCAATCCCATGACCTCGGTAATATCAGTTAAGAGACAGAGCGCACCGCGCGCATCGCTGCCCGCTGAAGGATCAATCGGCGCGACCGTCGCACCCAGCCGCCGGCCGCGGCCCTCGCGGTCGGTCGATTCGATCTCTTCCCGGCGATAGAGCCTGGCGTTCCGCAAACATTCCTCGACCATCTCCGCCAGTACCGGCGCATTTTGAAAAAGAAGACGAACAGGTTGGCCCAGCGCTTCGTCATTCACTCCGAGTAAAAGCCGCGCCGGCATGTTCAGCGCCGTGGCCTTGCCCAGCGAGTCGAAAGCGATCAGTCCCGATGGAACGCTGGCAACGATGCGCTCATTGAACCGCTCCGCAGAGTCGGCGCGCTGGCTTGCCTCGGCAGTCAGTATTTCCAATTCGCGCTGCTGAGCCTGCAGCTGGGCCACGACAGATTGAAAGGTTTCCAGCACGAAGGCCGCTTCATCGGTGGATTTAGCGGATTGGAAGGCGACTGGAGCGCGCCTGGCTTCGCCAACCAATTGCCTGTATGGCCCCATCAACCACCGCAGCAAAGCGATGATACAGAGAAGACTAATGAAGAGACTGACGATGAAGCCCGTCAGCAGGATGGGCCGGTTCAGAGGTGACGTTGCCGGAGCCAACGCGTAAAGCGCAATTACGGAGCAGGCGGCCAGCAGGAAGATGGCGGCCAGGAGCGCGACCCAGATTTGTAGCCTGTTTCCGTAGCGCATCATGGCATTGCCGATTGCCAATTTAAAGAATCTGCGGTGTCGAGCGGGCCCTTCGTTGCGGGTGGCTCATTTTTCGTCCGTGGTGTTCAGAGGCGAGTCCAGGAATTCCGCAAATCGGCAATCGGCAATTGGCAATTGGCAATTGGCAATCACCGAAACTGTCCGGCATACCACTCGACGATACCGGAGCCGACAAACAACGCCACGACCGACGCACTTCCCAGGAAGACGCCAAAGGGCAAGAGCATCTGCATGTTTCGTTCGCGCTGTCGCAGCATCACCACAATGCCCGCCAGCGATCCGGATAAGACGGCGACAAAAATCGTCAGGACGGTAAGTCGCCATCCCAGATAGGCTCCGACCATGAACATCATCTTTACATCCCCGAGACCCATTGCCTCGACGCCCCTCAGTTTTTCCCAGAGCCAACCCATCAGCCACAACGTTCCACCGCCGGCGAGCGCGCCGATTAGTGCGCCCGCGAGCGATGCCGCCCACAAAGGCAAGTCAGCCAGAGGGCCTGTCGCCAGAGATTGCAAGTCGTCAAAATGGGGAGAGCCTACCAGGTATGGAACTGCAACGCGGGCTACCAGGGAGAATACCATTCCCGGATAGGTGATCGCGTTAGGCAGGATCATGTGCTCGGCATCCGTAAACACCAGGGCCAGCAGCGCGCTGACAAATATGAGGTCAAAGGGCAAAGCCCACCCTAAGCCGTCATGCCAGGTAACCAGGGCAAACAACAGAGCGGTCAAGAATTCTACTGCCGGATAGCGCGCGGAGATTGACGCGCGGCAGGACCTACAGCGTCCGCGCAGAATCGCGTAACTGACAAGCGGAATGTTGTCGAAGGGACGAATCGCTGTGCCGCAACCCGGGCAACGAGAGTTTGGAAAGACGATGGATTCGTCCCGTGGCAGGCGGTGGATGACGACGTTCAGAAAGCTGCCGATGACCGCTCCAACAGCAGCAGCAGCACCGCAAATTACGGGCAAAGGGAATGTGAAGGGATTCTGCAATGCAGACAGGATTGGGCCGTGGCTCATGCGAGCGCATTGTATCTTGCTTAGAGGGCGCTGCCTACTTTCTTTTACTTCGGGCACTGGTTCAGTTTGAGGTGGGACGTTTTCTCATTCACACCTGGCTTCAGCCAGGTGGGCGAATGCCATGCAACTTCACCGAACCGTTTTTAACGGTTTCAAGCTGCTTTTGGCGCTGTAACGAAAAGTAAACCGTTGAAACGGTTGTGCGCTTGCTAAGAAACTGCGTGGTCACCGGGCTGAAGCCACGGTGTGAATGAGAGGTGGAAATCCGAGGCGCACCAATACCTTGTTTTTAAGGTTTGACCAGGTTCTCCACAACTATGTTATTCGCATGCAGGGTTGTTGAGGTCGCATGCTGGAGACTTGAAACAGCCTTGGTGTAATCCGTCTCGGCGCGCACTTCCTGGTCGCGTGCGTTGGCCAGGGCATTCTGGCGCTGGATCAGTATGTAGGTAGTTGAACGGCCGACGGAATAAAGACGCTGCTCGCCTTCGAGTTGGATTTCGGCGTTCTGGCGCGCGGAACGGGCGGCCAGCACTCGCATGCGGGCCGTCTCAACGGCCTGCGCGGCGTTTCGCACGTCCACTTCAACCACTTGTTCAGTCGAGCGTACCGAGGCATCGAGCTGTTCCTTTTGAATCTGCGCGCCGGCAAAGTTTGCTTTCGCCGTCGTATTGCGGAAAGGAATTTGGATTGCCACGCCAACCGTAATATTGTGGGTCTTAAGGCCAAACAGGTTACTCAGATCCTTGCCATATCCACCCACTAACTGAGCGGGCGCGCCCGATCCGGAGAACGGAACCAAAGGCACTGTTGCCAGCGGGAATCCGGCTCTTTGTTGAATATCCCGAATCTGTTGTAGCAGGAAGGCATTGGCAACCAGGTTAGGATCGCCGGAGATCAGAGGCACAAGTGTACCGGGCGCTACGGTTGATGATGAGTTCGCGCTGCCGGCCAACCCGGTTGTTGCAAGGGTCGCCTGCAAATCAATTTGTGGTCTCATTTGATTCCTGAAAAACTGCAGGTCGATGTCGTTGATCTCGCGTTGCAACCGCAGACGCAGTAGTTCGGGCCGATTCTTTCGCGCTTCGGTGATCGCCTCATTCAGGTTGACAGGATTGGTATCAACTACCGGTTGATCTGTAGGAGTGACCTGCGCACCCCACTGCGGAGCGGAGGGGTCTTTTAGTATCAGTTGCTTCAAGGTATTTTCCGCCCTTGATACAGTCTCGGTCGCACTCAGCAACGCCGATTCACGGGTCGCCAGCTCAGTCAAAACTTCAGCTCGATCAAGTGGCGCCTTGGCGCCGGCCGCGATCTGCGCTTCGATTTGGCGCAGGTTTTCGCGCGAAAGGGTCATGTTGTCTAACTGGACCTGCTGGTCGCGCAAGGCGAAGACCAGGTCCCAGTAAGCGCTTTGTACCTGGGATATGATGTCAATCGTCTTCGCCCGAAAATCAGAGTCAGACTGTTCGACGCGTTTCTTTTGAATTCTAATATTGCGCCGGTTGTTGTCTATCGCGCGATTACGCCAGAGTGGCTGCGTAATCGTTAGAGCCAGGTTAGAAGAATAAAACGGATTCAGAGTACTGCTGGTGGCGCTGGTGGTATTTCTGGTATTGCTGAAGCTCAGCTCGTAGAGTCCACCACCAGTGCGGACGTATTTGCTGACTGAAGGACTAAGCGTAAAAACGGATGTAGAGAGTTTGCCTGATGGCGCTCCACTAAAGATGTTTTGAATCGGTGTGACGCGTTTGTCGATCTGCGGCGTGACGGAAAAGATTGGATCGTAAATGCCCTCGAGAGATCGAAGCTGGGTCTCGGCATACCGCACATCGTCACGCGAGACTTCGATATCATTGTTATTGGTCAGCGCCAGGCGTATGGCCTCGTTCAGCGAGAGCGTCAGCGTGTTGTCGCTGGTCACTCCCAAACGACTGAGATTTGGCAGCGGCGGCAACGGACGTTGCGTGGTATCAGTAAAAATGGGTTCTCGCGGTTCCGTTCCCGATGGGGTGGGCGACGCGCTTGGTTCACCGGGCGGCGTGGGTGACGCGACCGGTTCGCCAGTCGTTGGGACCGTTGGCTGTGTACGTGTCGGTGGAACAGTAGTAGTTCCCGGCGGCGTTTGCGCGGGTGGACGTTGTGTGCCCGGCGCCGCGGTCGGACTCGTCGGGCGTGTCTGTTCGGGTTGGCCCTGGCCCTGTCCGGGGGGGCGAGTCGCATCGCGCTGCGCGGGATTCGGCGTGGCCGCAGGAACCTGCGCCAGGGCGCTAGTTGCCGTCAGAGTTATCGCAAACAGGATTGCCAATAGCCGGATTGCCCGAAGAGTTGAATTGATCGACATCAACCGAATGCTCCTTAATTGAACCTGAAACAAAGGCTCAGGCTGTTATTCCCCCGTTGGACAGAGATAGAGCGCCGAGTCATTGCGTACTACGTCACATGTGTGCGCGCGGTTTCAAAAACATCTCCAAGGCCAATCGCTTGACAGTAAATACACGCGCGCATTATCTTGCGATCTCTTCGGCATCAATCCGCAAGCGTCCGCCAGTGCCAGCCGGTTCGTGACCGACGTGTGTTTCGCGGAAGGCCAGGAGCTGGACAGAAAATCAGCCTGGAGGATAGACACGGAATGGCAGTTAAAGTCGGCATCAATGGATTTGGTCGCATCGGGCGCAATATTTTTCGCACCTCGCTTGGGGATCCGGAAATCGACTTCGTTGCTGTTAACGATATCACCGATACGAAGACACTCGCGCACCTGCTGAAGTACGATTCGGTGCTGGGAAATCTCGAGCACGATATCTCCGCCACCGCAAACGGGATCAAGGTGGAGAACGAAGAATTCCGTGTGTTCTCGGAACGCGACCCGGCAAAGATTGACTGGGAGTCTGTGGGCGCCCAGATAGTGATCGAATCCACCGGCCTTTTTACCAAAGCCGAAGACGCAAAGAAACATTTGCACGGCAGCGTAAAGAAAGTGATTATCTCGGCGCCGGCCAAGAATGAAGACATCACGATCGTCCTCGGTGTGAACGAAGAGAAGTACGACCCGGCTGCGCATCATGTGATCTCCAATGCGTCCTGCACCACCAACTGCCTGGCGCCGGTCGCCAAAGTAGTCCATGAACACTTCGGCATACGATCGGCGCAGATGACCACCATCCACTCGTACACGAATGACCAGCAGCTTCTGGATCTGCCACACAAGGATTTACGACGGGCTCGTGCAGCCGCGCTTTCAATGATTCCGACCTCCACGGGTGCGGCCAAGGCGGTTGCCCTGGTGCTTCCGGAACTGAAAGGGAAGTTCGACGGCATTAGTGTGCGCGTGCCGACTCCCAACGTGTCGCTGGTCGACGTCGTGATGTTAGTAGAAAAGGAAACTACGACTGAGGACGTCAATCGCGCCTTGAAAGACGCTGCTAACGAAGAGCTACGCGGCATTCTGGCGTTTTCCGAGGAGGCCCTGGTATCTTCCGATTTCCGCAAGAACTCCAATTCTTCAATTGTCGATGCGGAGTACACGAAGGTAATCGGCGGCAATCTGTTAAAAGTCCTTTCCTGGTACGACAATGAGTGGGGCTATTCTTGCCGCGTCCGCGATTTGGTTAAATACATCGCCGGGAAAGGGCTCTAGGCATTTCAATCGGGTTAGTTCGAATTTCTTCGTTTAGAGGCGGGCTACTGCCCGCCCGCCTTATCTTAGCGTCAAGACCGGCGGGCAGTAGCCCGCCGCTAAACAGAGTTAAGAACATGAGGTCTTGTTCTTGAGATGGCGAAGCTTTCGATTGGAGATCTGAATCTGGCGGGCAAGCGCGTCTTCATCCGCGTCGATTTCAACGTGCCGATCAAGGAGGGCAAGGTTGAAGACGACAAGCGTATCCGCGCCGCAATACCGACAATTCAATACTCAATCGAACAAGGCGCTCGCGTAATTCTGGCGTCGCACCTGGGCCGGCCAAAGGGCGAGCCGGTTGAGAAGTACAGCCTGCGCCCGGTGGCTGCCCACCTTTCAACTTTGCTGGGAAGACCTGTTGCTTTTGCGGCCGACTGCATCGGTGATGACGTTCGCGCCAAAGTCGAGTCAATGCAGGACGGCGATGTGCTGCTGCTGGAAAACCTGCGGTTCCACAAAGAAGAGGAAAAGAACGACGATGCCTTCGCCCGGGAGCTTGCCGGTCTCTGTGACGTTTACGTGAACGATGCGTTCGGAACCGCTCATCGGGCCCATGCTTCTACGGTGGGAATCACGAAGCACGTCGAAAGAGCCGCGGCCGGACTGTTAATGCAGAAGGAACTGGATTATCTGGGCCGTGTCATCAATGATCCGGAACACCCCTTTGTGGCAATTCTCGGGGGCGCAAAAGTGTCGGACAAGATCCCGGTTATAAACGCGCTCATCGATCGCAAGGTTGATAAGCTACTGATTGGCGGCGCCATGGCCTACACTTTTTTCAAGGCTGAAGGTTTCACGGTAGGAAAATCACTGGTCGAAAATGAAATGCTGCAAACGGCGCTGGATATAAAAAACCGAGCAGAAGAGAAAGGCGTCGAGTTGCTTTTGCCGACAGACCATCAGGTGGTGGACAGTTACGAGCCCATCAAAGGCCAGCAAATCCTGGCCAAGACCATCCCCATTGAGTTTACCAACGCCGGCCACGCAGGCATGGATATCGGCGTGGAAACAGTGGCGCACTTCACTAACGCTTTGCGCGATGCCCGAACGATCATCTGGAATGGTCCCATGGGTGTATTTGAAGAGCCTCCATTTGATCAGGGAACCATCGGCATCGCGCACGCCGTCGCCGAGGCGGCCGATCGTGGCGCAATTGTAATCGTCGGCGGCGGTGATTCAGTTGCTGCTGTGACTAAGGCCGGGGTCGCCGATCGCATCACGCACATCTCAACCGGCGGCGGCGCCACGCTGGAGTTTCTTGCCGGCGAGGAATTGCCGGGCGTTGCGGCATTAACTGATGTCAGTGGTTAGTTGTCAGTAGTTGGTTGCACGCGCTTTACGCTAGTTCAAAATATCTCCTGGCCGCTAATCACTACTTAATCACTAATAAACAACGAACAACTGACAACTCATGAGAAAACCTGTCATCGCTGGAAACTGGAAAATGTACAAAACGGTAAGCGAGTCTGTCGCTACCGCGCTGGCCCTGAAACCGCTGGTGGCTAATGCCAACCATTGTGAAGTCGTCATCGCGCCGGTGTTCACGGCCCTGAAGACGGTGTCGGATCGCCTTGAGGGTTCAAACATAGGTATTGCCGCCCAGAACTGTTCTACGGAGATCGAAGAAGGCGCGCACACTGGCGAGGTTGCTGCGTTCATGTTGCGAGACGTGGGCGCGGACTATGTCATAATCGGACATTCAGAACGGCGCCAGATTTATGGTGAATCTGATTCCTTAGTGGGGAAGAAATGTTTGGCCGGCATTTCGGCAGATCTGACGGTCATTATGTGCGTCGGCGAAACTTTGCAGCAGCGTGAACAGGGAATCGCCGAGAGTGTCGTTCGAGGCCAATTAAGTGGCGGACTCAGTGGGTTGACAGCCTCTGACCTCGACCGTATTATCGTTGCCTACGAGCCTGTATGGGCCATCGGAACTGGACGCACCGCGACGCCGGAGCAAGCGCAGGAAATGCACGCGTTTATCCGGCGCGTTTTCGCGGAAGGGCATTCTGAAAGTGCGGCGCAGGCGCTGCGGATTCTCTACGGCGGCTCAGTCAAACCAGACAACGTGGCCGGTTTGATGGCTCGAGAAGATATAGATGGGGCGCTGGTAGGCGGCGCGAGTTTGATTGCGGAAAGCTTCGCGAGAATTGTTAATTACAAGTAGGACAGACATTCCTGTCTGTCATTTTTTGATAAGCGTAAGTGACAGGCATGAATGCCTGTCCTACCAGGAGAATTGATTTGCTGAGTTACGTCTTATACGGATTATTCATACTAGCGTGCGTCATACTTATCGTCGTCATACTGTTGCAGCCTGGTAAGTCCGGAGCGGGCGATCTTTTCTCCAGCAGCGTGTCGAGTACTGCGTTTGGACCGCGTGGCACCGCGAGTGTCTTATCAAAGATCACTATTGGAGCGGCGGCTGCCTTCATGCTGATTGCCTTGATGCTGTCGTTGCCGGCGGTTACCGGAACGCGATCAGTCTTGCAATCCGAGACCCCGTCGTCAGAGCCGGCAGCTTCGCCCGTTCCGTCAGTGCAGCCCACGGTTGCGCCGTCTCCCGTTGCCTCAGCATCACCGGCAGCAACTGCTCAGACGAAAAAATCGCCAAAGTAGGACAGGCATTCCTGCCTGTCGCTGATCGTTTGCCCTTACTCTGAAAACGGCTCTTTGCCAACGCTGACAGACAGGAATGTCTGTCCTACATAAGCCGAAGTGGCGGAACTGGTAGACGCGCACGGTTGAGGGCCGTGTGAGGCAACTCGTGGGGGTTCGAGTCCCCCCTTCGGCACCAACGCTATGTTTGAAAGACCGCGCACCTGCGCGGTTTTTCGATTTTTATTGGGCTTTTTGAGCATCGGCTGTTTTACACTGTTTGTACTTTGTACCTGATTTGCCCCTAGTTGTGACTTAGTTGTGACACGAGAATTTGCAAAGAAGTCTCCGTTAGAACGGCTGCGCGCTTGTCGCTGGTAAATTTGGCCAATGGATCAATTTCACCAGGAGGAAACAAGAAAGTGAACTCGGGATCGAAACTCAGCAGTGTTGGCATCATCGGTGACTCTCCCGCGATGCACCTGCTTGCTCGTCAGATCGAAACAGCTGCCAGTTGTGATCTAACTGCAGTCGTAACAGGTGAATCGGGAACCGGCAAGGAATTAGTGGCTCGCG
>WNGD01002935.1_pt1 | contig 18028 bp, 16 predicted proteins | sample 5400671 | NCBI WGS metagenome assembly WNGD01 (sample SAMN13153369, study PRJNA577476) | soil metagenome | isolation source: 40 cm soil or saprolite under grassland replicate 2 | place: USA:California | collected 2016-06-15
CCGATTAACAGTTGGGAGACGTACATATCCTGAATTGAAACAAGGAGTGACCTTCTCCAGTGTCATCGGCTGGGAGGGAGACAAGTTCAGCCCGGCCAGGCGGGAAACCGTGCTCGCCATCTCACTTGTGCATCCTGACCGGGTGCAACCACCACTACACCGGCAGGGTGTACAATACCAAAGGCTTTGAGAAAAGCAGAAAGGAAGAGTGTGTATATGAATCGCATAAGCAGATATGAGGACATGGTAGCAGAATATGAGCGCAGCATGTCCCGCGTAAGGTTCCACCGGCGTCCATTGCATTCGTCAGGAAAATGGGTCCTCGGCAAAATCGTCTATGGGCTCTACCTGGCGTTGCGTTTCGCGCTCTATATTTGGTATTATGATTTCTTCATTCAATGGCGAGATCACTAGATCACTTCGTCGCTTTGAAGCTAAGAGATGAAGACTAATTCAAATTATCCGTGGGATTGGCTTGTGACAAACTGAAGCGTTGCTGTAAGATCCTCTTACTCGGCAGCTTTTACTTCTGCCTGGTTCTGCTTAGCAGCTTCCGCTGCGAGTTCTGCCTCCAACATTTGCACCACAGCCGGTGCAACCAGCCCTCCGGCAAGCGGTATTCCGCCAGCATCCATAATCGCTTTCTTTAAGCCGACAGCCCACGTTTGTTCGATCAGCAAGAGAGCAGCCGAACTATTATTGGGGATATTGCTCGCTATCGCCTCGACATCATCCTGCTCAAGCACCTCAAGCAGGTCACCGGCGATGGGGCCCAACTGCTCCAACTCCTCGCTACTGAGGTCGCTCAATTCCATCACCGCAGTATTGCCTTGTTCATCTTTCAAAATCAAGAGCAGATCGATGACCCGGATGATACCCTTATCACGGGCGGCGCGTAGTTCCGGCAGAATCTGACCAGTAAATCGATTGCCCTCAAAGCCGATGAGGATGTATTCTAGGGGACCGAGAGTCATAATTTTTCTCCTTTACTAACTCCTTTGTTCATCACTACATTATACATGATAACCTGCTTAGCGCGCGAAAGTCATGTTCACACGCTGTGGTGGTGGCCGCTGCGTGCAAGTTGCACGCCCGACCCCCCCCCAAGATCCCAAGGTTGACCGCAAGGGTCAACCCTACTATATCCGCCCACCACCCATCGGCCGCACGTACGATGCGCAGCACGGCAACGTGTATAGTAGGGTTGACCCTTGCGGTCAACCTGGCGGGTTGGGCGGTTGTGGGAAGACAGGGTTATGGAAGGTAAGTTGACCATCATCAGTACCCTGACGGAACAGGAAAGCCTCCCAGGGCGCGAATCCCTGCTATGCCGCCCGCGTGGGTCAGGGCGTGGACCAGGCCCGTACTGAGGGCATCGCCAGCTTGCTGCTGCCCCCAAGAAAACGTTATCTCTTTGTCCAGGTCGTCATCTGAGAACCTGCTCACTACTTCATCTACCTGTGCCAGCAGTTCATCGAGCGTGGCGACTAATGCCGCTGCCGAGTCAGGCTTGGCAATCTTGGGAGGCCAGCCATCCAGCGGATACTCCTCCAGCGACCAGTGCTTCCCTGCGGCAACGAGGGCGTTGCCCAACAGAATGACAGTGGCATGCATCGCCACATCTGCAATCGGTCGGTCGTCGATCAAGGGGGTACGATAGTCCAACTGTTCGTGTCTGAGATCTTCCAGCGTGTGATGAAGCCACCATTTGAGGCGGCCATTCGTCGCGATGATGAACGTTTTGGTATCCATGTGAAAAAGCTCCTTGCTGTTGCTTATGTATTCAGTTCTACTGGCCGGAGAGCGACATCCACCTCCCTGCCGATGCGGATGACAAGGACTGGCAAAGCTTCCACATCCTCCAGTGAGGTGCGGAAGTTGACGATGCAGGCGCGCAGCAGGAACGTCCCTCTCACGACCGCATTGGAGAGGAAGGCTTCCCCACTTCTCTGCAAACGGGTGAGCAGTTCCGCATTCAACTGGTTGAGATACGCTTCGACCTCCTGAGAGCCAGGGGTAAGATCGGGCGGGACATAGCGGAACGTGGTAATACTGAGCGCCTGAGTGAAGGCTTGCAGTTCGGGATGCGCCTCCACGAGTCGGTAGAGTTCCTGGGCGAGCTGGATATCATCGGAAAGCATCTCGACATAGCCTGCTCGCCCCACCTGGCGCAAAGCCAGCCAGACCTTCAAAGCCCGGAAGCCCCGCGAGTTCTGCGGTCCGTATTCATGGTAATCGAAGGTGGACGGCTCCTCAGCGAAGTGGTAATAGGGAGGATGGAAGCTGAACGTCTCACGCAGCGCTTCCGGATTGCGCACCAGGGCGCAGCCGGCCTCTAGTGGCGCATACAACCACTTATGCGGGTCCACCGCGACAGAATCGGCTTCGCTTATCCCCTTGAGGTCACCCGGAATCACTTCTTTGCCCTCATTGAGGAGCACGGCAGCGAACCCGCCATAAGCCCCATCCACGTGGAACCACAGATCATACTCCCGGCAGATCGCAGCAATGTCAGGGAGGGGATCGACCGCGCCCGTACTCACGGTGCCTGCTGTCCCGATGACGAGGAACGGCAAATCACCGGCCTCGATATCTGCTTGAATCTGCTTGCGAAGGGCAGTCGTGTCCATGCGGAGTTGTGTGTCCACTGGGATCCAGCGAATGGCCTCGGTGCCCAGGCCGAACATGTCAGTGGCCTTGTGAATCCAGGTGTGCGTCTCACTGGAAGTGTAGAGACGCAGGCGGCGAGACTTTTCACCCATCAAACCTGCGGCCCGGACGTCCCAGGTAGCTTTGGCTTTGCGGGCCGCGAGAAAGCCCACGAAATTGCCCATATTTCCCCCACTTACCAGCAGGCCACCGCAGTCAATGGGGTAGCCAATCAATTCGGCGATCCAGCGTATGGTTTGCGCCTCGATTTCATTGGCCATCGGCCCTCCAATCCAACCACCCATGTTGGGATTCACGGAGGCCGCCAGCAGCTCACCCAGGGCGCCAACCGGCGCGGCAGACGAGGTAATCACCCCCCAGAAACGCGGATGGCCGTTGAAGGTTGAATGCGCGAACAGGAGGTTTGCTGCCTCTTCGAGTAAGTCCTTTGCCTCGCTACCCTGCTCAGGTAGCGGTCCGGTACCCAACGCTTCCCGAATCACCCTGGGCGATTCATTGGGAACGACAGGACGGCTTGGGAGTGTACACAGGAATTCTGCGATGCGCTCGACCAACTGGCGGCCCACCTTGCGGAACTCGCTGGGCGTCATTTCAAGCGGTGCGATCCGATAGCGTAGCGCGTTTCGAGTGTCCATGACTTATGCTCTCCTTTGGTTGTCATTTCACGCCTCCTGTGTGCGCAGCACTAGCTGCGATGGCAGTGTTGGAGGTGTGGATAGAGACAATGCCAACTCTCCATGTCCTCAACCCAGCCCTGCGAAAAGGTCGTCCTCAACACCGCGACCGCCATTGACCAGGCTGAAGGCCCGATAATAGGTCTGACGATCCCATAGTTCCTGCTGGTACTCCTGTGAAACATGTTCGAGCTGGCGATATGCCGCCAATTGGGACTCGTGGCACAAGATGGCCTGCCACACTGTCTGCCGGTACTCCCGGGTCGCGATGCGCGTCGTGATGGCCCATTCCGGCCAAGCAACTCCCCTTCGCTCCACGCCATCAATGTGCATGACCATTTCACCGAAAACGGATTGATAGGCCAGAAACAATTGTTCGGATGCAGCCATATAGTATAGTTTCGAGACATAATGCGGAGGCAAATCCCGGTGGTATGGAGCATCTGGATTGGCGGCTCCGACGATGGCAGCCGTAGTGAACTGGCAAATGGCGATATGATCGGGATGCCCATACGCGCCATCTGGCCCAAAAGTGACCACCACATCGGGCTTCACTCGGCGCAAGTGTTCCACGATCTTTGCCACGGCTTCCGCCGGCGGGGCCTGATCCAGGTCGCCATCCAGGTAATCCAGAAACTCAACCTGGCGAATACCAAGCACTCTGGCTGCTGCCAGCAACTCCGCCTCGCGTATCTTGCCCAGTGCCTCCAGCCCTGGATAGTCGCTCTCGTCGCCGAACCAGCCACGTTCGCCGCGTGTGGCTGTGACCAGATAGGTCTCGACTCCTTCGGCGGCGTACTTCGCAAGTATGCCGCCGTTGCCGAGCGACTCATCATCGGGGTGAGCCAGGATACACATCAATTTCAGTTTGTTGGTCATACGCTCTCCCTTGCTGCTGCTCTTTTGTGCGAAATCTGAAATACTACATACCGAGTAATATACGTTGTCCCATGCCTAATGTGCAACATCGGCGGAGCCTGAACCCTTGTTTGAGCATGAGGTGCCTGAAGCTGCTACGGCGTGATCTCGTAAAGGATGTTGAAGGGATTCTCCATCGGAACGCGCCGCACATGGCTGAACCCGGCTTCCGCAGACAGTTCGCGCATTTTCGGTTCCGGTATGCCGGCGGTACCCAGCCCTTCTCCATGATGCGCGAGCGAGGTCGTCATACAGTAAAGCACACTACAACTGTAGAAGAACGCACCGAGCAGCCCGATGTTCTCTTCCAGCTTGTCGGAACTGTTGATTTCCAGGCACACATAGCACCCACCAGGCCGCAGTCCATTACGGATGGCCCGTAGTAGCCCACGTGGGTTGACTGCATCGTGAACGACATCGAAGGTGGTAATCACATCGTACTGTTCAGGCAGCCCCTCTGAAACGTCCCGGTGCTCGAAGCGCACGCGATCGGCCACGCCAGCCGCCTGGGCATTAGCAGTGGCTTGCGCGATGGATGGAGCAAAGTTGTCGTAGCCCACGAAGTGCGACTGTGGGTAGGTCTGGGCCAGCTTGATCAGCGCTTTGCCCTGCCCACAGCCCACATCGGCAACCAGAGCTCCACGTTCCAGATTCGCCTGCACCTCTGGCATCGCTGGAAGCCACACCGGCACCAGCAGATTCTCAAACCAGCCACTGGTAAAGCGTGTCACGCCTTCCCAGGTGCTGGGGTCGTAGGCCTCCATCGGGACGCCGCCGCCGCTGCGGAATGCCTGCATCAACTGGTTGACCGGTCCGGCCAGTCCCACCATTTCCTCTTGCACGCCACCGAAGAAGACCGGACCACCTTCCTGAGCGAGGACCGGTACGTGTTCAGGTGGAAGGGTAAAGCGGCGAGTTGCCGCCTCATACTCCAAATAGCCGGCGCTGGCCATGGCACTAAGCCACTCTCGAGCATAGCGTTCGTTGACGTGCGCACGCTCTGCCAGTTCTTCACTCGTGGCTGGTCCCAGCCCGGCCAAGGTTTTGAAGAGGCCGAGACGGTCGCCGATGCTCGACATCACCGTTACGGCCAGGCCGGCGGTGTCAGCCAGCACTTTGCCTACGAAGGCATTGGTCTTTGCTTGATCGATACGCTGTTGCGTTGTCATGTCTTTTCTCCTTTTTCTGCTTGCATGCTGTTTGTATATCCGGTTGTCACTCATCTGATTCCAACCGTCACCAGCAGTATGCTCGAAAAAGGCGGGTTTGCCATCGTGGAAAAGTACGGAGATTCCGCGAAAGCAGTACGGAGATTATGTACGTGCGCCCAGATAGGTGTACCTGTCCTGGTAGCTGCAAGAGGTGCAAGGACAGATATGCTTCTCCTACATCGTCGGTTGAGCCTGCGGCGCATAGACGATGACGATTTCGCCATCATGCCATTCGGGTTCACGTTCGAGCAGCAAGAGCGCAATTCCGAAGATATTGCCCGGAATATGCACATTGATGGCAAAGGTGAGGCTCGAAACAACGAGTCGCTGGATGGTGCCACTGTCGATGTGCAAGCCGACGGCGGAATCACAGGTCCCCCCATCCAGGTCCGCTCCTACCCAGCACGGACACAGCACATCACAAGAATAGACCTCTAATGTGGTATTACTGCAATAAGTATGCTCGAAACGTGGCGATTTTCCATCAGTGAGAACACGGAGAAATAGAGGTAAGGGACGTTTGTTCTTCCTATCCCACTTTTACGTACTTATGAGTAGGGCCTTACGGGCCGTCTTTGACCAGCCCTACCTCGACAGCCCACACCGCTATCTGTGAGTGAGAGGAGACTCCTAACTTCGATAAAATCGTACTCACGTGCGTTTCGACGGTGCGGTGGCTCACCACCAGTGTATCAGCGATCTCACGGTTCGTCTTGCCCTGGGCGATAAGCATAGCCACCTCACGCTCGCGCTCGGTCAGCCCGCCAAACCGTTCCGCGGCGACACGACGCTCCGGGATGGGCTTCTCCCTCGGCAGCGATTTGAGAGCTTCCTGGGAGAAAAGCTCGCGCAAAGTGGGCTCATTGATGCTGGCTGCAAGTTCCGCAATAATACTGCGCGCTGCGGCGAATGCACGCTCAGCCCGGTCTTCGTCCTTCATGCGGTGATAGACTCGCCAGAGCAAACGATGAACCTGCCAGAGGAGCGCCCGCTCCTGTCGCTGACGTGCGCCGTCTTTTGCAACTTCTAACGTCTGTGCTGCTTCATCCAGGTGAGACATCGCAGCCAGGGCTTCCCCTCGCTCCCCTTCTGCCTTTCTCTGCTTCCCTCTTGTCCTCCCCTTCTCTGGCTTTTTCCTCGCACTTCTCTGCCCACCGAGAATTCACAAGCCCTGACTTCCCGGCTTATAGTAGGAGTTCATTTGGAGGCGGTCGAGATCAACATTTGTCACATATGGTATGTATGCTTTGGCGCGTGCCCGTTCGTATGTTGTGCATACCAGGTCTGTCCTGTTGGCATAATCAACCGTCAATACGAGCTTGCCCAGACTGTTTTGATGGAAGAGGTCAAGATACTTTTCCGTTTGAGCGCGTGCCGATTGTGAAGTTGGTCTATTTGTCGCCTGGACATATACCTCTTCGCGGCCAATTCCGGTGACAAGGCGCACATAGTCTGGATGATGTGCAGCCAGTTCTTCTGCATTCTGCACGATGATGCCAAAATCTTCGCCTAGAGGTGAATGCGTTCGCGCATAGTGGGCAATATTGGTGACGAAAAGTACCATATCATTTTCATGACCAGCAGCATAGCTCTCCTGGTATGCATCGATGCGGTCAAGGTACACGCCATCAAAACCCGCCGCAATAATGGCATCGAGATAGCGGGAGATAACATGTTGCCAGTTGGGGTCCCAGTAATGCACCCAGTAGTTTTTTCCCCAGTCGGGATCGGGGGCGTCAAGCCAGGCAGGAGTACCCTCTTTCCAGCCTTGCTGCCAATACCCGCGATAGGATTCAGCTTGCCCAATGCTGAGATAGGAGACAACACGTCGCGAACACGAGGTACGACGCAGCGTGTCGATCTGCTCGCGAGTAAAGGCTTTCCCGGCTGAGCCATCGGCAGAGTAGTCGATCACCACTAATTCAAAAGTAGTTGAGCTCAACTGCTTGAGATTAGGATTGTCCAACCAGTATGCCCAGTTATGCACAGCATTCCACGGGCGCCGTAATTCCCCGGGATTCGTTGTGCTCGGATTGTGCTGTTGCATCGATTTCTCCGTCTCTGCCTTGAAAGAATTGCATGCGTGCCGCTTTACCACATTTGGCATACAGTATAGTTTCTTGATGCAGTTCAACCTCCATCTAAGTCAATGGAAGTGTGACTGACTGTCCAGCAGTGAGATTGATGTATGAGATGGGTTGACCGCCATAAATCTCAGCGCCTGCTGTGTTTAAACCGGTGACTGGCACAAGTGCGCCTTTCTGCGCTGCAATCGTGATTGATACGCCTGGGATGAGACTAGCCGTCACACCTGCGTTATTATATTGCATCCAATTGGCAACGTTCTGGCCGAGGCTGTCCATCGTCGGGCTTATGATGGGCAGAGTGTAGTACTGAGCATATTTCTGTAAGGTCAGATCGAGCAGATCGCTAAGCAAGGTATGGGTACCATCATAGGCACGCAAGTTCGGCTGATGGAACATCCACGGGTCAAGGTCGCCCTTCAACATGTAGGTGACGAGAAACTGGCTCTCTTTACCCAGAATTTCCTGGTAAGTGAGATTGCGACCCCAGAAGCCTGAATAGAGGCAGTTATATTCTGCAACCCATTCGTCGGGAGCCGAGACGTTGTAGAACAGGTTATTGGGATAACGTGGGAGCATGAGAATCTCCGGCTCGAGCGTGTTATAGATGCCTGCATTGGGAGAGGGATTGTTATACCCAGGTAAGGAGGTATCCGATACCAGATAGCGAATCCCATTGTCGTAGGCAGCCACCAGGAAATTCGCGTTGATCAAGCCGGACACGTCGGGCGTGACCATATTCTGAACGCTAAAGTTTGTCAGGCCCAGCGTCGTTGCTATCTGATCATTGAGCGTGATTTCTGTGGTTGCATCCGCAGAATCCAGATTGTCCAGGTTGGTATGGTCGTAGGTATGGCTGACCCAATAGAATTGGTTCTGGTTTGCGGTTGCAAGCGGAGTTAAGGTATCTGGAGTGTAGGCATCGGTCGTTGCTCCATAACCGTTGAAGGCCATCGTCAGCGTTAGATTGGCCGATGCTGGGTCTGACCTTTTGCCCGCCTGCCAATTGATGACCGCTTGCAGGTCATCGCCAGTTATCCGATAGGTGGTACCGGTGTTATCAACGGGTGTACCACAAGGCGTAATTGGCAACCAAACAGTGTCGTCGATGAAGACATCGTCGATTTGTGGCGACATGTAGATATGCCGCTCACCCAGGAAGAGCCCATTGGTCAACCAGTTGATCAGACCATAGGATAGAACGATGCTGTGGATAAGGCTGGGGTTGCTGTCGAACGTCATTGACAGGGCCTGCCGCCCATCTGGATAGGTACTTACCGCAACAAGCGCGTTGCCGTTACTATCGCTGAAGAGGGGAACTGTGGCTCCATCAGTGAGCGGTTGCGCCAGGTAGGTGTATGCATTTTGGATGGTTACAGCGTTAGTGGCATTCAGGTACGGGTAGGCTGCCTGGCCTTGTGCCGTGAGATTCATCGGTAGCGGAGTTATTGAGGTATCTACCTCTCCGTTTGGCGATTGATAGCCAAAATCTGCAGTGGGATAGGTATACCAACTGAGTTCGCGCACTCCCATTGTTGCCTCGTAATTCCACAAATTTGTCCATTCTTGCTGTGAGAGCGCACTGACCCAGTCAGTACCGTTAAAGTAAGACAGGGTTCCAGTGGTCAGAATGATTCCCTGATAAAATCCGTGACAGCCGTTGCTCAACTTGTCAGGCGTCAACCCATTCGGTGTTTGGGAGGCAACATAGACTGTGTAGGGAGTTCCCAGGTATTCCAGCGCTTGTTTGATAGCTGGCAGATCGACCTCCTGGCCATCCGAAGCGATTACCAGCACCTTTAGATCGATGGTGGGAGAAGGGCAGGGGCTTGTAACGGCAGGAACAGCCGCCAGCTCAACGATGGGTGTAAAAGAACGAGTGAATGTGCCCAGTTTGGGTGCGTTGATTGGCTGGTGAAGTGGGTGTGATTTTGTCATTGCCAGTGCTGTAGTCCTTTCCTTAAGTATATCATAACAAACCTCTCATATATAAATTTTGCAATAGCCATAAGCATTTTTGCCAATAGTACCTGTTCCCCCGTGCGAGTACTTTTCACTTACCCCATGGGCTGGGCCATGAAGGTCAAGTATTCCAGTCGTTGGAGCCGGGCGTTGAGCAAGAACCATCCAAAGATGGCTCCTATTATGGTTGCTCCAAGAAATCCCATACCATAGAAAGCATCACCAAGGTACACAGACGCCAGGGTGAGGAAAGCATTGCAGATCATGAATGCTCCAACGAGGAGCAACGTCGCTCCTCGCTGATCGACGTACAACAGGAGTAACATCATGACGAAAACAAAGAATTGTCCTACACCTGCGAGAGTTTCGATACGAAGGAGCGGTACCCACCTGGGTGCTAGTCCGACAAACGACGCCACATCTTGCGCGAGTAAGCAGAGAAAGAGAGCAACAATCCCCTGAACTTTAAGGATCGTCCCTACTCCCGTTCGGACAGCCTCTATCATGCCTTTCCTGGCACCGACTAAATCCGGCAGGGTTCCCTTCGTTTGAATGAATTGGTAATAGTTCTGATAGTGGCGATGAAAGTTAGGTTCCAGATGTATCATAAAGATCACTGCTGCAGGAATTGTGGATAGGGACACGATGAATTTAACGGTGTCATAAGGAGGAAAGAGGTGGTAGAATCCAGAAATCACTTGACCTCGTGAAGACACCCAGAAAATGATACTGTCCACCCAGATGCCTAGTGAGTACAATACACCGATGACGGGCAGATCCCAGAATTTACGAATGTAACTGAGATAGGCAAAGCTGATACCTTGGGCGGAAGGAAATTCCAGGTAGACGACTACAATCAGGAACGAGAGACACGTCATTTGCCCCAGGGTAAACCCGGCCAGGCTACCGAGCAGTCCGAAGAGGTGCCCCAGCCCGATGGAGGCGCCAACACCGAGCGTATAACAGGTTGCGAAAATTACCAAAATACGTATGTAGCCGCGTGCAGCCGAAAGCAACATCACGATTATCCACGTCATGGTCAGGGTTAAGAAGAGTGTAATTACCAGCAGACGATAGCGAATGTCAAAGGGAGTGAACGCAAGGAACGGTAAGGTAATGAGAAAGAAAGGGATGATCATGACCAACACTCCAGCGCATGTCGGTGCAACGCTGTCAGTATCGTTGAGATAGAGACGATCGGCCAGGTACCTCGTCACGAGCATTTGCGGTCCGCTTGCTAGAAGCAGGCTTGCAGCAAACACCGAAACAATCGTGGCAAAAAGCAGAGAGCGGTCAGCTTCTGAAAGATAGGTAGATGTTGCGCTGCCCAGTACCGTAAGTGCTACTACTCCGGCTAGCCAGGGGCCAGCGGTGATGATCGCGGAAGATAGATATGCAGTCGTAGCTTCGAGGTATGAGCCTTTGGCTACCATGGCCTGCAAGCGAAACCCAATACCCGCCATCGTTTTATCTCTCCTTTTGCACCATAGAAGGTTGATAGTTTTGTGCTATATAGTGTTGATAGAGGTTGTTATAGGTACTATAGAGTTGCTCCTGGCGGTAGAAGCGTTCTGTGCGCTTCTGCCCTGCACGACCCATGCGCAGGCGCAAGCCTTCGTCGTGCCAGAGTCGAATAATCGCCCTGGCGGTCTCATTAGGACTGGCAACGGGGGTAATGATTCCGCTGTCTCCAAGCGCCCGGTCTTCGATGGATATGCCCATCAGCAATTCACGGCAGGCACCGACATCTGTGGCGATAACCGGAATGCCAGCGCAGTTGCCCTCTAAGACTACGAGCGGCTGGCCTTCACTTAGGCTAGTTAAGACTAAGACATCGAGCTGGCTGTAATAGATTCGTACATCTGCTGAACCGGTGAAATGGGCGACAGATTCCAGATCCAGCACTTCGACGAGGCGCTGGCATTCCTGGAAGTATTCAGTGTCCTCTTCGGTCGGGCCGACAAGATATACCTCAAGATTGGGAATAGTCTCGCTGGCGATTTTAAGGGCGCGAATGAACGTTTTGACATCCTTAATAGGAACGATGCGGCCAACAAAACCGACCATGAAGCGATTTGAGGTATGGTTTTTTTGCTGGCGAAGATGAGCCAGTTGCTGGACATTGATCCCGTTGGGAATGAGTTTCAATTTCTTGGGATCGGCTCCCCGTTTCAGTTGATACGTTTGGTTGACAGCGGTGATCGAAATGACGGCATCAGCAGCATCATAACTGATCTTCTCCATGAAGCGGTATATATTGAACCACCATTTCTGGAAGAAACCCATGCGTTGCTTGTCAATGCGATAATGAGAAGTTGGTTGATCCATCCAGGTAGACTGTATAATCTCAATCTCGCGTTCGCGGGTATAGATGCCGTGCTCCGTCAAGAGAAAGGGGCGTCCAGTTCGTATCTTCGCTAGCGATCCAAGCAGGCCGCAGAAGCCCGTGCTCACCGCATGGTAAACGTGCGCTTCAGGCAAGGTAGTTTCAAGTATCGTGAAGATCGGCAAGTACGTGAAACGAAATGTCCAAAAGAAATCCACAAAGGACTGCCCGGCGGCATGCAACTCATAGAGCTTCACCAAAAGTTCCCAGCTTTCGCGAGCTTGAAAGAGATCTGATGTCGTTAGCCCGGCAAAGCCCGGCTGGCGCAGCATAGGTAGGAAGGAATTGGCATCGTATGGCTTCCCCACGACAACGGCTTCGTGAAGCGCATAGAATTCCTGCCACGCGGAGGGCTTTGGTTTTGTTACTTTGTGCTTGTTCAAGCGGTTGGCATCATTGATGAACACCTCACGGTACTCTATTACATTGTCTGGTAGGCGATACAATGCTTTGCGTTGAGGATCGGGACGCACGCCGAGGTGTACGATGGCAAAGGTCAAGTTCGGCAAATTTGTCACCAGGGCATGAAGCCAACTCGACACGCCGCCTGAGACGTAGGGATATGCCCCTTCAACTAATAGGCAAATATCGGTCATGAGACCTTCCTCCCTGTCGTTCTGATGAAAGCATTGCCCACAACTGGAGGGATGTTTGCGCCTCTGAATCCTCCGGTAATTCGGTTAATCCTTCTGAAGCGAGAGAGATGAGGGTATCCCAAGCATGCAAGCAAAAGGCAAGTTCCATTGCGAGCAGATACGCTTCCTGAGAATCGGGCTGTAGTTGAAGGGCGGTGCGAGCATCTTGCAACGCATCCTTTGTCTCACCGAGAAGTTGACGAATGCGTGCAAGTTGTATCCATAGTTCAGCGCCCATATTGTCTTGTGAGATGATTTGCTGTACTAAGTTCCGTGCTTTCACTAAATACAAGTGTCGACTCACCTCATCGAGCACATTACTGCACGCATATTGGTAGTATTGATCTGCGAGAGTAAGTGTAAACTCGCTATCTGCCGGGTCGGCTGTCCATTGCTCAAGTGAGGCATTGAGAGCGCAAGATAACTCACTCTCAATACGGGTTAATGCAATCGATGCATCGCTGCGAATCTCAGCCTGGGGATCTGATAATAGTTGTCGAAGCACGCGAATCGACCCAGGATTGGCATGACGACCAAGTGCTGCAACCGCTGCACGCCTGGTTTCAAGGTCCTTATTGTGTAAGACATCTACCAGTGGCTGAATCTCCAGGTCAAGCGTTGTCGATATCTCCAATGTTGGCACAGTTTCAACTGGCATCTCTCTAGTTGTCCTCTGGCACATGAAAGAGGCGATACTTAGAACGACATTAAACGTAAGCGATCCAAACCCCGGTAATGCGCACAAGCCTAGGAGCAGGGCGGCCACTCCCCATCCATTCACATTAATGCGACCGATATGAGCAACCTGCTCGCCTTGTAACCCTTGGTTTACAATGATATTGATGCCCAATGCCCAGATGAAAACGAAGGGAAGGTGCAGCAGGAATAGCTGCGGGTTCGCTTCGAGCAGGAAAAGCATACCAATGACAACATCTCCAATGAAACCGAGAGTCAGAAGGACAGAGCCAACCCAGTACGAAGTGCGACGATTTACCTGAATGTCTTGCATAATTTGCGCCATGTGTTGCTGCCTCATGATAAAGATGACGAGAGATGCCGATGAGACTTCCTTTTCCTGGAATCTTGAATAACCGTAATCTCTCCACTGTCTTTTAAAGAGATGTCGGATTCTGTGAAGCTTTGGAGCGCCCCGGTCTTTCTACGGGAGATATCGAGTTCCGGCGTAATCGAGGCCATCTGCAGGGCAATTGATGACATCTGTAGAATTGAACTGAAAAGACCAACCGCACGGGAGGTAAAATTCAATAAGGGCATGTGGTCGACAATCACAATTCCCATGATTTGCCTATTACGGTCGATCAGTGGGCCTGCCATCACCGCCGTCTTCTGCGATACCACCTTCTCTTCAGCCAGCAAATCACGGACGGTACTTACCTGGCGCTGCCGTATGACTCGGCGTATCAATGGATCATCCAGATTCAAGGCGGCGGCGTGTTCAACTGACTCTCCTGCTCGACTTGCACATAAGATCACCTGCCCATTGCGCTGCATATAGAGCGCACAGGATTGGGCCTCGAGAGCATGCATCACCATATCCAGGATGGCAACATATCGCTCTGTGCCATTTCGTTTCCAGAGTTGCGTCATCTTATTGCTGATCGTTGCCATCGAGGTTGTTTGTCCTGCTATTTGCCATTCCAGCTCAGCATTGATCACCAGCGCATTTTGATAGTGTTGGATGGTTTCATGCAATAGCTCATCGTTTCGTATATGCTGTTGTTCAGTCATGATGAACCGGCGAAATTGGGCGAGTAAAAGGTCACTTACAAGCACGCCACTGATAAGCAACAAAAACGGTTCAATCAAGAGATGAGGAAGATCAAACTGCACACGCAGTTCAGGACGATGCCAGAGAAAAAGGCCATAGCCCACCGCTGCAAGTAAACCGGCGCTGTACGCGGTTACTTTACTATAGCGAACGGCAACGGCGAAAACTACCAGAAAAAATGCACAAAAAATGAGGTGAGATGATACCCAGGCACTCGGCAGAAATGAGCTAACTATCGTAATGATACCGAGGCCAAAAGCCGCTTCAAGTATCTCACGAAGAGAATGCAAGAATGGCCTATGTTTCGCTTCTTGCGAACGTACCTGCCCTTTTAAAAGAATGGTTTCCTGTTCTTCGAAGAGTGTATGCACAAGATTTTGTTGGTGAGATGTTTTAATCTCCCGTTGTATTTTCATATTTCTCTGCTCTGTTGGAATTAAGGGCTAAGAACAAACTTCCTGTTACTTGTTCTGTAGCAAGAGACGTGCATGAAAGCACATTTTGGGGTATGGATAATTATAGCCTATTAGGCCCGCCAATGAAATTTACAACGCGAAGCTCTCAATCAGCCCAGAGAGGGTTGCAAGGTCACTGGCACGGTCAATGAGGACCGGGCAGACAACAGGCTTATTAAACGGTGCCGCCATGACATTCGCTGCCTTCTGATGAAAACGTACACTCCCTCGAATAGTACAGCTTGCATTATAGCATCTATGGAACACCAGATCTTCTTTAGTGGGGGGAGATCAGGCCTTTTTCAACCGCCCAGGCCCTGATCTGCCTGCGCGAATGAACGCCGAGCTTGAACATGATGTTGCTTACGTGCGATTCGACGGTCCGTTCGCTGACTACGAGTTCCTCGGCGATCTCGCGGTTGATTTTTCCCTGTGCAATCAGGGCTGCCACTTCTCGCTCCCGCACGGTCAGCCCTCCAAAGGTTTGTTTGGCGGCGCGGTCTGGTGAAACCGAACGCACATGCGGCAGCATGCCTGTGGCCTCGCGCAGGAACTGCTCCCGTACCTGCTCGTCTGGGAGATTGGTAGCGAGTTCCTCGATGAGCGCTCGGGCAGTCGAGAACGCTTGCTCGGCTTCGGCCTCTCGTACCTGGGTCTGATAGAGCCTGCCCAGGGCAACGCATATACGCCAGAGCCATGGCCGAAACCCCTGTGCATGCGCAGCTTCTTGTGCCGCTCGCAGCATGGACTCGGCTTCTGCTGTCCGATGAAGCGCCGCCAGCGCCTCACCGCGCAGCTTCCAAAGGCGGGGGATGACACGCTCGTCAGACAGATTTGCGGCGGATGCGATCAGCCGATCGGTGATGTCCAGCGCCAGTCCCGGGTCACCGCGAGCCAGGGCGAGGTCGGTGCGTGCGGCCCAGACGAGCCGCTGCCCAATGGTTTGCATAGCCGCATCAGCTTCAAGCGCAGCAGCGAGGATCGAGTCAGCCTGCGCGAGGTCATTTTGCAGAAGATACGCACTGGCAAGAAACGCCGAGACTATACGGATCCAGTTCCAGGAGCCGACTTCGTGGGCCAGGGTGAGCGCGCGTTCGAGTGAAGCTCGTGCCTGGGGAAGCACGAGCAGGTCGAGATAAAGTGTCCCCAGTATCCAGTTCCCAAAGGTTATCCACTGAGTATGTTCGATCTGCTCGGCGAGAGCCAGACCCGCTTGCGCCATATCCAATGCCTGTGCGTAATCACCATGTGGACCCAGGTAGTGAGCCAGGCTAAAGAGTGTGTAGGCTTCGGCAGAGCGCTGGCCAATCTCACGGGCAACCTTGAGAGCCTGCTCACCAAAATGGAGTGATTCTGCGAAACTGATCGTGGCCGGGACCATCGTCTCGCTTTGATAAATCCCGCCGAGTTCGGCTAACAACGTCAGGCTAGAGGCCAACCCCTGGCGATCATCAAGCTCCCGGAAGAGGGCAACAGCCTGCTGGCTATAGGCTGCCCCTTGAACCAGATCACCGCCAAGCGTACTTGCCATGCCCAGCAGGTCGCATGTTTCGGCAAGGCCTTGTCGATCTTGCACCTGCTGAAACAGTACGAGCGCCTCCTGGTGGTAGTGCAGCGCTTCGCGGGGCTGTTCAATATTCACATGCCAGTTGCCCAGGCGATTGAGGCTACGAGCCAGGGTGAGCGGATCATCCATGCGGCGTGCCAACGCAAGTGCCTGCTGAAAATAGCTGCCTGCCTGTGAGTAATCGCGCTGCGCCCACAGATAACCCAGGTCCATCAATGCCTGCCACTCAGACTGGCGGTCACTAGCTCTTTGAGCCATTTGCAGCGTGGTCCCGTAATCTGGGCGCGCCCGCTCAAAGTCACCCAGGGTTTCGTAGGCCTGCCCACGCAGGCGATAGAGCGATGCTGGGGGTGGAATCGATCCGCGCTGTGCGGCATCCAGGGCTCGCGTCACCTGATCGATGACGGTACGCGGAGCGTACATCGCTTGTGCCTGTTCTCCTGCACGCTGCCCATACTCCAATGCTTTCTCCCACGCGCTCGCTTCAAAGAAATGGTAGGCCAGATCAGCCTGGTGAGCATCGAGGACGGAGGCGTAGAGGCGCTCCAGCGTTTCCGCAATTCGGCGGTGCAACGCCTTGCGTTCGCGCGCCAGCAAGTCGGCATAGATGGCCTGCCGCGTCAGCGCATGGCGAAAGGCGAACTGTTCCGCCGACTCCTCAACGACAAGTTGGGCGGCGATCAACTCCTTTATGAGCAGGAGCAGGGGTTGTTCATCGTACTGTGTGAGTTCGTGCAAGAGGGCAAAGTCGAAACGCCGTCCAGCCACTGCCGCCAGGGTCAGCACGCGCCTGGCAGAATCACTCAGTTGATCCGTTCGCTGCTGCACGGCGTCCTGTATGCTGCGCGGGACATGCAATTCACCCAACGGCTTGCGATCCCACTGGCCATTAGCGTAAAAAATCTCCCCTGCCGCGATCAGTGACTTGAGCGATTCTTCGACGAAGAAAGGATTGCCCTCGGTGAGCGCATAGATAGGATCACGCAACTCTAAACGAGCAGAAGGAGGCAGCGCAAAGATGGCGCGTAGCATCGCCTCGACCTCGTCTCGCGTGAGACGAGCGAGCAGGCTCTCTTTCACGAGCCGTTCGCGGTCCAGGTGCGCCAGGAAATGGCGCAGGCTGGGGCGGACCTCGTCACTGCGGTAGGTCAGCAGCAGAAGGAGCCGATGAGCAGCGCAGCGGCGTGCCAGGTAGTGGAGAAATTCCAGGCTCGTGTCGTCGCTCCAGTGCAGGTCTTCCAGCACGAGCAGCACAGGGTGCGAGGAAGGCTTGTACGACCTGCTTCACCTCTGGAGCAGGCAGGACTGATGGGTGACTGCTCAAGAAGGAGCGCAAGAGGTCCAGCAGCGGCGCGTAGGGGATGGCGTGATCGGTCGGAAAGCAACTGCCCTGCACAAGCAGAAAGTCGTGCGAGGCAGCGTAGATTTTGACCTCAGCCACCAGGCGCGATTTGCCGATGCCTGCCTCCCCGGAAAGCAGGGCCACCTGTCCCTGACCGCTTTTCGCTCGATCGGCGAGCAAGCGGAGGGTGGTGCGCTCATGCACACGACCGATCAAGACCGGACACATGATTGAGGTAGCAAACTGTGTCTCCATCGTGTTGGCCTTTCTACAGACAACGCCCTGCAATGGCTCTCTCACTAAGACAGGTTTTTAACCACTGTACTTTGAATCTA
>WNGD01002803.1_pt1 | contig 18027 bp, 21 predicted proteins | sample 5400671 | NCBI WGS metagenome assembly WNGD01 (sample SAMN13153369, study PRJNA577476) | soil metagenome | isolation source: 40 cm soil or saprolite under grassland replicate 2 | place: USA:California | collected 2016-06-15
AGGCGCGGTCGACGGGCTCAAACTGCGGACGCGGAACCTGGCGGCGCAGCACGGCGAGTTGGTGGCGCAGCACCAGGATCTCCAGGTCCTTGGCGGCGTCGCCGCGGGCGAGTAGGACGAGCAGTTGGATGGAGCGGCACAAGGTGAGATAGACGAGTTTTGGTAGCACGCAGGAGGGCCTCCGCAGGGTCTGAGAGGCGTCACCCTATCGAGCCCGGCCCGGTGCGAACTCGCAGCTCACACACCACGTCCGGGTTTACGCACCCCACAAGCGTCACCCGACCAGCGGACCCGCCCTCGCAGACGTAGACCAGCCCGGTGGAGGGGCGCCGCCGCTCCAACAACACGACCAGCCGCTGCCCGGCCAACGGGTGGAACGGATAGGTAACGACCAGGAAGTCAGACGAGGTACTGGGCGACGTGGCAGTATGCCGGGATCGTTGCGATCCTCAGGTAGCGGACCTTGCCGCCGCTTTGGGAATCGCCCGCTGACGAGCCGGCAAGGGACGGAAGGTGCGGTCTTTCAGGCTACCCCGCAACGCTTCCAGGAACCCCTCCAGCCCACGCACGGCCTCGATGTAGCGGGCGGTCTCGCCGTCCACTCCGGCCGTGCGTGCCCCCTTGTTGCTCCGTACCCGTTCCCACGCCACCTGAAGGAACGCGGGATCAACCACGAGGTTGTACAGGTCATCGAACCTGCAATCAGGATCATCCTTCGCCCAACGGTGCAGCTTGGACTGGATCTCTTGTACCCAGCGCTCCGCCTTTGACCAGACAGGCTCCAGCTCGTCGGTCTTCACCAACGGACTCCAAACATTCCAGCATCCTCGCTGCCAACTTGCTGGCCCCCTTCGCCATGTGCGGGCCTCTCGCCCACTCGGACTACTACGGGGCCTCCGCCCCATCCCACCCCTTCAACGGACGACGCATCTATCCCACCGTCCCGGATGGCTTCCGGGCAGCGGGAGCGGTGTGGGATGGTTCCCGTGTTCACCGCGAACCGATCGGTCAGCTTGGCATCCAGCTTTGCCCCGGCAGCCTCGCCACGGCTACGCCGCAGACCTTCACCATGGCCTCCCCACCGGCACGCCATGCCGGCTACGGAGTCGACCGTCTACCGACGATCGCGCACTGCATCCCGGCCCCTATCCACCAGCTTTGAGCCGGTGCCACGCTTACGAGGCGTTCCCACTGGTTCCTCTCGTATGCCGTCTGACCTTGCTTGCCGGACCCGACCCGTCTGGCAGTACCGAGCCGTCCCGGCGTTGTCAGCGCTGCTTCCCGCCCTCCCCGGCGTCTCCCGGGTCGGACTGCGCTCAGCTCCTACCAGGCTGCTGCGACAGCCCAGCGAGGAGGTCTTGCACCTCCTTTGGTTCGCGGCGCCTCACGGCGCACCGGCGCCTCATGGCGCACTCCTGTGGTCATTGAAGAGATCCCAACCCTTGGCAACCATCGAGCTGTCCAGGCGCCTCGCCGATGCGCCAGCGAAGCGCGACCAGCGTCCCGGGATGGGCTTTAGCCAGGTGTAGCTCGTCGGCCAACTGCGCGAGCAACCACAGCCCTCGCCCGCCAAGGCTCGACTCAGGGACCGTGCGCGGGGCATCAGCCGCCCGGCCCCAGTCGCGGATCGTCGCCTCGATCCAGCCGCCACGGACCTGGACGGTCACCTTGACTGGCTGGGTGCCACTGGACCCATACAGGATAGCGGTGGTGGCGGCCTCGCTGACGGCTAAGACCACGGCGTCGACCAGCTCGGCTGGCACCTCCACTCCGGCCTCAGCACGCAAGCGTTCTCGGACGGCTCGCCGCAGTCTGGAGAGGCAGCTCGGGGAGGCAGCAACCGAGACTTCCATCTCGCTCCTGACGGGAGTGGGTGACGTTGGTCGGAAACTATCGCATGTTTTCCGTGAGCCGTTTAGCCGTTCCGAACTAATCTCGTGTTTCGGGGTTATGCCGCGGGGTCGAGTCCGGTGAGCAGGGCGTCTGGGAATAGGTCGAGGGTGTGCTGGTCGGGATGACCGTGCTGATATTGGGCGGCCAGTAGGGCACGGCGGAGCGAGGCGAGCATGTCGGCGACCGAGACGGTGTGCTTGGTGCGGTACCAAGGCGCGCGGGCGCGGTGGGCGGCAAGATCAGCGGCGGGCTGGCCGTAGTGGGCGTACCAGATGATCGCCAGGCTCAGGCAGCAAAGGCCGAAGGGGACCAGGCGCTGCACGGAACGCTTGGTGCGGGTGCGGGCTTGCCCGACGCCGGCCAGGTAGCGGCCGTCCAAGAATGCTGTTTCGATGGACCAGCGGTCGGCGTAGCGTTCGATGACCTGGGCTGGGGTGGCGGCAAGGTCGGTGGTGACCAGCGCCAGCTGGTAGCCGCCAGGCGCGCCGACCGGGCGGCTGAGCACGACCTGGACGAGCCGGCCGCCCAGCGCGCCGTACCACAGGCAGCGCAGGGCCAGCACTTCCCGGTCCAGGGTCTTGCCGTAGCAGTGGACCTGGACGGGGGTCCACTGGTAGCGGGTCATGGCGGCGATGACGATCAACTCGGGGAGCCGGTGGCCTTTGACTCGTGGGCGCCCGGGTCGGCCGGTGCGGGGCGGCGGTGGGCGTACAGGGCGGCGTCGGCGCGTAGCCGGGCGGTCACGGTGACCTGGGCGGGCAGCCCTTGGAGCGGTTTGCCGACGTAGGCAGCGTCGCCGACCAGGTGGACCGGCCGGTCGCCGAGGTGGCCGGTGACCTGGTCGACCAGCTCGCGGGCCAGGATGAGGGGGGTGTGGTCAGGGTCGCCGGGGATCCACAGCCGCGCCAGGATCGGCAGGCACACCGCCCGGGTGAGAAACGGTAAGTGGACGATGACGCCGACCACCACCCAGCGGTGGCCCCAGGCGGGCCGGTGGCGACCAGGGCCGTTGCCGTCGTGGTGCCAGGCGGCGGCGTGCAGCTTTGGGCCGCTGCGGCGCCAGAGCGTGTCGTCGGTGGCCAGCACGACCGGTGCGCCGGCTGGGATCAGCGTGTGGATGATGAGGTCCAGCAGGATCAGGCCGAGCTGGTCAGCCGACCAGCGGGCGGTGGCAAAGAACCGGTAGGCCAGATCGTGGTGGTGCCGTCCGGCCAGGCCGGCGCCGACCAGCATCCCGGTGACAGTGCGCTGGCCCGGCTGGGTCAGGAATCCGGCCACCAGTGCTTGGAAGGTCCGGAAGGTCGGCTGGGTGAAGCAGGGGCCGAACGCGACGAGCAGGTCGGCCAGCGAGCGCGGTAGGCTCGGCGTGGGCATCGGCGGTGACTCCTTGGCAGATGAGCCGCCGATGCTCGCTTGCTTTGGCGCTGCCAGGCAAGCCGGTCAACTCAGCCAGCCATCACCACCGAAAACCACGAAACTCGAGACTAATCGGAGATCCCCCCAAACCTCGGGCGCTAAACCGGAGCAAGGAGCACGCCTGGTCGAATGCTGTCACCTGGGCAATTTCATGGAGACGACGCAAGCATTACCCAAAGCTGCGGCAAAGGACTTTCCCGTATCCGTCTATCCGTCGCTTGGGAGAAGGAAATAGTACTCGGTGGTCGAGCTGAGCTGCTCCACTTCCACGAGCGCCGCCGAAGCCGCACGCGAAGCCGCCCGGCCAGCTCCTTGGCCCAGCGTGCTGCGTCCTGCCGGCCTGCCGGAGTTGGCGAGCCCGGCATCCCGAGGTCTCACCCAGATGGCAGTTGTCCTCATACCGCCCGCGATGGCCAAAGCAGCTAAGCTGTAAGCAGCTTGCCGTCAGCGGTAGACCGGTCCCACCAGGGAAGGAGACCGTGAGCACATGGGAACGCCTGACCGAGACAACTACCTCACCGCCCAGGAGGTGGGCGTGATCTTCCACGTCAACGCCAAGACCGTGACCCGCTGGGCCAGGGACGGCAAGCTGCCGTTCATGCGCACCCTGGGCGGCCATCGGCGCTACCCGGCTGCGGCGGTCACGGCGTTGGCCAAGGAGCTGGAGATAGAAGGGGAGTTGTAGGGGAGCTGCCGCTGGCGTCGGCGTCGCCAACCTGGAGGCTCGTTAGGATCGGCGCGACGACGCCGGGCGCCGGGCTATGAACTCCCACCGGCATCGGGACCTGCGTCATCCCAGGTGCGGGCATGACCAGCCCCCAGCAGCCGCAAGGTCCACTCCACAGCGAGCAGGCGCATCGTGGCGGGCAACCGCTGGTCCTCGACGAGCTGGCTGAGCTCGATCCCCAGCCGGGTCCGGTCCTCGGGTCTCAGGCCGTTTTGAACCCGCTCCTGCCAGGCGGTCAGGGCATGGCGTTGCGCCGGATCAACAACGACCGCCAAAAGCTGCGCCAAGGCCACAGGTAAGCTGTCGCCGGCATCGGCGTGGCGCACCGCTGACCGGTGCGCCATTTCACCCCCCCGTGCAGATCCACCGCGTCCGTCTGCGGTGCTGGGGTCACCCCCGAGCGGCGAGAAAGAAAGAACGCGGCAGCTTTTGGCCGAGAATACGCTACTACATCTCCTTATGCGAGCCTACGTTCGGAAGGCGCGCGGCAATTGGCAGGCACAACCGGCAACTGCAACCGGCAACTGCAACTGCAGGCAGCGTCTACGTATCGCCTCCTCGGCCATCTCGATGCAGCGCCGGCCATGGCACGAGCGGGCCAGCGCCTTGAGGAGGGTGAGAGTTATGAGCCGAGGAGAAAATCTGTCAGGCTCAGGAAGCGCTTTGGGTAAGGCGGGTAGGACAAATTTGTGTCAGTAGCAGTCCTGCTTGAGCGCCGGTGTCGCAGCGTGTTCCACTGGCGATCCGCCCGCCGTTGTCCCGGCCGTCACGTCGGACCTTGATGGACGGCTGGCGGCACTTCGTTTTCGAGTTTGCCCGGCAGCAAGATGAACCGATCGCGCGGCTGGTGCGAAGAGAGTGAACGTCCGAGCTGTCGCCCAGGAGGGGGCAGCTCGGACACGATCGCATAACGGCCCGCTCCTGCTGGCGCTCGCCAGGCAAGCGTGGTGCCATGATCGATGCGTGATTGTCGCGGTGAGGAGGTTGCCACCGTGTCGTCGCTGATGCTTGCCCTTGTCGCGCTCTTCCCAGTCAGCCTCGATGGCGCACGAGGCCGGGCGGGGCTGGCGCACGCGACCTGCCACGAGCTTCGCCATACCTGTCTGACCCGGCTGCGGGAGGCCGGGATGGCCTTGGAGGCGGTGCATGCCCAGGCCGGGCACCGCTCGATCGAGACCTATGGGGCTCCATTACCTGGATACGGTGGTTCACCTGGTGTTTGGCCTAGGTGAGCTTCCCCCGATTTGGACTCTGCTGGCGAATTTACGAGTCGTATGAGCTGATGGTCTGCTGTGGCTCGATGGTGTCCAGTAGTGCACTCCGAGTCCACGAGGTGGTCGGCGATGTCGATGCGGCCAAGGCCCAGCCATGCGATCCCAGCGATGACCGCGCAGGTCGCGCGGGTGGCGTTCCCGAAGGGCTGCCTGGCGATCAGGGTCCGGGATGCGCTCGGTGAGCTGTTCGACGACGGGCAGTTCGCCGGGCTGTTTGGGGTGCGGGGCCGCCCGGCGTTCTCGCCAGCGCGGCTGGCGCTGGTGTCGGTGCTGCAGTTGCTGAGGGGCTGTCGGACCGCCAGGCCGCCGACGCGGTCCGCGGCCGGATCGACTGGAAGTACGCCCTGGGCCTGGAGCTTGCCGACACCGGGTTTGACGCCTCGGTGCTCAGCGAGTTCCGTGCCAGGCTGGCCGCCGACGACCAGGCGGAACGGCTGCTGCAGCAGCTGCTTGCCCGCCTGCGGGAGCGGGGGCTGCTGGTCCGGGGCGGGCGGCAGCGCACCGACGCCACCCACGTGCTGGCTGCGGTGCGGGAACTCAAGGGGCTGGAGTTGGTCACCGAGACGCTGCGGGCCGCGCTGGAAGCGCTGGCCGCCGCAGCGCCGACATGGCTGCAAGAGGTCGTTTCTGACCAGTGGTATGCGCGCTACGGGCAGCGCGCCAGGGACTGGCGGCTGGCAAAGGCCGAGGCGGCCCGGACGGCGCTGGCCGCCACCGTCGGCACCGACGGGTTGGCGTTGCTGGAAGCCGCCTACGCCACCGATGCGCCGGCGTGGCTGCACCAGGTTGAAGCCGTGCAGACCCTACGGGTCGTCTGGATCCAGCAGTACTACCGCGACCAGCAGGGGCTGCGCTGGCGCGGCAAGAGCGAGCTGCCACCCGGCGCGCTGGCGATCGCCAGCCCCTATGACACCCAGGCCAGGCCCGCTACGGGATCAAGCGCGGGGTGGGCTGGCGTGGCTACAAGGCCCACTTCACCGAGACCTGCGAGCCCGACCGGCCCCACCTGATCGTGCACGTCGCCACCGCCACCGCCACCGCCACCGACGTCGACACCGTCGCCGCCCGCCACGCCGACCTCGCAGGCGCCGACCTGCTACCCGACCAGCACCTGGTCGACGCCGGCTACGTCAGCGTGGACCACATCCTGGCTGCCATCCTGGCTGCCCGCGCCGAGCACGGCGTCGAGCTGGTCGGCCCGCTGCCGCCCGACTCCGGCTTCAAGGCCCGCCACGAGGATGGCTTTGACCTCACCCGGTTCCGCATCGACTGGGACCACCAGCAGGTCACCTGTCCCAACGGCCACACCACCCGCAACTTGGCGGGAGACCCATAGCCGCCACGGCCTGCCCATCATCCAGGCGACCTTTCCGTGCCCCCGACTGCACCCCCTGCCCGAATCGAGCCCGCTGCACCCGCTCCCCGGTCCTGGCCCGCCATGTCACCTTCCGGCCCCGCCGCCAGTACGAGACCCAGCAGCAGCTCCGCACCGAGCAGGCCACCAACGCCTGGCAGGAACGCTACGCCCACCGCTCCGGCATCGAAGGCACCCTCGCCCAGGCCGCCCGCCGCACCAACCTCCACCACGCCCGCTACCGCGGCCTGGCCAAGACCCACCTGCAGCACACCCTGACCGCGCTGGCGCTCAACCTGGTCCGCCTCGACGCCTGGCGCACCGGCATCCCACTGGGTGGCAGCTGGGTCTCCCGTCTCACCAGACTCCGACCAGCGCTGTCCCCCGTGCGAATTCGCCAGCAGAGTCGAAAGCGGGGGAACCTCAATCCTCTGGCTGTTGCTGTCGAGGTTAGGGGTGGGGTGGTGGTGCCGGATGGGAGTGCCGTCCGCGCGTCGTTCTGTGGTGATGCTCGGCGTGGCTGGAGGTGCGAGTGCGCTCTTTTTGGCCTGGCTGGTCGTCGGGGTTGGCGGCACAACGATGGTGCAGCGTGCCGATGACCTTGGCGTGACCCTGGCGCCGCTGCTTGCCGCTGGCGCCGGCCTGTGGTCCGCCTGGCGAGCCACGGGGCTGACCCGGCGGGGTTGGGCGTTGCTTGGCGCCTCGGCCGCCTCCTGGGGGGCTGGGCAGGGGATCTGGTCGTGGTATGAGCTGGCCGCGCACCGCGAGGTCCCGTTCCCGTCACTTGCTGACCTCGGCTTCCTTGGCGCGGTGCCGCTGGCCGTGGCCGCCATGCTGAGCTTCGCGGCTGCCGGGGCGGAGGAGCGGGCCGCCTCGCGGGTAAGTCGGATGCTGGACGGCTGCCTGATCGCCACCTCCCTGCTGTATGCGAGCTGGGCGCTGGTGCTCGGCTCGGTGTTTCGGGCGGCGTCGGGTGGTGTGATCGAGCAGCTGATCGCCCTTGCCTACCCGGTCGGGGATGTCATCGTGGCCACCATCGTGCTGGTTGTGCTCACCAGCCGCCGAAGCCGCGTGCCGCTCGCGCTGCTTGGCATCGCCCTGCTGTGCCTGACGGTCGCCGACAGCGCGTTTGCCTACTTCACCCAGACCGGGACCTATCACACTGGATTTGTGACTGATGTGGGCTGGTTCGCTGGGTATCTGCTGATCGCTGCTGCTGCTCTTGGCCACGATCCGGCCGCACATCATCCAACCGCACACGACAAGGCTGCCAATTCCCCCGCCGCTACCGCCGCCGGCACGCGCGAGCGCGCCCGGGTCTTGCTTCCGTATTTCCCGCTCACGCTGGCGGTGGTGATCTCGTTTGGTCAGCAGCTCCACCACCAGCAAAGCGGTCCCTTCCTGTATTGGACCTTCACGCTGCTGGTGCTGCTTGTTGTGGGCCGCCAACTGCTGGCCCTGCTCGACAACCAGGCGCTCAACCGCCAGCTCGCCAAGCTGGTGGGGCGCCTGGAATACCAGGCGCTGCACGACCCGCTGACTGGGCTTGCCAACCGGGCGCTGTTTCGCGACCGGGTGGTCCACACGCTCGCTCGGCGGACCCGCCACCCGGACCTCTTCGCCGCCCTGTTTCTCGACTTGGACGACTTCAAGGTCGTCAACGACGGGCTGGGGCACGCGGCCGGCGACGAGCTGCTGAGGGGTGTGGCCGGTCGGCTGCGCGGCTGCGTCCGCGATGAGGACACGCTTGCCCGGCTAGGTGGTGACGAGTTCGCGATCCTGCTCGAACAGCCCGTCGACCAGCAGGCCGCCGATGCCGTCGCTGCGCGGATCGTCGCGGTGCTGGCGGAACCGTTTCGGCTCCGCGGGCAGGACGTATGGGTGACGGCAAGCGTCGGCGTTGCGGTCAGCAGCGGCGCACAGGACGGCGCACAAGATGTCGATGACGTGCTCCACCAGGCCGATGTCGCCATGTACAAGGCGAAAGCATCCGGCAAGGGCCGCTACCAGACCGCCCAGACCTTCCAGGCCACTGCCGAGCACCCCGAACCGCTTGAGGGCATCATCCTTGAGGACATGGTCGAGGACGTGCATGAGGTCGATGGGAGCAACCACCGCCCGAGCTGAGCTACGTGCCAGGCATGCGAGGCATGCGAAAGCCTGATCAACCAGTTCGGGCGGTTGCTGTTGCCCCGGCTCAGGGCCGCACGCCGGGCAGCCAATCGGAATCGGATGCCCGAATTAGGTGCCGGCGCCGACCAGCGGCTCGTCAGGAATAACCTCCAACCCGATGCCGGCATTGAACAGCAGCACCGTCAGGTGGCTGCGCGCGGCGGATTGGCCAGGCAGGAAGGCGAGCGCGAGGATCTCGCCGCCACCCTCGGCCGCCCGGCGGTCCCGCACCGCGCAGGAAAGTGGACCAGGGAGCCGAGCGCGTCGATCACCAGCGTTGCAGGCCTGGTTGTGGACTCGCTCGGCAGCGGCGTCATTGCCCGCACCCGGGCGCCGGTCAGCGACAGGTCCTCGACAACGCACTGGCAGCCGTCCAATCGGCCCGGCAGCGCGACAGCAAAGCGGACGCTCGCCCGACGCTCACTCCCGTAGCGCAACGCCCGGATCCGCAGGACCGCCGCGGCGACGAAGGCGGTGTTGAACAGCAGCCAGGCTGCCGCGCCGAACGCGACCGCCGGCACGCCGTAGCACAGCGGGGTCCACCCTGCCAGGGTGGCAGCAAACCAGCCGGCGGCGATCAGCGAGGTGACCAGGATCGCCCACAGCAGCCGCGGGACCGGCGGGCGCTGCTGCGTCCCGCCGGTGCGTCCTTTGGCGGTCACCTGGAATCGTCCTGCCCGCCAGCCGATCAGGCTCAGGGTGGCGGCCAGGTTGGCGGGCAGACGGACCAGGTCGAACACGACCCCCAGCCACGGACGATAGTAGCCACGGCCAAGCAGCCACAGGGCGACCTGCTGGACCACGAACACCGCGACAAACGCTGGCACAAAGACCGCGAGGGGTGCGGCGATCGGGCTGGCGCCGGTGAACACGACCGCCACCGGGACAAGCAGGTAGCCGAGCGAGCGCCAGGCATCGAACCAGCCAAGCAGGGTGAACGCGTAGGCGACCCGCTGCCCCAGCCGCAGCCCGGAGGCGGACAGGGGGTTGTCGGGGGCTGCGCAGGACCTGCATCGCGCCGGTCCCCCAGCGCCGCCGCTGCTCCAGGTAGGCAGCGGCGCTGCCGGCAGCCAGGCCGCGGGCGAGGACCTCGTTGTGGTAGACGCTGCGCCAGCCGGCCCGGTGCAGCCGGATGCTGGTATGGATGTCCTCGATGAGCGTCCCGGTGGCCAGCCCGCCGATGGTCTGCAGGGCCGCCACCCGCACGACCGCGTTGGTGCCACACCAGAAAGCGGCCTGCCAGCGGTTCTTGCCGGCCTGGATGGCACGGTAGAACAACGACTGCTCGTTGAGCCCGTCGTCGGCGGCGGTGCGGCTGTGCTCAAAGGAGGCGAGGTTGTAGAAGTCCTGGGGGGTCTGGACCACAGCGACCCGGGGATCGTCGAAATAGCCCAAGGTGTTGGTGAGAAAGCTTGGTGTGGCGACGCGGTCGGCGTCGAAGACAACGATCAGGTCGGCGTCGATCACCCCAAGGCCGAGGGCATGGTTGAGGTGCCGGCCTTGGCATCGACACGTTCTGGGCGGGCCAGGTACCGGGCGCCAAGCTCGGCTGCCAGGCGGGCGACGGCCGGCCGGTTCCCGTCATCAAGCACCCAGGTCTGGTGGGCGGGCCGCAGCAGCACCGCCGCAGCGATGGTGGGGGTGAGGACCTCTTCAGGCTCGTTGTAGGTGGGGATGAGCACCGCCACCTTGCTGTGGCTGGCTTGGACTGGCGGGGGTAGGTCGGCGTCCAGGTCCCATAGCGAGAACGTGTACAGACCAAGCCCGAGAGCGGCATGCACCTCCAGCAGCAGCGGCACCGACAGCCACCACGCCGTCAGGTTGAGCGTGAACGCAGCCCGCCACGCCAGGTAGGTCACGGTCAGGGCAATTGCCAGCAGGCTCACCACATGGATCGTCGTCTTCCGCGTTTGCGTTTCCCGATAGGCCGCCCCGCCTGGGAAGCGGGGAAACCGCCGCTGTTGCTCATCGCCGGGCTGGTGGCCTTGCTGGTGGCCTTGCTGTTGGCCCTGCTGGTGCTGGCCTCCAGCCTGCATCGTGTCGCCGTCCGTTTGGCTGCCCGTGTCGCCTCTGTATGGCTGCCATCACAGACTCGATCGGCACAAGCCCCGCAAAAGTTGACCACCAGCCGGTGCGGTTCTGACCGTTCTGCTCGGTTCACGGGGGGCGCTCGATGCCACGGGCCTCGGGAACCGCATACCTTGCAGTGCCGAGTCGGCTACGCAAGGACCGGGAGCGCCCAGAGCACCAAGATCGTCACCGCGATGGGGCGGCAGCGAGGTCCTGCTTTGGCCCTGCCTTGCCGCGGTGTCAGCTGGCGCTACCTGGCGCTACTTGGTACCCGAACCTCGCTGACCGTGCCAACCACTCCGGCCTGCTCAAGTTCGAGGAAGGCCATGACAACCATCGGGTCGAACTGGCGCCCCGACCCTTCCAGCAGCTGCTGGCGAACCTCCTCCACCGGGCGGTCCGCACAGTAGGCGCGGTTGGCGCGCATCGCCGCCCACGCGTCACAGACCGCGACGATCCGCGCCTCGATCCGGATATCGTGGCCGCCGCGACGGTCAGGATAGCCGCTCCCATCAAAGCGCTCGTGGTGCTGGCGCACGACCAGCGCTACCCGGCTCAGCCCAGCCGCAAGCCCAACCAGCCGAGCGCCTTGGACCGGATGGCAGCGCAGGACCGCCCAGTCCCGGTCGGTGAGCGGGCCGCGCTTGAGCAGAATCTCATCGGGGACGACGACCTTGCCGATATCGTGCAGCCGACCGGCCAGCTCGCAGCAGCGACGCAGATCAGGGCCGAGCCGGAGATGGTCGGCGACCACACCGGACCATCGCGCGATCGCGGCGCTGTGCTCCTCGGCGGCCAGCCGCGCATCGATCTGGTCGGCCAGGCGCTCCAGGTAGGCGAGCACGGCATCCTCACCCTGCTCGTCTGCTCCATCTCCGACCGCACCCGGGTGCACCCCTTGGTCGCTGGCCTGCTGACCAATCTGAACGCCGGTCTGGGCACCGATCTGGACCTGGTCGCGGCCACGTCGCTTGGCCGCAACCAGCGCCTGGTCGGCGACCCGGGCCAGTTCCTCGGCGGAATGCGCGTGGATGGGCCAGGCCGCAGCGCCAATCGAGACGGTGACCGCCAGCCACGTGCCATCGGCCTCGGCCAGCGACACGGGGACATCGCCGATTTCATGACGCAGCCGCTCGGCAGTCTCCGGGAGCGCGGCAAGGCTGGTGTCGCGCAACAACACGACAAACTCCTCACCGCCATAGCGGGCGACCACATCGCCGCTGCGGCTCCGGGCGGCCAGCCGGGCCGCGATCTCCCGCAACACTCCGTCGCCGGCCGCATGGCCGTAGGCGTCGTTGATCCGTTTGAAGCGGTCGATATCGAGGACGAGCAGCCCGAGGTCCTGCCCCGAGCGGGCGGCCTGGCTGGCCTCAAGCGCCAGGGTCGCCTCGAAGAACTGTCGGTTGTACAAACCGGTCAGCCCGTCGGTGATGGCCGCCTGCCGCTGCTCGTCGACCAACCCGGACAGGCGGCCAGCAACAAGCAGCAGCAATGCTGCGGTGACCCCCGCAATCACCGGGACGTCGATCCTCTGGCCAAGCATCGCCTGGGCAACGAGCGCCGCCGGGGCCAGCAGCGACGCCACCGTAACCAGGGTCAGCCGCCGCCGGCTCATGTGCGTCCTGGAAGGCGCCTCGGAAGGCGCCTCGGAGCCATCGCTGGGCTCGGTCAGGCCTGGCTCGGTCAGCGAACGCATCGAGGGGTGCAGCGCCGCAGCGCCGAGCAGCACAGCCGAGCCGAGCCGGGTCGCAACCAGGAGACTGCCGGCCGTCGAGGTCGAGGTGCCGATAAGCCACATGTGCGCAGACGCGCTGTCGGCACCAGCCCAAAGCAGCAGGCTCATGCTCAACAAGTAGGACGAGGCCGCTCGGCGTCCTGGACTCACCAGCAAACCGACCACGCCCCCAACGACGACCAGGTCCATGAGGGGAAAGGCGATCGAGGCCGCCTTTGCCAGACCGGCAAATGGCGCGTTGCCGACATACAGGCCGACTGTCGGGTGGATCAGGAACAACCAACTCACCAGTCCCACACCCAACGCGATGACAGCGGCGTCGAGCAGACTGGCCCGATCCCCGCGAAGGGCCCTTTGGAGGCCCCCATGGGGGCGCCCTCCTTGGGAGTCCCCTTGAGGGGTCCACAGTCGCTGCCGCGCCAACACCAACAGCAGCAGTCCCGCGACCAGGATCGGATCGTGAGCCAGGTAGAGCACATCCGCGACCACCAGGAACCGCTCCTGGTGCACCACGTCGTGCGCCATGGGGGCCGAGAAGAAGGCGAAGATGGAGAGGGAGAACGCGGCCGCGCTGGCGGAGACAACCTGGCTCGCGGCCAGTAGGTACCACGGCAGCCGCCGGGTAGGCCGGTAGCGATGCACGCCGACCAGGATCGCGATCCCAGCAGAACAGCCTAACCCACAGGACAGTACGAGCTTCGCCGCCCGGCCCGCCAGATCCGGCAGCACGCCACCTGCTGGCACTGGCAACAGACTGGCGGCGGCGGTCAGCGCGACGCCAACCGCAAGATAAACCACCCAACCCGACCAACCCAGCGCCCTACTTGATCGGTTCCGCGCCCGGCCGGCTGATCCCACGCCACTCCCCCTGAACCCGTGAATCGCTTCCACGCACCTCGATTCGAATGAGCCTTTGCCTTTCCTATCGGCCCACTCAGCGTGCCCCCGTAGCCCTTCGTCGCAGACCAGCCCGAAACCAGCCCTTTCCTGGCTGGTGGGCTCCTGGACTTCTGGACTGGAGTTGGCCCAGCTCCGACGCTGCTGATACGTCCAGGCCAGCCGATGGATGGCCTGATCTATGGGGCAGCTTCAGCCTACGGCCGCGGAGCTGAACAGGCAGCGTCGACATCGCCCCAGCATAGACTCGATTGGGGCTAAAGGCTGCTTTACCAGATTCCGATACCAGTATCGGGTCGCCGGACGGAATCCAGAGCAGGCCCATTCCCCTAGACCGATTCCCTAATGTTCCGTTGATCCCCGATCATGCGTGGATCGCCGATCCGGGCGCTGTCGGCCGACGCCGATGCCGAGCAGTGGATCCAGGCTTAATCACAGGTCCTGTGGGAGCTCATCGGCGAAGGGCCACCAGATGGTCTCTTCGAGATGGCCCCACCAGATCATGCGGTACTTGGTGCTGAACTGCGGCGTGCAGGTGATCAGCGTGAGGTAGCGTCCTGGGCGTGTGACTCCCAGCTTCGTGGGGATCGGTGCCATGACGCCGATATCGGACGGCGTGGTCTGTGCAAGTTGCTTGTCCAACACATACACAGAGATGAAGCGGCGATGACGGCGGTCAGCGGTGGCAACGAGGATCCGGTCGCCTTGTTGCAGCTGGTCCAGGTGCTGGAACGGCTCGCCGTGGCTGTTGCGGTGGCCGGCCAGTACGACGTTGCCGACCTGCCCCGGCATCGCAGTACCCGGCTCGTGGCCGACCGCGCCCCGATCCAGCTGGGCGGGGCCATCCCCTTCAACGATAGGAAACAGGGAGGGCTCGCCGAGTGTGTGGAGGCGGGGAAGCGCGATGATCGCGAAGGGGGTCCCCTGCAGGGGGGGTGCCGGCAGCGTTGGCGGTTGGATCCCGCGATCTTGGTGGTCTTGGTGCTCTTGGTGTTGGCGCAGCCAACTCGCCTGTAGTTGCTGGATAGCCATGGCCTGGGTACGGGCGGCGGTGAGGTTGGTCCCCCACAGCTGGTAGGCCAGCGCAAGGCCTACAACGAGCCCGGCGGCCGTCAGCAGGTAGCCGAGCACGGTCAGCACCAGCCTGGCGGCCTGCTGACGGCGCCGGCGGCGCTGCCAGGCTCGCAGCGCTCTTGTGGCCGTCCCCATGCCGGTCCCCATGCCCGTCGCTGTCGCTGTCGCTGCCGCTGTGGGCCGCTGGCCGCCCGGGTCGGCGGCGAGATGGTGTCGATGCTGGCGGCGCTTGGCGGGGGTCATGTGCGGCGCCACCTCTCACACGCCCGAGCAGGGGCGCTGGCGACCGTAGGGGTTGCAACAGCAGCAGGCGGTTGCCGGTGTTGCGGAGATAGCGGGCATGGTCCAGGCCGGGGAGGGGCGATCGCGGTCACGGGTTGCGGGGATCGCGGGGAATGCGGGGAGTGCGGGGGCTGCGGGGATGCTGCGTGCTTGCGATCAGCCCGCCGCCGATGATGACCAAGCCGACGCCGATGGCGGCGAGTAGGAGAAGGTCGTGGTCGGCGAGCGGCAGATTGGGCCCGATCAACCAGGAAGTAACAAACAGGACCAATGCGCTTATGGCGGCGACCGCGGGCAGCACTTTCCGCATGAGCTCCTCCTTTGTGAACCCTGCACCTACTGCTCCCTACCTGCCAAACAGGGCCGTTCATCCCTGGGGCGACCGGCCTGGGCATGCCTGCAGCGTGACGGCTGATTCACGACGAGCGCGGCCGTCACTGACGTCCGGCTCGACGTCGTTGCGCTAGCATCGGAGTCCTGAGAAGCAACCTTTAGCTTTAGTCGAGCAGCGTGACGAAGCTACCTGAATGAGTCATACGGCTCCGATTGCCGCGGATGGGCGCCCGTTCGTTGCCTCGACGGTCCGGGTCCATGTCGGCGTTCACGGCAGAACTGCCGGCAGGCCTCGCCAGCCCAGCTGCGACCCAGCGCAGCGCCATCTGCCCGTCCTGCCAGCGCTTGACGTTGGCGGCATGGTCGCGGCAGATCTCGATCATCGACGATGCGGACCCTTCGTCACGGCGGTCCCCTTCTGGTCGACCTTCTTGGCGGATGCCCGACACCTACCACACGGCAGGTTCAGGCGCGGACCGCACCAACTTTCACGGGGACCTGGACAACCTCCTTCCCCTTGAGGCGTCGCGCAGTGTGGTGGTTATGGATCTCGCTAGTGGCTATGTCGGCCTGCGGCCCTACAACACCCACGTCCTAGAGGATGTCCTGGACCACGGGCTTGCTCCTATGCCGAAGACTAGGGGTTAGAACAGCCTTGCCCTGACCGCGTGGCTCGTCCTGTTAGGATTCACTCCTGGCGAGGGTGCGAGCGGGTCTTGACCGGACGCGATCGCGGCTCGCGTGCCTCACCTCGCCAGCCCATGTGGACGGAGCCTTGGCATCGAACCGGCCTTGGCGTGCGACAGGGACATGGAAGGAGATCGAACAAGGCGGTGGAGCCAGCAGTGGACTGGAACTGTGGGATCTGCGCTATGGGAACACCATTGCGGCACTGGCATTGCTTGCTGGAGGTCATCGGGCAGGATCGGGGACCGGCGGATGCTGATGCCGATGTGGACCTGGGTGACGGCCGCGCGGTCAAGGGTACGGTGGCCACGAGCCCAGCGGCGGTGCTGGCATGGCTGGATGCGCAGACCGAGCCACTGCTTGCCTTGGTGGTCGACCACCGGTGGCGGGCCGAGGCACGGCTGCTCCAGGCGAGTGCCGGGCTGCGCGAGATGTACCTTGGCGAGTTGCGCCAGGGCAGGAGCGTTGCTGCCAGGGTGCGGCTGGCGGCACAGGTGCTGGTGGTCATGCGTGCCCGGGCGGTGGGTGTGGAGGAGGCTGTGGCGCTGGCCCAGAGCCGTTGGATGTGGGGGCCGGAGGCTGAGGCTGGGGCTGGGGATGGCTGTGGCGGGGCTGGCACTGGCGTCGGCGAGCGTGAGGCCGAACGTGACGTGCATGTAGCGGTCATCTCCCCGGCGTCGGCGTGGGGCCTCGCTCGGTAGGATCGGGGCTGCCTCAGCGTGGCAGGAGGCGGGCCGCCCCAGCCGGAGACGAGATAGTGCCTCTGCTTGCAAAGCAGGCTTGAGGTCGAGCCGGGCTTGTGACGAGCGGAACTGCAGGTCCGTGCTGTGGGTACAGTCGTAGCTGTCCCGCCATCGACGTGGAGCAGGTGAGCGATCGGAGTCGGGTACGCCGGGCATGCCGGTGGGGATGTCTGCCTTCTGATCTGTGAGAGTACGCAAGAGCAGGGCGTGTCGACCGGGGTAGCGGACCGGGTCGGCAGGCACGCCGACACCCGAGTTGGGATGAGAAGTCTCGGGGAGTGGAGTGGCGCAGTCGGCCAAACAGTGACGGGAGAGGACGTGACAAGTATGAGGCGCGGCTGGTCGGAGGCGGATCGCGAGCTTGCGCGACTGCGCGATGAGATCAAGCAGATGGAGCGCGTCCGAGGCACCGTGAATGATGAGCTGAAGAGAGCGAGCTTCGAGCTTCAGAGGGTCAAGCAAGATGTGGAGCAGGCCCTCCAGCGAGTGGAGCGTTTGCTGACCGGTAGGTTGAGTCGCAACCGAGTCTGGTGACTCCGGTCGAGGTGGATTCTTGACACACGGACGTGCTGGGCGGCCTCATGCAGCGCAGCAGCCTCGCACCCCACATCCTGGCGCCGTCTGCCGGGCCGGCGCAGCAAGCGAGCGGGCTTGCGCTCCACCCTCGCCATGGTCGGGCTCGGTCGGCCCGCCACCTTGGACCACGCAGGTGACCACGGAGCCCGGCCAGCTCGGCCCAGTGCTGTTGCGCGACGGCTTCGTTGGTGATTGGGAGCGGCGTTGCCGCTGGTGATCTGCGTCGGGTGCCTGGGCGGGTTCGCTGTGGGCATGGCCGTGATCGTGCCTGGACGTGGTGGCGCCCACGGGCACGATCGTGACCATGGGCGCCGGGTGTCCGGGTTCGAGGGCGGGATGTGGTGTGGGTTAGTCGCCGTGACTTCGGTGCGGTGACGGCAGCGTGGGCGGCGGGCTCGTCGACCATGCCCTTGCCATCGATGAATGCGGTGACCAGCGCTGGGAGGGCGAGGTTGTTGACCGCGCAGGGTGGCTATGTCGACGAGAAGCGGGATCTGGCCACATTTCGGGATGGAAACGGCCCACCAGGCGGTGCGCCTATGCGATCTCCGCGGTGACTGTTCGCCGCCGTCCCGCTCCGGTGTTGTAGACGCGCCATCCCAGCTGGTGGTGTGCTCACCGGCGGACTCGCCTGACACCGTGGTCCTGGCGGCGGTGCCAGCGACTGGGTACTCAGATCGAGCGGATGGCACCGCCATCAACCGGGATCATCGCGCCCGTGATGAAGGACGCGGCCGGGGAGAGCAGGAACGCGGCAGCTCGCCCGAACTCCTCGGGCTCGCCGTACCTGCGCA
>WNGD01002804.1_pt1 | contig 18027 bp, 18 predicted proteins | sample 5400671 | NCBI WGS metagenome assembly WNGD01 (sample SAMN13153369, study PRJNA577476) | soil metagenome | isolation source: 40 cm soil or saprolite under grassland replicate 2 | place: USA:California | collected 2016-06-15
TTGTGCGACGCCGTCTCGGACGCGATCGGCGCGAGCCACGCGAACACGAGCGCGCTCGGGACGCCGACTGCGGCGAGCGCGGCAATGCCTCCGACGAGATCGCGGCGTGCGAGAGCGAGCCGGACGACGACGAACCCGCCGAGCGGGATCGCGACGAAGAGCGCGTACGTCGGATGCACGAACGCGAGGTCCATCGCCGCGGCCGCGAGCGTCACGCCGAGCACCGGCGACGGCGCGCGGACGAAGGCGAAGAAGAGGGCGACGAGCGCGGGTACCAGGAGCTGCCGCGCCACCGTGCCCGGAAGCGCGAGCGTCGCGAAGGAGCCGCCCTCGCCGGGCGCGAGCGCGTACAGGGCCGCCGAGGCGGCGAGGACGGCGACGCCCATCGATGCCGAGCGGAAGACCGCAAGGCCGGCCTCGAACGCGACGAGGAACGCGAGCGGCGCTAGCACGCTCGGCTCGTGCAGCACGACGCCGGTCGGGTCGACGCCGCCGAGCTTCGCGACGAGCGCGAGCAGCCCGTGCCAGAGCGGGAAGGCGTAGCCCGGGTGGAGCCCGCCGTCGCGGAACTCGTCGATCGTCCGCAGCGACAGCGAGCCCAAGTCGTCGAGCTTCCGCACCCGGCCGAGGTGGAAGAGCGCGTCGCCGTGGACGATCCCGGCGACGTGCCAGAGCGCGATTCCGAAGGCGGTGCCGGCGAGAACGACGAGCGTCCTGCCGCGCGGCGCGGGCTCCCACGCCCGCCGCAGCGAGAACGGCAGCGCCACGAGGCCGACCGCGGCAAGCAGGCCCACGGTCAGCCGGAGCGAGCCGTGGACGGCGAACGTGAGCGCGAGCGCAGCGGCCAGGGCCGCGAGCGACCACGCCAGCGCCGCCGCTCCGCTCCGCCGCCCGAGCGCCCGCGCCACGAGCCGCCCCGGCAGCAGCACGACGAGCGTCGCCGTCGCGAGCCGGAGCCAGAGCCAGAACGCTCCATCCGACGGCAGCAGCCGCGCGATCCCGAGCAGCACGAGCGCAGCGAGCGACCACGGAATGCGCCTCATTTCAGGAGCTCGGCCGCGGAGCCGGAGGCGAGCCACCGGGCCGCGTCGCGGTACATCCGGCCTCGCTCGCCGCGGAAGACGAGCCCGCGCAGCCGCAGCGCGACGAGCAGGAGCCTCCGCGCCCGTTCGGCCTCACGCGGCCCGCGGTGCTTGGCGAGGAAGCGCAGGTGTCCCTTGACCTGCTCGTCGAAGAGCCTGCCGCCGTGCGTGGCGCCGCCGACGTGGACCACCTCGGCACCGGGGTAGAAGAGCACCTTCCATCCGGCCCGGACGAAGCGGTAGTGCCAGTCGGTCTCCTCGCTGAAGAGAAAGAAGCTCTCGTCGAGCAAGCCGACCGCGTCGATCGCGTCTCGGCGGACGAGCATGCACGCGCCCATGACGAACTCCGCCTCGCGCACCTCGTCGTGCTCGAAGCCTCCCGCGTAGAAGGCGTTGAAGGCCTGCGTGCGGGGCGCGAGCTTCCGCAAGAAGAGGTACTCGGTCGCGAGCCGCCACAGCGTCGGATAGCCGCGCACCGAGCGCTGGAGCGAGCCGTCGGGGTTGAGCAGCCTCGGGCCGACGACCGCCGCCTCGGGATGCTCGTCGGCGAAGGCGACGAGCCGCCGGGTTGTGTCGCCGACCATCCAAGCGTCGGAGTTCAGCAACAGCATGTAGCGGCCGGCCGCGCGGCGGATTCCCTCGTTCCAGCCCGCGGCGAGCCCGCGGTTCTCGACCTCGACGAGCCTCGCCTCGGGGAAGCGTTCGCGCACGAGCTCGAGCGTCCCGTCGGTCGAGCCGACGTCGACGACGATCGTCTCGCAGCCGCGCACACTCTCGAGGCAACGTTCGAGCCACGGGAGCGCGTTCAGCGTCACGACGACGGCCGAGACGTCATCGGCCACGCCGCAGACCCTCCCAGCCGATGATGCCGACGCCCGGCAGCGAGAGCGCGATCGTGACGAGGAAGAACAGGAAGCCCGTGTCGAAGGCGAGGCTCCGGTCGACGCCGAGCTGGCCGAGGAAGCTGACGAAGAACGCCTCCCGGACGGCGAGGCCGTTGATCGTGAACGGAACGAGCATGACGAGGAAGAGGAGCGGGCCCATCACGTAGTACGGCCGGGGCGAGAGGTCGACTCCGACCGCCTTGCCCGCGAGCCAGATCGCGAGCACGCGCACGGCCTGAACGGCGACCGTGAGTGCGAACATCGCGGCGAGCAGGCCCGCGTGCTCGCGGTAGGCGTGGATCCCCTCGTAAAGAGCCCGCAGGGGCCGCTCGAGTCGCGCCCGCCGCAGCAGGGGGACCGTGAACGCGAGCGGTCGCCGCGCGCTGCGCGAGAAGAGCACGACGCCGGCGGCGAGCGCCGCGACGACGAAGGCGAGCTCGATCCAGAGGTAACCGCCGACGTCGTACCGACCGACGGCGAGCGCGAACCCGACCGCCGCGAGGAGCAGCGTCGCCGCGCCGCCGAGCGCGCGCTCGAGCACGACCGAGCCGGCGATCGGTCCACCCAGGCCGGGCCGGCGACGGCTCGTCTCGAAAATCCGCATCGCGTCGCCGCCGAGGGAGGTCGGGAGCACCTGTCCGGCCGTGTAGGCGACGAAGTAGGCCCGTACGAGCCAGCCGATCCGATCGTGGATCCCCCGCGCCGCGAGCAGCCGCTGCCAACGCCAGGCCATCGGCAGCACGGAGCCGACCATGATTGCCACCGAGGCCGCGAAGTAGCCGTAGTCGGCGTGTCCGAGCTCGCGCGCGGCCTTGCCGATGTCGATCTGCCAGACGATGTAGGCGATGCAGAGGCCGGTGACGACGAGCGTCGCGGCCGCGCGGGCCGCTCTGCTAGGAGCGCGGGTCGGTATGCGCACGTGTCGACCGGTCATTTCAGACAGCCGCGCGCAAAGCGCGCGGCTTGACGGCGGCGCCGGCAAGCGGCGCCTAGACCAGCGCTTCGGCATTCACCGTCTCGAACCGGATCAGCTCGAGCGCGCGGGATGCCCACTGGAGCGCGTCCTCGCGGTCGCGGCCAACGGCGAGCACCGCACCCGCCCGGTCCGAGGGTCGCCGCAGCTCGTCGAAGACGTAGCCCGGCCGGCGGTAGACCCGGATGCCGCGGACACCGGGGAGCGCGAACGCCTCCTCGAGGCCCGCAATCGCCCGCAGCTCTCCCGGAGCGGCGACGAGAAAGCGGATGCATGCTCCGCCGACGCGGTTCGCCGGCTCGAGCTCCCGCGCAGCCACCGGCTCGCCGAGCGCGGTGCGCGCCGCGAGCCCGTTCAGGTCGACGCCGAGAGCGGCGCGACAGAGCTCGGCGTCGTGCCCGCCCCCGAGGCGCGCCGACACGCGCACGACCCGCGGTCCGTCATCGGTCACGACGAGCCTCGTCGCAGTCGGGCCCTCCCGGATCCCGAGCGCCGCCGCGGCGGCCGCTGACGTCTCGACGGCCGCGCCGAGGGTGTCGGGTCCCGCGGCGCTCGGCCAGACGCGTGCGAGCGAGACGTCGAGCGCGGGGGCCGGCTCGCGGCCGGTGACCGTGAGCGGGTGGAAGCGCCCGCCGACGGAGAAGCCGTTGACGTTGACCTCGCGGCCGGGCGGGAGCTGCTCGACCAGGCAGAACTCGCTGCGCGAGTCGGCCAGGGCGTCCGCGAGGACGGCGGCGATCCCGCCCGGATCGCTGACGAGGCCGCGCTGCCCCTGGCGGTCGCCGGCCCCGACGGCGCACGGGTAGCCGAGCCGCCCGGCGGCGGCCTCGATCTCGTCGAGGCTCCGGCACACGATCGCGTCCACCTGCGGAACGCCGGCCTCTCGCAGCCGGTCGCGCTCGCGGCGCCGCGCAGCCGTCAGGCCGGCGGTGTCGGGCGAGAGCGGATGCGGCACGCCGAGCTTCTCGGCGATCCGGGCCGCGACGGCCACCGAGCGGTCGCTGCCCGGCGCGATCACGCCGTCGACCCGCTCGGCGCGGGCGAGCCGCTCGAGCGCCGGCTCGTCCTCGACCGAGACGATCGCCCGCCGGTCGGCGTACCGGAAGCCGGGCGCCGAGGGATCCCGGTCGGCCGCGACGACCGTGACGCCGAGCCGCCGCGCCGCCGCGAGCAGCCCGAGCTGGGCGGGACCGGCGCCCAGCACAAGGAGCCGTTTGTTCTCCACCGCGCCATTGTGGCGATCAGCCCGGAGCGCGCAGCGCCGAATGAGCCACGCCCCGTTGCCGGGCACCGGGGCGTGGCTCTTCGAGACAGGTGCTAGGCCGCGGCCTCGAGCTCGGGAACGAGCTCCTCGACCTCGGCCGGCCGGCGCCGGCGCGGGATCGAGAACGCCGCCACTGCGCCGAGGGCGACGACGCCGGCGCCGACCCAGACGGCAGGAGTCAGGCCGTCGACGAATGAGGCGCCGGTGCCGTAGCCGCCGTACTGGGAGAAGATCGAGGCCAGCACGGCCACGCCGAAGACGCCGCCGAGCTCACGAATGGCGTTGTTGGCTCCGGAGGCCTTGCCCTCCTCGTCGGGCCGTACCGCGCTGAGCACGACGTTCGCCACCGGTGCGAAGAACAGCGCCATCCCCATCCCCGACAGCGCGAACGGCAGGACCAGCGAGCCGTAGCCGACGGTCGCCGTCGAGACAGCCGCAATCCAGGCGAGCCCGGTCGCCTGGAGTGCGAGCCCGACGCCCATGATCCGCTGGCCGCCGATCCGGTCGGACATCGCGCCGGCGATCGGCGCGATGAAGATCGGCATCGCCGTCCACGGGAGGATGCGCAGCCCGGCCTGCAGCGGCGAGTAGCCCTGCACGGTCTGGAAGAACTGCGCCAGCAGGAAGATCGAGCCGAACATCCCGAAGAACATGAACAGCGAGGCTACGTTGGTCAGCGCGAAGGCGCGGTTGCGGAAGAAGCGGATCGGCAGCATCGGCGACGGAGCGCGCAGCTCCCAGGCGACGAACGCGACGAGCAGCGCCGCGCCGGCCACGAGTGCGCCGACGATCTCGAGGCTGCCCCAGCCGACCTGGTTGCCGCGCACGAGTCCCCACACGATCCCGAGCAGACCTGCGCTCGCGAGGCCGAGACCGCGGAGGTCGAGGGCGCCGTCGGGGCCGCGCGACTCCTGCAGCCGCGTCAGCGACAGCGGCACCATCACGAGACCGATCGGGACGTTGAGCCAGAAGATCCACTGCCACGAGATGCCCTGGACGACGGCGCCGCCGACGAGCGGGCCGATCGCGACGGCCAGGCCGCCGATTCCGCCCCACGCGCCGAGCGCGAGGCCGCGCTTCTCCTTCGGCACGGCCGCCGACAGGATCGTCAGCGTCAACGGGGTCACGATCGCGCCGCCCACGCCCTGCACGGCCCGGGCAATGTCGAGCGCGTTCGCCGACGGCGCGAGCGCCGCGGCGACCGAGCCGAGGGTGAAGATTCCGAGCCCGAGCGCAAAGAGGCGCCGCCGCCCGAAGCGGTCGCCGAGCGCCGCGCCCGTGAGGAGCAGCACGGCGAACGTCAGCGTGTACGCGTTGACTGTCCACTCGAGCTGCGAGATCGAGGCGTGCAGGTCGCGGCGGATCACGGGGATCGCCGTCGTCACGACGAGGTTGTCGAGCGTGACCATGAAGAGCGCGACCGAGGTGATCGCGAACGTCCAGAGCGTCTTGGTCCTGGTCGTCATCCTGTCCTTCCTCCTTCCAAAGTGAGTCATCACTTACTTAGTGGTCAAAAAAAGAGCACGGTCTCAGCTCTGCTTGCCGTCCAGGCAGCCCGCGAGAAGCAGATCGCTCCACGGCTCCGGGCGCTGGTCGAGGTCCATCGAGGCGAAGACGTTGAGCAGCATCCCGATCGCGAAGAAGTTCGCGATCTGATCGGCCGGAAGGCCGGAGACCCGCTCGACGTAGGACACGAGGTCGCCGTAGCCGTTGCGGACGATCTCGCAGATCTCGGGGTCGTCGCAGGCGCTGTAGGCCTGCATCTGCGCGCGAAGCTTCGTCCGGTCGGCGAACAGTTTCTCCTTGTAGGCCATGCCCATGGCCAGCAACGCTTCCTCCCCGCGCTTGCCTTCGGCGGCTCGCTGGAAGATCTCGAGCGTCTCGCGGAAACAGCGGGCGACGGTCGCCTTGAAGAGCTCTTTCTTGGTGCCGAAGAGGCGAAAGAGGTAGGGCTGCGAGATGCCGGCCCGGCGGGCGATGTCCTCGGTGGACGTGCCCTGGAGCCCGCGCTCGGCGAACTCGACGAGCGCCGCGTCCAGGATCTCCTCGCGGCGCTCGGCGGCGGTGTGCCGTGTCGCAGTCTCAGCCATGCCGAGATAGTAAGTGGTCACTCACTTCCTGTCAAGGGTGATATGCTTTAGAGTTTGCTTAAGTGTCAGTCGACGTGTTCCAGGCGATCGCCGATCCCACCCGACGGCAGCTGCTGCGGCTCCTCGTCGAGCGGGAGCAGCCGGTCGGCGCGCTCGCGTCCTCGTTCCAGATGACGCTGCCGGCCGTCTCGCAGCACCTACGCGTGTTGCGCGAGGCCGGCCTCGTCGCCGTGCGGCCGGCGGGTCGCGAGCGCTACTACCGCGTCACGCCCGAGCCGCTGCAGGAGGTGGCCGCCTGGGCCGCACCGTTCTGGCGCGACAAGCTCGCCGCCCTCGGCGACTACCTCGAAAGGAGCAGCGAATGAGCATCGGCAGCATCGACGTCGTCTCCGTTCCGGTCTCGGACCAGGATCGCGCCCGCGACTTCTACGTCGAGAAGCTCGGCTTCACCGTCACGATGGACGCCGACGTCGGCCAGCGGTGGCTCGAGCTCGAGCCGCCCGGCGGCGGGGCGAGGATCACCCTCGTGACCTGGTTCGACCAGATGCCGCCGGGCTCGCAGCAGGGACTCGTGATCGGCAGCGACGACGTCGCCGGCGACGTCGACGCGCTCCGGGCGCGCGGCCTCGAGCTCGGTGACCCCGAGAAGCAGTCGTGGGGCACGTTCTCGAGCTTCCGCGATCCCGACGGCAACTCCTGGGTGCTGGTGCAGCGCGGGTGAGGATCGAAGTGGAGTACGAGCATCCGCCGGATCGCGTCTGGCGGGCGCTGACGGAGCCGCAGGCGCTCGGCGAGTGGCTGATGGAGACGGACTTCGAGCCCGAGCTCGGGCGCCGCTTCCAGTTCCGCGACCCGAACGCGCGCGGGTGGGGCGGCGTCGTCGACTGCGAGGTGGTCGAGCTCGAGCCGCCGCGGCGGCTCGCGTACACCTGGCAGGGCGACCCGCAGTACCCCGAGACGCTCGTGCGCTGGACGCTCGAGCCGACCGGCGGCGGCACGCGGGTCGTGCTCGAGCACACGGGCTTCGTGGGCGCCCGCGGCGCCTTCCTGTGGCTGATGATGCGGCTCGGCTGGGGCCGGAAGCTGCGGAAGGACGTGCCCGAGCTGCTCGGCCGTTACGAGACGTAAGGGCGGAGCGCCTCGACGACGCGGTCGAGCTCGGACTCCGTCAGCCTCGTGTGGAACGGCAGCGCGAGCGCGCGCTCGTAGCACGCGTCGGCCCCCGGGAACGGGCCCTGGTCGCGGTAGGCGCCGAGCCGGTGCAGTGCGTACGTCCCGATCTGCGCCTGGATCCCGCCCTCCCGCAGGGCGGCGAGCGCGTCGTCGCGCCGGTCGAGCTGGATCACGTAGGCCTGCCAGCCGTGGCGGTCGCCGGCGTCCGCCGACGGGAGGACGACGTCGAGCCCGGTCAAGCGCTCCGCGTAGCCGGCCGCCACCCGCTCGCGCGCGGCGAGCAGCTCTTCGAGCCGGCGCAACTGCGGGATCCCGACTGCGCAGAGGATGTCCGCCAACCGATAGTTGGCGCCTGGGGCGGGCATGTCGCCGTACTGCGGCGGTTGCCAGCCGTGGTTCCGCCACTGCTTCACGATCCCGGCGATCCGCTCGTCGTTTGTCGTCACCGCCCCGCCCTCGCCGGTCGTGACGATCTTGCGCGGGTGGAAAGAGAGACAGCCGAGCACGCCGAGCCCGCCGCAGGGACGCCCCTGCCTCCGCGAACCCAACGCTCCGGCGGCGTCCTCGAGCAGCGGCAGATCAGGCAGCCGCTCGAGCGGTGCGGGCCGCCCGAACAGGTGCACCGCGATTACGGCCTTCGTCCGCGGGCTCGCTGCGAGCCGGTCCGGGTCGAGATTCATCGTCTCCGGATCGACGTCGACGAGGACCGGGGTCGCACCGGCGAGCGCGACGACGTTCGCGGTCGCCGGGAACGTGTACGCGGGGACGAGCACCTCGTCGCCGGGGCCGATCCCCAGCGCGAGCACGGCGAGGTGGAGCGCTGCCGTCCCCGACGACACCGCGACGCCGTGCGCCGTCCCGCATGCCTCCGCGACGAGCCGCTCGAACTCCTCGACCTTCGGGCCCATCGTCAGCTGGCCGGTCTCGAGCACCTCGGCGACCGCGGCAGCTTCCTCGGCGCCGACGTCCGGCCAGGCGAGCCGGATTACGTCAGCGCCGGTCTGCGCGCCCTGTACCACGCGATCGTCCTCTCCAGGCCCTCGTCGAGCTCGACCCGCGCCTCGAAGCCGAGCAGCTCCCTCGCCTTGTCGACGTTCGGGATCCGCAGCTCGACGTCGGTGTAGTGGAGCGGCTGGAACACGATCTCCCCGGGGCAGCCGGTCAGCCGCTTGATCCGCAGCGCGAGGTCGTAGATCGTCACGGTCGAGCGCGCGTTGCCGATGTTGAAGCTGTGGCCGATCGCCTCCGGCCGCTCGAGCGCGAGTCCGAGCGCCTCGACCATGTCGTCGACGTAGCACCACGCACGGATCTGCGAGCCGTCGCCGTGGATCGTCAGGTCCTGTCCGGCGAGCGCCGCCTCGATGAACGCGCGGATCGCGCCGCCGCCAATCTGACCCGGCCCGTACACGTTGAACGGCCGCACCGACACCGCCGGGAGGCCGAACTCGTCCTTGTAGGCGTGCGCCATGTGCTCGCCGGCGAGCTTCGAGACCGCGTACGTCCAGCGCGCGTCGCCGACCGAGCCGGTCGTGGTCACGTTCGACTCGGCGACCTTGTACGCGTACGTGCCGAAGACCTCGCTCGTCGAGAACTCGACGAAACGCTCGACGGTTCTGTGGGTCGCGAGCGCGGCCTCGAGCACGTTGTAGGTGCCGATCAGGTTGACCCGCATCGTCCGCACCGGGCTCTCGAGCACCGTGTCGACCCCGGCGATCGCGGCGCAGTGGACGACGTGCGTTGCCCCTCGCGCGAGCTCGACCATCAGCTCGGCGTCGAGGACGTCGCCCTGATGGAGCGTGAAGTTCGGATGGTCGGCGAGGTCGGTGCCGCTCAGCGCATCGCGGTGGAGGTTGTCGACGGCGACGATCTCGTTCCCGTCGACGAGCCCGCGCGCGAGCGTCGTCCCGATGAAGCCCGCTCCGCCGGTGATGAAGATCTTCTTGCCGCGCAGATGCACGGCGGGAAGCCTAGATGAGTGATGCCATGAGGTCGCCCGCTCGGGGCGCAAGATCGTGGCATCAATCATTTAACGGCCTATCCTGAAGGGGATGCACGTGCTCGCGACCGTTGCGACCGCCCTCTCCATCACCGTCTGGCCGGGCGGGACAGACGGCTCGGCGCACGCCTGGACGCTTCGCTGCGGGCCGGCCGGCGGGACGCTGCCGCAGGCGACTCAGGCGTGCACGCGCCTCGCCGCGCTCGACCACCCGTTCGCGCCAACGCCCGCGGGCGTGGCCTGCTCGGCGATCTACGGCGGCCCACAGGTCGCGCGCGTGACGGGCCGCTACCGCGGCCGGCGGATCTCGACGACGTTCCGGCGCCGGGACGGCTGCGAGATCGCCCGCTGGAACCGCGTCCGGTTCCTCCTCCGCTAGCGCGTCTCGCGCGCGCGCAGCTCGACGCGGCGGATCTTGCCGCTGCGCGTCTTCGGCAGCTCGGGGACGAACTCGATCTCGCGCGGATACTTGTACGGCGCCGTCACGCGCTTCGCGTGATCCTGCAGCTCGCGCGCGAGGTCATCGCTCGCCTCGTGTCCCGGCCGCAGGACGACGAACGCCTTCACGATCTGGCCGCGGTCGGGATCGGGCTTCCCGATCACCGCGCTCTCGGCCACCGCCTCGTGCTCGAGGAGCGCGCTCTCGACCTCGAATGGGCCGACGCGATAGGCGGCGGTGAGGATGACGTCGTCGGCCCGGCCGGTGAACCAGAAGAAGCCGTCCTCGTCGCGGACGGCGCGGTCGCCGGTCACGTACCAGTGGCCGCGGAACACCGCCGCCGTCTCGTCCGGCTGCTGCCAGTAGCCGGTGAAGAGCGTCGGCGGGCGGCCGCGGAGCGCGATGTCGCCCTCGGCGCCCGGCTCGCGTTCGTTCCCGTCCTCGTCGATGACCGCGACGTCGTGTCCGGGTGAGGGGTGTCCCATCGACCCGGGCCGCAGCTCGGCGCTCGGGAAGTTGCCGACGAGCAGCGTGTTCTCGGTCTGGCCGTAGCCGTCGTAGATCGTCAGTCCGAAGGCGTCGCGGAACGACTTGATCACCTCGGGGTTGAGCGGCTCGCCCGCTGAGACCGCGTGCCGGAGGCCCGAGAGGTCGTAGCGCTCCAGGCCCTCGAGCTTCGCCATCAGCCGGAACTCGGTCGGGGCCTGGCAGAGCACGGTCGGCCCGAGGTCGGCGAGCAGCTCGAACCGCTCGGCGGGATCGAAGCCACCCTCGTGCAGGACGATCGCCGAGCCGCAGCTCCACGGCCCGAGCAGGACGTTCCAGATCGACTTGGCCCAGCCGGTCGAGGCCGTGCACCAGACGAGATCGTCCGGGCCGGCGTCGAGCCAGCGCTCGGCCTGGAGCCGCTTCGCGGAGCAGTAGCCGTGGGTGTGCACGGCGCCCTTCGGATCCTTCGTCGTGCCGGACGTGTAGAGGATGAAAGCCGGGTCGCCGGCGGCCGTGTCCTCGGTCGGGGCCGATTCGGGCGCCACGGCCAGACGCGCCTCCGCTTCGTCGAGGTAGAGGACGGCCGGCGGCTCGTCCATCCGCGCGATCTCGTCCTCGGCCGCGCGCTCGGCGACGAGCAGGCGCGCGCTGGAGTGCGCGGTGCGGAACGCGAGATCCTTCGCCCGCAGCTGGTCGGCGCACGGGATCGTGACGAGGCCGGCCTTGAGCGCGCCGAGCATGACGCCGTGCCACTCGGGCCGCTTGCCGACGAGGACGAGCACCCTGTCGCCCGGCGCGAGCCCCGCGCCCCGCAGGACGCCCGCCCACCGGCCGGCATCCGCGGCTAGCTCGGCGAACGTGAGCTCGCGCTTCGCGCCGCCCCGATCGACGAAGAGCATTCCGCGGCGAGTGCGGTCGCCGGCGAGCCGCTCCACCACGTCGCGCGTGAAGTTGAACCGCGCGGGAACCTCGATCACGCGCCCGAGTCTACGCGGGTTAGGGTGGCGCCGTGGACCCGCGCCTCGCCGCCTGGCTCGCCGCCACCGAGGGGTCGGACGAGGAGTTCGCAGAGCGCGCGTGGCGGCTCGTATTGCGGCGCGAGGTCGATCCTGAGGCGCGCGAGCGCACCGTCGCGAAGCTGCGCGCGGGCACGCTTTCGCGCGCGACGCTTCTGCGGGAGCTCGTCGAGAGCGAGGAGTTCGAGCGGGTGGCGCTCCTCGACGACGCGCTCGCCTTCGCGGCGGGCGCGCGCCGCGCGCTGCAGCGTCCGCGGGAGCTGACGGCCCCGGCCGGCGGCGACGAGCGGGCGATCGAGATCCCGTGGTGCCTCGCCCGCTGCGGCGGCGAGCGGCGCGTGCTCGACGTCGGCTACGCGTTCGCCGAGCCCGCCTACCTGGCCGGGCTCGCCGCCCTCGGGGCGACGGAGCTCGTCGGCGTCGACCTCGCCGAGGCCGACGTCCCCGGGCTGCGACCCGTCGTCGCCGACGTGCGGGCGCTCCCGTTCGAACGGCGCTCGTTCGACCTCGCGCTCTGCATCTCGACACTCGAGCACGTCGGGCTCGACAACACGGTCTACGGCCTGGCCGCCGAGCGGGACGATGAGGGGCAGGAGCGTGCGCTGCGTGAGCTGCGCCGCGTTCTCGTTCCCGACGGGCGGCTGCTCGTGACCGTTCCCTGCGGCGAGGCGCAGGACCTCGGCTGGCAGCTGCAGCGGCCGCCGCTCGAGTGGGTGCGGCTCTATGAATCGGCCGGCCTCGTCGTCTTCGAGGACGAGGTCTACGAGCTCGGCGCGGACGGGTGGCGCTCGACCTCCGCGTTCGAGCCCGCGGGGGTCCGCTACGGCGACCGCGGTCCGGGCGCCTCGGCGGTGCTCTGCGCGGAGCTGCGCCCGCGGAGGCTCTCGCAACTGGTCCGGCTCGCGGTCCGGGACGCGCGCCGCCGCGGCGAGCCGAGACGCTCGACGCGCGGCGACGCTTGACCAGGCTCCTGCTCTTCGTCCTGCCGCTGGGGCTCGACACCTTTGCGGTCGCGACCGCACTCGGCGTCCGCGGCCTGCCGCGGAGCGAGCGGCTGCGGATCAGCCTGCTGCTGTCGGCCTTCGAGCTCGCGATGCCTGTCGTGGGCCTCGTCGCCGGCAACGGGCTCGGGCGGGCAATCGGCGGCGCGGCGGATTGGGTCGCCGTCGGCGTGCTCGCCGTCGTCGGCGTCTGGATGCTCGTCGAGGACGAGGACGTCGACGGCGTCTCGGGCCGCGGCGGTCTCGCGCTCCTCGCGCTCGGCCTGAGCATCAGCGTCGACGAGCTCGCGGTCGGCTTCACGATCGGCCTGCTCGGGCTCTCGCTCTGGCTCGCCGTCATCTTGATCGGCGCGCAGGCGTTCCTGTTCGCGCAGCTCGGGCTGCGACTCGGCGCACGCCTCGGCCGGGCCGCCGCCGGGAACGCCGCCCGGCTGGCCGGTCTCGCCCTGCTCGTCCTCGCCGTCCTCGTCGCGGTCGGCGAGCTCTAGGCCGGCCCGGTGCAAGCCGCTCCGCGAGGGCGTCGACCGCCAGTAGCATCGCCCCGGTGAAGGGGAAGACGGTGCTCTTCGTCGGCGCCGGCCGGCACCAGCGTCGCGCGATCGTGCGCGCGAAAGAGCTCGACCTTCGCGTCGTCGCAGTCGACCGGAACCCGGACGCGCCGGGCCTCGCCGAGGCGGACGTCGCCGAGGTCGTCGACTTCAGCGACGTCGAGAGCGTGACCGAGGTCGCACGGCGTCACGGTGTCGACGGCGTGCTGACGATCTCTGCCGACCGGGCCGTGCCGGTCGTGGCTGCGGTCGCGGAGGCGCTCGGCCTGCCCGGGATCGGCACCGAGACCGCGCACGTGATGACGAACAAGATCGCGATGCGTCGCCAGCTCGCCGAGGAGGGCGTGCCGCAGCCCCGTTTCGCGGCCGCACGGACGCTCCTCGAGGCCCGCGCGGCGGCCGAGACGGTCGGCTTTCCGGCGGTGCTGAAGCCGGCCGACTCCGGCGGCCAGCGCGGGCTCTTCCGGCTGGAGTCGATGGACGACCTCGACGCGCATCTCCACGCTGCTCTGGCGGAGTCGGCCGGCGGCGAGGCGATCCTCGAGAGCTTCCACGAGGGCCTGGAGCTGAACGGCCTCGTCATCGCCCGCGGCGGGGAGGCCTTCCCCCTGACCCTCTCCGACCGGCTGCGCCCGCCCGGGGTCGGCTTCGGAGTCGGGTGGATCCACATCTACCCTGCGACGATCTTCGGCGTGACGCTGGAGGAGGCCGAGCGGGTGGCCGTCCACGCCGTGCACGCACTCGGGCTTCACGATGGGATCGCGTTCCCACAGCTGCTCGTGACCGAGGACGGGCGCGTGCTCGTGATCGAGGTGGCCGCGCGGATCCCCGGCGGGCAGATGGCAGATCTCGCGCGTCACGCCGTCGGCGTCGACCTCGTCGAGGTCGCGCTGCGGCAGGCGCTCGGCGAGGAGGTGCCCGACGAGCTGTGCCGGCCGAGGTTCCAGCAGCCGCTCGCGATCCGCTTCCTGACGGCGTCGCCGGGCCCGCTTCCGACGGGCCGCGTCCACAGCGTCGGGTCGCTCGACAAGGTGCTCGCCTTCCCCGGGGTGGTGCAGGCCGACGTGTTTCTGCAGGAGGGCGAGACGATCCGGCCGGTGCGGCTCGACGGCGACCGCCGCGGCTATGTGATCGCCGTCGCCGACACGAACCTCGCAGCGCTCGAGCGCGCCGAGGCCGCCGCGCGACTCGTCGACGTGGTCGTCGAATGAGCCGGATACACGAATGAGCCGGATACAAGGTCCACGCGCGCACGCGTGTAACTTCGGGTCCCGACCCTCCCCCTGCTCACGCGCGAGCGTAACTCGCGCACGACGCGGGCGAAAGTGTCCGCGTGTGCCGGAAGTGTGACAAATGAGCTGCGCCTTCGACCTCGACCACTACAGCGAGCTGCTCGAGGCCGCGAAGGCCGGCGGCTACCGCTTCGCGAGCTTCGAGCACGCGCCGGTGCGCGGCGACCTTCTCCTCCGGCACGACGTCGACCTCTCGCTCGAGGCGGCCCTCGAGATGGCGCATCTGGAGTACGAGCTCGGCGTCACGGCGACCTACTTCCTTATGACCGAGAGCGTCTTCTACAACCTGCTCTCGCCCGCCGGCGAGCGAGCCCAGCGGCATCTGCGCGACTGGGGGCACACCGTCGGGCTCCACCCGGTCTATCCTCAGCTCGAGCTCGACGAACGGTTCGACCCCGTGATCGCCTGGCACAACCCGGACCCCGAGTTCATGTCCGAGCCGGTCGGGGGCGCGGTGAACGTGATGGAGCCGCCGTACTTCGACGCCGACCACTATCGCTCCGACTCCAATCAACACTGGCGGAACGGCTGCCCGCACGAGGATCTGGCGCGCGCAACCTTCGAGTGGCTGCAGCTCCTGATTCACCCCGAGATCTGGGTGTACGAGGGCGCGACGATGCGCGAGTCGATGCTCTCGATGCTCGACGCGAAGCGAGAGCTCGCGCTGCACCAGCTCGCGGACGACCGGATCGATCTCTCTTGATGGACCTGACCGTCCTCGTGTCCGCGTCGGGCGCGCCGGGGACGGCCGCGCTGCTGCGGGCGCTCCGCGAGAACGGCGAGCGGACGGTGCGCCTCGTCGGCACCGACATGTCCGAGCGCTCGATCGGCCGCCACCTCTGCGACGAGTTCCACCTCGTGCCGCCCGGCTCCGATCCCGGCTTCGCGGACGCGATCCTCGAGGTCGTCGAGCAGGAAGGCGTCGACGCGGTGCTGCCGCAGTCGTCCTTCGACCTGGCCGGGCTCGCCGCGCACCGCGACCGCTTCCCGACTCCGGTCCTCGTCTCGTCGCCGGAGACGATCCGCCGCTCGAACGACAAGGCCGAGAGCTATGCGCTGCTGCACCGGCTCGGGCTGCCCGCGCCCGCGTTCCACCGCGTCGAGGGCGCCGCCGGCGTCGAGGCCGCGGCGCACGAGCTCGGCTATCCCGAGCGGCCCGTCTGCTTCAAGCCGGTCTTCTCCTCCGGCTCGCGCGGGTTCCGCGTCCTCGACCCCACCGTCGACCGTGCTCACCAGCTCCTTTACGAGCGGCCGGGCTCGGTCGCCATGCGTCTCGAGGAAGCGCTCGAGCTGCTGCCCGAGTCCGGCGCCGACTTGCTCGTGATGGAGCTCGCCACCGGAGGCGAGCGCACGATCGACGGCATCGCCGACGGAGAGCGCATCGTCCTCGGCCATCCCAAGACGCGCGAGGCGATGCGCGCAGGACTCGCGATGTACTTCGTCACGCTCGAAGACGAGCACCTGATGCACATCGCCGACACGATCGTGCGTGAGCTCGGGATCGAGCACTTCTTCAACATCCAGCTCGTGGGCGAGCACGTGATCGAGATCAATCCGCGGATCTCGACGATCGTCTACCAGGAGGATCTGAATCTGCCCTACCTCGGCGTCAAGCGCGCGCTCGGCGAGATCTCGGCGGAGGAGCTCGAGGCGCTGGGGTCGCGCGTGCGGCGGGGCCGGACCGCGCTGCGCTACTTCGACCAGGTCGAGTGGGACCAGTAGAGACGCGTGGTCTTCGCGTCACCCACTGTCCGGTCAACACGGCCGGGATCCCGTGGACGAACGTGCAGGCGCTCCGCCGCAAGGGGGTCGATGCGCGGCTCGTCGTCTTCGAGCGCTACCGGCTCCATCCGGAGGCCGACTGGAGCCTCGACCGGCCGGCCGGCTTCCTCGCGCGCCAGGCCGTGCAGTGGCGCGCGTTCGCGCGACTCGCGCCGCAGACCGACCTCTTCCATTTCTACTTCGGACTCACGCTGGTGCCGAAGTCGCTCCAGTTTCCGCTGCTCGGGGCGCTCGGCAAGAAGTCCGTCTACCACTGGCTCGGCTCGGACATCCGCGGCAAGACGCGGGAGCAGCTCGCCTTCGGCCGCCGCGCCGACGCGCAGATCGTCGGCTCCTACGACGCGGCGCGCTGGGTGCCCGAGGCGGAAGTGATCCCGCCCGGGATCGACCTGAGCGCGATCGAGCCCGCGCCGCCCTCCGACCGCGACCGGCCGGTCGTCGTCCACGCGCCCTCGAGCCGCCGCCGCAAGGGCACAGAGGCCGTCGTCGCGGCCTGCGCCGAGCTGCGCGTCGAGCTCGAGATCGTCGAGGGCCTCGACCACCGCGAGGCGTTCGAGCGCTACCGGAAGGCGGACATCGTCGTCGACCAGCTCAACGCCGGCTGGTACGGCGTCTTCGCGATCGAGGCGATGGCGCTCGGCAAGCCCGTCGTCACGTTCCTCCACGACGAGGCCGTCCGCCGCACCGAAGAGGCCTTCGGGGTCGAGGTGCCGGCCGTGTCGGCGACGACGGAGACGCTCGTCGATCGCCTCCGCCCGCTCGTCGAGGACGGGGACGAGCGGCGCCGCGTCGGCTCCGCGAGCCGGTCCTACGTCGAGCGGGTGCACGACGCGGACGCGGTCGCCGACCGCCTGCTGGACGTCTACGCTCGGCTCTGATGCGACTCGGCCACGAGCTGAAGCGCCTCGCGCGCCACTCGGCGATCTACGGGATCGGCGGGCTCGTCTCGCGGATCCTCGCCGTCCTGCTGCTGCCGCTCTACACGCACTACCTGACCCGCGCCGACTACGGCCGCGTCGAGACGCTCACGGCCGCCTCGACCGTGCTGGTGATCGTGCTGCGCATGGGGATCACGAGCGCGTTCTTCCGCTTCTACTTCGACTCGCCGGACCCGGCGCGCCGCGTGCTGGTCGTTCGCACGTCGTTCTGGTTCACGATGGCCATGGCGACGGCCGGCCTCGTGCTCGGGCTCGTCTTCGCCGGCCCGATCGCCGACGGGCTCCGGCTCGGCGGGCACGAGAATCTCGTCCGCGCGGCCGCGGTCGGTCTCTGGGCGCAGATGAACTACGAGCAGCTGACGTCGCTGTTCCGCGTCGAGGAGCGGTCGCTCCAGTTCGTCTACGCGAGCCTCGCGAACATCGTCATCACGGTCGCCGCGACCGTCGTCCTCGTCGTGGTCTTTGACCAGCACGCACTCGGCGTCCTCGTCGGCAACTTCATCGGCACGCTCTGCGTCTACCTCGTCCTGCTCGGCTTCCGGCGATACCAGCTCGGCCTGCAGTTCGACCGGCGGCTGCTGCGGGAGATGAACCGGTTCGGGCTGCCGCTCGTCCCGGCCGCGCTCGCGCTCTGGGCGATCAACTTCATCGACCGGCTGTTCGTCGCCGCATACAAGGGACAGGGCGAGGTCGGCATCTACTCGGTGGCCGTCCGCGTCTCCTCGGCGATCCTCTTCCTGATGATCGCGTTCCGGACGGCGTGGCCGGCGTTCGCCTACTCGATCGAGGACGACCGCGACGCACGCCGCACCTATGCCTTCGTGCTCACGTACCTCGTCCTCGTGACGAGCTGGGTCTCGCTCGCGCTCGGCGCGCTCGCGCCGTGGATCGTCGACCTGCTCACCGCGCCCCCGTTCCACCGGGCGCAGAAGGCGGTCGCGCTGCTCGCCTTCGCCGGCTCCGCGTACGCCGCCTACACCGTGCTCGCGATCGGCAGCGGCCGGGCGCGGCGGACGCAGCTCAACTGGGTGATCGCCGGCGTCGCCGCGGCGGTGAACGT